>Ga0114994_10003888_pt1 | contig 10878 bp, 9 predicted proteins | sample ArcticOcean_MG_C_9_FD_87043 | JGI IMG/M metagenome (GOLD analysis project Ga0114994, IMG submission 87043) | Marine microbial communities from western Arctic Ocean - ArcticOcean_MG_CB2_152 | ecosystem: Environmental > Aquatic > Marine > Oceanic | place: Arctic Ocean: Canada Basin | collected... | reverse complement strand
TATACTCCTCAGAAGGAGTTCTCTGAATTCCTTGAAGCTGAAGGTCGCTCTCACTTTGATATCCTCAATATCGTTGAGGATATTCGTATTGAGCGACTTATCAAATTAAAGTACGCAGGTATGCCACGCATCTTCAACGGCGCTTATAAGAAGCTTGTAGAATCTGACTTCTTCAAGGTTGAAGGCAAAGACTTTAACGAATTAAACTTCATTGATCGCCTCAACCTTCACGCCAAAATCGGTCCTTACGCAAACATCCCTCTCTCAGAGGAAGAACGTGCTCTTTATAATAGGTGCATGAAAGCAGAATCCTTTGAAGACGTTGTTGATCTTTATCACGAAATCAAAGCTTTTACTGAAGAAGAAGCTAAACAAAAAGCCGAAGACAAAGAATCTGAAGACGAAGAATCTGAAGACGAAGAATCTGCCGAAGATCAAAATTCAGAAGAAGGAGATGAAACTACTGACGACGAAGAGTCTAAAGATAGTGCTGAATCATCCAACTCTGCTGACGACGGCGAAGAATCATTTGCTAATGACACTGACGATACTGAAGAAGACAGCGATGCTGATACTTCTGAAGGAGTTGAAAGTGATACCGACTCTGTAGAAGAATCACTCACTAGCGCATCAGACGAAGGTGCTGGTGGTGATTCATCCTCCTCAGCAGGTGAAGATCTTGAGCCAACTCATAAGTCTGAAACACAAGAGGCATTTAAGAAAGCTATCAATGATGACGCTGCGGACAACGGCAGCAAAGTTATTGCATTGATGCCAACAAAGAAGAATATCGAGCAACATATCATCCCTTATAATACTATATTAAAACGTCGACCAAGTCTTAGATCGGCACTTGCAAACTACTACGATCTTTCTGAAGATATTGATTCAGAAGTCGCCAACATCAACTCTAAGCTTATTGACTTTAAGAAGAAAACCAATAAAAAGGTTGCCGTTCTTGTTCGAGAGTTTGAACGTCGTAAAGCTTCATACCAGTATTCTCGAGCACAAGAGTCGCGCCGCGGATCTTTGGATGTCAATAACTTACATAAGTATAAATACGACGATCAAATTTTCCAAACTACTACACGATTGGCTGATGCTAAGAGTCACGGCATGATTTTCTTTGTTGACTATTCAGGCTCAATGAACAGTGTTCTTCGCGATGTCTTAGAGCACACTCTCAATTTAGTACAATTCTGTAAGAGAGTTGGCATACCATTTGAAGTTTATGGCTTTACTTCTGACTATCGTGAAATATGCGATCTTGACAATAATCAATCTAATCTCGAATTTGACATGTCTGGCACAATGATCTTCGAGTTATTCTCAAGCAGAATGTCAAAGGCAGACTACGACAAAGCTTTTGTACAAGTTTCACAACAGATCTTATTGTCGACCCGCAGCTTTTCTCAACATGCTTGCTCACAATACGAATGGCTTGGAGGCACACCTCTAGACGCAACTCTCCTAGCAGCACAGCACATTGTAAATAAGTTCAATAAGCGATACTCAGTACAAAAGACAAACGTTATTATACTCAGCGACGGCGAGTCTCATCGCTGCGAACCAAAGGGTGCTAGCTATCGTACAAGATCGTACTTGACAAATATCAATGGCAAACAATACGAGATACCAAAACGTAGTATGACTGCGGACCTAACTAGAATCTTATCTGAAACAACTGGAGCAAACCTCATTGGATTCTTTCTTCCACAGGGTAACAGATCAATTCGCATCCAATTGTCCGATATGACAGCTTCTAAGTGGGACGATATGAATACTAAAGTGCGGAAATATAAGAAAGACGGTTTCGCTGTAGCGCACAATGTTAAAGGGTACAACTCATACTTCTTGCTTCCATCAGATGTTCAAATCTCAGATGACGAATTCAAATTCGGTTCTGATTCAGTTGATGTAACTGATAGTCGAGCAGCACAGACAAAGCTTGCTCGCGACTTCGCTAAGCACAATGTTAAGAATCGCCAAAGCCGCATCATCTTAACTAAATTCGCAGAGCTAATTGCTTAACGCATTTTCTAATTTTTGCGCAACCCTTTATATAAAGTGCATAACTCAATGCAATTCAATAATATAAACCATTGTACAAATCGTCCCAACATGGTATAATAGACCTATAACAGTTAATTAGTATACATTATGAAAAAAGAACAACTCACTCAAACACTCAAGTCACTCGGAAAATCCTCATTTCGCAATCAGGAAATTCTTGCTATCGCCGCTGAAAATGGCATAGCGCACAACGAGGCGTATAAGATTATTCACAGCATGTATAAAGTTGCTCGTGGAGTCTATTCGTTCGATGCTCCTTCAGTATCGCCTACACCACCTTCGCCTGCACCGCAGTCAGCAGTGATTGCTAACCACGTAGAACTTAGAGGAGTCTCCTCTGTCTCTGACGACGAGATCTATGTTCCAGCCGTGGACCCAACCTTCATTAAGTGGGGAGAGTACAATACGATCATGAAGATTCTCAAGTCGAATCTCTTCTTTCCAGTGTACGTCTCCGGACTCTCTGGAAACGGTAAGACAATGATGATCGAACAAGCCTGCGCGAAAGCAAAGCGTGAATATGTTCGAGTTCAAATCTCGCCTGAAACTGACGAAGATGATTTGATCGGTGGCTTTCGCCTCATCGATGGTGAAACAGTCTTTCAAAAAGGACCGATCATCAAAGCGATGGAACGTGGATGTGTTCTCCTCATTGACGAGATTGATCGTGCTACGAATAAGATCATGTGTCTACAAGGTGTACTTGAAGGCAATCCAGTTCTACTAAAGAAAACTGGTCAAGTGATCACCCCTGCCCCCGGTTTTAACGTGATCGCTACAGCCAATACTAAGGGTCGTGGCTCAGACGATGGCCGATTCACTTCAGCTTCGATCATTGACGATGCATTCCTTGAGCGATTCGTTTGTGCGATTGATCAAGAATTTCCTAGTCCAGTCATCGAGAAGAAAATCGTTATGGCTCATATGAGTAAGTTCGGTGTTGAAGCAGAAGAATTTGCTGATAAGCTTATAGCTTGGTCGAACGTTATTCGCAAGACGTTTGAAGCTGACGGTGTAGATGATATCGTCTCTACTCGCCGTCTATGTCACATCGTTAAGACGTACTCTATCTTTGAGGATCGAGCAAAGTCTATTTCAATGTGCATCAGCCGCTTCGATGATGATACGCGTACAGCGTTCTTAGACCTCTACACCAAGATTGACGAGAGTCAACTTACTGAAGACGGCGAAATCATAGAACCATCGTTTGGAGGTACAGATCAATTCGCACCATTTTAACAATTTGCGGTGGAGACCGCATGTCATAACTAGCTAACTGAAAAAGTCCTATTCCTCGGGGGAGCCTGAGGAATAGGCAACACTTTTAAATATGAATAAAGGAATAAAATACGACAACTACAAACCAGACTATAGTCTAATTCCGCCTAATGCGTTAGATGACGTGGCGAGGGTACTAACCTATGGAGCAACGAAATATGATCGAGATAATTGGAAAGAACTTGAAAATTTGGATGATCGTTATTTTGCTGCAGCGCAACGTCATCTATGGGCACTTCGTAAAGGAGAGACTCATGACGACGAGACCGGAGTTCATCATGGAGCGCATGCTATTTGTTGCATAATGTTCTTAATAGAATTTAGCTATGTACAAAACAACAAAAACAAGGTATAATAATATATTATGAAAATCAGTAAAGAAACACTAGAAGTGCTGAAGAATTTTTCAGCTATCAATCCTAATCTCGTTATCGAACAAGGTAACAAATTAGCGTCCATCGCCGAGGCCAAAAATATTATGGCTTCGTGTACCGTCCAAGAAACCTTTGATAAGGATATTGGTATCTATGACTTGAATGAATTCTTGTCTGCTCTCTCGCTAATTGAAGATCCTGAGTTTGACTTTGGTGATAGTTGTGTGACTATCAAATCTCCTCTTACGTCGCTTACATATCGATATGCTGATAAGTCTATTCTTACATCTCCAGAGCGTGCAGTGAATATGCCTGAAGCTGAAGTCAATGTAGATCTTACATCTGAAGTGATTGGCCACGTTCGCCGAGCAGGTGCAGCACTAAATCATCCAGTAGTGTCGATTACTACAAACGCAGGAGATAGTAAACTGTATTTGCAAGTTAAAGATCCAAGCAATAGCTCTTCAAACATCTGGCAACAAGAGATCGCTTCAACGTACGATCCAGAAGCTGCCTTTGATTTTCAGTTCCTAATCTCTAATCTAAAACTAATCTCGGGCGACTATCAAGTTGCGGTCAGTTCTAAACTGATTTCGCATTGGAAATGTGTCAGCAATAGTCCAGTTGAATATTGGATTGCTCTCGAGAAAACTTCCGTTACGTAATAACACAAACAAACAATACATATATATAATCATATGAGTGAAGAAACAACAGTAGAAACCCCGGAAACCCCGGAAGTAAATGAACCACAAATCAGTCTTGCTGATTTTAGCGCTGCATTGCAAGTAATTGATGTATGCACTAGCCGCGGAGGATTTCGCGGTGAAGAACTATCGTCAGTTGGCCAATTGCGCGATCGCCTCGAGGCTTTCGTAAAATTCCACGCTCCTGCCGAGGCAGATGCGGGTGAAGATGCTCCAGAAGCTGAAACCGCCGCTGAGTAGATAGATCGACCTGAGCAAGTCATTCAAACTGCTCATCCTTTTTTGTAGTTTACAAGTGTAAGCATTAATGTTAGAATATATATTATGAACGAATTTTTATGGGTCGAACAATATCGACCAAAGTGTATCGCAGACTGTATCCTCCCTGATTCTTTGAAGGCTACATTCACTGCCATTGTTAAGCATGGCGAATTACATAATATGCTCTTATCTGGCACAGCTGGTTTAGGTAAGACTACAGTTGCTAGAGCGCTATGCAATGAGTTAGGCTTAGAGTATCTCTTGATCAATTCATCTGAGGAGAGCGGCATCGATGTTCTTCGTTCAAAGATCAAGCAATTTGCCTCAACCGTATCATTACACGGTGGCAAATACAAAGTAGTTATCCTCGACGAGGCTGATTACTTAAATGCTTCATCAACACAACCAGCGCTGCGCGGCTTCATTGAGGAGTTTAGTTCTAACTGCCGATTTATCCTTACATGCAATTTTAAGAATCGCATCATTGAGCCTCTCCATTCGCGTTGCTCAGTCATCGAGTTCAATACTAATAAGAAGCAACTCGCTGGATTAGCTGGTCAGTTCATGAAGCGGCTTCAAACTATTCTTGACGAAGAAGGTATTAAGTACAACAACAAGGTGATCGCTGACCTCATTATGCGCTATGCTCCAGACTGGAGACGTGTTCTTAACGAGTGCCAACGGTATTCCGCGTCAGGCGAAATTACTCCTGATATCCTTATAGGCATGTCTGATCAAAACGTTGCTCAGCTCATCTCACATCTCAAGACCCGAGACTTTAAGAACATGCGCAGTTGGGTAACAAACAATTCAGACGTTGATTCATCTGTTATCTTTCGAAAGATATATGATTCTCTATATGACTACGCCGAAGGCCAATCTATTCCGAGCATCATTCTCATCTTAGCTGACTATCAGTATAAAGCATGTTTTGTAAGTGACAGAGAACTAAACATTGTTGCTTGCTTAACGGAGATTATGGCATCATCTCAGTGGAAATAGTATGAGTAAACTATCACCATTTGATTTTATCAAGAGCATCAATACTCATGGTCCTGATTTGCTAAAAGACTGTAAAGCGTATGAAGGCGAAGAGCTAGCTGGTCCAGACTCTCCATCTAAACAATACGTTCCTTTCATAATCAACCGTGGATTCTCACAGTTCAATGATACAGTCTTACTTGTTAACGAACTTAATATTCGCCATCAACTTCCAGCCAAAATGCAATACGATTTCCTCCGTGCAGCTATTCGTCCAAAGAAACGATTCGGTAAATGGGCAAAGAAGATGAAAGATCCAGCAGACCTTAAGGCTATACAAGACACATACAACTACTCTAAGGAGAAGGCTGAAGAAGTATATCCGCTACTTAGCGCAGCAGCACTAAAGGCGATTCGATCTCGGCTGGATCAAGGAGGTACTGCATAAGCGAAAGTGTTCAATGTTATAAATAAATCTTTAACGATGTAATTATAATATTAAGCACACATGATTGAACAAGAATTAGCCCAATGGGATCCTAGCCAAATGCTGGAGATCTCTCTAGAAGAACCTGATGACTTCCTTAAAATTAAGGAAACTCTTACTCGAATAGGGATATCCTCAAAAAAGGATCACAATACCCTATTTCAGAGTTGTCATATTCTTCATAAACAAGGTAGATACTTCATTGTTCATTTTAAGGAACTCTTTATGCTTGATGGCAAACCATCTAACCTATCTAACGAAGATGTCTGTAGGCGTAACTCAATAACAACGCTCCTATCAGACTGGGGATTATTGAATATCGTAAATCCAGAGCAAGCAAAGAACAAAACTACTCTAAGACATATTAAGATTATTTCACACCGTGATAAACGCGAGTGGAATTTAGAATCAAAATATTCAATAGGGAACGTCAAATCAGTATAAATAAACTTTTAAGGTGACACGCTGTCGCTTTGAATGAGATGCCCTCGGGGTCTCACAACATAACCCTGCCTAATAGGAGGAACAATAAATGACACAACAAACAATCCCACGTTCGTGGACAATTGGTTTTGACTCTATCTTTGATAGACTTGAAAGCACGCAATCAAACAGCTCTACTTATCCGCCTCACAATGTAGTGAAGCACAGCGATACGAGTTTTGAAATCGCACTAGCAGTTGCTGGTTTCAAGGACAAAGACCTTGACGTAACACTCGAAAAGAGTATCCTTACGATTGAAGGTGATAATGTAGCGCTCAATGGAGATTCAGAGTATATCCATAAGGGTATTGCTACACGTAAGTTCAAGAAGCAATTTGATCTTGCTGAGCATATTAGAGTTGAACACGTCAGTATTACTGATGGTATTCTCTCAGTGTATCTCACAAAAGAGGTACCAGAAGAACTTCAACCTAAGAAGTTTACTATTCAACAAGGCGCATCTGGCGATCCAGAGTTTTTGACTGAATAAACACTTAAGGTCTTTCCCTCTTTCACCTAAAGTAAAGGGGAATTTTTATAAATAGATTTATGCAAAAGAGTATATCATTATCTAATCCAGATCAAATCTTATCACTGATTGTTGAGCCACAAATTTCAGAAGATAGTGAAGGAACTCCAATTATGTATAAGATTGGTGGAAATATGGATCTATCAATTTTTACAAATGCTACTAACATCGATGTCTCTAATAACGATATTACTGGTTTCGGTGATTTGCCTTCAACTCTAACATCATTCGATTGTTCAAAGAACAAATTGGTTAGTATTCCCACTTCGTTTGTAGCTCCTACTTCTATTCTTAGCTTTGATCTGAGCGAGAATAACTTGACTTCGGCGTCCATTGATGATATCTTAAATAAGTTTACCGTTGTAGGTGATGTTACAGCAACATCTCCAAATCCAGTAATTGATGTGTCAGGGTTCGGGAACGCTATACCATCAGCAACTGGACTAGGGTATATCACGACTTTGACTAACAATGGTTGGCAAGTTAATTATATAGCTGACGAATACGCTTTAACAAGTAGTGTCATCAGTACTATTTCAGAAGGATTCTCGTTTACTGTTACAACATCCAGAACTAGCAGCGATATAGCAGATGGCACTTTAGTTCCTTATACTATAACTGGCATTCAAGCAAATGACATTACAGAAGATCTGACGGGCAATTTTAACATTACGAATAATACTGCAACTGCTACATTTAATATTGAATCCGATATTGGAGTTAGCGCCTTTGGTGAAGTTGAGTCATTCATTCTTACTTTGGATGGTGATGCTTCGATTACTATTCCTATTACCGATACTACTCCATCACCGTACGCATTAACTGCTGTTAGTTCAGAAGACGAAGGACAAAGTTTTAATATCACAATTAGCACTGTCGGCACAAATGTTACTAATGGTACAACTGTTCCTTACACTATAACAGGTATTCAAGCAGATGATATTACAGAGTCACTTACTGGTATCTTTACTATCAATAACAACACTGACTCTATCACGATTAATGTTGTAGCGAATTCTCCAGGTGATGAAAATGAAACAATGGTAATTACGCTTGATGACTATCCAACAAGTGCATCTATTATAATACATGACGGTCCCGAACCATTCAATTACGCTTCGACAGATGGTGTGGATGATAAGATGGTTATTAATTTCTCTACGGCAATTGACATCTCCTCAGTATCTGTCGATCATCGCGGTGATGAATCTAGCGGGCCGTTTACAAGTGGAGCATTGGGAATATCTTTTAACTCCGGCTCAATAGCAGAAGGAGGATTTGCCGTTGGCAGTCTCGGGTCTGGATCATACTCTAACTCAAATGCGTGGGTCACGACTGAAGTTGTTCAAACAATTACTACACTTAATAGCATCACTGTTGGTTTTGCTGATACCGGTTCCCCGACATATATCTCACGAGATTACTCAAATTTAGTTGTAAAGGACACTCTCGGAAATATTATAGTCAATCTTCCTCTTAATGAACAGGCAACTGGCTCACTTGACGGTGTAACAGCTATTGACTCGAGCGGAAACAGCTATGATGGAACGTATACTGGTTGCACTGGAGGATCTTATACTCCATAGTATCATAATTTAGTTTACATACTGCATAATATGTGGTATAATTAGATTATGATTTTAAGCGGATTTTACACAAGTGTCGATCGATTTAGCAACAGCTTATTGTATCGCGGATATGATGGTGATGGCAAAAAGGTATTTCAACGGATTAAGTATAAACCAACACTATATCTCAAGTCGAAGGAAAACACTACTACAGCTTGGAAAGCCTTAGACGGCACACCAGTCGAACCGATGCAATTCGATTCGATGCGCGAAGTTAAAGAATTCGAACAAACATACTGTGATATTCCTAGCTTTAAAGTATATGGTAATACGCGACATATCCCAGCGTTTATTCAAAAGCAGTTTCCCAATGAAATTCAGTATTCTCGCTCTCTTGTAGATATCGCCTCGTTAGATATCGAAACTGAGTATGGCGATGGCTTTCCTGAAGTTGATAATCCTGTCAATAAGATTCTTACTATCGCGTATAAGAGTTCTAAGGATAATACTTATCGTGTATGGGGAATGAAACCATACGATCCAGAAAAGACTGAACTTCAAGGTGTTGAGATTGACTATCGTCAGTACACTGCTGAGTCATCTATGCTTGAAGCCTTTATTAACTTTTGGTCAAGGGAAGAAAACGTGCCTGATGTCATTACAGGTTGGAATACACGATTCTTCGATATTCCTTATATGGTCTCTCGTATGGCATTCCTCCTCGGTGAGGACAAAGTAAAAGAGCTATCACCTTGGAAAAAGATTGATCGTAGAGAGATCACTATCAGAGGTCGTAAACAAATTACATTCGACATCGTAGGTATTCAGCACCTTGACTACATGGAACTCTTTAAGAAGTTCGCATACACATACGGCAATCAAGAATCATACTCGCTGAATCATATTTCAAGTGTTGTCCTCGGAGAAAAGAAGCTTGACTATTCTGAAGTTGGTACACTGCGTGAATTGTATGATGCAGACTTTCAGATGTTTGTTGACTACAATATTAAGGACGTTGAGCTCATTGAACGTATGGAGGAGAAGCTCGGTCTTATTACGTTGGTGCTAACTATGGCTTATCTCGGTGGAGTTAATTACGTCGATACACTTGGTACTACAGCAATCTGGGATTCTATTATTTTCCGCCGCCTAGCCCGATCCCGAGTCGCGATTCTTCCTAATAACGACTCTGAAACAAGCGCGTATCCAGGTGGGTATGTTAAGGATCCTCACGTAGGAATGCACGAGTGGGTAATGTCATTTGACTTGAATTCTCTTTATCCCAATTTGATTGTTCAATACAATATGTCTCCTGAAACTATTATCGAAATTGATGGTATTGACGGAACGCGTGCTGCTAATGGTGTAAAGTTCAGCAAAGATAAGAAAGGTATTATTCCAGAGATTGTCGAAGAGTTGTATGCACAGCGCGTAGATATTAAGAAGGATATGCTAACAGCAAAACATAAAATCGAGAGTCTGAATGAAGAACTTGCAGTTGCGGTAAAGAATAACGGAAAAATAAAGAAGCTTCAAGAGGAGATTAGATTGCAAGCGTCGGTTGTTGCTCGCCTTGAGACACACCAAACTGCTGTAAAGATTCTTCTCAATTCACTTTATGGTGCAATGGGCAACAAATATTTCAGGTACTTCGATCTTCGTATCGCGTCAGCAATTACACTGACTGGTCAAGAGGTTATTAAATATGCTGAAACCAAGGTGAATTCATATCTTGATAATTTCATTGGCGAACCTAAAGATCGTGTCATTGCAATGGATACTGATTCGCTTTACATCGGTGTAAAGGATATCGTTAATAAGTTCAAACCAAATAATCCAGTTGCGTTCCTTGATGAGATTGGTTCTAAAGCACTTGAGCCCATGCTTGCAAAAGCCTTCGATGAATACGCTGTAAAAACCAATGCATATTCTAACCGCATGGTTATGAAGCGCGAAGCTATTGCTGATCGTGGCATTTGGACTGCTAAGAAACGATACATCCTGAACGTGTATAATAACGAAGGTGTTCAATATGCTAAGCCTAAGATTAAGATTATGGGGCTTGAATCGATTAAGTCTTCTACGCCTCAAGCATGTCGCACAGCAATGAATGATATGTTTAAGATTATTGTTACAG
>Ga0114994_10003886_pt1 | contig 10880 bp, 13 predicted proteins | sample ArcticOcean_MG_C_9_FD_87043 | JGI IMG/M metagenome (GOLD analysis project Ga0114994, IMG submission 87043) | Marine microbial communities from western Arctic Ocean - ArcticOcean_MG_CB2_152 | ecosystem: Environmental > Aquatic > Marine > Oceanic | place: Arctic Ocean: Canada Basin | collected... | reverse complement strand
CATTTATTCATAAGATTACTTAGATCATTACAATAATCTTTTTTTTCTTCTGGTTTTACACAATCATTTTCAAAATTCATTAACATATTTGATAATTTTAAAGCACGCTGATAATAAGCCATAAGATCATTTTTATTATTATTCTTTAGTTTGTTTCTTAGTGTTTGATTATAATGATAGTTGCCGTTTTTTTCCGTTAATTGATCTATTATTTTCAACCATTCAGGTAGTTCTTCTTGTGTAGAACTATTCGTTCCGCCCCGTTTTGTCTTTTTTTTATACGGCATAGAAGCCTTTCTTTTCAGGGTCTTTTTTTTATACGGCATAGACGTCTTTCTTTTCAGTGTCTTTTTTTTATACGGCATAGAAGCCTTACTTTTATGAGGCATAGAAGGCTTACTTTTATGAGGCATAGAAGTCTTACTTTTATGAGGCATTATAATATAATATCATATATTTTAATAAATAAATAAATAAATAAATAACTAAATAACTAAATAACTAAATAAATTATGCCCTTCTATTCTTTTTCTTCAAGGTTTTATTCTTTTTCAAGCGCTTATTTTGTTTCTTACGTGTGGCTTTAGCTTTCGCTTTCGCTTTCTTGGTTTTGACGCGTTTATTGGGTCGGGAGCGTTTCTTACTACCTCCGACCGAACCGGACAAAGAATTGTATACATTTGCCATCTGTCTTACACGCCCACTCATAAATTTGTCCATTTGAATTTGAATTTTAAACATTAATTCGGTATTAGTTTCACCAGCAATCGCAATCTTGATTTTATCAATAACATTAAATGTATTACGGTATTCGTTATTATTCGTATTTGTAATTAAGCCAGGATTCCCATTCAATATTATTAGTATATTAGTTAAATTAGTTAAATTACTCTTATCAACACCGCCCAATACCTGGTTTAATTTTTCAGTTAATGCTTTTAAAGATATTTGGTTTTCGCTGACTACATTATTACTATTACCATTAACAATATTACAATTGAAAAAATTTAATTTTAGTGTTTTATCTGTAATACATTTGTTATTAATGTATTTAATAGCATTCTTAATTTCACCTTTTAATCCTTCGGATTCTTCGGATTCATCGCCTAAGACTCCTTTTAATCTATTCATATTAGCAGCAAAACTTACAACTGTACTATTTTCATCGTCACCAAGCAACATTCTTTGTTTATCAGAACGGCCCTTGTTAGATCGGTTATTTTTAGAGCCGGATGTTGCTTGTTTTATTTTATATTGAAACTGTTTTAGGATATTCTCTTTATCATCATTATTTCCTAGCTGGTTATCCAATGCTTCTTTCACATCATCAAGCGTATCATACTTTCCACCCAGTAATAACTGATTTAACATAAATCCAGATATATCTATCATACATCTTTTAAACTCATCCGGTGTTAGCTTTGCTAGTTTTTCTACAAAATTTCCCTGGTTTAATTCAACCATATCATTACCTAAAATATGATACCCGTTTACTTTTAAATTGGCTTTGATATGTTTATCTAAGTCTTGAGGGCGTTTATTTTGGTCGTCGTCATTATCGAACATATAATACTTATAAATATTAATACATATTTCGTCTGTCCAATTAGCCTCTTCTTTTTCACTATATAATTCTTTGCCACACGCTGTATGTTTTTCAAATGCTTTAGTGACGAGTGCTTCATCAGCATTACCTTTGGCAACATTGTTAGCAGCATTTTTAGCATCATTGTTAGCATTACCTTTGGCTTTGGCTTCATTGACTGCTTTTTTTAAATATTCTATGTCTTGTTTTGTGTTGTTAGGAACGTATTCAGATTTAGCTCCATCCCATGTATATAATTTAATACCGCGTGGCGCATTATCATTAGTCATTCTATAATATAATATCATACATTTTTTTTATATATATAATGTCCAAATTATTTCTATGTTTATTTTAACTTTATGAATAATTCACTCATTATCATTTTTTTTCTCATTCAATACTTTAGTCTTTTGTAGTCACCTTACGTTAACACTCTCACACATTTATTAAGAAGAAGTAGAAACGTGCTTCGTGATAAAACTATATAGTTGTTAAAGAATAAAAACTATTTTCTTTGGGTAATTTCTGGTTTCCCGTTTAGTATCTTTCTAAGCCCTATCTCGCCGTGTGTATCGCGATCATACACCATATTCGTTTTTGCGTCTACTAAATACTTCGTCCCTTTGTATATCCACTCCTCTGTGTCTACTTCATCTTCAGAATCAGGCACGTTTACTTTTTTAGCTTCTTCTCTAACTTTCTTAGCTTCTTCTCTAACTTTCTTAGCGTCTTCTATAACTTTCTTATTTTTTATTTCATTTTCCGTTTCAATCCACATCCAAGCATTGGATTCGAAATATTTTATCAGTTTCCATTTGGTTTCGTATATGGGGTTGGCTTGTGCTTGTGCTTGTGCTTGTGCTTGTGCTTGTGCTTGTGCGTGTGCGTGTGCTTGTGCTTGTACTTTTTCGAACCCTGTAACACGGGTTACGTATGTTGTCGGTCTTCCTCTATTTGATACGTTCTCCTTGGTTTCGTATATGGGTTTGGGTTGTGCTTGTGCTTGTGGTTTCCCTAACCCTTCTAAATTTTTATGATTTAAAAATACTCCAGCACTTACTTTTTGGTCATCCGTATTATCCGTAATATCTAGATTGTATTTGTCAATGGGCGACTTATCCAGACTAGAAATATCTATACTAGTAACTGACCCTAATCCAATTAAATCTCTATGAAAAATAAATATTGATATTAATAACATAGCGTCTATTTTGTATGAATCATTTTTCACATTGTTTATTCCAATAAATACCGTCGGGTTATTTTTGGGATCAATAGTCATTGTACAGCCATTATGCTTTAAAATGAATTTTTTTCCAGATAAGTCTACTACTTCTACATCTAATTCTCCATTTTTTACAAAAGTATAGCGTCTTAAGTGATACAAAAACATTTTTGTGTCGTTGTTCAAATCATCTTTAGTTGGATTTGTATTCGAACCACCTTTTTTTGTCTTTTTTTTATAAGGCATAGAAACTTTTCTTTTCATTGTCTTTTTTTTATAAGGTAATGGTGTCTTTTTTTTATAAGGTACTGATGTCTTTTTTTTTGGTGGCATTATAATATAATATCATACATTTTTTTTTATATATAATGTCCAAATTATTTCTATGTTTATTTTAACTTTATGAATAATTCACTCATTATCATTTTTTTTCTAATTATTATTATAGTGCTAATAATGGTAAAAACTATTAAGAAAGAACGTTTTTCCAATAAGAATAAGAATAATAATAAGAATAATAAACGTACCCAAAAGCGTAAAAAAAATATCCAAAAAATTGTTAATATTTGTAATGATATCCTAGTCAATAAAGACGACGATTGTAATTGTAAAGATACGCGAGGATTACCATCCGAGAATTTGAAAGAATGTGCCAAGAATAATACTAATAAAGAATGTAATAATTACCATTTATGTAAGAAATTCATTAAAGCCTTCATGTCTGGTTCCGAACCTAAATATGAACCGGAAGTTTGGGAAGACCCATTAGTCAATGATTCACATAATTGTTATGCGTATTTTTTGGACGACCGTATTCCCGCTGTCAAAAAAAAATGTAAACAAAGCAAAGGTGATTGTAGTCATCTTAAACCACAACCCGGTAATATGTCTTTCTTGAAAGGCAACCGAAAATCCAAAAATCGTAAATATACGTGCGATAAAATGATTAAAGCCGTATTAGATGATAACAAAATTATCGAATTATCGAATTTTGAAGATAAATGTAAAAAAGGCTATTATAAAGGATATCTCGTAGTGGATAAAAACCATACATATCACTTTTACCGCCAAGATACAAACGGACGTTGGAGCCATAAACAAGGAACACTTGAAGTCGAAAATACCGACGCAAGTGATCGCCCCATTTATGTTCCACATTTAGCAGACAAGAACTATAATAAAGAAAATAGTGAAGATGGTATTAGTTATACGGATTCATGTTCATATATGTGTATTCCTAATAATAAATACTTTAAGACCAGTGCCATATAAAAAAATAAATTATTAGATTTTTATTACTTTTTCGTGAACAACTTTCACTAATTTTCTTTTTAAAATGTTTTTTCCGGCTTCTCGGAAATCAAACGTACAACTGTGAAGTTCAGGCATTAGACATTTGTTACAGAATTTCTTTTCGCATTTACAAGTGAATTCCATAACTCCCATTTTCTTTTTACAATGTGTACACCGCGCCATAATGATATAGAATATTTATTTAATCCAATGAATTATTAGTCAAGTATTAGTCAAGTATTAGTCAATTATTAGTCAAGTATTAGTCAATTATTAGTCAATTATTAGTTAATTATTATTATTCACGATTATTTATATCAATTTTATTTATATGATTATCAAAGTAAAAGATAATGACTATTTAGGAATTCCTTTGTATCGTTGTACATTGTGTTTGTCGGAAATTCGCGGCAAAAAATCAATGGTTTCACATACAGTAGGTTGTAAGTCTAAAAAGAAATCTAAATCGAAGAAGATATATAAAACTAAGAAGAAACATAAATCTTCTAGAAAAAAAACAAAGAAAAAACCCTTAGATTTTTAATCAATAGTATTATACCATTTTACCATTTGTTTGAACCCTGGTGTCGATTCATTATAATCGAAACAATAATTGGAAATCATTGTTGCCGATATTTCATCCGGGTGATAATAATTAATATTGCCTTGTCCAAAATAATCCACAAACGGTTTCCATTTCCGTAATTCAACCGTTTCGTTTGTTTCAGGATTATAGGCTACATAAGAAACGTCGTTCAAATTCTTTGGATTCGGGGTGTATTTAACTAACAATACATAATCCCGAAATGTCCAATGAAGATTCGGTGTATCCGGATTGGATCTTATATCAAATGGAATATCTCCCTGACTGATAGTTATTTTTTTAAATCCCCAGTAATTCACATATAAGTCCTCGAATATGTCCGGGTTCCGTTTTTGAAATATATGTGCTTTTTCGTGGACAAATGTTATTTGGCTGTTTTCGCCATTTTCCACTTTATTCAATGGGTACAAAATAACGTCCCCGTGAGTATGGGGGAAATTGTTTTCGATATTACGAAATAACACGATATTCCAAGGTGTCTTTAAAAACGTGCGGTGTTTATCCTTATTCACAGTTTCCAGCAAGGTGTCGACGATATTTTGGCAAATGTTTTTTTGGGTTATACTTGGAACGACGACTGAATTCGCGTATACTTCCTCGATATTTCCATTGAGATTTCGGGCTTGAATATCGCCACTATTAAACATCGACAAATAATCGTTAGTAAAATTAAAATCATTGGGGAAATTTACGGGTATATTGATTTGAAATCCCTCTTTTTTTTGGGCGTTAGTTATATGACCTCCAGTTATATGGGCGTTAGTTATATGACTATTAATAAGAACCGCTAACACTATTATTATTAATGATACGTAATAGTAATTCATACTATATTATAATATTTTTCAATTTCATTCATGAATTTATTTTCCAATAATGAAATAGTTGTTTCTTTAGTTTTGTTCGTATTGTATACATTGAAACACGGTACATACAGTAGATTATAGTTCTTTGTGGCTTGTTTGTGTTTTGAAATATCTATTTTGGTATATTTTTTATTTAGGTCATATTTATTTCTAAAGAAATTATCTATTTTAAGTGTATTATTGTTCATTGATTCTATAGTGCTATCGTAAAAATACATAAAATTCATGATTGTTTATTTTAAGTGTATTATTTTTTTAAATATTTATATTTACTATGTGTGGTATTTACTGTGTGGTATGTTCAAACGAAAATTCTAAAAAAATAACTGACTTAATTAGTAGCCTTGAAATATTAGAATATCGTGGTTACGATTCCGTTGGATTTTTCGCCAATAATAAAATAGTTAAAACCAAAGGGAACGTCCAATCTTTAAAAAATAAAATAGAAGACTTGAATATCTCTACTAAACTATTCTTAGGACATACACGGTGGGCTACTCACGGTGTTCCAAATGAAATCAATGCCCATCCACATATGTCGAATGATTACAACTACGTCATTGTCCATAATGGCATCATAGAAAACTTCGAAGAGATTCGCGATTTACTTGATAATAATCATTTCCATCTCAAAGGCGAAACCGATACTGAATTGCTTGTGAATTATATCCAATATATTGCGACTCAATACAATATGATGACATTCTTAGAAATTTTAAGTCTAGTAACTAAAAAACTTAGCGGAAAATATAGTTTTGTTGTTTTCAATAAACGGGAACCCAAGAATTTATATATTGTTAAAAACACCATACCACTGTATTTCGGAAAATCCAAGAATGGTTTTGAAATCAGTAGTGATACCTATGCTTTCAGCAATGAAGTATATCGTATGATTGAAACACCGAGCGAATGTATTATTCGAATAAATACTAGCAATCTGTATTGCTACGACAACACGAGTCTTCAAGCAATTGAAACGCATGAGTATCCGTTTAGTTTCAGTAGGCGACTAGTAAATAAAAATAATTACCGACATTTTATGCTTAAGGAAATTCACGAACAACGGGATGTGATATGTCATGATAACATTAATTTAGGTAGTCTCAACCATCCATTTTTTATTGGAATTAAAAATATCGTGATAGGTGCTTGTGGTTCTAGTTATTACGCTGGAAACTATGGGAAACTAATCATTGAAGAATTCACTGGTATTCCCACACAAGTTGAAATCGCCAGTGAATATATCTATAGAAATACACCCGTTCCCGAAAATACCCTCTTTATTTTCATTTCACAATCGGGAGAAACTGCCGATACATTAGCGATGTTACATAAAGTCGCTCAATTAGGACACAAAACATTAGGAATATGTAATGTAATTGGTTCAACTATTGCCAAGACGACGAATCAAGTAATCTATACCAATGTTGGACCGGAAATTGGCGTGGCAAGTACCAAGACTTTTACTGGACAAATGATGGCAATGTATGTTTTAGCACATTTCATTATTTACAAGGAAAATAGCCTTGACACAGCACTTCTCAAAAAAGAAATTGAGAATATGTTAGTAAACAAAATAGATACTATTTATAAAAAAGCCCAGGTATTGAGTTCAATGAAAACGATTTTAATTATGGGACGTAAATTCAACTACCCGATTGCTCTTGAGGGCGCATTGAAAATCAAAGAAATTGACTATATCCACGCAGAAGGGTTTTCGGCTTCTGAAATGAAACACGGCGTTATTGCTTTAATTGACGAAAACACGAGTGTCTTGTATATGTTGCCTAATGATAGTATATACTTGAAAAATAAAAGTAATTATGAAGAATTGAAATCGCGTTGTGGTAATATTATTTTACTGGATAATCCCGAATTTTTAGACGATGAATTATTAGTTCCTTTTTGTTTCGTAATTCAGATGCAATTACTTAGTTATTATATCGGTCTCATTAAGGGAACATCAATAGACAAACCGCGAAATTTAGCGAAATCCGTAACGGTAGAATAATGTTTTGTTATATTATATGGATTATATAAGTGTATTATTGATGGATTTGGTGCTAGTATTTATAGTATGGGTGAACTATATTATTGTCCTTTCTAAAATGAGTAAAAATAAGAACTGGTTACGTGATAACATTACCAATTATTTCATTGGATATCTTATGGCAGTATTAGTGGCTTTTTTACTACAATATTTCTACGAAACATTTGCTTAATATTTTTTGGTTTCATATTGTAATGATTAAAACTTTATTGTTTTTCGTATTTTTATATTTATTTATAATTTCAATTAAATTGAAAAAGGAAGTAGTAGTAATGGTATTGTTAGTAGGTATATTTTTCTACTTCAATCAAACAAATCGTATTGTTAATCTTATAAAAAATAACGATGTTTTACAGAACGTACTAACTATTAATAGTTCCCCACTAAGTAGATTAGACTACTATAATCATTATAGTCCAAAGGTCATTGAAGAACTCCCGGAATTATATAAAGAATTCGAAGACAATGTCAGCAATTTTAACCGCAATTCATTGGAAATTGCGTTAATACTTAAACGGAAACTTATGAATAGTTTGTTACCGATTTCAATGAAAATGACGAATAATCCCAATGATGAAGCGCGATTTATAGGTATCATAAAAGAAATAGAAACTCTAATGAATAGTAAAATAAAAAAAAATTACCAAAACAACCAAGATATTATATTACACGAACCTGGGCAACCTGAACCTAGGAATTCATTTGACGATCTGGACATCCTATGAGTTTAGGTCGTTCAAAAAAGCCATCAGTAACAAAGTTTAAATAATGTCCTTGATATTTGATAGCATTAGCATTTTCTAAAAATTCTGGCATATTTTCATTCGTGAAATCTTGAACCATTATGCTATAATCACAAGCGGCATTGGTGTCCATTTTTTCTTTGTAAATATTATTTCTATTAGATATTTCTTTATCCATTGATGTAATACCTATGTTATTGGGTGATACATAAGACATAGGGAAATTTAGTTTAGTTATTTCGGCGGGTCTGTATCCATTAGAAGTATCATTTGCTATAAAATTCAATCTTTTGCGTTGGTATATTAACGGCACAGGCGTACAATGTGGAACATGTCCTGCACTTATTGTTTTTACGCCTAATTGGTTCATCAAGTTTATAAACTCGTCTTTTATAGGTCTAACATTGTTATTACACGCTGTAGTTCCACACGATTCTATATATGAATTATATTGTTTTCCCGGATCTGGTTTCAATCCCAACGCTTGTAATAAACAAAATTCGTTTGATGGAGTGTTATGAAATGTCCAGGTTTTCACTACATCTTTCAATGGTTTATTTAGTGTTTCAATATAATCATTTATATTCGTGGTTTCATTGGGACTTTGCTGTGGCTGTGGCTGTGGCTGTGGCTGTGGCTGTGGCTGTGGCTGTGGCTGTGGCTGTTGCTGTAGCTGTCTTCTAAAATATTCTATTTTTTCAAAATAATTTAAATCGGGTGGTATATCATTTATCATTTTTTCGTAATAATTATATGGGTGAAACGGAACATTAAATCCACCTCCGTGACTTAATAATGTCTTTGTAGGCTCATCATACGCGACTATTTGACCTTCTTGGAATAATGTTCGAATGGAATGATCGGAAATTTTTTTAGAAAATACATTCATTAGTATTTCGATACCGTCGCCGATACCTTGATTGTTTATGTTTAAACCAACATTGTGAGGCGCTCCCATAGAATCATCAAAAATAGTCTTTATACGTTCTTCTGGTGTCTCATCAGTTTTGTATTTTTCGTAAAAATTATTCCACATTTTCCAACCATATCCTTCGTTTCTTGGAATAGGCAATACTGATTCGACTTCATAAAGCAATCGCAATTTGTTTATATCCCTATTACCAAGTATAATATAAATTCTTTCTTTGTATCTATTTTTAAGGTTTATTATATGTTCGATTGTAGATAATACATAAGGTCCTTTATCGAAGTAATCGCCTAAAAAGGCAATACGATTGGCTTTATTCTTTTCCATAAACATAATTAAATAATAAAAAAAACCATCTTTACACATGGCTTGTGATTGAGCCTTCCCATCACGACTGAATTGTTCACACCCTTCTAGGTCAGATATCATTAATAATTTCCCTGATGTTTTATTATTATTATTGGCTCCTCCTTTTTTTGTCTTTTTAATACGACGCTTCATTTTTTTCTTTGTTTGTTTATTTTTTTTGCGAATTCTTTTTTTTGAAAATTGTTTTTTAATAGGCATACAATACTTAATCATTAATTATTTATCATTATTCATTAATGCGCACACTCAAAACACAAGTGTATTTTACTAGGTTCATGTTTTTCTAAAATAATAGTTTTAATGAATTTCATATTTGTATGATTAATATAATTTAATGGACACGGCGATAAACTAATATCGTTCTTTTCACACTTAAAGCATTTTCGGATTTCAAAATAAGTAGTTATATACTCCTTTATTATTTTACTATTCGTATGTTCAATACCATTATGTTCATATAAAATTTTAGATAACATTTCATAAGGTAAACAAGTAGTTTCGATGAAAGAATCCATATTTATTGTTGAATACGAAATACTCTATTCCAAATACTTTTTCAATTTTATATTTTCATCAATCAATAGTTTTCACTTTTCGCCTTAAATTGTTTGATTATAATGTTCTTATGTGGTTCTTCTAATATGTTAATCTACTTGAATAAATGTATATAAGTATTTTTTTTGTTTTATACTATCCGTGTGGATGTGATTAATTCTATTTATTTTTTTATATTTTTCATTTATAACTATGTCTCGCGATTCAAATATAGATATTTATAATCTTATAAAATACCTTGAATTACTGGTGGATTCAACGATACTTTACAATGGTAGAAAAACAATAGACACCAATGGTCCTTTTTATTTCGACTATGAGGGTGAAGTGAATATAGACAAAATGGGTCGGGAAGGAATCAATTCATTTGGACTATTAAATGTCATATCTAATAAATTTTGTTTAGCACTACCAGACAATGGAAGAACATGGAACGAATACTTATCAAATAAAAAACCAATTAACGACAATCAAGAATATGAAAAAGGTACATTATTATTAGACCAAAACGACAATATAGCTATTGTTTATTCTAGTAATGGGTCTCTTAAAAATAGTAAGATAGTTTATGTCAATAAAGAATCCAGTATTATGATTGGTGATTATAATTCAAACCTATACAATTTCGCTGTATTACCAAGAAATTGGTTTTTTTGAAT
>Ga0114994_10003885_pt1 | contig 10880 bp, 8 predicted proteins | sample ArcticOcean_MG_C_9_FD_87043 | JGI IMG/M metagenome (GOLD analysis project Ga0114994, IMG submission 87043) | Marine microbial communities from western Arctic Ocean - ArcticOcean_MG_CB2_152 | ecosystem: Environmental > Aquatic > Marine > Oceanic | place: Arctic Ocean: Canada Basin | collected... | reverse complement strand
TCTGCTTAATACCTTCGTTGTCTCCATCATACGCGACTCTTGTTGCTTCCAGTTTCTTTATTTCGTCTTCATAGTAATACTTGAGTTTGTACTCTTCTAAGTATTTGATTCTTCCCCACATCTGCTCTCCATCTAATAATGTCTCATTGAGCGCGCGGTCGTGCGCGCGCACCTTTGACTTGCTGTATGTCTGGCCAGCTTGCCAGCGCTCGACGTCACTTTTTTTATCGTCTCCAGCATCATCATCTACTGTTACTTTACCACCAAAAGACAGCTCCACACCGCCGCACCTGGTTGCGAACTCGATCGCAGTTAGCGCGAGCTGTGCCGCCGCGCCCTTCATCTTCCCGCCGGCCTTGACGTCTTTTAAAATTTTGGCGTCGTCTCTCATGTATTTTTGCAGGAACTGGATGACGCCGCTCGTGGCTGCCGACTCGCCGTTTGCACCCCACTTGTCACCCTTCTCCTCAGCCTGATCTTTCAGCGCGCGCTGCAGCGCATCCGCAACATTGCTTTGTGTGACCGCCGTGGCTGCAGACATATTGCCGAGCAGCTGCCGTGATTTAGCGGAGCGGACTAATTCTACAAAGTTACTTTACTAATTTGTTTATTTGCTAGGGCTAGTGAGATGACGTCCTTTCTAGTAACCGGGGCATCTTACTAGGGTAATTCGCGTAATCTCTTAATTAAGAGATTACGCGAAGGGGGGGGTCGTTGTGATTTACCCACCCGATGGCCCCGGGTCAATTGCCTGCTTTTCTAGGCAGGTATCTGGGCGGCGATAAAACCCCCAACATCCTATTTTTTATGTATGGAGAGGTAGGATTTGAGCTCCTTGGTTTAGCATGCTACGGTTCGGGTTCGGGTGTGTTAATTGCGCCCGCGCCTCCGCCCACCGTCAGGTCGGACAGCTATGAGGTCCACAAGTCGCATGGACTCGGATCTATAATCTATTTTTTCATACCCCAGAAGGCAGTAGGAAATTCTGAAATGACCATGTTTAATGATAACTTTAATTCGCCCGTGGAGCCCCGCGTCCGGCGTCGAAGAGAAAAAACCCATGGCCCGCGTCTCCAGGGAGCGAGGGCGAGAGCGAGGGCTCCGTCGACGCGCCCCTGGAGGAACTTGAACCCGGGGGACGCCCAACTGAGGAGGCTATGATCGGTCGCGGTGGCCGAAGGAGGCCTGGGAGAGGTCTTAAAAGCGCGGCTACCTTGCCCGCCTAGATCTAAGGCGAGTAAGATTGCGGATTAATGCGAGCCAATATCTTTTCCTGACCGAGTCAAGCAGCTTAAGCGTTTTCGTCGGCGGCCCGCGGGGGGGTTCCAAAGCCCCGGGGGGGATCGTCGTACGCACGCGGTGTCCCGAAGGGGCTACTGCGACGCGACGCCGTCGCTCGCCGCCGGCGCGGCCGCGGGCGCGGGCGCCGCGGCCGCGGGCGCGGACGCGATGGGCACGGCGGCCTCCGGCGCCGCGGCGGGCTTGAGGACCGAGAGGCGGACGGCGAGCCGCTTCTCGGCCTGACTGAGCTTCTCGACCTCGGCCGCGCAGCCGAAGAAGGCTCCCAGCGTGCCCTCGCGGTCCAGCGCGTCCCAGAGCTTGTAGGGGCACTCGGGCGACGCGAAGACGAGGCTCAACGTGACCTCGTCGGCGTCCTCCGCGCCGCCGCCGCTCAGCTCTGCCTCGACGAGCGCGGGCGGGTCCGGGCCGCGGCCCGCGAGGCCCAGCTCCCTGAGCGTCGGCTCGAGGTGGACGCCCGCGAAGTAGCGGTGCCGCGTCACATCCTCCAGGACCAGCCGCATGGCCGGCGACGCGTGCGCCGCGAACCGGGCCCCCAGTTTTTCCGCGTCGCCCGCGTAGCGGACGGGCACGGGCCGCAGCTCGTTCAGCGCGAACGCGGCGGCGCCCAGGAGGGCGGGCGCCGCGAACAGCGCCGCCGCGGGCTCCTGCAGCGCCAGCGCGCCCGCCGCGATCGCCGCGCCGACGCCGCCGAACACGGGCGGCAGCGCCAGGCCCTGGCCGTCCTCGCCGCGCCGGTCGGCGTACGTCGCCTGGAGGACCACGGGTGGCCGCTCGTCCGCGTCGACCGGCGCCTCGACCTCGCGCTGGACGACCGCGCCCGTCTCCCAGTCGATCTCCTCCCTATAAATCTTGAGCTCCTGCGGGTAGGGACCCGTGAGCGCGCCCGCCGCCGCGGGACTCCTCCTCCACCGGCAGCGCCGACGCCACCATCGAAGGCACCATTCCCGCGCCGCGTCGCACGGCGACCTGGCTCTTCACTTTGTGGTGCCGCAGCCTAGTCGTCCGCGGCTCGACGACCGCCGGCGCGACGAACGCGTTCGCGCCGGTGGCGCAGTATAGCGCGAGGACTGCTTTATGCACCCGCATGTCTGTTTTCTCCTCGAAAGCACCTGCGAAAGCGCCGTATCGTCGCTGTAAAGCCCTCTTGGCGCTTCCGCGGCGTGCGCGTTTCACGTTTCAAGGCAGGCTTTGTTTAGCGCGAACTGCTCGCTTTCAGGCACTCAAGCTGCGTTCGTGGATCTGGGGAGGGACACTGGTTACCACGGTGGCACGGTGACGTCTAATAACTGTGTCAGAAGTCCGTATACTCTCAAATCAGGCACGTGATCGAGAGGGGGCGTAACTAAGGAAGGGTGTAAAAAAAAAAAATTAAGTTAGTTGAGTTGTCGAAGAGAAGTCTCGTGACCGGACGACTGATGCGACGGGTCGCAGCGCTCGTGGCTCGTGCGCGTATTAATAATTGGCGTGTGCTCTTTGTCCATCACGAGTCCATAGGGGCGTGCTGTAACCGCCGATCAATCGAGAAGACCCGTTGCTAAAGCGCAGGATGCATACGAAACCAGCCTCTCCCCCGTTGCGACCCCCAACCCTCTCATTTTTATTTCAGCTAATGGCACACAAGACTTCGCCAAGCGAGTGCTAGAACTACTTACGTGCAGAATTTCGATGGATCAAGATAGGCCTGTAGTACAGGTTTCTGTTCCGTTCTGCGCGTGTAGCCTAACCTCACAAGCACGCGCTCATCCGGCGCCAATTGTCCAGACGCACCAGCTCACCAAAACCCCCGCGTGACGCCGCGGCGTCATCTATATCGTCCAGCAAACACTTTTTCGGCGTCGCACGCAGCGAGTCTTGGGAGGCCAGCCCACACGCGGCGTGCTGCGGCAGCGCTCTCGCCTTCGGCACGACGCCCTGGGTTGCCGCCGCAATATTTGGCCGCGCCGCAGCTGCTATGCCCCCCTGCGCGGCGGCGGCGGCGCATCTCAACGATGGCGACGCGAGGGGGAGGCACACCCCGCGCGCGCCGCGGCCGGCGCGTCGTCATTGAAGGCAACCTCCCGCACAGCAATCACATCGCGCGCCCCGCCGCCATAGAGGGCGAACCCCCAGCCACAGCGATCCCCCGCCGGAGCCCGACGCGCGCCGCCGCAGGTCGACGCCATGAAGCTCTCCAGCGCGCTCCTCCTCCCCGCGGCGGCCGCGGCCTTCGTCGGCCAGGCGCCCGCCCAGAAGGCGGCCGTCGCGCGCGGCGCCGTCCTCGAGCGACCCGTGGCGGCGGCGGCGTCGCCCGTGCTTGGGTTCCACCTCGACGGCCACGCCGTCGTCGCGGCCGCGGCGACCTTCGACGAGGGGCAGTGGCACGAGCACGACGGCATCCTCCACAAGCACGCGGCGGCGGCCGCCCACGCGCACAGCAACATGCACGAGCACGACGGCGTCTGGCACGCGCACTAGGGCGGGACTCCGCCGCGTCGCGCCGGGCGCGGCGCGGCAAACCAACTCCCCGGTAGTATTCCCTTCCCCCCGTCTGCCGTAACCGGGCCTATGTCGTATTCGCCACCTGCGGCGGTGCCTCGTAGTTCGTGGCGTTCCTCCGACGTGACGCCGTCGCGGCGGCGTAGCAATGGATAGGTATAGATATTTGGAGCTTAGAAGTCAGGGAGAACGTGTGTGCGCACGACGGGCGCACCGGCCGCAAGTCCCCGGGCCTAGCGCCAGAGGTTCGCCGAGCGGCCCTCCATGTTCGGCGGCTTGCCGCCCTTCTTGCGCCAGGCGTCGTAGCCCTCTTTGGTGAACTCGCCGAACTTGACCTTGGCGAAGGCGTGGCCCGACGCCTCGACCTTGGCGTTGCCGACGCTGTTCTTCTTGAAGGTCTGCTTCTTCGCGAGGTCCTCGAGGTACTTCCCGACGCCGACGACCTGGGGCGCGCCCTTGGGGTACTTCTTCTTGTTCTCTACCTTTCCCCTTTTCTCGTTTGCCTGGCGCTGGTTCCATTCGGCGGCCGAGAGGCCTTCGGGCACGTACCTGCGTGGTTGCTGGCGGTGAGTTGTGTGCGCGAGGTCGGCGCGGCGGCGCGCGGCGCGGCCTTTCCTGAGCGGCAGGTCGTGTGAAAGTGCTTGAGGCCGCGGCGGCGTAACCGCGTCGCTTTGGATCATCTCCAACTCTGATATCTTGTGAGCAGCCGCGCGCGGTCGCGGCCGCCCGGCGCACGGCACTGCTTTTTTTGTCGTTTACTTGTTGAAGACGCGCGTTCGCTTAGGCGGCGGCGCGCGTCCGCCGCAGCGGCGGTGCAGCTGTGTCTTAAAGCTCTGAGGAGGCTGCGGACGCTGGATGCGAGCCCGTTCACGGCCACTGATGTACGCAGCGGCTGCGAGGGCGCGAACGCTTGAGCGCCTGAGATAGCGAAGATAGCAAGGGCGGCCTTCATTTTATTTTTGGCTGTGATCGAATCACAATATCTCGTATGAGCTGAGCTCAATTCTTCGCAAGAGCGGAGGGACGAGCTCGTGCCATAGGGCCCGGCCCGTGCAATAGGCTCTGTCGATCTTCCCAGCAGAGTCCTAACTAGACAGGATAGAACCCGTCACTTTAAACCGGAAACCTAGACTCATCCGGACCATTTTTGCTAAAAAAGCTAAAAACAGAGCTAAACAGAGTATGCTCCGTCAATAGGGCTACGACAAGTGCATAGACGAGGAAAAGGAGCCGAACACACACGCGCTGAGAACTTTTCCGCCAGGGCTCGCGCTGAGCCGCGCTAGAACGAGCCTCAGCCTGTCACCCTACTGTCATGGCCCCGAGCCTCAGCCTGCTCACCCTCCCTACTGCCATGGCCCTCCTCAGGAGCAGCCAGGAGCAGCCGAACAAGGAGCAGCCGAACTTCCACGCCCTCCCGCGAAACCACCTCTACCATGCCTTCGACGGACTGATCGTCGACGCCTCGCCGCGCGGGCCGCTGCACGACGGCGACGACGCGAACGAGCGCGCGCTCTGGCTTCTGGACGCCTTCGAGGCCGTGGGCAAGCCCGTCGTGCTGGCCGTCGACGGCGTCTGCGACGAGGCCATCGACCAGCAAACGCTCACGAAGGTAGGTGTATTGGACCCGTACGAGCCGTTCGTCTCGCTCCGGGAGCGGCTCTGGCCCGCTACGCGCGAAGAGCGCCGCCGGGCGGCCAAGGTCCGGGCGCCGGCCGTCGTGGGACCCATGGCCGCGGCGGCGCTGGGCCGCGCCGTCGTCGACGACGGCGGCCACGACGCCGACGCGTCCTACGTCTCGGAGCATCTCCGGGCCCACCTGCACCGCGTCTTCGCGCGCGTCGGCCGCCGGTGCTGTGGCCTCGCGGCGGGCACCGGCGACCACGCCGCCCTCCTGGACGTGCTCCGGGCGCGCCGCCTCGCGTTCCGCGAGGCGGCGCGCGGGGAGCAGGGCGTCGAGGCGTTGTGCCTCATCGCGACGGGCGGCGACCTCGTCTGGGACGCCACGGGCGGCGCGACCGACGGCTTCGTGTCGCTCTCCGAGTTCGAGCAATTGAGGGGCGAGGACGCCGTCGACGCGTTCCTCGAGGCCGAGCTCGCGACGTTGGTGCGCCAGGGCGTGCCGCTGCTGGCCTTCGACGGCGAGCACCGGCAGCTCGAGCGCCGCGGCGTCGCGCACTTCGCGGAAGTCTACCGCGCGCTGGGTGGCGACGCGGAGGAGGTCGGGTTCCTGGGGGACGACGCCCTGCTTCTCCGCTGCGCCGTCGACGAGCTCGTCCGCCGCGGCGCGCGCGCCGAGCGCATCCTCGTCCTGTCCGCCCGGGACCGACCCTGCCGTGCCGCCGAGTCCTACGGCATGGCGACGGCGTTCCTGGGCGGCGAGGGCGACGTCCCAACGCCCGACGAGGCGTGGGACCCGGGCCTGTAAGATGACCCCTGTTTGATAATTCTACTACTGTAAGGCTCTTAGGAGGGGCCCCTTATTTAGGCCTTCCTTAATTTATTTACTTCTAGTAGTATTATTGTCGTCATCGTCGTCGTCGTCGTCGTCGTCGTCGTCGTCCTTCGGGTCCTTCGACGGCTATAATATATCCCGCCGACGGGATATGTTATACGCCACTCCCGGATAGGAGGTCAACTACGGCACTTTCACACGGAAGTCAATAGCTTCCTAGGTGCCTGTCTACCTATAACAACGCCATCGAGGAGCACGCCGACCGGCCCGCCCCAGGGGCTGGGGACCGGGCCTCATACTGGACGTGCCGGTGCGCCGCTCTTGACGCCGCTCTCCCTAGGTATATATATACCCATCTATAACACAACGCGCCTCATACTAGACGTGTCGGTGCGCCGCGCCCCCGTGCGCGTGGAACAGATGCTCGCCGTGCCCATGCCCGTGCGCGTGGTCGTGGTCCGTGGCCACGGGCGGCAGCTCTTGGGGCGTCTCGTAGGCCGAGGCCGCCGCGGCCGCGTCCTCGGCAACCATCAGGGGCACGGCGTAGCCCTCGTACTTCCGCGGGCCCGCGGGCTCGGCGGCGTCGACCGGCGCGTCGCGCGCAAAGACGGGCAGGTAGGCCCACCGGCCCTCGACTCGCACGCGCGCCGGATCCCGCGAGCCCCCCCCGAGCAGCCTCCGGCTCGCGTCCGCCGCGAAGGCCTCGGTCCACGTGCGCGTCGGGACCTGCGGGGAAAGGGTCGCCCTGCGGTCGACGGCGCGCCCCCATGCCACGCGCGGGTGCGGACGTCCTCGGTCCCGGCCTCCGCCGCCCAGAACGGCACCGCGACCGCCGGGTCCACGCTCTGCACGGCCGCCTCGAGGAGCGCGCCGAACGCCGCGAAGTTCGAGCGCAGCGCGGCGTGGGCCCGCGCGTGGCCCGTCGCCCGCAGCGCTGACGCCGCCCGGCGCGGCGCGCCGTCGACCCGGAGCGCCGCGCGGTCCGCCGCCCGGCCGACGAACCGCCGCCCGAAGGCCTCCCAGTCGGTCCCGTCGCCCACGACGTGCAGGCGGTGGCCGCCGACCGCGCGCACTTCGCCGGGCACGCGGTGCGCCCGCGACCGCTCGACGAGGTCCGCCGCCGCGTCCGCGCCGACCGCGCCCCCGAGCAGCGCGTGGTCCTCGCCGTCGCCCCCCAGCAGTGCGTGGGCGGCCCAGAGCTCGTCCATGCTGCGAAAGTCCGCGCCGTACCGCCTCCGCCCCGCCTCCGCCGGCGTCTCGTAGAGCGCCACGACCGCCCGCAGGAACCGCGACCGGTCGCGGGGCGTGAGCGCCGTCGCCGCCCGCCGCGCGTGCCGCACCTCGACGGCGAACACCGCCTGCCGGGTCGGGGCGTCCCCGAACGCCACGGCGAGCGTGTACGCGCAGGGGGACGTCAGGGTCGCGTTGCCCACGACGACGCGCCGGCCGGCGCCGAGCTCGACCGGCGCCGCGCAAGCCTCCTCGCCGTGCTCGTGGTGCTCGTGGCAGTCGCCGCCGTGGCAGTGCTCGTCGGCCTCGCCGTGCGCGTGGAGCTCGTGGCAGTCGTCGCCGTGGCAATGCTCGTCGGCCTCGCCGTGCTCGTGGTGCGCGTGGCAGTCGCCGCCGTGGCAGTTCTCGTCGGCCTCGCCGTGCTCGTGGTGCGCGTGGGCCTCGTGCGCGCGGTCGGGATCTCCGCCCGAATCCGTCCGCTGGAGCGTGAGGACGTACGTTCCACCGCGGCTGCGCTCGGCCGCCTCGGCCGCCGCGAGCCGCGCCTCGAGTTTGGCGCGCTCCGCAAGGAACCACGCCGCGCGGTCGGCCGGCGGCTCCAGACTCAGCGAGTGCGCGATGGCCGCGAGGTCCTCCGTGAGCGCCAGGCTATTGGAAGCGGCGTCGAGCTGCGCCGCGCGGTCGGCGGCCGAGCGCGTCACGACGAGGACCGTTTCCCGGTGCGGCTCGACGACGCAGCCGGCGGCGCAGTCCGCCGCGCCGTAGACCGTCTTCGCGATGAGGCCGAGCTGGTCGGGGTCCTCCTGATGTTGGTGGTCCTCGTGCCTGCGGCGGCGGCGCGGTCGAGCCCCGAGGCGCGGTCCCCGTAGGCCAGAATAATTTGCGCGTCGATGGCGTGCAGGCGAATGTGTTCTCCATCCTTCTACGCGGCGCCGTGCGCTGAAACCGCCGCCGCGACGAGCAAAAGGCATGCGGAGGCTGACCGCAGCATTGCTGCGCTGTGCAGGTGCTGTTGTGAGCGAACGTGTGTTGGGTAGTAGGTAGGTGATGCGTGTGCCGCTGTGTGATCAACAAAGGCTAGGGGTTGCGCGCAGCCTCTGCGATTGAGCAAAAAAAGCCGGCCGCCTTTCACCAGGCACGTGCAAATCGTGCTGCGGGCTGAGCGTCTAACTAAGTGTCGCCGCCGCCGCGCGGGCCTTCTACCGATCAACGGCTCGACCCCTGCTGACGTTACTGCTTTCGACGCAGCACTGCAGCTGCAAGCACACCTGCCAGCCTTTGGCCACTTTTGGGTCAGCAGCGATCAAAGTGCAGTTTCCGCAAACTTAAGTTGACGTTATGGGTCGCAGCGCCGCGATAACGCGCACCCAGGTCCGCGTGCAGAAGCTCACGTGTCAGCAGGTCTGGGCGCCGCGCTGGATGCTCGCCGCGCACGGCTTCCAGCGCGCCGCGGCGCACCACTCAAACGTCACGGCTCCTTATTCGTTCGGACGCGACGCCCGCTCGACGGCGCGGCGGCGTAGCGCTCGACTCACCGTCGCGGGGCGCGCAGGTGCGTCGGCGACCGCAGCTGGGGCCTCTTCCTCCCCCTGTACCTGGCGGAGCTGCGGCCCGGGTCCGTGGCGCCCGTCGCGGTCATCGAGGTCGTGCGCTACGGCTTCGGCATGCTCTTCGCCACGCGGGTCGACGGGTGGTGCGAGACGCGGGGGCGGGCGACGGTCCTGCGGCGCCTCCTGATCTGCGAGAACCTGGGCGTGGTCCTGGGCGCGCTGCTGTCGCGGGCGGCCCTCGGCGACCTCGGGAGCCCGGCCTTCTGGGCCGCGGCGGCGTGCTTCGGGGCGGACGCCGTCTGCTCGAGCGCGCTCCAGACCCTGGTGGGCAAGGTGAGCGTGCGGTCGCTGGCGTCGTCGGCGCGGGCGGACACGAACGCGAAGCTGGTGCGGCTCGACATGGCCGTGGCCCTGGGCTGCCCCGTCGCCGTCGGCGCGCTCGCGCAGTGGCGCGGCCGGCACGACGCGGCCGCCGCGCTCGCGGTCGCGCACGTGCTGGGCGGCCTCTGCGTCTTCGCGTGCAGCGCCCGGTTCCGGGCTTGCGCCGCCGGGGCGCCGCCGCCGCCGCCCGGGCCCGCGGGCGCGCCCGCCGCCGGGGAGGGCCGCCGCGCGGTCCGGCGGCTGGACCCCTTCGCCCGGGGCTGCCTCGACGCCTACTGCCTCCTTTACGTCACGGTGCTGAGCCCGCACGGCGTCACGGTGGCGTGGCTGCGGGGCGTGCGCCGGACGGACCCGGCGGTCATCGGCGCGTTCCAGACGCTGGCGCAGGGTGTCGGGCTGGCGGCGACCTACGCGACGCCGCGCCTCGTGCGGCGGGCGGGCGCGCGGCGCGCGGCGCGGGGGGCGAACCTGGGGCAGGCGGCCTGCGCGGCGCTGGCCGTGCTCGCGCTCTACCGCGGCCGCGAGCGCCTGTTCCTCGCGGGGCTCTGCGCGTCGCGCTTCGGGCTCTGGGCCTTCGACCTGCTCGAGCGGGAGATCCTGCAGACGGCGGCGGCGTCCGACAAGCAGTGCATGGCGCTCTTCGCGGAGCAGTCGCGCCGGACCTCGATGGCGTCCCTGGCCATCTTCGGCGCGTCGGCCTACCTGTCGGACGCCGCCCGCTTCCCCTACCTCCTGGGGGCGTCGCTATTGACGCTCGCCGCGTCTGCCGTGGTCCTCGACCGCGGCGCGCGGCGCGCGGACGCGCTCGGGAAGCGGGCGTGAGGCGCCGTCTATCGAATGTTTCACAATGCAACCTCCTTTAACCAACCCCTCAATCATTGGAACGTGTCCAACGTGACGGATATGTCTGATATGTTTTGGAACGCAACCTCCTTCAACCAGCCCCTCAATCATTGGAACGTGTCCAATGTGACGAGTATGTATGGTATGTTTATGAAAGCAACCGCCTTCAACCAGCCCCTCAATGATTGGAACGTGTCCAATGTGACGAATATGAGATTAATGTTTTGTAACGCAAAATCCTTCAACCAGCCCCTCAATGATTGGAACGTGTCCAATGTGTGGAATATGTTGATGATGTTTATTAACGCAACCTCCTTCAACCAGCCGCTCCACGCTACTTGGTATCATGGATAGTCAGAATCGGAATGACCGGCTCGACTTTTTTTTGGTCTGGTGATTTGGCGATTTAGCGATGAGTTGAGATGGAAAAAGTCAGAATCGGAATGACCGACTCGACTTTTTTTTTATCTGTCGCGAGGTTGAGGTTAGGATTCGGTCCGAGTAAGGGTTAGGATTAGGAGTAGACTAGGGTTAGGGTTGGGCGAGAGTCGGGTTAGAGCGGGTCCGAAATGATCCTAGTGTCGGCGGCAGTTTCGCGGCAGCATGGGCTCGGGTGGTTTTGAAAAAGTGCTCATCGGAACGCT
>Ga0114994_10003883_pt1 | contig 10882 bp, 2 predicted proteins | sample ArcticOcean_MG_C_9_FD_87043 | JGI IMG/M metagenome (GOLD analysis project Ga0114994, IMG submission 87043) | Marine microbial communities from western Arctic Ocean - ArcticOcean_MG_CB2_152 | ecosystem: Environmental > Aquatic > Marine > Oceanic | place: Arctic Ocean: Canada Basin | collected... | reverse complement strand
TTACTACATTAGGTTCTACCACAGGTGCTACTGTATCAGCTGATGGTGTTGTAACTGTAAATAATGAAACACAATCTGATGCCACTACAACAGGTGGTTTAATAGTTAAAAGTGGTGTTGGTATTGCTAAAGACGTAAATATTGGTGGCGCATTAGATGTTACTGGTATTTCTACATTAGGCACTGCCACTGTATCAGCTGCCGGTGTTGTTGCTATACCTAATACTACTTCATCAACTGACCACACAAGTGGTGCTCTTAAAGTTACAGGTGGTGTTGGTATTGCTGAAAATGCAAATATTGGTGGAACATTAAAAGTAACTGGTATTACTACATTAGGTTCTGGCTCATCCACTGCTACTACTGTATCCGCTGATGGTGTTATTGCTATAACTAACACCGACCAATCATCAAGCGCAACTACAGGTGCTTTGAAAGTTACTGGTGGTGCTGGTATTGCCAAAAACGCACATATTGGCGGAACATTAGAAGTTACTGGTATATCTACATTAAAAGATCAATTATTAGTTACTAAGGACGTATCATTGAATAGTAAATTATATGTTGGCGATATTTCTATTTTCGAAAAAGATGTATCTATGAATGCAAAATTATTTGTTCAAGATGATGTTTCAATGAACAATAGTTTATATGTTCATAATGACTTATCTATTAATAATCGTTTATTCGTAGAAAAGGTTGCTACATTTCAAGAAGATGCTGTTATTAATACTTTAACTATTGGTTTAGGAACATTTAGTAATGCTACAAACACCGCAATTGGCACAAGCACTTTATCCAGTATTAATAGTAATAATGGTAAAGATAATACAGGTATTGGTTATAAATCATTAAAAGATAATACAAATGGTCATTCTAATACTGCTGTAGGAAGCAATGCTATGTATAGTAATACTACAAGTGACGAAAATACAGCAATTGGTTTTGAATCGTTATATTCTAATAAATTAAAAAGTAATAATACATCCGTTGGTTTTCAAACATTATATGCTAGCACAGGCGGTAGTGATAATACGGCTGTAGGTCATACTTCTTTAGCATCAGTTACATCAGGTGATGAAAATACAGGTATTGGTAGTCAAGCTCTTTCTGTTTCAACAACTGGTAGTGAAAATACTGCTATAGGTTCTCAATCATTAGCGGGAACTACAATCGGTTCTCAAAATATCGCAATTGGTTATGCATCAGGTATTACTAATATAACTGGTAAATATAATACATTCTTAGGCGCCACTGCTGATACTAATAAAGCCTCAATTGAAAATTCTACTGCTATTGGCTATGGAGCTATTGTTTCTTCTGATAATCAAATTATGATAGGCACCGCAAGTGAAATTACATGTATTCCTGGTGATGTTTCTATGAATAAAAATCTTTATATTACAGGTGATATATCATTGAATACTGATTTATCTGTTGGTGGCGATTCTGCGTTTAATGGCGATGTTACTATTACTGGTAATCTTAAAGCTGATAAATATAATACTGAATATATTGTTAATACTGCTACAACCAATTATACTTTAATAGTTGCCGAAGATTTATCATTAAATGGACGTCTATTAATTCAAGACGATGCTTCGTTTAATAGTAAAGTTCACGTAGCAAATGATTTTGATGTTGCTACTAATAAATTTACTGTTGATGCTGCTACAGGTAATACTGTAATTGCTGGAACACTTAATAATATTACAACAACAGAACTTAGTTATTTGGACGGTGTTACAAGTGCTATTCAAACACAACTTGATGCCAAACAAGCTACTATTACAGGTGCTGCAACCACTATTGCCTCCAGCGATTTAACAGTTAGTCGTGCGTTAGTTTCTAATGGCAGTGGTAAAGTAGAAGTATCCGATGTAACATCTACTGAACTTAGTTATTTGGACGGTGTTACAAGTGCTATTCAAACGCAAGTTGATGCCAAACAAGCTACTATTACTGGTGCTGCTACTACAATTGCTTCTAGCGATTTAACAGTTAGTCGTGCGTTAGTTTCTAATGGCAGTGGTAAAGTAGAAGTATCCGATGTAACATCTACTGAGCTTGGTTATTTGGATGGTGTAACTAGTGCTATTCAAACACAAGTTGATGCCAAACAAGCTACTATTACTGGTGCTGCTACTACAATTTCTTCTAGCGATTTAACAGTTAGTCGTGCGTTAGTTTCTAATGGCAGTGGTAAAGTAGAAGTATCCGATGTAACATCTACTGAACTTGGTTATTTGGATGGTGTAACTAGTGCTATTCAAACACAAGTTGATGCCAAACAAGCTACTATTACTGGTGCTGCTACTACAATTGCTTCTAGCGATTTAACAGTTAGTCGTGCGTTAGTTTCTAATGGCAGCGGTAAAGTAGAAGTTTCTGCTGTAACATCTACTGAACTTAGTTATTTGGACGGTGTTACTAGTGCTATTCAAACACAAGTTGATGCCAAACAAGCTACTATTACTGGTGCTGCTACTACTATTGCTTCCGTCGATTTAACTGCTACTCGTGCTTTAGTTTCTAATGGTAGTGGTAAAGTAGAAGTTTCAGCAGTAACATCTACTGAACTTGGATATTTGGATGGTGTTACTAGTAGTATACAAACTCAAATTGATAGTTTAGGCGGAGGTGGAGGCGCTAGTAGTCTTGATGATTTAAGTGATGTCAAATTTGGTGGAACTGATTTCTTAGATAGTTTATTAATTGGTAGTACTACTACTGGTACACTCGGTGGTGCTTCGTATAATGTTGGTGTTGGTTCTACCGTATTTTCAGCATTGACTACAGGTGATTCCAATACTGCTATAGGTTATAGTTCGTTAAAGGATATTACTACTGGTCAACATAATACAGCTCTAGGTTATAGTTCGTTAAAGAGTCTTACCAATGGTAGTTATTCTACCGCTATTGGTAGTAAATCGTTAGAACTAAATACAACTGGTAATTATAATATAGCTATTGGCACAGAAGCGTTACAGATGGGCACAAGTGTTGGATATAGTACAGCTATAGGTTACCGTTCATTAAAATCTAATACTAGTAATAACATGACCGCTATTGGGCATCAGGCGTTATTTTCTAGCACAACCGGCACCGAATGTAACGCTCTTGGTTATAAGGCGTTATATTATAACACAACCGGCAGTGCTAATATTGCGATTGGTAATCAAACGTTATTATTCAACACAACCGGCAGTTATAATACTGCTGTTGGTGTCGGTTCATTATATTCTAACATTACAGGCCAGAAAAATACAGCAACTGGATACTATGCGTTAAGATCAACCACAAATGGAGTCGACAACTCAGCATATGGAAATGAATCGTTACGAAATAACACAACGGGTGGATATAATAATGCGTTCGGAAGCAACTCGTTACAATCAAACACAACGGGTGGATATAATAATGCGTTCGGATACTATTCATTAAACAGTAACACAATTGGTAATTGGAATACAGCATATGGACATTATTCGTTAAGTAACGCCACAAGTGCTACTAAGAATACTGCGGTTGGAACCAACGCATTAAAATCAACCACTACAGGTGGTTATAATGTTGCGATTGGAACCAACGCATTAGAAGCCAATACAACAAATTCATATTCTACCGCAATTGGAGCATTCTCATTGATAAATAACACCACGGGACCTAATAATCAGGGTTTTGGTGCGAATTCATTACAATCTAACACAACAGGTGGATTTAATACAGCGGTTGGATATAAATCATTACAATCAAACACAACTGGTAGTTATAATAGTGCGTTAGGAATGCAAACATTATATACAGCAACGGGCAATTATAATACTGCGATAGGTTATGACGCCGGTAAATATAACAACGCAGGAATTCGTAATACATACATTGGAAATGATACAAACCCCTCTGATACAAGCGCATCGCATAATTATTGCACAGTAATTGGTTATAGTGCTAAGAGTACTGGAAATAATCAAATCGTGCTGGGCACATCTGATGAAACTACTTATATTCCAGGTGCGCTTGATGTAAATGGGCAGATAAACGGATTAACAGTTGGAAGGGGGGGTAGTAGTAACAGTAGTAATACTGCTATTGGAAATTCAGCATTAAATAGTAACACATCAGGCACTCAGGTAACAGCAACTGGTATGTTTGCGTTAAATTCTAATACATCAGGCAACTACAATGTTGCAACTGGAGCATTTTCTTTAAAAGAAAACACAACTGGCAGCAAAAATACTGCAAATGGACTCCAAGCGTTATATGCTAATACAACAGGATCGGAAAATGTTGCAACTGGGTACTATGCATTACGAAATAACACAACCGCCAGCCAGAACGTAGCAACGGGATTCTATGCGTTGAGTAGTAACACAACAGGAATATATAATACAGCAAATGGCACAAACTCGTTAAGATCAAACATAGCGGGCAGTTATAATACTGCAACTGGTCACGATTCGTTATATAATAACACATCAGCCACAGGTAATGTTGCCAATGGACACAGGGCGTTATATACTAACACAAATGGCGCATATAATAGTGCCACTGGTTACCTTCCATTATTTTCTAACACAACTGGCAGTTATAATGTAGCCAATGGACACGAAGCATTAAAATCGAACACAACTGGCAGTTATAGTGTAGCCATTGGACGGGGTGTATTAACATCGAACACAACCGGCGGTTTTAATACAGGAATTGGAAGCACCGTGTTATTCAATAACACAATAGGCGAATATAATACCGCAACTGGATACTTGGCGATGATGCTTAATACTGAAGGCAATTATAATACCGCAAATGGATACGAAGCATTAAAAGCAAACACAACGGGCAATAGTAATGTTGCAACTGGTTATCAATCGTTATATGTTAACACTACGGGAGGTAATAATATTGCCACTGGAACAACGTCATTATACGATTTAACAAGTGGAAATTTTAATGTTGCAATTGGTAGTAATTCAGGTAATGATCTGACGATAGGAACCAGTAATACATTTTTAGGCCACAGTACTAGTACTACTAAGGCAGACTGTCAATATTCTACTGCTATAGGTTATTTCGCATCAATAACTAAAGACAGTCAAATAGTATTAGGAGTGGGAGCATCAGAAGTTTTTATTCCCGGTGATTTATCTTTAAATGGGCAGATAAACGGAGTAACAGTTGGAATCGGTGGTCATACTACTAATATCGCTGTTGGACTCAACGCATTACTGTCGAACACAACGGGACAAAATAATACTGCCATTGGACGAGGCTCGTTACAATTGAACACTACTGCAGGTAGTAGTACAGCACTCGGTTATGAAGCATTATATACCAACACCGGTGCATCAAATACAGCAGTAGGATCGACCGCGTTAAATCTTAACACAACCGGAACTAATAATACAGCCGTTGGTGAGCGTTCGCTACTTAGTAATACTACTGCTTCATATAATACAGCTATTGGCGTGTCAACATTGAGGCAGAATACAACTGGTGGATATAATACAGCTATTGGATTACAAGCGATGAGAGATAACACGACAGGCACTGTTAACGTCGCAATAGGTTTCGATTCGTTAAAAGCAAATACAACCGCGAGTGGCAATATCGCCATCGGTGAACGAGCATCAACAAAAAACACAATTGGTGCGGATAATGTAGCGTGTGGTAATAGAGCATTAACTAATAATATTAGTGGGAGCAGAAACTCTTTTTACGGATCATCTGCTGGTTATTATGTCACTGGATCCAGTAATACCGGTATTGGAACACAGGCTGGCTATGCCGTTACTAGTGGTACTTATAATGCTTTCATAGGTGACTATGCTGATACTAATAGCAGTTCTCGCACTTACAATACGGTTATTGGTGGAGGAGTTACTGGTACAGCTAATAATCAAGTTATGTTAGGAAAATCAAATGCAACGGTTCAAGTTCCAGGAAATTTAACGGTTACTGGCACTTTCACTAATAGTTCTGACCAACGCATTAAAACAAATATCGTTGATGTAAATGATGCAACCGCATTAGAAAAGGTTCGTTTACTTAAACCAAAGACATATAATTATATCAATACAGAAATGAGAACAACTGATACAGTGTATGGTTTCATCGCACAAGAAGTAAAAGATGTTATACCTTACGCTGTTAGTGAAGATACAAAAGACATTCCAAATATTTATCAAAATGCTAAAATGACAAAGAATACTATTGTATTTACTAATTTTGATACGGCTTCTCTTGAAAAGGATGATTCTAATAATCTATTTAAAATGATTAAATTCCATCATGCTGAAAAACATATATATGCTAGTATTGTTAATGTGGTTGATTCTACTACCATTGAGGTTGATTATATCAAACCACGAGAGGAAGATGATGAAGAAGAGGAACCCATATACACAGAAGAAACAATATTTGTAGTAGGTCAATTAGTTGACAATTTCCAATGTATTTCAAAAGATTATATATGGACTATAGGAACAGCAGCATTACAAGAAGTAGACAGACAACTACAAGAAGAAAAAGCAAAACGTATTGAAATGGAAACCAAATTAGAATCAATTATGACCATATTACAAAATAACAATTTGACATAAATAAAAAATTGAATAAATATTCGCATAGTTTTATAATTAAAAACATTAATTATAAAATGACTACTATTAATCAGTTTGTTCCACATAATCATTATGTTATTGTATTCGACGTTGAAACAAATGGGTTACTCCCCAAATTTGGTGGCGATAGTGAACTCAAAAATTATCCTTATATTTTACAATTAAGTTATGTAATATATAATGTCGGCACTCAAACAATAGTCGACGAGTTTGATTCGTATGTTGATATAGATGATAATGTCCCAATATGTAACAAAATTACAGAATTAACCGGAATTACTAGAACGATGTGTAATAAAGGACAACCAATAATTACAATATTGAAAAAATTTCACGAAGCATATACTTCATGTAATGGCGGGTTAGTTGCTCATAATATTGATTTTGATATGAAAATGATTAACGTAGAACTAGAAAGAAATCGCCAGATGATTGAAATCCATTGCCCTCAAGTTTTTACGATATTCAATCCTCTCTATGAAAAAATCAACAAAATTGATCGTTATTGTACCATGAAAAATGGTACAAATATATGTAATATTTTGGTGCCTTCTAAATATGGCAATAGCCAACCAAGACCTAAATGGCCAAAATTAATCGAACTACATAATCACTTATTTAAGAATGAACCAATTAGTGGATTACATAATTCATTAATTGACGTAAAAGTTTGCTTGCGCTGCTACTTAAAAATGCTTTATAATATAAATCCCAAATCATTTATATAAACACAAAACAATAAAAAATTAGGAAGAACACATTTCACAGATCTCATCTGGTTCTTCATTTTTTTTTAATGTTGGTTCGATTGTAAATTGTTGCGCCTGATGTCTAGCCCGACGTCGCAAATAATACATTCCTGTTTTTAACCCTTTTTTCCAAGAATAAAAATGCATTGATGTTAAAGAATTATAGTTTGGGTCTTCTAACCATAAATTTAAACTTTGACTTTGACAAATATACGCTCCTCTATCAGCCGCCATATCTATTATACTACGCATAGGTAGTTCCCATACTGTTTTATATTTTTCACGAATTTCCATAGGAATTGTTTCTATTTGTTGAATACTTCCATTATTTACTATCATACTATTTTTTATATCTTCATTCCAAATATTTAATTCTATTAATTCTTTCATTAAATATTTATTCGCTACTATAAATTCTCCTGCCATTGTACGTCTACTATAAAGATTACTTGTAATTGGTTCTATACATTCATTATAACCTAATATCTGTGAAGTGCTTGCCGTAGGCATAGGTGCTACTAATAATGAATTTCGTATACCATATTTTATTATACTATCTTTTAATTCGTTCCAATTATATCTATTTGTTGGTTCTATATCCCACATATCAAATTGAAAAATACCTTTTGATATAGGAGAATTATAAAAAGTTGAATATGCGCCTCTATATGTCTTTGATAAGTTGGGTTTTTCATATTCATTTATCATATTATTCAACCGAACATGTTCATCGACACTTAATCTGTCAGAAAAATCATCATGTTCATTTAAAGGTAATAATATTTCTGACCTTTCTTTTGCAATTTCATTACTTTTTTCTAAAGAAGCATGATATATTGTTTCAAATATTTGTTTATTTACAACTTTCGCTTCATCACTATTAAATGAAATATTTAACATAAAAAAAACATCTGCTAATCCTTGCACTCCTATTCCGATTGGTCTATGACGAAAATTACTTCTTTTAGTTTTTTCGGTTGGATAAAAATTTATATCAATTATATTATTTAAATTATTTGTAATAATCTTTGTAACTTCATGTAACTTTTCATAATCAAAATGAGCGTCTTTTGTTTCATTATTTATAAATGCTGGTAATGCAATACTTGCTAAATTACATACTGCTGATTCATTTTCATCTGAATATTCTATTATCTCTGTACATAAATTACTTGATTTGATTGTTCCTAGATTTTTTTGATTTGATTTTTTATTACAAGCATCTTTATATAACATGTATGGGGTTCCTGTTTCCATTTGCGAATCTAATATTTGGAACCAAATATATCTAGCTTTTACTGTTCGTTTACCTTTATTGCTAGTTTCATATTTTTGATATAATTTTGTAAATTCATCTCCGTATACATCAGATAATCCGGGACATTCATCTGGGCACATTAATGTCCAATCTCCATCCTGTTCTACTCTTTCCATAAATAAATCTGAAATCCATAAAGCATAAAATAAATCACGGGCTTTTAATTCTTCATCTCCATGATTCTTACGCATCTGTAAAAAAATTTCAATATCAGCATGCCACGGTTCTATATATATAGCAAAACTACCATTTCTTTTACCACCACCTTGATCAACATACTTTGCTGTATTATTAAATACTTTTAACATTGGCACTATTCCGTTTGATGTTCCATTTGTACCTCGAATATGACTTCCAGAAGCTCTGACATTATGAATATGTAAACCGATTCCTCCTGCCCATTTAGATATTAAAGCACAATCTTTTAATGTGCTATATATTCCTTCTATACTATCATTTTCCATTGACAATAAATAACATGACGATAGTTGAGGATGTTTGGTTCCAGCATTAAATAATGTTGGCGTAGCATGTGTAAAATATTTTTGAGACATGTAATTATACGTTTCTATTGCCTTATCTATGTCGTTTAAATGGATACTTAAACTTACGCGTAACCACATATGTTGAGGTCGTTCAACAATTATTTTATCTTTTTTTAATAAATAAGACCGTTCTAATGTCTTAAATCCAAAATAATCTATTAAATAATCTCTGTCATAATCGCATATACTATTTAATCTTTCTTGATTTTCTTGAACTGTATCATACAATTCTTTTGTTATTATCGAGTTTGATCGAATTTTATCCGTATTTTTGTATAATTTTGCTATTACTTTACTAAACTTATCATCTGTATTTTTTTGATGGTTTGAAACTATAATTCGTCCAGCCAATGTGTTATAATCTGGATGAATCGATGACATTGAAGCACATTGGTCTGCAGACAATTCGTCTATTTGTTTTGTTGTTATACCTGAATATAATTGGTCTATCACTTTCATTACTAATGTTGTATAATTTATTTTTATATTTACTTCCATTCCAATCTTCTTTATTCGTTTCAAAATTTTATCAAATGATACTATTTCAGACTTTCCGTTGCGCTTTGTTACATACATTTCATCATCCATCTGTTTATAATAATATATATATAAAAAAATCTATATATCATTTTATTTTATTTTATTTTATTTTTCACTATCTAGTTTTATTAAACATTTTTGGTGCAGATCCGTAGCTGATATAGTTGTTCGCTTTTTAGCACGTCGGTGTTCATACCCTTCTACCCTTTCTTTCTCGATTAGATCCCATGTTTTTTTTATTTGAGGAATGGCTTTATCTAACCATTTTTTATTTCGATTTATTACTACGCAGGAGATTTCATCCAATTTCCAATATATTATTTTATGGATTTTATAATTATCATTTTCTGTGGTCTTTTCGTCAATCCATTTTAATATTTCATTTTTGTCTAATGATATTGTTAATGGCATATATTCATATTTTGGCGGTTGGTTATATACGTCTATTATCGTTTTTTCTATAAAATATAATATTACTCCTTTATAACTCGATTCATTATCTCGATATTCATCATCATAAAATTCTTCTGTTGTTTCATATTCTTTTATACGCGTTTCTACAAAATCGCATTTATCTAATTTACATGTTTCCATTTGGATTTGCGTTTGAACCCAATATTCCATCTTTGGTATACCTGTTATTTCTCGATTATATATATTTTTTATTTCTAACATTCGTCCATATCTACTACTTAATTTATCCACATTTATTCCATCAGGCGACGCACCTATATAACTATATTTTTCATGTTTTATACATCCATAATCTTTCACTTTCGTTTTATATATATCTTCATATATCATTACGGTTACTGGTTCATATTTCACTCCCCAATGTAATGGGGAATTTATACTTGCGTTATTATATATATATTCTAATGGTTTACATTTTTCAAATATCAAACTATTTACTTGACATTGACTTCCAAATACCTTCCATAAATTACTTGCTGTTATTAAATTATATCGGAATTCAAACCATTCCTTGGTCCTCTGAATTGGTTGAGGGATATTATCTAATTTTTCCAATTGATATTCTATTTCTTTTATTTCTTCTTCTGTATAATTTTCTAATTCTTCTAATGTTATTGAATTTGACCTTTTTGGAAT
>Ga0114994_10003882_pt1 | contig 10883 bp, 14 predicted proteins | sample ArcticOcean_MG_C_9_FD_87043 | JGI IMG/M metagenome (GOLD analysis project Ga0114994, IMG submission 87043) | Marine microbial communities from western Arctic Ocean - ArcticOcean_MG_CB2_152 | ecosystem: Environmental > Aquatic > Marine > Oceanic | place: Arctic Ocean: Canada Basin | collected... | reverse complement strand
CCCCCCCCCCATCATATTAATTTTTTTATAAGACCTAGTATACCTTTTTTTTTTATAAGGTCCTTTTTTGATATTATTCTTTCGAGTCATTATATATATATTATAAATAATTTCCTGATATACTACCATTAAATAAAATATCTAAAAGCAATTTTTTTTGAAAATTGTTAATTGTATTATAATAATCTACTATCTCATCAATCTCACTCATATTGGACGGTTGTTTAATATAATTCTTAATAAAATCATCATAAGAAAAATTATTTGCAAGTTTTTTTTTATTAATAATGCGTATATGGTTTTTAACCATTTCATATATATGTTCATTATCTGGGTTAATCTTCGGGGTGGAAACGGTAAAATTATTATAATCTATATTTATATTGTTCATACTAAATGTGGTTCCATCTGTATGTTTCCAATAAGATGAGTCATGATAAATATATCGGTCGTTTGAAATAATTATAGAGCCAACATAATCAGATTTGTTTAAATCAGATACATTTAAACTGGATTTTGTTTTAATTAGATTATATATTTTATCATTTATATCAATCGCATAATACCCTTCTAATTTTAATTTATTAGGATAAGTATATATTTGTATAGTTTTATCATTCTTATTCCCAGCTAAATTCCCAGCTACATTCCCAGCTAAATTCCCAGCTACATTCCCATCTAAATTACTAGAATTATTTATTTGTATAGGGTTTCTCAATTCATTTAATTGACATAATAAGTATTGTAATTCGTCAAAGTGTTTACAACTACATACAGATAATTGTTGTAATGCTCCTAGTAGTTTATTAAGCGACTCTACAGAGGCCATATATATATATATATTGTATAAATTATTATGTAACATTCGTAGTAAATTATTCTAAAGATTAACAGACAATTATAATATATAATATATATAATGAAAACAGCTAACCAAAAAGGTGGAGGAGACATACTGAGTTCAGTAATTTTAGGGAGTGGTATATTATATGCGTTATTTCATATAAATAAAACCCGTAATTATTATAATACAAATGTAACTTCTAAAAACACGAAGTCCGCTTCAAATAAATCAACAAAAATAAAAGCAGTAACGAGGCAAAAAACTAGGCAACCTAAATCTTCACCATATGATAATTCATCAGGACCTTATACAATACTAAATCATTCCGCAATAAAGAACGCAAAAAAAGAAGCAGTAACGATGCAAGAAACGAGGCAAAAAACTAGGCAAAAAACTAGGCAAAAAACTAGGCAAAAAACTAGGCAACCTAAATATTACCCAAATAATAATTCATCCGGACCTTATACAAAACTAAATCAATCCGCAATAAATACCGCAAAAAGAGAAGCAGTAACGAGGCAAAAAACTAGGCAAAAAACGAGTCAACCTAAATCTTCCCCAAATAATAATTCATCCGGACCTTATACAAAACTAAATCAATCCGCAATAAATACTGCAAAAAGAGAAGCATTAACAATGCGAAATAAATCTTCATAATATGCTAACTAAATCAATTATACACGTGACGACGTAAAAATTATGTGGTATAGACATTATGGACGGTGAATAAGTTTATAATTTAAATGAAATAGTTTATATAAATATATATATAATGAAGGATGAGTCAATAAAGATGAATAATGTTATATATGAGTTTGCTATATCAAATAAACTAGTTATATTGACATGGATATTGTTAACATTTTTATTATATCCATTACATCATGTAATAATTCCAAAATATTATGGGCTCGTAATTAATTCATTTAAAGACTCCTCAAATACGTTTAAGGATTATGTTAAATATTTATCGGCTTTTTACGTAATATCGATGGTTATAGAAAGTTCCTTATATTATTGCACTAAACTTATTTCGCCAGAATTTGCTGAGTTTGCGACCTCCCGATTATACAATTATATCATAGACAATTATGAGATGGACTTTGATAATATACATAGCGGTGAGGTTTTATCAAAAATAGCAGATTTATCAACGTTGTTTTTTGATTATTTAGAAACGGCTAGGATGTTAGTATTTTCCCAAATATTTGTATTCGCTACAACATTATATTATTATTGGCAAGTGTCAAATGAATTATTTATGTTTTTTTTGTTATCTGTAATAGTTAATACATTCTATATATATTTTGTATTTAAAAAGAAGTTTGATGTAGATGTAAAAATAAGATCAACCCGTTCTAAATTATTTGAATATATGAATGATTCGATGATAAATCTGGTTAGTATTTATACGACCAACAATGAAGAACAAGAAAAAAACCGATTTATAGAAAAGGAATATAGAGTATATAAGAATTATGAAATAGATGCTATGAATATATATTTTATAGGAGAAAGTACATGGAATGTAGTATGTGTAATTATATTTTTTGTATTAAATTATTTATTATATAATGCGTATTTAGAAAAAAAAATAAATACTGAAACATTGGTATCCACATTTACATTAACTTTTTCAGTATTACGTTTTTTTGAAAAGAGTGCGGTTATATCAAGCAAAATTTCTAGTTTATATAGTGAAATACACGATATAGAACACTTTTTAAATAATATAAGAAATGTAAATAAATCAAGTAAAACTGACAAAAAAATATTTATAAACGGAGACATAGAATACAAAAATGTATACCATAAATATAATGATAAATTTGTATTAGATAATGTATCATTAAAAATAAAAAAAGGAGAAAAAGTAGTATTAGTTGGTACAATAGGTAGCGGTAAATCTACTGCTGTTAAATTATTGTTAGGTTTCCAACCCCTCAAAATGGGTACAATAACTATAAATAATATAAATATAAATGAAATATCAAATACTGAAATGCGTAACAACGTTTATTATATCCCTCAAAAGCCCAAACTATTTAATAGGACATTATATGAAAATATAGTATACGGCTTAAAACATCCTCCAAACGAAGAAACCATAATAAACTTATTAAATAAGTTAAATATGGATGAAATATCAATAATCTTTAAAGAAAAAATGAATACACAAGTTGGTTTAGACGGAAATACGTTGTCAGGTGGTCAGAAACAAATTGTATGGTTATTACGAGCATTTTACAGCAATTGTAAAATACTTATAATGGACGAACCAACAGCATCATTAGACCAATCTAATAAAGAATTATTAATAAAAAATATAAAAACGCTTGCTTCAGGTAAAACATTAATTGTTATAAGTCATGATAAAATTGATAATGACTTTCGTAAAATTACATTTAATAATGGAAGAATAATAGAAAATATGACGGATTGGTTTTAATGAAATGACTATACATTTGTATCTAAAATGTTATCAATTAAATCAAACCGAACAAAAAAGTTGGTTACATACGCAATTACCGGAAGAAATAAAAAAGCAGCCACAAAATATATTATGATTAATATAAAATCTAATGGATTTTTAATTCTAAGTTTATATGGAAATACTGAATATTTTGTGTGAATTGAAAACACTACAAATAACGCAAATGGTATTAATATACTCATTATAAACCCGACTATGACATATTTACCAAATAATGCATAAATTAACAGTCCAATAATCAACCCATAATTTAATATATAAAATACTATCGGCGGCATAGGTCCAACTGAAAAATCTCTTACAAATAATTTATCTGCTAATTTATAATAAATAGAAAAATAATAACTGAGTATTAATGTAAGAATAACACCTTTCGACGGAATGACCCAAAAAAAATTAATCAATCTATATAAAACAACCATCGTATTATCGCGTGTTTTATATAAGCTATACATAATTGATAAACTAGTTAAAATCACATAAATAATAAGAAAAAGTAAATATATTTCCATTATATATAATGAAAATAATATTAATACTATTGTTAATATGTATATGGGTAGTTTTAAACAGGTATAATCCAATTGAGTCATATATAACAAAAGAAAATAATGTTGAGTTAACAGATTGGTTTGATAAGGCGACTGAATTAAAAACAGTTATATCAGGTATTTAAAACTTTTCGCAATAAGGACTTATCTTGTTTTTTGTCATAAAATCCACAATCATATGGATTCTTATATCCTACCGGTAATAATGATGTATAGTTGCCGCAACAAATAAGGTTTATAAATTGTTGCGCATAAAAGAGGTAATAGTAATTTTTAAATAATATATTATTTTTGATTTCTTGTTGAAACATAATATCTATTAGGTTATGTGTGCTACTCAGCGCAAATAATTCTTTCATGATTTCTATTTTTTCACCATATAATTTTTTAATGGTTTGTTGGTCTCCTTTATTCATTTCAGGTTTATTTGTAATATATCGGATTTCATTATTAATATTTTTTAACGTGCTAATAGAACCATTTTTATAATCGGACACAGTCTTAATAAATGAAAATATATTTATATTATAAATTACGAGGTATCTATTTGTGATATATTTTGGAACACTAAATCTATTACTCTCCCGAATTTCAATAACTTTTTGTTTAATTACAGATATTTTATCTTGTAACATGGAGATCATATGTTTTTCAAGTTGTTCTCTTTCTTTATATAATAAACTTAATTTTTGCTGTTGCGACTTATGATAATTATCTAAAATATTCTCTGTTGCCTCATTGCTATCTGTATCGCGACTTCTTAATTTATTTATATGAGCCCAATTATCCATTTCTTTTTCTATGCCATTTAATTGTAATAATGGGTTTGAAAATAATAATACTTCGCCTGATGAAAATTCTAAAATCGTACGTAATTTTGAATAATGATTTGATGATATTTGATGAGCCTCTGCGTGAGCGTCTAATTTCAAAAAATTTACAATAGCTAATAAAAATGAAATAAATGCATTAATGCCTGATAAATATAACATTCCATTAGGAATTTGATTGGTCGTATTTGCAAATACGCTACATAAAGAAGATAAAAATATACAAGGAAACATTAATAGATTTAATCTAAATCTGCAAAAATTACCTGCTTCATTATATATAAATGCTTGTGATTTAATAAAGCTGGCTAATATATCTAATGCAGAAGAATATGTATGTATAATACTTGGTTCATAACGGTTTAATTTTTTTTTTAATTCATCAAACGTTATAGGTTTTTTAAATTCATCACCCCTTATGGGTTTTGTTGGTATATCGGAATCTGTATCGCTATCTGTATTGGATTCTTCATCAAACTTTATTTTATTTCTTGGTGTATTGGATTCTACATCAAACTTTATTTTATTTTTTGGTGTATTGGATTCTTCCTCACTACTTTCTCCACAACTACTTTCGCTATGTGCTTCCCAAAAGCTGCTACTATGCTTCATTATATTATGTTATAGAAACAACTCCTACATAATGGAATATATGCTGATTCATCCGGTAAATACTGTTCTTTAGAAGAAGTAATTCTATGTGAATATATTGCGTCCTTATTACAACGGGTACAGTGTGCTTTTAATTTACATATCGAATCGCAATATGGTACTAGATCTAATATTCGCCCTATTTTTTTTTGTTGAAAATCACCATCTAGCCCATATAAATAAATATTCTTTTTTTTTTTTAACATTTCTAATACAAACTCATATAAATCAGGGTAAAATTGGGCTTCATTAATATAAATATCATTTGAAAACAATATTTTGTCTGGTATCTTGAATAATTCGCCATGAAGTGTTGTGTTATAACTTTTACTGTATACGCTCGTCATATCATGAGATAATGCTAAATTTCCATTACATTCGTAAATATTTATTGTATCGTATAATGATTTACATTTAATTGTGTTACACGTTAACTCGTCATGATTTTTTAAAATACCATCATAACATTTCATATTATTTTCTAAATCGTAGTCTATAATAACTTTTTTTGTATCTATGTTTAAATTGAACATCTCAATCAGTTTGGAAGTCTTTCCCGCATACATTGGGCCTACGTATATATGTAGCATAATATATATAGATTATCTAAATATAATTCAATTTTATATGTATTATAATAACATCCATTATTATTGCATAGATTCTACTTGTAACATAGCTTTACTATTCTTAATAGTTGGTTAATTATTCACTATTAAAATTGAAAACAAATGTTTATTATATAACGATTATGCTGTCGGTCAAAAACGAGCGTATATTTTCTTTATGTTTAGATGAGGCAACCAAATCAGGGTTACTGTATCAACACGGCTGTATCGCAACATGTGGTGGAAAAATACTTGCAAGAGGATGTAACACAACCAGACGAAGAAATTATAGTGATATTGTAGTAAATAATACATGCTCGTGTCATGCGGAAATATCTGTTATACATAAAATAAATAATAAATTTATCAATACATCTAAGGAACATAAACGAAGTAAAACGTTAAAAAAAACCACGTTGTATATATCAAGGGTAAAAGATACTGAGGATAATTCATATAATTCAGCACCTTGCAAGGATTGTTTAAATATCATACAAATGTATCATATTAAGCGAATAATCTTTTATTTAAACGACAGATATTATGTAATGAATCCGAGAGATTATACAACAGACCATCAATCTTATGGCCAAATATATATGGATAAACTAAAACGTAAATAATATATTAAATAATATATCATTTATATTATATTTTTTTTTGATTTAACTTATTAAAAAATTACATCTTCGTCGCCCGTATGTTCGCGGCCTCGGTGGCCGGTTCGGTGGCGGAGGAAGGTAGAATAATCCATCTGCCCAATCACTTTATGATAAGTACCCGACTTTTTCGTATTAATACTAGACGTTTTCGTATTAATACTAGACGTTTTCGTATTATTACTAGACGTTTTCGTATTATTACAATTACACTTACCCGAATCTTGTATGGTATACCCTACTCCGGCAACTTTTTGATTATGCAACGTCTCATAATCGATTTGAAATGTTGGCTGTACTATATTATATGGCCTAATTTTTTTAGAGATGAGGGCATGATTACTTAAAACGGACGGTCGTCCTGCATTAAATGGATCATACATATTATTATATTGTGTTTTATTAATTGTTTTTGTATATTCTCCATATGTTCCGCCATATCCTTTTGCGACTGTTCCTATAAAGGGTGTTTGTGTTTGTACTTGATTCGTATGCGCTTCTACTCTTCTAGAATTATTTAAGGAGAATCCATTCGATGTAGAATGTCTTCCATATTTTGCTGCGGATTTTCGTTTTAATGTAGTAATTGACATATATTATATATATTTATAATAAAAATTGAAATGGAAAAAAAGTTATATTAAATGTAACAATGGCCTGCTCTAACCAAATGTCTAAGTCATCGAACACTATTAAAATGGCTTACTCTAACAAAATTTCTAAGTCTTCGAACCATATCAAAACCGCATACACTAATCACATGTCTAAATCGTATATTCCTCCACACAATCGGGTAGCTAAGGTGGAATTTAAAGCAGAATATTTTCCAGAATTAGTAAAAACACATGAAATCGTTCCATCCAAGTTAAACTTTACAACTCTGTTTAAGAAGAATGAAGAAAAACGACAGAAAAAAAAGAAAAAGTTTATTAAAAAAGGATGGGTAAAATTAACGAAAGATGGTTTGGTAGATTCTTATACAGAAGAAGAACGAATTTGTCTGGATAAATTACAGAATGATATTAAAATTAATAGTAATTTTAATAATATGGTACGTCGATGGGATGAGCATAAAGAGATGCTACTAGAACGGGACGGTTACGTAAGTGAATCTGACGAAGAATCCGAAAGTGAGGACGAGGAGGAAGAATCGAATGAAGAGGACGATTACGACGACGATGAAAATGAGGTGGAACTTCAAGATAATTCTAAATGGTTAACCTCGTAATATATTACAAATTATTATATTTATTATTATAATGAATTTTAATACAGATTTAACAGAACATCAATCCAATTTAAAAGAGGATATTATAATTTTAAAAGAAACTACAGATTTATTTCAAAAAGCAGTTGTACAAGATGTACATTTGTTTTTTTTGTATATTATCAATAATAAATTAGAGACATACAAAAAATTAGATGTAAAATTAAAAAACTCTACCTTATCTAAAAATGACCTATTATCAGAAATATTAAAACATAAAAAGGAGGACGGTCGTAAATTTATAGTAGCTGGTTTATATAAATATCATTATTTAAAGGAAGACTTAAGCGATTGTTTGAATAATAAGTTGTCAGATTGTTTTAATTCATTTAATAGCATAGATAATTTTATGTTTGAAGACTCAATTGAAATATTTCAAGATTATACATCTATATTCGTAATATTACAAAACGAAAAATGTATTAAAACTAAACGCCGTATAGATTCTAAAAGAAACAAGACTATTAAAATACTTTAAATATCATCAAAACATATGTCAGAAATATCTTCAGTAGTAAATACAATATAATCTGACTCAGATTCAACTTCATCTCCTTCTATTTTTTTTTCTTCATTCTGTAATAATTCTAAATTAATATGGGATTGTTGTAATAGAGTTTGTTTGTCCGATTCATTATAACACTCTAATAAATCGCATTTATCCACTCTGGATTCCCAATCCCGTAATCCTACTAATACCCATACACCGGGTTGCAATAAATGTTTATGTTTATGTTTACCAGTAAACTTTTTACGTATTATACAGATACGTGTATTCCCATCTAAGCATACTACATGACATTGACAATTACCTAGCATTTTAATAACAATCGCATATACTTCGTCATCGTCTTCAGAATATCTCATTTTATTTTTAATTGGATATGTATCTTTTCTGGCTATCTTTTTACCTTTATTTCCACCAGTATTCTTAACCATTTATATATAATGTAAATAACTCTTTAATATTATTAATTATTTTATAGATTTTAAAGTACGGGACAACTCATGTTTTAACTGCATAGATTCATCATGTCCGATACTATTACTATATTTTAATTTATATTTATGAAATAATTTTAAATAATTATCAAAATGTACCTTTAATTCTTCTGTAGTTGGTCTTAGTTCTGGATTCGGATTCATCATCATCAATAATAACCATTTTAATTCTGGGAAATCTATAGATTTTCTCCTCATATATGATAATACATGATGTCCTAATTTATAATAATCCCACGTATTTGAAAATAGTAGAAGTTTTTTTATATTATGATTATTTGAATGATTTGCATAAGATTCGAAATAGGAATAAGAATATTTAATTGCGCTTTTATTTAAAAAAAAAGATAAGGTTGAATGTTCTTTATAATAAGAATCAATCGCGGTTTTTATGTTTTCCTTTGTTAATGTTACTTTTTCCTTTATCATTAATGATAATAATATATATTCAATCGTCCAAGAAGGCCAATCTGGTTTATAAGAAAACCAGTTTTCATGTAAATATGCCATATTAGGCGTTTCACCTATCATAAATTTTGATTGATCTAAACATAAACCAAAATCAATCGCATAAACTTTATTTTTTTTACTAATTAATATATTAGAAAAATGTAAATCCATATGAATTATTCCAGCGGATAATAATGAAGATATTCTCTTATAAATTGTATATGAAAGTTTTAATAATTTATAATAATCCATTTCATTATTAATTAATACATCGGATAATTCGTCCGATTCTAAATATTTTGAATATAATATTATAAATTTACTATTATTACTATGTTTCTCAATCATTTTACAGCCTTCCTTTATTTCATTTACATATGTATTTGTTATTTTACATTTTTTTTCGGGTATTATGTATAACTTATCATAATGTGGTATAGTTTTTACTAATTGTCCAATATTATATTCAGTTCTGCTTGTTTTGTCGTCTCGCACTAACTTAGAAACGTATTTGGATATGTCTGTTTTGCCACAACTAAGTCCCGGATAATATACACAACCATACGCTCCTTGCGCTAATAAGGAGCTTTTGACCATTATAATATGTTATATTTTAAAGGTTTAATTTTAATTGATAATATTGATTTTTATATGCTTTTTTTAATTTTATTTCATCGTAATCTTTATCTTGTTTAAATGTTTCAAATGTATGGGACGGTTTAAATTTTATATTAAGCTTAAACTGATTATGAATATCCTCTTTTATTTGAAACATTAAATCTTTTGGTATTATGGTATAATTACGTTCTATTTGGGGTTTTATTTTTACCTCTCTATCTTTTTTTATATAATAGTATTTAATACTTTTGTATAGTTTAGTCTCAATGTCAGTTGCGTAATGATATCTTTGTAGGTACTCTCGTTCAATATCTATTAAGCGCTTGTTATGAATTAGCCAGTCTTTAAAATGTAATTTAAGTGTATGGTTATTATCAAATTTATGTAAAACCGAGAAATTCTGTAAAGAATTTGATAGCTCATCTTGTTGACATTTAAATCTTAAAACCGACATCCATCTATAATGATATGTTTATTATTTTTCAATTTTAATAAGTGTTTTAAATATGCAAAAAAAAATATCAACAAGGGAATCGAACACCCGATTACCTCTACAGTCCGTCGCTCTACCGTCTGAGCTATTGTTAGTTATTCCTAGAGGGGATCGAACCCACGACCTTCTGCTCATAAGGCAGACGCTCTAACCGCTGAGCTATAGGAATGTATTGTATGTTATTCCTATAATGACATTTATATTTTCAATTTTAATATTTTATTTTTCAATTTTAATATTTATATTTTCAATTTTAATATTTATATTTTCAATTTTAATATTTATATTTTCAATTTTATTATTTATATTTTCAATTTTAATTTTATTATTTATATTTTCAATTTTAATACATATTTCAATAGTGTTTGAAATATGTAACAGATGAGATATTATCCAATTTAATAAGTTTTTTAAAT
>Ga0114994_10003881_pt1 | contig 10885 bp, 10 predicted proteins | sample ArcticOcean_MG_C_9_FD_87043 | JGI IMG/M metagenome (GOLD analysis project Ga0114994, IMG submission 87043) | Marine microbial communities from western Arctic Ocean - ArcticOcean_MG_CB2_152 | ecosystem: Environmental > Aquatic > Marine > Oceanic | place: Arctic Ocean: Canada Basin | collected... | reverse complement strand
TCCATAGTCCTCGATACTATTAATTTCTTGATGAAAGCGTAACCTCGATAAAAATTCGTTTGGATCTTGATAGTTTACAATATCTTTACTATTGGAGCTATCCAAATTATCGACTCTAGTTAGTAAAAATCTAAGGGCAGACCCTGAGCACAAGATCGGCAAGGAATTTAACTCTTCTTCAGAGAGGGCTCTAATTTCTTGATATCCACTAATTAAAGCCCTTGCGTTATCCTTAGAAAATTTATTATTATTATCAAAACACCAAGCATTTACACATATACTTAAATCGTAAGCAAAAAAGTCAGTACATGAAAAATAAAAATCTATTAATCCAGAAACCTTATTATCTAAAAAAAGAACGTTATCAGGAAATAAATCCGCATGTATTATCCCGGAAGGTAGAGTATTGGGCCAATTATTTTGTATTTTTTTAAATTCCTTTGTTAATTTCTCATAAAGATTTACCTCAAGCTTATTTAATTTTTCTTTATTTACGCCTAAAAGATTTTTCCAGCCACTTAAGGATAAGTCATTTTTCTTTTTTAAGTTAAAATTTTGTACATTTAAATGCATATCGGCGAGAGCCTTCCCAAGCTCAAAAGTATTACCTTTACTAACAGCTGAAATTGATTTGCCTTTTAGAAAGGTTAAAATTGCCGCAGGTTTTGATTTAATTTTACCGATAAATTTAGAATCTAGATTTTTTATAGGGGTTGGGCACTTGATATTATTCGATGATAAATACATCATTAACTCTAAAAAGAACTCAATATCCTTAATATCGCTCATATTTTCGTATATTGTTAAGATAAATTCCTTTGAATCAATTCCAATTTTATAATTAGTATTTTGTATACCTTCATTGATACCGTTGAAAAAATTAATATCATTTAAATCGTAGTTTTTTAAAAAATCCATTAAATCTAAATTATCTATATGTGTAAAGACGGCCATATTTTATTCTCTTAATTCTTTTGGTAATTTAAAAGAAATATTTTCATTAGCAATTGTACTTTTTTCAATTCTGGATTCAAATTTACTTTTAAATAAATATAAAAATTCATTTATTAATATCTCTGGAGCACTTGCACTAGCTGTCAAACCTATAGAATTAAAATTTTCCATCTGGTTCCAATCTATTGATTTAATTTCTGATATTAGGAATGTATTTTTGCAACCAGATTGGATTGCTACCTCAACTAACCTTAATGAGTTTGATGAGTTTTCTCCACCTATTACGTAAATTGCATCACATTTTTTTGCGATACTCTTAACTGCAGTCTGTCGATTTGTTGTTGCGTAGCAAATATCTTCACGAGGTGGCTCGATTAAATCGGGAAATTTTTTCTTTAAAGATAGAATTAATTTCGCTGTATCATCTACAGATAAAGTTGTTTGAGTTATTAAAGCGACCTTAGTGTAATCTGCTTTATTTAATTGGCTTATATCAACCTCACCTTCTATTAGAGTTATTGATTTCTCTGGTATTTGACCAATAGTCCCATCAACCTCAGGATGACCCTTGTGCCCGATAAGAAAGATATGAGCTCCATTCTCAAAATGTCTCTTTGCTTCTACATGTACTTTTAATACAAGAGGACAGGTGGCGTCTATAAAGGGGATTTCCTTCTCTTTAGCTTCGTCTTTAACGGATGAAGACACTCCATGAGCTGAAAATATTACCCTGGATCCTTTTGGGATATCGCTTAACTCATCAACAAAAACAACACCCTTACCTTCTAGATCTTTTACAACCCAGGGATTGTGAACGATCTCATGTCTAACGTATATCGGAGGTCCGTATTTTTTTAAACTTAACTCCACTATATTAATAGCTCTTTCAACTCCCGCACAAAAACCTCTTGGATTTGGTAAATATAATATTTTTTCCATTTTTTTATTCATTTTATTCACATGTTAAACTACGGTACATTTTAATTATTTATAAACAATTTTTTCTTTATAGTTTGATATAGAGTTTGGGAAAAGTTAATTATGCTAAAAAATATATTTGTGACGGCGATTATTCTTATGATTTCTTCTTGTAGTTCATCAAATTTTGAATTTGATCCAGGAGCATGCCCGCGCGCAGCGATCATGAAAGGGTCTGAGTCTAGTTCTTTTAATGGAATTAAGATTGAATTAAATCGAACTATTATGATTTGTGAATATAATATTAGAAAAAAGAGAATTGATTTTAATGTTGGTGTTATAGGCGATATTATTGGTGGAAATAAAGACATAGCTAAAGATATCGAGATACCTTTATTTATAGCTTTCGTGGGCCCCGATGATGTTGTTATAGATAAATGGACTAAAAATAATACTATTAAAGTCGTATCTAAGGAAATTTCTTCATTCAGTATTGGAATTGAAAACCTTCAATCCGATATTCTCGAAGGAAGAACAGGCTCATCATACAAGGTATTAATAGGTATTCAGAAATAACTATATTATTAAGGTTCCCAATTAAAGAATCGTAGTAGAATTTTCCAATCTGTGCGGGAGAGACTATTCTTAGCGCCGAAGGAGCAACCGCCCTCGGAAACTCTCAGGCAAAAGGACCGCACTGATATTTGACTCTGGAAAGAAAATCTTAATGATTTCACCCACGGGGTAAGTATTTTTATAATACGAAATCTCTCAGGTTCCAACGACAGAGGAGGGCAGGTTTATTTATAAGCCTTTCACCTGTCTTGGAGTCGATATGTCTGAATTACTAAATGAAAATATTTATGTTGAAAAAACATCTCTTTTTGATTTCCATAATAAAATGAATGCAAAAATGGTATCGTTTGGGGGTTATTATCTTCCAATAAATTATGCTGGTGGTATTATTTCTGAGCATAAGCATACTAGATCTAAGGCAAGTATCTTTGATGTTTCTCATATGGGTCAAATTGAAATTAATGGTCCTTTTGTAATGGAGGCAATGGAAAAAATTCTCCCTATTTCTTTTTCAAAGGTGTTGCCTGGAAAAATTAAATACACACAATTTATAAATAGCGAAGGAAGGATTATTGATGATTTAATGATTCATAGAACTAACAATGAGAACAGTGTTTGGCTTGTAGTTAATGCTGCTTGCAAAGAAAAAGATATGAGACACCTTAAGAAAAATTTAAATAAAAATTTTACTATTAATTTAAGGGACGATTTATCACTAATTGCGCTTCAGGGACCTAAATCAGAATTAGCTTTATCAAGGGTAATTCCATGTATTTCTAGTATGGAATTTATGTCAAGTATTTGGGTCAATTATAAAAATTATAAAGTTCTTATTTCAAGGTGTGGGTATACAGGTGAGGATGGATTTGAAATATCAATTCCTAACAAGAATGTTACCTCATTTACTGAGATTCTTTTAAAGAATCCAGAAGTTAAGTTGGCTGGCCTTGGGGCTAGAGATTCTCTTCGCTTGGAGGCGGGGTTATGCCTTTATGGGCACGATATTAGTCAAGAAATTACACCTTTAGAGGCTGGCTTAAAGTGGTCTTTGGATAAAGAGCGTCTAAATAATGCTGACTTTATTGGTGGATATGCAATCAAAGACGAATTAATAAATGGGTCAAAAAGAAATCTATTAGGCTTTCTTCCCAAGGGCAGAGCTCCTGCAAGGGAAGGAACTTTGATATATGATAGTCAAGATAATCTAATTGGCGAGGTCACTAGTGGAGGTTTTTCACCATCATTAAGCATTCCTATCTCGATGGGGTATATTAACTCTTCTTTGCTTGACCAAAAAGAAGTCTTCCTGGATGTGCGTGGAAAAAAGATACCCACAGAAGTGGTTAGGCTTCCTTTTTTATCTCATAATTATTTTAAAAAGGTGAATTAAATGGCTGATATTTTTTATACTAAAGATCATGAGTGGATAAAGGTTGATAATGGTGAAGGTGTGGTAGGAATTACGGCTTATGCTAGCGAACAGCTTGGGGATATAGTATTTGTTGAGTTGCCCCAAAAAGGTATGTCCTTTGACCAAGGTAAGGATGTTGCTGTAATTGAGTCTGTAAAGGCGGCAAGCGAAATTTATACTCCAGCAACCGGTGAAATTCTTGAAATTAACTCCTCTTTAGAAGAAAGACCTGAGGTTGTTAATAATGATCCATTGGGAAGTGGATGGCTTTATAAAATGAGGGTCCTCAAACCTGAAGAGTTAAAGAGCTTAATGAGTGAAGAAGATTACAATAAATTAATTGGAGCTAAAAGTTAATGAGGTATCTACCCCTTACAAATGAAGACAGGAAAAACATGAAAGAGGTTATTGGTATAACAGATGTAAACCAATTATTTGCAAGCGTACCTAATAATGTACCCTTAGATCCAAGCTTTAATTTACCAGATCATAAAACTGAAATGGAAGTTGGAAGAATCCTTTCTCAGATTGCAGGTAAAAATATTAATTCCAATCAAGTTCCATTTTTTTTAGGTGCAGGTGCCTATAAGCATCACATTCCCGCAACGGTTGATCATATAATTCAACGTTCAGAATTTTTAACCTCATACACACCGTATCAACCTGAAATCTCTCAAGGGACCCTTCAGTATCTATTTGAGTTTCAAACTCAGGTTTCTTTATTAACAGGAATGGATGTTTCAAATGCCTCTATGTACGATGGATCAACTGCATCCGCTGAAGCTGTTTCAATGGCAAAAAGAATTACAAAAAGAAATAAAGTCATTTTATCGCCAACTCTTCACCCTCAATATGCTGAAGTAATAAAAACTCTAATTAGCTCGAGTGAAGATTCTGTCGAATATAAATTTTCAGAATGTTTTGAAGTTGATTCACTTATCTCAAAAATTGATGATGATGTTTCTTGTGTAGTTGTTCAAAACCCTGACTTTTTTGGTGAATGCTATTCCTTAGAAAACCTTTCAAAGTATTGTCAATCCAAAGGAGCTCTTCTGATTGTTGTTGTAAATGAGGTTGTTTCATTGGGTATGATGAAAAGTCCGGGCTCTATGGGTGCGGATATAGTTGCGTGCGAAGGGCAGTCTTTAGGGAACTCTTTGAATTTCGGAGGCCCCTATATTGGGCTGATGTCTACAAAAGATAAGTTTGTTCGTCAGCTTCCTGGAAGGATTGTTGGCGAAACTAATGACGTAGATGGAGAAAAAGGTTTTGTATTAACATTAGCCACTAGGGAACAACATATTCGAAGAGAAAAAGCCACCTCCAACATATGCACTAACTCTGGATTGTGCAGTTTAGCCTTTACAATACATCTTAGTTTGTTGGGTGAAAAAGGTTTTAAAAAATTATCAAAATTAAATCATGAGGCAGCTATCAAGCTTTACTCGAGATTAGAATGTTTAGATGGCTTTGAAGTTATAAATAAAACTTTTTTTAATGAATTTACTATCAAATTACCTATTGATGCAGAAACTTTTGTTGAAAAAATGGCTAGTAAGGGAGTATTAGCTGGAGTTCCCGTTTCTCGATTATTAAATAAAAAAGATAATTTTTTGAATCTCTTAGTTGTTGCCTCGTCAGAAATTAATTTAGATTCTGATAGAGATGAGTTTATTAGGTTGGCTAAGGAGGTTTGTTATGAGTAATAACAGAGGGCTTGATCACGACGAAAAACTTTTATTTGAAGTGGGTGATATTAGCAAGACGGGGGTCGATCTTCCTGATCCAGAAAATATAAAAAATATGTTAGGGAGTAGCTGCTCTGATACCGAAATAGGTCTAGCAGGGTTAAGTGAGCCGGAAACTTTGAGGCATTATGTTCGGCTTTCTAGAAAGAATTATTCAATTGATGCAGGTTTATACCCTTTGGGTTCATGTACGATGAAGCATAACCCGAGGCTTAATGAGAAAATGGCTCGTTTAGAGGGGTTTTCAGAGATTCACCCCCTACAGCCTATTTCGACATGTCAGGGAGCGCTAGAGCTTATTGATTTAATATCTACTTGGCTTAAGGAGTTAACAGGAATGGCTGCTATCACTATGACGCCAAAAGCGGGGGCTCAAGGAGAGCTTTGTGGTATGATGGCTATAAAACAAGCTCTAATTTTTAAAAAGGAATCTCATAGGAAAGTTGTTTTAGTCCCTGATTCAGCCCATGGAACAAATCCGGCTACAGCTGCCTTCTTAGGTTTTGATGTTAGGACTATAAAGTCAACTCAAGAAGGCCTCATTGATTTTGAAGACTTTAAAGAGAATATTGATGAGCATTTTGCTGGTGTAATGATTACTAATCCCAATACTTGTGGTTTGTTTGAAAGTGATATTGTTAAAATATCTGAGTTAACTCACAAGTCAGGCGGCTATCTTTATTGTGATGGAGCAAACTTCAATGCCGTTGTTGGAAAATTAAAACCAGGGGACCTAGGCATTGACGCAATGCATATAAATCTTCACAAAACATTCTCTACCCCTCACGGAGGTGGAGGCCCAGGCTCTGGACCTGTTGTTTTTTCAAAGAGATTAGAAAATTTTTGTCCAACGCCTTTAGTAAAAAAAATAAATGGCAAATATGATTTAATTGAAAATTTAGACAATAAAGAGCTATCAAATTCTTTTGGGAGATTAAATGTATTCCACGGTCAAATGGGAATGTTTGTGAGGGCTATGTCTTATATGCTAAGTCACGGGTCTGATGGTTTGCGGCAAGTTGCAGAGGATGCTGTTTTAAATGCTAATTACTTAAGGGAATCTTTAAGCATGCATTTAACTCCAGCCTTTCAAGGTTACTGTATGCACGAGATACTTTTTAGTGATGAATTCCTTAATGATACGAATGTTGAGACATTGGATTTTGCTAAGGCTATGATCGATGAAGGTTATCATCCCATGACTATATACTTTCCACTGGTTATTCATGGGGCGTTGTTAGTCGAGCCTACAGAAACTGAATCAAAACAATCACTCGATCATTTCATTGAGACCTTAAAAGGTTTAGTGGCGAGGGTTAAAAATGATTCTGATTCATTTAAAGAGGCTCCAATCTTTACGCCGATCCGACGTTTAGATGAAACCCAAGCAGCTAGAAAACCTATATTGAGGTGGAGGGAAGAAGTTCCTGCTAAGGCTTAATGCCCGATATCCTTACCGAAAGAAGTTATGGGTGGCCTGAGATTCTAGTTGCGGGTGTAGATGAGGCGGGGAGAGGTCCTTGGGCTGGTCCAGTAGTATCTGCTGCCGTAGTTTTGAATATAGAAAATATTCCGGAGGGGTTGAACGATTCAAAGAAATTATCAGAAAAAAAAAGAATTTCACTTTTTTCATCCATCAATAAGTTTCATTCAGTAGGGGTTGGTTCATCAAGTATTGAAGAGATAGATTCAATAAATATACTTCAAGCCACATTCCTTTCGATGAAGAGAGCTGTTAATAATTTAAATTTCTCTCCAGGGCTAGTCTTGGTGGATGGAAACCTGGATCCAGGTCTTGAAATAAAAACAAAATGCATAATAAAAGGTGATAATATTTCTCTATCGATTGCTGCTGCATCAATTATTGCAAAAGTAACAAGAGATAATTTAATGCTAGAGATGGACAAGGAATATCCGGATTATAAGTGGAAAAAAAACAAGGGATATGGAACTGCTGAGCACAGGAATGCACTTGAAATCTATGGCCCGTGTAAATATCACAGGAAGTCATTTTCACCCATTAACAAGATGTTGGGGGTTGATTGAATCCAAGGACTCTACATTTTGTATAAAAAATAAATCTAAAATTTTTTATTGACGTTGTGGCTCTGCATGCCGAGGATGCAACTAATATGTCAAAAGAAACTACAAATCAAAAAAAAATATTACCATTAAATAAGATTGTTAAAGGTAATTGCATTGAGTCTATGAGGTCTCTCCCAAGTAACTCTATAGATGTTATTTTTGCTGACCCTCCGTATAACTTGCAATTAAAGAATGAGTTATCTCGTCCGGACTCCTCCAAGGTTCATGGAGTTATTGAGGGTTGGGATAGGTTTAAAAGTTTTGAAGAATATGATGATTTTACCAAAGGGTGGATGTTTGAAGCTCAAAGGGTTTTGAAGCCTGAGGGCACAATATGGGTTATAGGCTCCTATCATAATATCTTTAGGGTTGGAAACACTATGCAAAATATGGGTTTTTGGATCTTAAATGATATCATTTGGCATAAATCTAATCCTATGCCTAATTTTAAGGGAACAAGGTTTACTAATGCCCATGAAACAATCATTTGGGCCTCTAAAAACTTTGATAGTAAGTATAATTTTAATTATCAAGCCATGAAATCTTTAAATGAAGGCACACAAATGCGGTCAGACTGGCATATACCTATTTGTTCTGGAAAAGAACGCATTAAGGATTCTAATGGTGATAAAATTCACTCTACTCAAAAGCCAGAAGCGTTACTTTACAGAGTCTTGCTATCATCATCGAAGGCTGGTGATGTTGTGCTAGATCCATTTTTTGGAACAGGAACTACAGGTGCGGTTGCTAAAAAGTTAGGAAGAAATTTTATCGGGCTAGAGAGGGAGCAAGTATATATTGATGCAGCAGAGAAAAGGATTTTGGATATAGACCACCCTGATACAGAATCTTTATTAACGACAGTTTCAAAGAAAAATCAAAAAAGAGTGCCTTTTGGAAGTCTAGTAGAAAATGGCTTGATTAAACCAGGGTCTGTTTTACGTGGACCTAAGAATCTGAAATCAAAAAAATTTATGGCAACAGTGAGAGCTGATGGGAGTTTGTCTGTAAATGGCGATAGTGGCTCTATACATCAAATGAGTGCAAAAATTCAAGGTAAGGAGTCTTCAAATGGCTGGACTTTTTGGCATCTAGAAAAAGAAGGAAAGCTCGAGCTAATAGATAACTTGAGGACTAAATTTTTAAGTGGAAGCGCCTCTAGCTAATTAGAGTTTTAGAAAAAAATAAAATAAAAATCATTAGCCCTATCGAATTATTTGATTTGAATATTTTATAGCAATTTTTAGGATTATTGATATCAAGAAAGTAGACTTGCATTATTAAATGAAAAGCAATAGCAATCATCATCAAGACGTTTGATAATGTGTATAATGAGAAAGGCATAATGGATAAAAAAGATATTGCTGTAAAAAATATTAGATAAAACGAACTTATCGCGAGTTTTGATTTATCTCCAAGAAAAATTGCAGACGATTTTAAGCCTAAAAAATCATCATCCCTTTTATCCTGGTGTGCGTATATTGTGTCATATCCTATTGTCCAAAAAATTGATCCAAAATAGAGAATTAAGCATGAGGTAGAAAGATTATTCGCTAGGGCTGTCCAACCAATTACAGCACCCCAGTTAAATGTTATTCCTAAAAATAGTTGCGGCCACCATGTGATTCTCTTCATTAGAGGGTAAACCGTAATTGGTAAAATTGATAAAAGACCAATTAAAATTGTAAGCAGATTAAATTGCATTAAAATTAAAAATCCAACCGAGAGCTGTATAGCTAAAAATATTAAAGCCTCTTTCGATGAAATTTTTTTAGCTGCCAAAGGACGATTCTTAGTTCTCTCAACTCTTGCATCATACTTTTTATCTAAATAGTCATTCCAAGTACATCCGGCTCCGCGCATTATTATCGATCCCAAAATAAATAGTATAATATGTTTAATATCTAGAGGTTTAGATGTGAGTGCTGCAGCTAAAGTGTATGACCATAAACATGGCCACATTAAAAGTATAAAACCAATAGGTTTATCATATCTAGCAAGTTGATAAAAAGGCTTGATTATTATCATAAAGCTATTAAACAATTTTATTTGATTAATCATATTATTTACCTTCTAATATCTGATAACATGCTATTTTTTTAAAGGAAATATAATCATTATATTGTTAAGGTTAAATGAAAGAATATATTAGAATATATGTAGATGATAAACTGCAAAAAAGTAAAATAACCTTAAACAGGAAGCAGTCACATTATTTAAAGAATGTTATGAGGGTATCGCTTAATGATAGGATTTGTGTCTTTAATGAAGCTGATGGCGAATGGACTGGGGTAATTTGTCTATTAAAGAAAAATTGTTGTGAGATCCTGATTGATAGCTTTAGCAGATCTTCCGATAGTTTTTACGATGTATGGCTTTTATTCGCTCCGGTAAAACAGGCAAGGCTTGATTACTTAGCTCAAAAGTCCTGTGAAATGGGAGTAAAAAAGTTATGGCCAATTTTTACCGAATATACCCAGGTAAAAAATATTAATATCAATAGAATAAAATCTAATCTAATCGAGGCTGCAGAACAATGTGGTCTTACTTCTATTCCTAGTATTGCTGATTCTAAAAAGTTCGATCACATTCTTAGTGGCTGGGATAATATTTTTGATGATCGAAGGGTTATTTTTTGTGACGAGAGATCATCAACCGAGGTTTTTGAGGCTTTAAATACAGAAGAAAATAAAGAACAAAAGAAGTGGGCTATTATCATAGGACCTGAGGGAGGTTTTAGTGATAGTGAAAGAAGTATTGTAAAAGAAAAAAATAATTCCATAGGAATTTCCCTTGGCCCTAGAGTTTTAAGATCGGATACTGCTGTAGTTGCAGCATTAGCTGCCTTTCAAATGATAATTGGTGATTGGAATAATTAGCAAAAATCTATTTTTTATAGTATTTAATATTCAGTTTCACTTTTATTTATGGAATAATTGCAATGAGTATACATTCAAAAGAAATTGAATCAAAAGCGGATCTTATAAAACCATTTGAGAATGGCGAAAAGAAACCTTGTGATTTCAGGATAGGAACTGAGCATGAAAAATTTGCTTTTCATTTTGATACGTTAAAACCCGTATCTTTTTCAGAGAAAAAAGGCATTGAAGCCCTCCTCCTGTCATTAAAAAAATATGGGTGGGAAAGTATTCTTGAAGGAAATAATACAATCGGTCTAAAAAGAAAAGAATCT
>Ga0114994_10003877_pt1 | contig 10893 bp, 13 predicted proteins | sample ArcticOcean_MG_C_9_FD_87043 | JGI IMG/M metagenome (GOLD analysis project Ga0114994, IMG submission 87043) | Marine microbial communities from western Arctic Ocean - ArcticOcean_MG_CB2_152 | ecosystem: Environmental > Aquatic > Marine > Oceanic | place: Arctic Ocean: Canada Basin | collected... | reverse complement strand
CCCCCTTCCCCCCACCCCCACCCCCACCACAGGACTCGTTACCTTCCTCATGTTCCCATTGACCGTCGGCCTCGCCTTCTCCGCGGACAAGAACTGGTTCAAGGAGGAGAAGGTCTCCCCCTACAGCACCCACATCCTTGGCGTAAACGGCCACAACTTCCGCGCCTTCGAGGCCGCCGAGCTCCTCAAGTCCTCCGGTAAGGACGTGGGGGACTCTTCCCCCGAGGAAACCGCCGCGTTCCTCACCCGCCTGGCCATGGCGCAGAACAAACCTTCCAGGGCGCAGCAGCGTATTAACGCCATGAGGCAGCTCACCGGGGGGAAGAGGGTCATTCCCCCTTCGGGGGGGAAGGGTAACCATTTCTTGAAAACGATGCCGTCCCTCAAGGAGCTGCACGACACCCCCGAGGTCAACTTTGGCAGTGGGGAGTACTCTGTTCTTGAGAGCGGGGGGGAGATCACCGTGCACATTATTCGCTTGCCGCCGGTGGGGGACTTTAGCGTCAAGTACGAAACGGTGGGGGTTACTGCCACCGCCGGTCAGGTGAGCGAGCGAAATACTGCGAGCGAGCCTTGTGACAGAAAAGAAGAGCGAAAAGAAGAGAGCGAAAAGAAGAGTGCGAAGCTCCGTGCGAAATTGTTTACATGGATGGCACATCCACTACTGAACTCAAAATTTAACATCATTCTACTCAACTTTTCTTGCTCGCGTTATTCGCTTCATCTGTACTTTATTATAAACGCGCCTCGCACCTTCTTCGCTCTGCGCAGGATTTCGAGGCTGTGTCTGGGGTAATGGAGTTCAAGGACGGCGAGGAGGAGAAGTCCATCTCGATCAAGATCAAGGACGACGACGACGTCGAGGACGATGAGACCTTTATGGTGAAGCTCAGCGAGCCGTCCGTCGGGAAGCTTGGCCCGTTCGCCGAGACCACCGTCACGATCATCGACGACGACGAGCCAGGGGAGATCGGTATCAAGGGCAAGGACATCAAGATTTCATGCATGGAGAAGGACCTTGTGGTCAAGGCCCTTGTGTCTAGGTTCAACGGTTCGAGTGGGGAGATCTCCTGCAAGTACAACACCGTTGACGGCGATGCCAAGGACGGGGTGGACTATGTGGGCAGCTCGGGAGACTTGGTCTTCCATAACGGCGAGATCTCCAAGATGGTCGAGGTCAAGGTCAAGAACACCAACTCCTACGACAAAAACATGCAGTTTGCCATCAAACTCAGCGACTACAAGGGTCCCGAGAAGAGCAAGGGCTTCGCGGACCACGCAGTAGAGGTCACTGTGGCCATTGTTGCCGACGAGAGCGCCAAGAAGATGATGGACGACGCCACTGCGCTCATGAACCTTGAGCTGGAGAAGTATTCCGTCGGGACTGAGGGTTGGGGGGAGCAGTTCAAGGAGTGCTTCGAAGTTGGTTGCGAGGTGAGTGGGCTGTAGAAGCGAGCGAGTTTTGAGGAAGCCGAGAATACTTGCGATGAATCCCGCGAAATGGCTACAGACAGCTTTACCACTACTGAACTAACATTATTCTACTCAATTCGTTTGGCTTGCTTCACTCGTTTTGCTCTTGCTTTAAAAATGCATTTCGCTTCGCTTGGTGCAGGACGGAGAAACTCCTGCCACTATGGACTATGTGATGCACGCCATCACCTTCCCTTGGGCCCTCGCCTTTGCGGTCATTCCTCCCACTTCCTATTTCAACGGTCTCGCTACTTTCTTCGTTGCCCTCTCCTTCACCGGAGGAGTCACCGTCCTGATCGGAGACATCGCGGCCCTCTTCGGCTGCGTCATTGGCCTGTCCGACACCATCACTGCCATTACCTTCGTGGCCCTCGGAACAAGTTTGCCCGACACCTTTGCGTCCAAGGCTGCGGCGATCGGAGACGATACTGCCGACGCGGCCGTCGGAAACGTCACCGGCTCCAACGCCGTCAACGTGTTCTTGGGGCTCGGCCTGCCTTGGCTGATTGCGTGCCTGAACTGGCAGGACAAGGGATGGGAGAAAGTCAACTCGGCCTGGGAGGGTGGAAGGACCGAGGATGAAAACGGTAAACTTTCATTGACATCGTCCGTCACTTGGGCCCAGGAATACCGCGACAGGTACGGGTATTTCGACAGTGACGGTACGACGTTCACCCCTGGCCAGGATAAGCACTGCCCGAGTTGCCAGGAAACCTACCCCGAGGGCGGCTTCATCGTTCCCGCCGGAAGTCTAGGAACGAGTGTCATCGTTTTCTGCAGTTGCGCGATGTGCTGCTTCGCACTGTTGGCCTGGAGGCGAAAAACCTACGGCTGCGAGCTCGGAGGACCTCCTGGACCTGCCAGGGTTGCACAGATCATCTTGACAGGTTTGTGGATCACATACATTGCCGTCAGTTGGATTATGGACGCCAGCAGTTAAAAAGCCTAGAGGAGTGAGAGGAGTATTGTATTGTATATTGTTTGTTGAAATTGGTTGCGAAACAAAAATCTATCGCGAGTTGGATGAATGAGAGGAGGGGGGTGATAAATAACACGAAATAAATTCGATCTCGGAAAATTTTAAATCTATTCCTCATTTTTTTCAGTCAGTCAACAATGCCATTGCTCCAATCACTCAAATTGGTGACGTACTCGCGTGCGTGTCTGTTAGGACTTGGACTTGGGGTTTTAAACGACGCCGTCGCGTTTGTTTCTTTTTCCGGTGTGAGTGTTTGTTGTGACTGTTTTTGTGATTGTTTTTGATGACGACCCAACTTGTCCTCAATCAGAAACTCCATCTGCTCAGCGTAGAGACTTTTACAGTCCTTCAGATCCCCCTCGATCGCTTCCACCTCCAACCTCAAGTCTCTCTCCTTCTCTATGAGCTCTTGCATGATCTCCTCCTTCTCGCTCGTGAGAATTGCTATTTGAGACTTCAGGTAGACAATTGTGGATTCGCTCTCGAAAAGTTTTTGCTTCAGCTGAGCCACGACTGCGAACGACATATTGCTACTACTGCTTGACGTGGAGGTGAGGGGAAGAACCTCTGCTTTGGCCTCAGTTTGCTTCTGATTCTGCTCCTGTTCGTGTTCACGCCCCCTTTCCTCTTGCTTTTGCTCCTGTTCATGCTCCCATGTCTCTCGCTCCTTTCGCAAACTCTTCAACTCGGAAGTCGCCTCCTCCAGCTTTGCTTCCAGCACCCCAACCTCCTCCTTCCTCTCGTCGCCGAGCTCCAGAAGTTTTATTTCCGACCTCTTTCGAATTTTGCTCACTTCGTTCATTCCACTAGCCTTGAGCAGATCGCACTCCCTCTCTTTCTCCTCCAAACTATTGCTCAGTAATATTTCCTTTCTGGCCAAGACTCGAAGCTCGGATGATAGCGTTTCCCTAGCTTTCGCCAATGATTCTAGTTTGGAATCTGCGCCGAGCGAAATTAAGCGAGATTGTGCGCATTTTTAATGGAGCACGTAGGTGGGAGGCGTGCGAGCCAAACGAATGTAATTGAGTGGGGGGAATAACAATAAAAAAGTTAGTTTTCGTAGTGGCTAATGAGATTTTTTACGCTCAAAATTGGACAAGGTGGCTGGTTCGGCCAAACGCATATTTTTGTGCGAGGGGTTGTTTAGGGACGGTCCAAAACACGCCATCGCATCTTCTGCCGCGCTTCGCTCGCTACACCATACACTAGTTGTGACTGTGCTCACTATGTTTGCTGCTCGTTTGCTGCTCGCTTCGCTTGCTACTCGCTTCGCTTGCTGCTCACCTGCGAGTGAAAGCTTTTGAGAAAGTTCGCTGTTCGTGGACGTTAAATCATTCGCAGACCGAGATAAATGCAGTAGCTCTCCACTGAGCTGGTCGTTCTTATCCCTCAGTTTGCGCTCGTTCACATTCGAGGTTGACGCGAGAACCAATTTGCTCTGCTCGAGGTTTTCGATCTGCTTCAGAAGGGGGAGGGTGGATTCTCTCATGTCGAGAGTGAGGGAGTCGGACCTGCGAACAGCGTCCTGCCACCGCTTGCGGAGCTCGTCCACTTCACTGCGCAGAGAATCTTCCCTGATAGCAGCCTCCTTCTCGCAGGATTGGAGCTTCAAATTCAACGATTTTGTGATTTGAGCTGTTTCGTGGGCGAGGGTGGTCGCCGAGGTTGAGGAAAGGGAAGAGTTGGAACTGTGCAAATTTGAGATGGTGGCCTTTAAGGTGGAGATTTCGCTCGTGAGGGAAGCGTTTTTCTCTTTCTCGATTTGTAGGGAGCTGCGTAGGTCAGAATGATCGGTTTCTAGCTTGAGGGTGAGGGATTGATTTAGTTCGGTTTGGGCTGATAGCTTGGCTTTTGTTTCAGTCAGGGCGGAGTTAGATTTGCGGGTGTGTTGCTCCATTGCCGCTTGTTTAAGGGAAAGGGCCGAGCCCTCGGACTTGAGTGCGTTTAGCTCGAGTTGATGAGTAGATTCAAGTTCAGAAACGCGGGATTTTGCCTTGGCAATTCTCTTCTTCGCCTCCTCCTTGATGCTGTTTATCGTAGCGGCGGATTGGCTGTTGAGCTTCTCTTGTTGAGATAAAAGTTGCGTGAGGCGATTGATTTCGTTGGCATTGGTGGGGGTGGGGGAGGAGGTGGAGGTGGAGGTGGGGGTGGACACCGACATGCGTTTCGTTGGAGACGCATCGAAGGAGGAGGAGGAGGAGGTATCAATTGTAAGAGGGGGGCTTTTACTGGGTTGCTGTTGCTGTTGCTGTTGCTGTTGCTGTTGATGTTGATGTTGACGTTGATGTTTTTGGAGTAAAAGGAAATGTTCAGGCTGAAAATTCTCCATTTTCTCTTTTCGTTTGCTGGAAATATGTACGTCAAAGCGGACCGGTGATGGGACATCATCAACGGAATCAATATTGTCGAGGGGGAGAGGAGGAGGTTGGGGAGTTTTGGGAGTGTTTGGGGTGGTAGGAGTTGATGATTGAGAATTTCCACTCAACGAGTTTGTGGTATTGAGCATCATATCGTTGGCATTCTCCATCAAAATTTGCATTTCATTGAGTTTTGGAGAATTGGTGGTTGATGCTCGTTGTTCTCGGACGCGAGAAGGTCCAAGAGATGAGGTTTTACGGTCTGGTTGAGGGGGGGTTGCATAAATCATTTCTTCATCGTCCCATTCATCATCGTTATTAGCCACAACGTTCACATCAATGCCCACACCCTCGTTCATTTTTGCTTCAATTGACGTCGCCATTGTCTGAGCTGTCGCTGCAGCTAATGCAGCAGTCTTCTCAATTGCCGCCTTCGCCGATGTAAGATCCCCGGAAAGAAGAGAGTTCCACATGATCAAGTATGAATAAATTTATTTATGTATGCTAGATATATAATAGTAAAATGCCATAACATAGCAGTTCCCGCTTCAACCTATTATCAAAATTCCTCAAATTTCATAAAATGAAGAAGTTTGCAAACAGAGCTACATGCATGGATAAATCATAAAATGAATAACGACAACAACAACAGTAGCAACAATGTGTTTGGGGGATCTTTGTTTGGCTCTTCGACGACTTCAGTTTCATTTGGTTCCTCTGCCCCAGATCCTGTTGTGGTGTTTGGGTCATCGGAAACTACCTTGGCAACCCCAGCTCCCTTTGGTTCCACCACCACAATCACCCCAGTTCCACCATCGTTTGGTTTTGGGACCAGTTCAAACATGCCCACCCCTTCCAATCCTTTTGGTGGCCAACTCTCTACCTCTATAGCTCCTTTTGCAATAGCTGCGAGCGCGAGCGCGAGCACGAACAACAATATCATCAATGACAATCCGTTTGCAGATGGCGACAAACGAGTAGATAATTCGTTCACCGCCTCTACCTCCGCCTCCTTTCCCACTGCCTCCTTTCCCACCTCCTTTCCCACCTCCTCCTCCTCCTCCAACAATCCGTTTGCTAGTTCTAGTTCCCCTGCAATGTCGGCAATCTCTCCCACCACAGTAAAGCAGAATAAAATTGCTGAGCTCAAGCAAAAGATTGCAGCGAAGAAAAAGCTCTCTGAGCAGCAGGAGCTCCAGACACTGAATCAGCCCCAACAAACCTCCTTTCCCCCCTCCGCCCCTAATCAACCTCGCGCGGGTCCACCCAAGCGCACCGGCGGAATAATAGGCATGAGCGAGGCTGATCGTATAGCGATGGGGAAAACATCAGCTCCCGTTTTTGGTGGAGGAGTTCCCCCCTCCGTCCCAAAGAAGCGTTTTGGGATAGTTGGGATGAGCGAGGAGGATAGACTTGCGATGCGCAAAACCTCCGCCCCTTCGTTTGCCGGTGGTGGTGGTGGTGGTGGCGGCGGCGGCCAAAGTTTCACGGCTGTCAAGGTAAAAACCCAACCCAAACCCCAACCCCCTTCTGAAGACGAGAATTCTGTGAATTCCAATGACTTCATTTCCGATAACGACTCGGACGACGACGATGTCAACTACGTTGCCCCCCCTCCCCCTTCCTTCACCCCCACCCCTCCCTCAACCTCAACCTCGGGCAACAAAATCATCCAAATGCTCCCACCCTCGTTGCGACAGGAGGCTACTGAAATTTCTCTCGGCACCCGAAAAGTGCAGGACGACAATGAAATCAAGCAGTCAATGGTCGTGGCTGATGGGGTGTACAATCCCAACGACATTGGCGGCGATGTTGCCTCCGCAAAGTCCGTCGTTGGAACTTGCAAGGTGAGTGTTATGCGACGAGCGAGCGAAGCGAGCCAACAACACTATACACTATACACTTTTACACTAGTTGTAACTGGCGCAACACCATGCACTAGTTGTGACTAGATTGCTTCGCTCGCTGCTCGCCCGTGTGAAATTGCTCTTTTTTGGCTGCTTCCACTACTAAACTAGTCCACTCAACATTTTTTTGCTCGCTCGCTCGGCGCAGGCAATGTGTGCCGATCCGGAGCTAACCGAGCGTGCCGGAATGAACGAAATTGTCCGTCTTGAACAGTGCGTGCCCGGCTCAATCCACCCTGAGAACTGGACGCTAAGGGAAACCTGTGTGCGAAAGTTCAAGCGAGCAGCAGCCGGAAACATACTAGACTTGCCCTTTCGGATCCGCCCCCCAAAGGTACTTGAGCGTACGTGTGCGTTTCTGGAAGAGGTGAGCGAGCGAGTCTTGATGAAGACGAGAAATATATGCGAGCCACTACTAGACTAACTTTTATATTATTCCAACTCAATTCAATTCATCTTTCGCACCTTCTTCGCTCGGCGTAGTGGGTAATGGAGCGCGACAGGCAGGGTTTCGACTCTAGATTCAACGACACTCCGACCTCGTTGGATGTCTATTTGTTCATCTTCGACCGTTTTCGGCAGATCAAGGCCGACTTGGCTGTTCAGAATTTTGTCAAGGCTGGCAAGTGCGACCCCGCCGCGGTGCGCATCAACGAGCGCATCGTTCGGTGGTACATCCTGATCGATCACCAGCTCTCTGACGTGGACGACTACTCCAACCGGATCACGGGCCAGAAGCAGCAAAACGGCCAGGAGGTGAGGGTTGTGTTGTGTTGTGTTGTGTTGTGTTCTTGAACTCGCACTACTATTTATTTCTGACACATCTTTTTTTCGCTCGGCGCAGCTTTCCCGTGCCATGACCACACTCAACGACCTTTACGACGATCCGTACGGTCGCCAGTTCACAGACGTGCTCTCGCCCAAGGGCAACCACGGGTGCGACCTAACCAATTCCACCGTGAGAGGGCCGACCCCCGTCGATTACGACGGAACGGTGCTGGAGAAGTCACCTTCCCAGACTGATGTTGCCAAGAGAATAATCGGAAATGAGGATGCTCCGCTTGCGGGAACTGCCGAATCGGAAATGCGAGCCCTCTACATCCTCCTAATCATGAACCAATCGTTAGAGGTCAATACGTTTTTGCTGGCGCTCGCCAAGCGAACGCCAAAGGTCTTCCATTCTTCGCCGGTTCAGCTTGCCATTACGGTCTACTCGGCTTACAGCAACGACAACTACATTAAGGTGAGCAAGCGAAGCGAGCGAGTCTTGTGACAGAAAAGTACCAAAACTCGAAACAACTATATCAACTATTTTTGCTCGCTCACTGCTCTCAACCTTCGTTTAAAATGCGCCTCGCTTCGCTCGGCGCAGTTCTTTGAGATCTTGAAACACCCCGACACGCCTTATTTGTTCGCCTGCATGATGTTTACCCACGTCGAGCACATTAGAAAAACGGCAGTCAAGAGGATGAGCGGCATGTACAAGGCGCCCGCCGATAGTTACGACTTGAGTCGGTTAGTTGACGTGTTGTGTTTTGAGGATGAGGCGGAGGTGAGCGAGCGAAGCGAGCGAGCCTTGATGAAGACGAGAGACAACCAACTAAACTAACGTATTCCACTCTTTCGCTCGTCCTTCATTAAAAATGCCTCACAATCTCGCTTCGCTCGGCGCAGGCTGAGTTCTTCTGCACTCATTATGGGTTTCCCCCTACCATCAACACAGACGGGACAAAGCGCGTCCAGTGGAAATCAGGAAAGTTCGTGGAGAAACGCGACCCGAAGAAAAACAACATAATCCCGTGTATGCCCAAGAAGATGATAAAAACGATTGAGTCTAAGTTGAACGGAGAGACTCGGCTCGCGATCTGCAGAGGCGGTGTGAGCGACTTGGGGGATGATGCTGGGCGGTCTCCAGAGGCGATCGCAAGAATTCAGGCCGAGAAGGCTTTCAAGGAGGAGGCGAGAGCGGCGCAGGTTGAGCTCGAAGCAGCAAGGCGCTTAGAGATGAAGCTCAGGGCCAAGAAGCTCGAGGAGGAGAAGAGGGCGACGGAGCTCGAAAGGGAGAGGAAGATCGCCGAGGATCGGCGAATTGAGGTGGAGCGAAAATACGCACACAAGTTGGCTGAGGAGGTGAGTGGGCTGTAGAAGCGAGCGAGCCTTGAGGAAGACGAGCATACGAGCCACTACTAGAACTAACATTTATATTATTCCACTCAATTCGTTTGGTTCGCTCGGCGCAGAAAAAAAATCAGCAGGAGAAAATTCAGCGGGAGAACGAGCTGGAAGGGGAGAGGAGGGAGCGGCTCGAAAAAGAACGCGTTAAGCTGGAAATTGAGGGCCACCAGAGGGATTGGGAGAGGGGGGAGAAGGAGCGTCTGGAGAGGGAGGCGATTGAAAAATCTCGGTTGGAGCAGGAGACATTTGCACGAGAGCGAGAACGAGCGCAAGAGTTAGAGCGAGCCGATGAGCAAGAGCGGGTGCGGGTCCGACGACGAAATCAGGTGAGGGAGCGAAGCGAGAGAGCCTTGATGAAGACGACAATGCGAGCAGCAAGCGAAGCGAAGCGAAGCGAAGCGAAGCGAGCTAGCCGCAACTAGTGTATGTGTTAATGGCTCGCTTCTCGCTCACAGCTTTGTCGCTTCGCTCGCAAGCCTAGATGAAGACGAGAATACTCGCGATGAATTCCGCGAAATGGCAACAGACAGCTGTATCCACACTGAACTAACATTATTCCTCTCAATTATTTTGACTCGCTCGGCGCAGATGAAGCTCGAGGAGCTGGAGCGCGAGCGGGTGGAGCGGGTCAAACGGGGGGCGAAAGCGTTGGTTGAGAAGTTCGACTCAATTTTGAAGTCGAATGCGTTCAAGAAGTGGAGGGAGGTTAGCGAGTTGCAGAGGGTGGAGATGTTGAGGAAGGAGAGGTGAGAGTAATGCGTAAGCGAGCGGAAAGCCGAGCGCAGTGGAGAATGGGGGGTTTCGGGGGTCTCTCCGACACAAATCAATGTAATTCCACACCTCAAGCGGCCGTCTGCTGCCCTCTTTGCCACAATACTAACATTAGCTTTATGCCAGCCTGCAAAATATTTCCTTGACGGGTGGCGGGGGGGAGGGAATTGGGGGAGAACTGCTAGCGAGGGTGAATAGGCTGCTGCACAACAAGCATAACAACAATAATGTTGATGGCACCGCTCGAGCCCGCAATGCGGCACAACTCCTGACCAGACTTGGAGACTTGGCAGCTGTCCAAACGTTTGAGTACAACGTTTGCTGGCAGGACTCCAAGCTCGAGTACCTGCAGGCGGTTAGCGTCCCGATACTGCTAAAAATTGGGGTCGTCTTCCCCGTCCCCGTAAAATCCAGCAGCAAGAACTCCCGCGAGTCGACATTTTTCGCAGCGGCGAAGCGGTTCGTTCTGGGCAAATTGACGAGAGCGTGGAACGGTAGAACAGGTGACAACCACGAGCAAGTTCAAATTCGCGTTGTCGACGTTACGACGGGCGGGGAGGAGATGCTTGGCTGCAACTGCTGCTTGTTCGTTGTCCCTGGCGAAGATTTGGGAATGGCCAACACCTGGAACGAGCGGGTGCTTGCGAAGGTGGAGGTGAGTGAGTGAGCGAGCGAGCCTTGAGGAAGACGAGACAAAATTATAAAGCCACTACTTACCCCTTCGCACCTTCTTCGCTCGGCGCAGAGTTTGCCTCGGTTGTGTCTCGTTCTGGGCGGGGAGCTGACCCAGAGGAATGTGGATTACTTGGTAGGCAGATGCTTGGGAGAGGGTGGGGGAGAGGGAGTTGCACACGTTCAGGAATTCGCGAGCAGGGTGCAGGTCGAGGAATATTTGGTTGGCTGCGTGTCAGCCCTGATCGAGAGCAGGGGGGACGACGTGAGAATGACGAGGGTCAGTCGAAGCGAACTCACGAGGAAAATCGTAAGGGACGTCATCTGGAGGTGCGACGAACGGAACGAGGAAATGCTGATCGGGAAGGTTGTCGAAAGCATCCTGAGGGCTGGCGGGGTGCTGGAGAAGATTTTGAAGAGGGGAGGGGGAAGTGGGGGGTCCTGGCCGGCGAAGGAGTTCGCGAGGGGAGGGGTTGTTGAAAGGTACTTTGATGGCGAATTCAATCTGCCCAGCAATTGGTGGAAGAGGAACGAGAAGGAGGTGGGCATTTGGAGTACT
>Ga0114994_10003874_pt1 | contig 10894 bp, 11 predicted proteins | sample ArcticOcean_MG_C_9_FD_87043 | JGI IMG/M metagenome (GOLD analysis project Ga0114994, IMG submission 87043) | Marine microbial communities from western Arctic Ocean - ArcticOcean_MG_CB2_152 | ecosystem: Environmental > Aquatic > Marine > Oceanic | place: Arctic Ocean: Canada Basin | collected... | reverse complement strand
TGTAGCCAGACTTATGCATTTTCAACTCATATCCTTATCTTTGCGTTTTGGCCACATTAGAGACACGTAGGCACAAATGTTCAGATCAATTGAAGCTTGTGAAGAACGCCAAAACTCCCTTAAATACTGCATATAAATTCTTATAGGCTCACAGGAACCAAGAAATGACAAAAGCCATCCGTATCTATAAAACTGGCAGCTCAGCCGAAATGAAGTGGGAAGACGTTAATGTTGCAGCACCCGGTGCTGGCCAAGTTGCGATCAAACAAACGGCTGTTGGGTTAAACTTTTTGGACGTTTATCAGCGTAGCGGAATGTATGCAGGCGATAGTTTCCCAGTCACGCTTGGTAATGAAGGCGCTGGTGTGGTCACAGCTGTCGGTGTGGGTGTATCTGAATTTGCCATTGGTGACAGGGTTGCATATGGCTCCGGTGGTGGCATGGGCGCTTATATTGAAGAGCGCACCATCAACATCGCCAACCTGGTCCAAATTCCAAAAGACGTCGACGACAATACTGCTGCTGCGATGATGCTTAAAGGCATGACCGCCATGTATTTGCTACGTCGCACATACATAGTAAAATCCGGCGATACAATATTGGTTTGGGCTGCAGCAGGTGGCGTTGGACAAATTTTAGTTCAATGGGCAAAGCACTTAGGTGCGACCGTTATTGGCATTGTCTCAACATCTACTAAAGCAGAAACCGTTAAAGCCCTAGGTGTAGACCATGTGATTTTGCACAAAAGCGAAGACGTTGCAGCTCGTGTCAAAGAAATCACCGGCGGCAAAGGGGTTAATGTGTCATACGACAGCGTCGGCAAAGCCACTGTTGATGCCTCTCTTGCCTGCTTAAGTCCTTTTGGCATGTTGGTCAGCTACGGCAACGCATCCGGCCCGATTACAGATTTTGCGGTTGGCAAATTAGCCGGCGGCGGATCATTGTTTATCACGCGCCCAACGTTGGTTACGCACACAGCAACCCGTGAACTCTTAATCGATTGCGCAAAACAATTGTTTGCAGTTGTTTCGAGCGGTGCTGTTAAGATCAACATCGGCCAAACATACGCCTTATCAGATGCCAAACAGGCGCATGATGATTTAGAAGCTTCCCTAACATCTGGGTCTACGGTTCTTCTTCCGTAAATTCTAATTAAAAATAATATATTATAGGGAGCGGGTTCTCAGTTGCGGGCCCGTTTCTTGTCGTATCAATAAACAGAAACGGTTGTTCTCGCGGATATTCCATGATAGCCGTTCACTCAATTATTGATATTGCCGCAAAACTAAGTTCGCGAATGCAAGCATTCCTTCAGTTTTGCATTAATTTGGAGAAATAAAATGGCTGATATACCCGAGGCCGGCGCTGTTGTAGACGCTGAAAACCTACCCCCCATCGTCATCAACGCCCAATACATTAAAGATTTATCTTTTGAAGCCCCATCCGCACCAGGCATCTTTCAGGTAATGCAGCAAAAAGCACCCGATATTAATGTAAGTGTTAACGTTGATAGTAATATGATTGAGAACAACGTTTATGAAATTGTTTTAACTATCGCAGCACATGCGACAGTCGATGAAGAAACAGCGTTTTTGCTTGAGCTTGAATATGCCGGTGTTTTCACATTAAACTGTGAGACCGAGCACATTCATCCAATGGCATATATTGAATGCCCACGCTTGCTGTTCCCGTTCGCTCGCGCAATTCTTGCCAACACAACCCGCGAAGGTGGCTTCCCACCTTTAATGTTGGGCACCGTTGATTTTGTCGCTATGTTCCAGCGCGAAATGGAAAATCGAGCGACTGAGGCTGAAGGTGAAAACGCAGTAAGCGAAGAAGTATCTGCTGACACATAAAATTGCTTCAATCTGATAAGGAAAGGCCCGCTTTATGCGGGCCATTTTCTATGCACATATAACTGAGACAAAAAGAACGGGTGCTTGTTTACAGACACCGATATCTTCTTTTTAACGTCGCTTATAGGTCGCTTTTTATCTTTGCGAACATCAGTCTAAAACTTAGAAACTTCACTTGTCGAGGGCATGGATTTTACTAACAGTTCACTTGGCGATGACACCGCTTGTGATCCTGCGGTGCCTATTTCTGATGCATCTTGAGTTATCAAAACAATATTGGTGGCTATATCATTGGTTCATTTAGTCACCGGTTCAACGTTATAGGCAATTTCCTCAGTTTCCGCACCTTGATTCTCAACATCTGCGAAAGAGTTACGTTCATTTCTGTTTTGACATCAGAAATTTTCCATACAGCGATATCAATGGAGATCGACGTTAAAATTAAAATAATTCCAGAACTCTTTATAGCTTATGTGGTACTCATAAATTAGAGATGACAATAGCTTTTCTAAGTAAATAGCAAAATTTATTAGCTGCATTTAATATGTACAAAATACGACATGAACATTATTCACAGATATGACTTTTACCTTTTAGGATGAGATCGCTAGTAGCGTTTTCTAATACCTTTAATATCAATGGACCTAATACTTATAAAAACTCTACCGCAGGTAAGTTGTACGTTTAGAACAGTCAGCTATTAAAGCTCATAAGTTGCATATTCAATTAATATAATGTTTCGAAGTGTTTCAGACAAATTTCTAATAATAAATGATATGGGGGTGAAAACTAAGATAAATTAATTTGTAACCACAAGGGCTCGTTTAGGGTTTCAATAAATGCTTTGTGTTTAGCTTCTTCTTCCAGGCTTGCAGAATGGTGACGAGGCGGGCGTGTGACTGATTTTTGTGTGCCCGACGCTTGATCTCCTACATTGATTTTACCCGCTAAACCCAAATCAGTTTGGCGACCACCAATAAGTTCTAAGTAAACATCAGCCAAGAGCCTAGCATCAAGCAAAGCGCCGTGCAATTCGCGGTTGGAATTATCAATGTTAAACCGCTTACACAAAGAATCCAAATTAGCGGGGGCGCCCGGAAACTTTTGCCGCGCCATGCGTACCGTGTCCAAAGACTGAGCCATATCAAGTTTTGGTAAGCTGAGTTTCGTAAGTTCGGCATTAATAAAACCCATATCGAAATCAGCGTTATGAATAACCAAAATTGCATCACCGATAAATTCTAAAAAAACATCGACGACATCTGAAAAAAGCGGATGACTCATTAAAAAGTCGGCTGAGAGGCCGTGCACCCGAAAGGCACCATCAGGCATATCCCGTTCAGGATTAATATATTGATGAAACGTCCGGCCTGTTGGAACATGATTTATCAACTCAACGCAACCTATTTCAACAATACGGTCACCCAATTTTGGGTCTAATCCAGTGGTCTCTGTATCTAAAACAACTTCACGCATTTTAAGGCCACTTGTTCGGTTTTAAGAATGGAGCAGTGTGTGCAATATGGCGTATTTTTCTCAAACTCGCAATCCGCCCAAGCCCAGTTTGAACAACAAAATCTGCGGATCTACGCTTTATGAGATCGGGAACTTGCTTTGCTAAAATACTTTCAAACTTTTCAGTTGTCATTCCTGGCCGAGCCATCACTCGTGCCCGCTGAACAAAAGTCGGAGCCGTAACCACAACAACTGCATCGCACTTAGCTTCACCACCTGTTTCAAACAAAAGTGGCACATCAAGAACTACCAGATTTTGCCTACGTAGTGCGGATCGTTTTAAAAATTCGGTTTTTTGTTTCCTAACTAGCGGGTGCAAAATAGCTTCAAGCTTTTTTAAGGCCGCCATATCGGCAAAAACCAGATCTCCTAAACGTTTACGATCAATCCCCACTTTTGATCGAACGCCCGGAAAAACCTGGCAAATTTGATCGAAGGCGGCTCCTCCCGGAGCCATCAGAGCATGAACAGTCTCATCAGCGTCATGAACCGCAACCCTCAAACGTCTGAAATCAGCCGCCGCCGTTGACTTGCCCATTCCTATCGATCCAGTAAGTCCTAAGATAACCATTTCTTATCCGCTACGTTCCGCAATTTTAGTTAAAACATAAGTGCGTAATTCATCCGTTACTTCTGGCTTTTGACCAAACCAACCCTCAAAGCCAAGCGCTGCTTGGTGGAGTAACATACCCAAGCCATCAACACACTTAAGGCCTAAAGTATTGGCTTGGTTCAAAAAGGGGGTCATTAAAGGTGTGTAAACAATATCTGTAACCACCGTATCCGAAGGTAGACCACCCAGATTAATTTGCATGGGTGGCTGGCCTTGCATGCCTAGTGTCGTTGTGTTTACAACTAAGCCCGCTCCAGACAAACATTCGTTGGCTTCCGACCAGCCATAAACAGAAACGGGACCACCGACAGATAAAGATACCTCGTGGGCTCTTGATAGTGTCCGGTTTATTAGGCGGATTTCAGGAACACCTACATCAACCAAGGCTGCCACAACCGCACGTGCGGCGCCCCCAGCACCTAAAACAACAACCGAGCTTTTACTTGGCTCCCATTCAGGTGCCCCGTTTTTTAGGTTTTCCATAAACCCAATAGAATCGGTATTTGTGCCAGATAAATAACCATCCTCATTTACAAAAACGGTATTGATAGCCCCGATTCGTTCCGCAACCGGATCTAAATGATCTACAATTCGCATAGCCTCTTCTTTAAGGGGCGCAGTCAAATTAGTTCCGGCAAAGCCAAGTTTAGGTAAAGACCGCAGCGCTGCTTCAATATTTTTTAAAGATACTGCTAGCGGAACATAGGCCCCATTAATCCCATATTTAGATAACCAAAAGCCATGGAGTTGTGGGGATAAAGAGTGGTGAATGGGCCAACCCATGACACCCGCAAGTTTTTGAATTTTGATTTCAGCCATTGTCTCGAAATAATTCCGAATTGTTTATTAATCTAAAAGAATATGAATTTGCCGCAAATATGCCAATAAGGGAAGCAAGGGAAGACCCAGAATAGTGAAATAATCACCATCTATGTACTCAAACAACTGAGACCCACGACTCTCAAGTTGATATCCACCAACAGAAGATAACATATTGTCATCTATTTGTTTTATGTAATCATCTAAAAAAGTGTCTGAGAGCTTACGCATTTTTAATGTTGCGAACGCCGTATGAGACCATTGTACTTTTGATCCTTTTACCATCACCAGCCCATTTACCAACCGATGCCTTTGCCCGCTTAGCTGGCTTAATTGTGACCTCACAATTGGCAAAGAATTTGGTTTATTAAAAATCTGACCATTGCATTCTAAAACCTGATCAGTTCCCAAGACATATGAATAGGGATAAAGCGAACTAACAGCCTGAGCTTTCGCTTGGGCTAATTTAAGACATAGGCTTTCGACACTGCCTGAATGCTCCTGTTTAATTACATACTCATCAACATCAGAAGAAACAGTCATAAACGATACCCCAGCGGCTTCGAGTAAGTTGCGGCGAGAAGAGCTTTGGGATGCTAGAATTAAAGGAGGTAATTTAGAATCGATACCCATTAAAGATGTCCAGTATGTGGCTCAAAGAGATGTTTCCTGATGTTCTTGGTACATCTTGATAATCGTTGCAGCAGTCTCTTCAATCGATTTTCGGCTGACGTTTATCACAGCCCAATCATGTTTTGTATATAGGCGCCGAGCGTCATTAATTTCTTTTGAGACCATTTCTAAATCAACGTAATCGGTGTTTTCGTCTTGATCTATCATCCGCAGGCGTTGACGGCGAATTTCAACCAAGCGTTTGGGGTCTTTCGTTAAGCCAATAATTAAAGGGTTTTTAGCCTCAAAAATTTCTTCTGGAATTGGGCATCCCGGTACCAGAGGGATATTGGCCGTTTTAATCCCACGGTTAGCTAAATAAATACTAGTTGGTGTTTTTGAGGTTCGTGATACGCCCATTAATACAACGTCTGCATCATTAATATCCCACGTAGATTGCCCATCGTCATGCGAGAGTGCAAATTGCATTGCCTCGATCCTATTGAAATATTCATCATCTAAAACATGCTGGCCACCAGGGCGCGCATGTATTTCAGCACCCAAGTAAGTTCCAAGCCCGGAAACTACCGGATCCAGTACAGGAACGCATGGCAATTGCAATCTGCGGCAACCTTCTTCAAGAATTTTTCGGTTTTCAGTGTTTACTAGTGTAAAAATCACAAATCCAGGGTTATCCGCAATCCCTTTTAGAACGCCTTCAACTTGATTCGGAGACCTAATCATCGTCCAGTGGTGTTCTTGGGGCTCTATTTGTTCAAATTGAACTAAAGAGGCACGAGCAACTAAAATAACCGTTTCGCCGGTAGAATCAGAAACCAAATGTACATGAAAAGAATTCATCTATTATTCATATCCTACCAAAGAAAAGAATGTCCGCAGGGAAAACAATGATTTGAATGTGCATGATTTGTGGATAGTCTCATAGTAATGACCAATCAAAGATTTCATCCTTTTTCATCATCAATTAATGAGAACGCTTGTACGGTGTGAGTATTATTATAAACGATTGAGGAAAAGGGTAAATTTTTTGAATAAATGACTTTATCCCCAACATATACAAACAAAAAAATATATATCACATATTAAAAACTATTGATTCTAAACAAAGAAGACATTTGCTATTTATTACATCCACAGGATAGCATAAATGATAATAACTATTATATACATGTTGATAAGATTAACTAAAGAAACTAATCCCCATTATCCACCCTACTACAACCACTACCACTATTATTTTTATATATTCTATATTATAGAATGTATTGGGATAACTTTTCAAATTAGGCGTATATTCGATGAGCGTAATACAGACTAAAAAACTAATACGTGCGTTGAATGGTGAAACATTATCGTCGCCACCATTTTGGTTTATGCGCCAGGCGGGGAGATATTTACCAGAGTATAGAAAAGTGCGCGCCACATCGAAAAACTTTTTAAACATGTGTTATACACCAGACCTAGCCGTTGAAGTCACCTTGCAACCGCTAGAACGCCTGAAGACAGATGCCGCTATTATGTTTTCTGATATTTTGGTTATACCAGATGCTTTAGGGCAGAAAGTAGAATTCAAAGAAGGTTTTGGCCCGGTACTCGAACCTATAAGAACCGTTGGTGAGATAGATAAATTAAACATAAGTGGTCTACATGATCATCTATCGCCAGTTTATGAGGTTCTAAATCGCCTATTGAAAGAAATATCTAAAACAACCACCTTAATTGGTTTTGCCGGAGCTCCATGGACTTTGGCTATTTATATGGTTGAAGGAAAAGGCGGAACCGAATGCGGAACAGCTAGGGTATGGGCTTATAAAGATCCAGAAGGGTTTCAAAAATTAATTGATCTTTTAATTCAAGCTGTCAGTATTTACTTGATTAAACAAGTTGAATCCGGGGCTGAAGCTTTACAATTATTTGATAGCTGGGCCGGTGTTTTATCTGAAGATCAATATCAGCGCTGGATTATTGAACCAAATAAAAAGATCGTTGAGAATGTGCGGGCCGCACATCCGGATATTCCAATTATAGGGTTTCCAAGGAATGCAGGCAGCAAATACGAGACGTTTGCTATCGAGACCAAAATGAATGGACTTAGCATTGATCATTCTGTTGGTTTAGAATGGGCTCGAGATCATTTGCAACCGGTTACCTGTGTTCAAGGGAACTTGGATAATCATGCTTTGTTAGCAGGTGGGGATGCGCTTGATAGCAGCGTTATTAAAATTTTAGATACGCTATCAGGTGGACCATTCATTTTCAATTTAGGCCACGGCGTTTTACCGTCAACACCGCCTGAAAATGTTGAACGAGTTGCTGAACTTATTCGAAATTGGGGTAAGTAAAAAATAAAATGGCTAAAAGAATTACTGTAATCTTATTTAATTTAGGTGATCTGACTGAATGCAATCTGTTCAGTCGCTCGAATTAAATAAGGAATAAATTAAATAGAAGAAAATTTAGGTATTTTAGAATATCACTAGTTCGCGTCTCTTGAGACTACAGCTGAATTTATTTCTGGATTGGCTCAGCTTGTTTGTGGTTTTTTGAGTAAAATAATGAATATATTTTTATTGTTAAAATTGGGCGTTTGCGTTTTTTTAATAGGATACTCATTACGTCCGATTAAACTGTTACAAGGAAATTAATATGGAAATTACCTCAACTGCTTTTGATTGGATTAAAGCATTACACGTTATTTCTGTTATATCTTGGATGGTTGGACTGCTCTATTTACCACGTTTGTTCATATATCATTGTGAATCTGAAAAAGGGTCAGATAAATCTGAAACTTTTAAAATTATGGAACGTCGTTTATTACGCGCAATCATGAATCCGGCTATGGTTATATCATTTATTACCGGCGGACTAATGGTTTATTCATATGGTTACCTTTTGGTAACAGAGACTTGGTTTTTAGCCAAGGTCATTTGTTTATTTTTATTAGTTATAATTCATATGTATATGAGTAAATGGCGCAAAGAATTTGAAGGCGATATAAATCAAAAATCTCAAAAATTCTTCCGCTATATGAACGAGATACCTACAGCTTTGATGATAATTATCGTGATTATGGTTATTGTTAAGCCTTTTTAAGAATATTTTAAACTCATTCCAACAAAAAAATAATTGACTTCATTTAAAAGTAAGGCTACAAAATCGTCAAGAATAAAATAAAATGCGTACTCACGCGATCTTATCCAAAATAAAATATTAATTTAAAAGATTTAGGCCCTATCTTTTCCTAAATATCTTTGAAACGTGTAAGCGATTTTCTCCTTACCTCTACCTTTGTTAAATACACATTCCTCATTAAATTTAAATTATAATCGGAACACCGGCAATGAATCTTAAAGATTTAAAAGCGAAATCACCAACGGATCTCTTGGCTTTCGCGGAAGAACTTGAAGTAGAAAACGCTAGCACTTTGCGTAAACAAGATATGATGTTTGCAATTCTTAAACATTTGGCTGACGACGAAGTTTCTATTTTTGGTGAAGGCGTTTTGGAGGTTTTGCAAGATGGTTTTGGATTTTTAAGAAGTCCTGAATCAAACTATTTACCGGGTCCAGATGATATATATGTATCTCCTAGCCAAATTCGCCGATTTAGTTTGCGTACCGGAGATACAGTTGAAGGTGAGATTCGAGCCCCTAAAGAGGGTGAACGCTACTTCGCCCTGTTGAAGGTTAATTTAGTTAATTTTGCCGACCCTGGAGATGTTCGTCACCGCACAAACTTCGATAACCTAACGCCGCTCTATCCAGAAGAGCGGTTATATATGGAAATCGATAGCCCTGAAATTAAAGATCCAACGTCACGAGTTATGGATTTAATAACGCCGATTGGTAAAGGCCAGCGGGCATTGATTGTTGCTCCACCACGCACCGGTAAAACGGTTATGTTGCAAAACGTTGCAAAGTCCATAGCTGCGAATCACCCTGAATGTTATTTGATCGTTCTTTTGATCGACGAGCGGCCTGAGGAAGTAACCGATATGTCACGCTCGGTTAAGGGTGAAGTTGTAAGCTCAACATTTGATGAGCCCGCCACTCGCCACGTTCAAGTGACAGATATGGTCCTCGAGAAAGCAAAACGTTTGGTAGAACATAAGCGGGACGTTGTTATTTTATTGGATTCAATCACCCGATTGGCCCGTGCTTATAATACAGTTGTCCCGTCTTCTGGAAAAGTTTTGACCGGGGGCGTTGATGCTAATGCACTACAACGTCCTAAAAGGTTCTTTGGTGCGGCTCGGAATATTGAAGAAGGTGGCTCTCTTACCATTATTTCAACTGCCCTGATCGATACAGGGTCGCGAATGGACGAAGTTATTTTTGAAGAATTTAAGGGTACGGGGAACTCTGAGATTATTCTAGATCGTAAATTGTCAGACAAAAGGGTTTGGCCAACAATCGATATCACAAAGTCTGGTACCCGTAAGGAAGAATTGCTTGTCGATAAAGGCACGCTTTCTAAAATGTGGGTATTGCGTCGTATTCTTATGCCAATGGGCGTTATGGATGGTATGGACTTCTTACTTGATAAGATTAAGCATTCAAAAAATAACTCTGACTTTTTCGATTCAATGAATACGTAAAGTGTTTGCTAAAAATTTTTAGTTGTTAAAAATGGCTTGGATATTCATATTGAACTTATAATAAGAAAATATAGAATTACTACGCCATTATGGATATAACTATAACTGCTATACAAAGTGCTGATGTCGATGAATATATTAAGAACAATGACATATCGCAATCAAAAATATCTTTCGATTTTCCGTCATCATGGCTTATGATTATTGAGCTTTTTAGTAAAACATAATATTAGTAATTAGCAAAAGGTAGAAAAAGTTTAAAAAAACCAGATTGGCTTTTTATATCTTTAGTCAAAATTCTTCTTAATGGTTTTATAACTTAGAGTTCTCAAATAATTTTGTTATTTTACCATAATATGATTGCTTTAAAACAAATTTATGTTGTGAAAAAGATAAGAGATCAATCATCTCAGTTTTTGAATAGCTTAAGGCATTCTGAAACTACTAATATAAACGGATGCTTATTTTATTTTGGAGCGGACGTAATTTGCTAAAATCTCCAGATTATATTTAATTATCTCCATTTCCATAACTCAACTGTCATATGTATTCATAAAGATTGTTATTAAAAATTTTTATGGTTAATTTTGTCGTTAGTTGATTTTTTATCCTCGGTGATATCTTGATATTCGCCATCAATGATACCATTATCGGCAGACTGAGACGGGTTTGCTCCAGACATGTGTATATTCGCACGCTTCGCAATAAACCGAGATCCAAAAGATTTTAAAATTAGGCGAATAGGTGAGAAAAACAGAAGAAAACCTATGGTATCAGTTATAAAACCAGGCGTTAATAATAAGGCGCCAGCGAAGACTAAGCACAATCCATCAAACACCTCTTCCATGGGAAAGCGGTTTT
>Ga0114994_10003868_pt1 | contig 10906 bp, 11 predicted proteins | sample ArcticOcean_MG_C_9_FD_87043 | JGI IMG/M metagenome (GOLD analysis project Ga0114994, IMG submission 87043) | Marine microbial communities from western Arctic Ocean - ArcticOcean_MG_CB2_152 | ecosystem: Environmental > Aquatic > Marine > Oceanic | place: Arctic Ocean: Canada Basin | collected... | reverse complement strand
TAACCAACCCCTATTTTCTAAACAAACAATGACCACTCCCTGTTTTCGATACCCATGTAGGTAGTGTTGTGATACATCATTAATTGTTGGTTTGTGGACTTTACCTTTTTTGTCTACAATGTAGTTAGGTGTTTTTTGGTAGTTACCGTTATTTCTAAATTTTAAACCGTTGAGGTAGTTTTTAATATTTCTATTAGTGTTACATAGGAGTATTTGATTTGTCTTACCTTCCTTTATATCTAAGTTTTTTGTCGTCATCCTCTTCTTTTTTACTAATGTTAAGTGCTAAGGCTAATTTTTCAAGGTCTTCCTCGGTTGGTTTTATCGGTTCCTCATCAGCTAATTCCTTTTTACCTATTTCTTTACTTAGTTCTATTAGTTCCTCTTCTTTTAATTGGTTATTTGACTCTATAACCTTAAAGTTTTTTTGTTTATCCACTATTAGTGTTTGGGTGGTGTCTGTTAACCTATCTAATGCAATATCTTCTTCATTATAATGTAAACCATCATTACCATTCTGCCCTATTATATTCATTCTATTTTCATCTATATCTACCGGGGTGTGATGACGGTATGATTGTAAGTCTTTAAAATACTCACCCTCTATTTCTTCTTGTTGACGCATTTCTTCTAAACTATAAGGTTTATCATTTATATCATCTAAATCAGTTTTAAGTTTACTATCTTCTGGGTTTCTTATTTGAGCAAAGGCCATGTTTGCCGCTACTACTAATGCAATTGCTAATGGGTCAAATACGAATATAATAAGTAATAAAAACCAGTTAACAACTTGGTTCATTGGTTGACCTGTGGTTTCAGCTAGGTATTTTAATGGGCCTAATTCACTTTCTGCCTCATTTGACACTTCTTTGTCTAGTAACGCTATATCAGTTTTATTAATGGAGTCCATTACAGATTCTATCTTAGTGTTGATATTGTCTCTGTCTAAGATTGTAGTTTTTAATTCTGCTTGTAAAGCTCTTCTTGCTGAACTAGACGATGTTGTAATAACTGTTTGGGAATTTTTATCCCAATATGATACTGATGTTGGGCTTGATAATGATATTCTTAAGTCTGATATTGACTTATTTATTTGGGTCTTCTCAATCGTTAAGTCTTCTTTTGATTCTTCGAACCTAACTTGTTTCTGATTAAGTATCATTAATGATTTATCTAGTAACTCGGATTGGTTAGCGGTTGATTGGTAGGCTCCAGATAAAAACCCATATATCCCACCTGAAGTTATAATCATCAAAATAAAACATGCTATTGCCAAGTAGGTTCTTAACCATTTATTTATAGTGTCCCAGTATTGATATAGTAGTGACGCTACTACTAGTTTAGCGAATTCTAGTGAACCTGCCATTATTATTACTTGTGTGGATGCCCCCGCAAATAATTTACTTAACCCGAATACCGAGTAGAATGCCGCACTACCTGAAACTGCCAAGGCTGATAATGCTATTAATAGTGGGAATAGTCTCTTTTTCATGTGTATATTTATAGATAAATATTAATCACCTAGGTATTCTAACAGTTGGTAGCTGTCATTTCTTAGTTTTCGTAGTACTTTTTCTTTAATCTGTCTTACTCTTTCTTTTGTCAGACTTAGTCCGTCACCTATTTCTTGTAGTGTCATAGGTGTACCACATAAACCATAATAGTCTATAATAATATTTCTTTCTCTCTCATCTAGAGTAGACATTAATTTATAAAGTTCGTCTTTTAAGTTTACCTCACCAGCAAAAATATCTTCTGGGTTGTCAGCGTCTGGGTTTACTAGTAAGTCGATTAAAGTGTCACCTTCGTCATTTATAGGTTTGTCGTAATTAATAGTTACTGGTAGCATAGCTAATTTACTATTCCACCTTTCTATCTCTTGGCCTACTTTTTTCTTTTCTCTTTGTACCTCTTGTATAATGTTTACTGGTAGTCTAATAGTTCTTGCGTTTTCATTAAGACATTGTAATATAGATTGTTTTACCCACCAAACTGCATATGAAATAAACCTAAAACCTTTATTCCAATCAAAGTTTTTAATGGCTTTAAGTAATCCGTAATTACCTTCAGCTATTAAATCAGATAACTCAACCCCCTGTCCTTGGTAGTCTTTTGCGACACTAATTACAAACCTTAAATTACCCTCTAGTAGTTCTAAATGTACTTCTTCCCTTATTTTTGTGGGTGTGGTGTCATCTAACATTATTTTAGCTAAGTCTTTTTCTCTAGCTGGTGTTAGTATTTTTCTTTTCCTAACATCTTTTAAATAATGTGATATTTCTGCTTGGTTTATAAATGTGTTTTTTGCCATTTTATTAATTTTTTATTAGTTACTATATTATAGTACAATAAGCGTACCGTGTAATATTGACCTGACTTTTTGTCAGTTCAATTACTTGAGTACAAATATAAAAAATTAATTTGTGTCCAACAAGGATTTGTTGGTTTATTTTATATGCAGTAATTTTTTTGTATTAATTCTAAAGCCTCTTCTGCTGTTTCATAACCCGCACCAGCACTAAATATTTCTTGATTCCCTTCAACATCTTCTATTATCATAACTGGAGTATTGCTAACTTTATCTGGATATTTGCCAGCTAAATCATGAAATTCCCATCTATTATTAGCATTTTCTTGATTAACCGTATAGTCAGGTGGTATTTGTGCTGTAATACATTTATTTTGGTATTTTATAAGATTGTTGTCGAATAATTGTTTTATTTCTTGACATGAAGGACAAACATCTTCTGTCATTAGAGTTATTTTATATTTACTAGTATCTAATTTCATTTCTTTTATTTATTAAATTTATTTAAAAACTCTTTTTCTTCGTTAGTTAGGCTACCTATACCTTCGTCGATTATTTTATCCAGTAACCCATCTATTGTCATAGGCACCAACCTTGTTTGTCTAAAATTAGTAATTTTTTGGGTTTTGTCAATATCTTTTTTTATTTTTTTAACTCTATCACTTACTATGGATTTTAATTGTTGTGTTAAAATCTCAGCTATTTTAGGGTCTATATGTTTGTATTTTTTTTTGTTATCACCAAATAAATGGTTCTTTAAGTTTTCATCTAGTCTGTATGATAGTTTTTTTGGTTTGGGCATCAAAAATAGGGTGTTTATAAATGGTGTTAAGAATTCTTTTAGAATCTCCTCTATCTCTTCAAAAGACATTCTAGATTTGATACACATTATTATAATGTGGTCACCAGTAATAAAAGTAAATTCTTCTTCCGTCACAATAGTCTCCATCACATCTCTAATATTATTAACCACTTCCGCGTTTTTTTCAATCACACTCCAATTACCGAACATGAATAAAAGATATTGTTTAACTCTTGGCCCCATATACTATAAATATTTATCTTAAGTTAGAAATATTATTTTCTTTATTAATTGTTACTATATTGTCAGACCACTCTCTAACTAATGGGTTGTGTGTAATTAAGAACACATTTTCAAAATAATCTTTAACTCGACTAAAAAATATACCAACCTGTTCTAAATTTTCATTACTTACCTTACCTAAAACTTCGTCGAATACAGTTATGTTTGGTCTGGGTAGGCAAGATACTTTTGTTAGTACTGTTCTAATAGCTAATGATGATAATGTTTTTTCAAATCCACTTCCAGTTACTAGTAGTTTTTCAATCCCTGTGTCATTATCAACCATCCAAAATTCTACTTCGTTTTTATCGTTAACTCGTATTTCAACCATAAAATTAGTTACATCAGATAATAACCTCATTAACTCACTATTGAGTTTGGGTACAACACTTTTAACTATTGTTTTTATTATACCATTTTTACCAAAAACAGTTAAGTAAGCCCTAAAAATCTCCTCAACTTCATTTTCTTTTTTAATTTTAGATATTTTAATGTTGTATTCTGTTATTAAATCTTCTGAGTTTTTTATACTGTTGGTGTTTCCTTCTATTTCTCTTATTAGGTTGTCTTTGTCTGACTTAAGTATATCTAATTTTGAGTCTGTGGTAAGTATTTTTTTATCTATGTCGGCATTTTCTTCTAGTTTGGTTTTATTGCTTTCCCACTTTTCTAACTTTTGTTTAATTTTATTAATTTCTAACTCTTTTTTACCTATCTCCAACAAAACCCTTTCTTTTTTTAACATTTCTTTCTCGTACTCATAGAAAACTGTTTTTTTGGCGGTTAGGTTTTCTACTTCTTCATTTAGTGCACTTAGTTTAATTTCCCCAACATCTATGGTGGTAGTTAATAAACCCACTTCCGTCTTCAAAGATTCAATCTCAACTGTATGGTCCACATCTTTTAATAGTTGTTTACAGGTTGGGCATATTTCAGACTCTATCAGATTTTTTAAAGTCTTATTTAAACTTTTTAAATTAGTTGTGTTTTGTATTTTTTTATGTAGTGTTCCGTCCCTATCCTTAGTTTTAAGGTCTAAAAACTCCAAATCTACTTCTTCTGGAATTTCTTTATCACCATAAGCTTTTAACTTTGAGTTTAGGTTTTCTAAATTTAAATTATTTTCCTCTAAACTTTCATTTACTAGTCTAGGGTTAACTTTTTGTATTTCAATATCTATGTCAACAAATTTTTTACTAATTAACCCATCCCTAAACTTATTATTTTTTACTAACTCGACTTCTAGTTGCTTTAGGTTTTTTCCATTATCTATATTTTCGTTAAATAGATTTTCTTTTTCTTTATTTTCTTTTTTAATACCTTGTTTTAATTCTTCTACATTATATACATTAGATATTAATTTTTTTGACCATTCGGAGTACATTTGTTTACAAGTTGCTTCTTTATCTTTTAAAATTTCTAACCCAATAAATCTACTTAGTACATTACCCCTTTCTGTTGGTTTGGAGTCTATTAGTGATTCTAGGTTTCCTGCTGTGGACAACACAGTTAATAAAAAATCGTTCATGGTTCCTATGGACTCTTTTATAAACTTTTCTGTTTCTCTTCTTTGTTCACCAGTAAAATTTTGTAGTGACCCATCTTTTTTTCTTTCTAAAAACTCTAAACTTGTACTAACAGACCAATCACCCTTTTTAGTTTTTTTTCTTTTAATTTTTCTAACTATAATATATTCACCACCGTCGATTTCAACCTCACCTTGCACAAAGACCTCGTTAACTTTTCTAAACCTATTAAAAATATCAATAGCTTTAGTAGTTTTTGTGGTTGTGTTAAAGAATAGGAATAGTATTAGGTCTACAGCTAAAACTGATTTGCCTCCAAAGTTAGGTGGGTTAGAATCGATAACCGTTATCCCACCTAATTTTTCAACATCTAAAACATTATTATCACCAAATGATAAAAAATTAGAGAATTTTATTTTTTTAACATAGACTCTTTTGTATTTTGTATCTATTTCAACCTCATCCGCTATTTTTGCATTAACTTTATCATCCAATCTTTTAATTAAATCAATGTCAACACCCATATCATTTGCCATTACAAATTGTGACATAAGATTTCTTTGGTATGTGGTGTCCATCACATTTTGGTCCAGGTCTATGTCTAGTTCGTCACCTGAATTTCTATCAATAGCTCTGGTAAGTACTGTAACGTTCTTAGAATTGTATTTGTTCTGGAAGTAACTCCTAACTCTTTTAATTCTTTCTTGTGTGAAATTTTCTGGTATGTCATCCCATGTAACTTTAATAAATGGGTTTTCTAATTTATCTATTTCCATAAGGTAAATATCGTATATTTATTACTATAAATCAATATGAAGTGAAAATTAGAATAACAGAAAATCAGTACTCTCAGCTGGTCCGTGAGCAACGTTTTAAGATAAAAGACCTTAAGGATAAATTACCTGACCCACTTAAAAAAATAGCGGAAGCTATTATCGGTAGATTAACTAAACCTAGCCCTACTGATTATAAAACATTACGTGAGTTATCTAGAAGTAAATTAGAAAAAGTTTTAAGTTACATTCCTTCTAAATACAAAAATAATGGTGATGCTCCAACTTTATACCCAATACCCACTTTAGAAAAAAAAATTAATAGTTGTTATGGATATAGGACTGCTACTGGTAGTAATAAAATGCACGGTGGTGTTGACTTGGATACAGATGGTTTAAATCCTAGTCAACCCCTTATATCTTCATGTGCTGGTATAATAAGTAAATCTACTGATGATACTGGGGGTGCTTGTGGTGGTTTTATAAAAATTAATTGTAATAATGGGGATACTGTTGGTTATTGTCACCTTAAAGTTGTTAACGAAAACCTATATGGTTTAAAAGTACCTAAAGGATTTCCTATTGGTGTGTCTGGTGGTGGGATGCATGACCACGGTACTGGTAATTCTTTGGGCCCACATTTACATTATATGATTTGGGTGGGTGGTAAAAAAGTTAATCCTATAACTGTAATGACTGGTGGACCTACTATTCCTGCAAGTGGTAGTGAAAATAGAAAGGGTAAATACTGTGACCCTAACGTGAGATAGTTTCAAAATAATCTCTAAAAATTTTTCCTTTATATTTTTCTAATCTACCATAAAGTTCTCCATCCTTTTGTTGTTTAATATCATTCATTAAAATATCAATTTCTTCTTGTGTCTTAGGCATTAATCCAATTATTACCTCTGTCGGTATTTCTGTTAGTTTTGTTTTCCAATATTTACAAAGTTGTGTATACCCAAGATTTACCCCAATATTTCTTGTTGTTTCTAAGGTTTTCCATAGAGAAAATAGTAACAATAAAGTACGTATTAACGGGTTTTTTGTTATATTATTAATATTAACTTTAACATAACCCATTTCTTTTTTCTTAAACTGATTAAATTCTTTTTTATTGGTCATTTGTGCAAATTTATTCTGTGCTTCAATAAATTTATTTTTATCTTTAAGAACTTTTTTTTGTAATAGGATGGTAGACATCCCATTAAAATGTAGATGGCTTATGGGTACATGTTTTATATGTTTTCCTTTATTTAAAATTTTTGCACACAATAAAACATCCTCAAACCCCCAATAATACGTTTCGTCATACCCACCTAATTCTAAAAATTTTACTTTTTCAAATACTACTGGAACTTCTTTTAGATATTCTTTTGTTTTTATTATTTTAAATGGTGTTATATCTGTATGGATTTCTACCCCCACCATATAAACCTCTTCAGTTAAATTACTAGTGAGTTTGTTTATCCATTGACTATCTAATATTTCACAATCATCATGAAAAAGTGCTGTGTACTTACTATTTGATTTTTTTACCCCTAGGTTAAACGCTTTGGGTAGGTGGTTTGGTAGTGATTCTATTACCTTTATTCTTTTAGTTACTACTGGTAAATAATTTTGTTCTTTTAGGATTTTTTCGACATTTTGTTCTGGGCTATTGTCGACTAATATTAATTCCACGTTCCACCCCGTATTATCAGTGGTTTTTATAATACTGGCTAAGGTTCTTTCGGTTAAAAATTTATTATTTAAACCGTTGGTGAGTATCACACAGGAAATGCTATTCTTTACCACCCTTCTTTTATACTGTCAACGATATATTCCCTATTTTCTTTACTTAACCACCAACCAACAGGTATACAAATCATTTCATTAACTAACTTATCTAAGTTAGGTAGGTTTCTTTTGTATTGTTTTACACACGAATGTTTATCGTTACGTTCATGTATTCTACTAACCATAATACCTTTTGATTCCATCATATCCATGAATTTTTTTTGATTTTTAACTTTAATGGTGTAAATCCAATAAGAACATTCATTTTTACTCTTTATTAACTCAATTCCTTTTACCCCATTTAATTCTTTGTTGTAGTATAAAGCGTTTTGTTTATGTTTTTCCAATATGATTTCTATATGTTTAAAATTACATAACCCTATAGTTGCTGAAATATCATTCATGTGAAATTTAAAACCCCACTCAGCAATATCATTTTCACATCTAAAATCTTTTTTATTGTCATCTCTATCGATACCGTACCACCTTAAAAGTTTTGCTCTTTTATAAAACCTATTATCTGGTAAAATTAAACAACCACCGTCAACTGTTGTTAGGTGTTTTATTGCTTGGAAGCTGTATATCGTAAACATGTCTTGGTTTTTACTACCTAGTTTTTTACCCTTATACTCGGAACCGAATCCATGGGCACCGTCTTGTATTATAGCTGGTCTAAACCCATATTTATCTTTACATTTTTGTTGTATTTTTTCTACCCTATCTAAATCTATAGCGTTACCACCCCAATGAACTAACATTATTACTTTTGTTTTTTCCGATAGTTGTTTTTCTAAATCATCTAAACACATATTACAGGTTTCTGGGTCAACATCAACCCATTTTATATTTAGATTATTAGCTAATATAGGCCAATTAGTGGCGGTACATGTTAACGGACAACTTAATACTTCATCACCATCTTTTAAACCAGGCCACTCAGTTAATTGTGGTGAATAATTATAAGAAGTTTCAATAGTATTTGTTGGTTTTTTTAGTAGGTGTAAGGCTAGATGTAAAGCTGAAGTTGCTGAATTTAAACTAACTAAGTTGTTATTACCAAAATAGTTTTTTAATGTTTTTTCAAATTTTTTAACTTGTGGCCCTTCACCCACAAATCCAGACATTAGAACTTTACCCACTTCAGTAGGTGCTTCTTCTGACATAAAAACTTTAAAAAGGGGTATGTTAGGTTTATCCATAGTTTAAATATAAAATATTATGGATGAAAAATCAAATTAAATTACACCAGGTCCATCGTCTTTTGGTCTATTTTCTTCAAACCACTCAATAATTGTGTTAATCGCCCACACTGAACCACTAGCAAACATACCATCGAAAAATATATTTGTATAAGGTATCATTACCATTGTTTCTGTTGGTGAATAGAATGTTATTGCGAAGAAAAACCCAACCCAGGTAGACGTACACATCATACACCCTAGTAGGTCTCCGAAGAAAGTTGATTTTTTTGTTATCCATTCTCTTGTGCTTTCAAATATACTTCCAAATACTAGTATTTGGGACATTCCGTAAGCTGCTAAAATCCATATAAGTGTTTCCATTTTTTAATCTAAGTAAGTGTCGTTTAGGTTTGATGTTCTCATGTACTTTGTTCTTCTATTTACTGTCACATTTTTAAAATGTTCTAGTACATCATCTTGTTCTTTTAATTTATTATTTTGTTCAGTTATCAAAGCATTTGCTTTAATTAATTCTAATTTTATTTTTTCTAATTCTTCTAGTAGGTGGGTATCTTTTACTTCTTTAGTTATTATTTTCTCTATTATAACTTCTTTTTCTACTGGTATTTCTTTTATTACTTCTTTTATTACTTCTTTTATTATTTCTCTTTCTACGGGTACTTCTTGTATCTGTGACTTTGGTAGGAATGGTGCTACACCGTATTTATCTAGTGTTAAACCATCCTTCGCACATTTAATAATAAAATCTGAAACGTCCTCAATCTCGTTTAACCCACAATAAGCATCAAAATCTTTTTGCAATATTTTATTTATTTCAATCATTTGTTAAAATTTCTTTTTCTTTTTCTATGTCTCCAATATCTCTTATCTTAAAATTAAGATATGGTTGTGGATTATCAAGTGTAAAAAATCTATATTTTTCTGTTTTGGTGTTATAGACACCGTATCCGTGATTTTTTATACTTTCACCAAAATTTTGTATTATTGTAGAACCAACCATGTAAGCTTTTTTTCCACCTGGTATTTTGAATGTTTGTTTTTTATGGATATCTCCAGCGAACACAACGTCACAACCCTCAAATCTATCAACACTAAAACCATCATCAAAAACAAAACCAAAATCATTTGAAGCTCCTTCTATTGGTCCGTGGAATAAACCTATTTTATATTTATCGGTATTTTCTGGTATGTCAGGACTTACATTATGACTAGTTAATGAATATACACACCATAAAATATTTTCATCTACATAACACCCTTTGTCTTTGTAGTAAACAATGTTTGGGTTATTTAGACTTTCCACGACTGGGGTTATTGCGTCTAACCTATCCATATTATTTTCTAAGAAATCGTGATTCCCAATAATATAAACACATTTACAAATTTTTGCTGTTTCAGTCATCATCCACGACATTAAATTTATTAGTTCTGGTGTCATTTGATTTTTGGAGTGTACGAAATCTCCAGTAAATACTATTCTGTCTGGTGCCAATTCTTTCCACTTTTTTAATGCTTTTTCTAAAACATTCTTATCTCTTTTGTGTTGTTTATAAAGTTTTAAGTGTAAGTCCGCATAATGTATAATTTTTTCTACCATTATTTATTACTTTTTAATATTTTTAATATTGTTGGGAAATTTATGTGTGTTTCGTCAAATAATTTTTCCACTATAAATTGTAATATTAAGGTTATCCCGATTAAAATTAAAAATCCAATTAAATGGGTTGTTAGTATGTGGTAAGTGTATAGTAGAATAATACTACCTAATCCAATCATCTGAAAGTTGTAATAGATTGTCATTAATATTTCATATAATGGTTTAAATTTATTATAAATAAATGATAGGTATTTTTTTGGGTGCTGGTCGGTTTTAGCTTTATTTCGTATGTCTTTAACATACATCATAAAAAAGTAACATGCAAAGGAAACTATTAAAACTTCTGTTAACATGTACCAAACAAAAAATATAATGGATGGTATTAAAATTACAGGTATACCAGTCAACCCCTCTAATAACTGGTTTAAAACAGTATTTTCTTTTTTTTCTTCAGATTGACCTGAAGACTCCATTACAGTTATTTTATAGTCTTCACCATATAATTCTTTAAGTATTTTTACCCGGTGGTTACCATCTTTTACCCTATAAGGTACATCTGTATTGGGTGTATCTTTAAATATTAATACGTGACTATATTTTTCTGGGTTATACCCATTTTTAATTATACTATTTTTTA
>Ga0114994_10003866_pt1 | contig 10907 bp, 19 predicted proteins | sample ArcticOcean_MG_C_9_FD_87043 | JGI IMG/M metagenome (GOLD analysis project Ga0114994, IMG submission 87043) | Marine microbial communities from western Arctic Ocean - ArcticOcean_MG_CB2_152 | ecosystem: Environmental > Aquatic > Marine > Oceanic | place: Arctic Ocean: Canada Basin | collected... | reverse complement strand
TGTTCTACTTTCATATCAGTTGTTAAATAAGGTCCTCCTGATGGATCAACCATATTAATAATAGCTGTATTTGAAGTAATAAGTTCAGCATACTTTCTGTCTTCTAGTACATATGAGTCTTTTACATCATCATAAGCGTAAACTAAATCTCTAAACTGCTCTAATGAAATACCTCCTCCAGTATCTTTTGTATACTCTAAGAAAGCTCTTGTATAATCATTTGGATTTCCAAACCTGCAATGTTCAAAATTACCTTCCCATAGTATGGTTCCGTCTTCTTGGAGAGTTAATGTAAATTCATCTCCGTATCGGTTTGTAATTGTATGTGTCTTCATTTTCTCTTACCTCTTTTAGTTCTAATTACATCTTGAAGATTCTGAGTACCTGTAAGACGTCTAGCTAATCTAGCTCTTTCTTCTTTCATCTCTCTAGCTACCTGTAAATATGTTTCACTAGTATGTTCACACCCTAAATAACCCTTTTTCATAATGATTCTAAAATATTAAGAGAAGTTGAGAAATCTACTCCAGCAATAACATTACTAGATGTAGTTTTAGGGTACATTAAAGACCAAATATCTTCAACGAAATATTCGTCGACATGACCGGCTTCTAAAAGAGTTTGAAGTTTTAATTTGATTTCCTTTTTGGAATTTACTAATGGTGAATTTGTCATAACCTTTATTTTTATTAATTATTATACCTTAATATACGAACATTATTTCAGACTACAAACTTATATTATGAGTTAATTTCCAAAGTTCATAGTCTTGTTCATTAACAAAATAACCCCAGTGAAGTAAAGATTGCTGTATTCTGGGACTGATTTTCCAATCATTAGTTTCATGTATCCTCCCATAAATTCTATCTTTCCATCTGCCTCTATTACCGCAGAAGTTTCTCCATCTTACTATTTGTCTATCATCATCTTCATGGCGTCTACCTAAAAAGTACTTACAGTACCATTCAAACCAACCATAAGGATCATCATCATGTATCCATCCCATCTCTTTCCAGTATTCATATCCCATTCCGGACCTAGTTTTAAACTGGTTAAGCTTAGGAGAGTACTTTTTAGTTAGGTATAAGCTTTCATCTATACCTTCAAACAGATCTTTAAACAGCTGACAGTACTGAGTATCACCGTACAAAAATTCTTCGCCAAAGTAACTACCCCCAAATGATCCTGCTTGGATTATCTCTCTAGGAGTTAGTAAAGGACTAAAATCTAATTTACTCATATTTAATTACCTGTAATCTTTTCTAACAAAGTCTCCTTCGTCATATGATTTTAATATATGACAATGCTTACATACTAATTGATAGTTAGAAGGTTGTTCTCCTTCTACAGTATGTTTTATATCTGAGCATATATGATCTACGTCAAATAAACCGCTCAATTCCTTTAAATCTCTATCGAAGTATTCAGTAGGATCATATCCGCAAGATTCACATTTAAGATTACCTTCAACTACTCTTTCAGTCTTATAAAACAACCATGGTCTAGTTGGAGCATTTTTTCCGTACTTTTTATATTGCCTATGAATAGAACAGTACTTAGTAGCAAAATGAGCATCTTCCTCTATCTTATTATCACACCAAGTAACTTTACACATAACTTTTATTATTTAGCACAGATTTCCAGTTATTCTCTTCTTTGAATGCAGCTATTTCATAAGGATGATTATCATATCTATATCCCATAGTGTAATACCTTTGGTACCATGAGGGTGATTGAAGATAATGCTGATACTCATGTATAATAGTCTGAGCTAAGTGCTTTTCATCCGTCATATGCTTATAGTATATTACTATAGTGTTATAATCATGAAGCCATTCAGCTTGAGTATCATCATCTTTAGTATACTTTGAGTATAATGAGGATTCAAAATCTATATATGGAGAAGAATCATGAAACTTACTAAGTCCATATACTTCAACACATTTATCTAAGTAAACTTTTGCTAATCTTTTAGCTTTCCTTAAGTGCATAACCTTTATTATTTATACTAAATATAAGAAAAAAAATTGTAACTAGCAACTTTTTTTATATTAAAGATGATGGTTTAATTCCCTCCGTAAATAACCTATCCGCTACAGGATTATGTCCACAGTTCTCTACACATAGTATACATTTACCACCTTCTATAGATTTATCCCATCCTTTATAAAAGAAAGAATCAAAAGTTTTAAAAATATTTGAATAAGAAGTTTTGTTTAGGTTAACTTTGTCAGGTCCGCCAATCCCCTGGAGTAGTTGGTTAGATACTTCATGTTCTGCTGACATATCAGCAAGAGCATAACCAGTATAGCAGCAAGGAAGTAATGTTCCGCTAGGAGTAAGGTAAAGTCCTTTATGGTTATCATTAACTACTTCACATTTAACTGGGGTTTTGTCAATGTGCGAATACTTAGAGTAATCAATATCCATAGGTTTATACTTAGGAAGAGTATCGTATTTTAAAATTGATTCTACATCAATTGAATCGCTTCCTCTTTTTATTTTTTTCATTGTTTTTGACACCTGGGATTTAGGTAGAGAGATATCATATACCTTTTTACCATTTCTATCATAAACTGGATTGTCCCATGTTGTGTTGTTAATTTGATCCTCCTGTCCAAGTGATCTTTTAGGAGCAAAGTACTTAAAGCCTAACTTAGTAGATAACTTTTGAGCTTCATCTACCTGGTGTTCATTATGTTGGAATTTAATAAAATCCCATGTTGCATGTCCTCCATTACCAATAAATGCTTTTACATTACCCATTAATGTAGACCACTTAATATTTCTTCTATATATATGATTAGTATCTTCTAATCCGTCTATACCGAAAATAACTGAGTGAGATTTAAATAATTTAAGGTACGAAGCTAACTCTTTCCAGAACTTTGGATTACGATTTCCTCCATTAGAATTAATTGATATATGCATATCTTTTCTAATATTAGCTACATAACCTATTATGTCTAAAATATAAGGGTTAGAGCATGGATCCCCAAAATCACCACAGAATTTTAAATCGTTTACTTTGGCTATAATCTCTTTTCCCAACCATTTGTCTAAATTTTCGACTGTTAAATCTTCTAACTTTAAATGTGGATGTTTAACTGGTGTTCCAGGAATGAATCTTCCACAGCCTGGGCAAGCAGCATTACATCTTGTAGTAGCTTCTACATTAAGATAGTATTCAACTTCTGGTTTATTATGAGAATTTGTCCACATTAATTTAAATTTACTTTTGAGATAGTCTGTAGTAGACAGTTAATTCTTCTCCTTTTCTTATAGGTCTAACAGTATGTAAGTTAAAGTTTTTGCCTATAAAACAATTTGGGTCATCTGAGTGATTGATGAATCCACCTAAAGGGGTCCTAATTAACTCTTCATTTAAAACGTGATGTGAAATCCCAAGGTTAGTACCTACTGGGATTACTTCAATTGCAATTAGGCCTAGCCCATGTAATTTGCTTTGCCCAATAGTTATACTATCAGGTAAGGGTCTATAGTTAAAATTCATAATTGAACTTTTACCCGTAAATTACAATTCTCTCTTGTTTAGCTTCATTTACAAGACTTCTCTGTAAAGTTTTACCATGAGGTCTTCTAGTTGTCTGTTCATAGACTAATCCATCTATAGTTATATGGTACCCTGATAATACTGTTTCAGAAATCCGGGCATTAACTCTTGACGGGGAAATAAAATAAAGTTTGTTCATAACATTTGTTTTTAATTATATATAAATATAAGAAGAAAGTTAATAAGAACCTACTATATTACTGACTTTTTTAATTCTAATTCATAACTTTCAAAGGCAAAATCTTTAATACCGTACTTATCATACTCATCCAAAGGAAGTTTAATCAACTCAGCTACTTCTATGTAATTAACCGTTATTTGCTCATTTTCTTTTATAGCAGCAGTACTTATTAAGAAAGTATTACTACCTATGAGAGACACCTTGCAATTAGGGGAGCTACTATGATTAGCATACCTTGCTATGGGAATAGATTCAATCCATCCATCATAAAGTACTCTTCCTTCTACTATAGGGGTGAGTGACTTACTTAAGTAGAGTCCTATCTTAGTTTCTGGAATGATACCTGTGTTTGCAAATAATCCTTTTCCGATTAATGAGGTATCTTGAACTCTAAATAGCGCTTTTTGCTTGCTCAAAATGTTCTTCTTCAAAAAATATGACTAGAGCATATCTATCTCCATCCATTACTTCAGTAACTAGATGTTCATATGTAGGAGGAAACATAATACAGTTACCTAAATCTCTACCAGCATCTCCATGAGATGTCATTTTAAGAGTGCCTCCTTCGTACTCTTCTGATTCGGATAATTGTGCTGAAAATGATCTATAAATTATTTGACTACCGTACTTAGAAAAGTCCACATGCTTAGTTAACTTATGACCTAAGCCGTACTTCATTATTTTGATAGTAGGACAGGAGCTGATGCCCCAATCCTTTAATCTATCTACAATAAAGTCTTTTAGTGTCTGATCTTCTGTTTCAATCCAAGTAGCATTACTATCTTTACGCCATCTAACTATAAGAGTCCCATCAGCATTTGCTTCTTCTTCTCCTATTTCTCTGTTGTATTTAGCTCTACCTTGTTTAATAGTATCGACTAAAGTAAGAGTATCATGTCCTTCTACTTCTTTAGAATTATCATAATAACTTCTTATGTACGCACAGTCCTCTGGCGATAGTAAAACCTTTTGTTGAAACATACTTATAAGTGCTTAGTCTTGAAGTAAGTTATAAAGTTAGTTAAAATACCAGCTGCTGCAGCTTTCTTATCTGAGCTTGCTTCAGTAATATTTCTCTGTTGTACGTCTGTTTTCCAGTTAAATGTTTTATATACGTTTGGCATAATTATACTAGTTTATTATTTACTTTAAGTTCTTGTCTGTTAAATACTTCGTTAAGTGAGTCATTATCTCCTAATCCTGATACTATATGTCCGTCAACTATAAAGTTATGTTGGCTTTCGAATAGCTTATCACCATCTACTTCAAGGTTGTACCAGTTAGTAATATACATTTGCTCAACTTCTCCTACCTTATCTAATGTTGTCCATTTATTATCGATAAGTACTGGGTGTGAAGGTTCACCTATCATGTTTTCTGTTTTAATTACATCTACTACAGCTTCAGTTGGGTGAACTAATGCCTTAGTAACTGTTCCTTGTACAAATTCTCCATTGATAAATGATTTTACTTTGTCTCCTTCTACTACTTCTCCAATCGGCTTAGTAGTTCCGTCAAACATCTCTACTTGAGATTCATAAGTGAAACACTTCCAGTTGTGCACTAAGTATCCGTTAGCATAGAAGTTATAGTTATCTGCAACATCGTCTAATCTATAAACTGTTACTTCTCCTTCTTCAACTTCTACTCCTTTTACTTCTACTTCGTTATTTTCTTTACTTACTAATTTATCTCCTTTAGTTACATCTTGTGCAACTGTCCAGCCTTTCCCAGCTACATATAATCTATGTAGAGGAGTAGAAATAATATCCTCTCCTTCTAGGGTAAGTTTAATAACTTTAGATACTTGACTAGATTTAACACTTCCTACTGTTGCAGGTTCTGCTTCTCCGGTTTTTTCATTCCAAGATAAAAGCTCATCTCCTGATACTACATCTTCTATTGATTTAGTATCTCCGTTAGATAATGTAATTGTTGTACCTGCTGGGAAGCAGTTGTGAGTTACAATCTTTAAATGAGTATTTTCATCCGCAAGGAAGAATGTATCAGTAGTTTCCATATCAACTACATGTACTTTATATGATCCACTTAATACTTCTGCTTCATTACTTGCAATAGGAACTAATGATCCTGATATGTTAATTAATGAATGTATTGCTGGGTCAACGTCTACTAATGTTTCGTATTTTAATTTATTAGACCCTGAATCGTGGACTAATATAGCTGAAGCTCCAGATATTCTTATTGCTCCACTACCTGATGGAGTAAGGTTAAATATAATTCCGTAAGGTAAAGGAAGTTCTACATTATTAATAAGAACAGAACTAGTAATATAAGAACCTGAAGGTAAATCTGTACCTGCATATTCCCAATCTAAATATTCTGTTGCAACATCACTATCAGGAGATCCTGAGATAAAATATGATTTAAATGTGTCACTTACTGCTGCGCCTGAGACTGCTACTATACTTCCGTCTGCTTTAACTAATTCTTCTTCTTCAAATATTCCACCGTAATCTGTTCCAACACCAAATACTGGAGTGTTAGTAGCAAATTCGAAGTAATGTTCATTACCATATTGATGAGCTAATTGACTATCTGTAGCATCTGTTGAGGTTGGTTTCTCTAAGACTGCTTCTGTTTCTGTAGAAGCTAATATAATTTGTGATAATGCTGTACCGTAAACAACACTGTATACTCTAGTTGATGTAGCTTTATTTCCAGATAAATTTTCGTAGTAATTCTGGATTAATGTGTCTCCATCTTTAATATCTTCTATAAAATTAGTGTATCTATCTTCAGAACCTGAAGCAGAGTGACCTATCTTATAAAATTTTAACGGTTGGTACATAGTAGTTGATGTATCCTTAACTACTATATCAGGCATATTATTAGAATTAAAAGTTCTATCTAATGTATCCACCGTACCGTCTGATGATGAGTAATAATAGGATGCTGCTGACGCTGTGTTATCGTTGTCAGTAAACAATTCTAATATGTTGAGATTATTTTTTGCGTAAGTACTATCTAAGATAGCTGCTTCATCATATGCTAACCTTAAAATAAATCTATCATCTGCATCTGCTACAGTTGTTGGATAGATTGTTGTCCCTTCTTCAATCACTTTATGAAATGTAAGTGCTGAACCTGTATAGTCTGCTGCTATACTAGAAGAAAAGTGATTTAAAAAGTCTGATTGAAAGTCTTTATAAATTACATGTATCTCTGTAATTGTATTAGAGTCCCATACTGGGTATAAGGGTGAATAGTCAAAATAAGTAAAAGCTGCTGAAGGAATACCTGTATCGGTATTAATTTCTAATAGCCTTAAGTTATCTGAGCTATCTGTTGCAAAGTCTGCTGAGAATAAGGTACCTTTCATAGTGTTGTGATATTAAATCTAGATTTACTTATAAATATCGGGATTAAACAAATAAATGACGAATCCAAGCAACTAATCCATTAATATTTAGTGCTACTAGGTTCCATTGCTTTCTAGATGCTGTTTGAACTAAAATACAAACAAAACCTATTACATATAATCTTGGATCTAGAGTCCATTGTGCCGCTACAAGAAAGCCCGTCCCCATGTAACCTATTCTAGATGCAAACTTTTCATATCCTGAAAGCTTACGTTTGTATGATAAATATCTAAGAAAAACTCTATACCAACGAAACTCACACTGAGTGCAGGTGAGCTTTTTAGAATTCTTAAAGAGTTTTATTGCTTTTTCCTTATTGCATTTATTACACTTACGCTTTGTCATATACACCAATATAGCAACTTTCGCACAATTGACCGGAGCCTTCTACGTAAAAGTTTCGAAAAAATATATTATCACTAAATTTATAAGGAGTTACTGCATTGCAACTCACACACTTTTCAATTGTATCCGGTACCATTTTTACAGTCTTTATTATGTTTATTAAACCACCCACCACACTTACACTTGATCCAGTATGAAGTAGTTGCTATTATAGGTGAAGCAGCAAAGGCAGTCCAAATGTTTGGATGCCAATGCTCTCCACAAAAACCTAAAGTATGTCTTATAACTTCAATCATTATTTAGACAGCAATTAAGGTACCTCTATTATTATCTCTATACTCAATAAAGTTAAGAACTGTATTTACAGTTTCTGAGGAGTAAAATAAACGAGGTTTACCTACCCCGATATCTTTTTTCCAGGAAGCTCCAAGTTCTAATTTTTCTAGAATTCTATAAATAGAAGTTGCACTTTTGTAAGGAGATACCTCAACAAATTCCTCAATAGAGTACTTACTTTTTTCAGAAGAAGTCTCTGATGTGTTAGTAGATTTAAACTCGTTAAGTAGATTCTCGATGTTTGAAATCAATTCTTGAATTTTAACATTTTCCATAATTTATAACATTTATTTATTGATTAATTAACTTTATTAAAGATAAGAATAATATATTAGACGACCAACTTTATTTTTATTCTTCTGGTCCGTGCATCTTTCCTACTCCTCCATCTGCCCATCCATGAGATGTTGTTACTTTTTGTCCTGGGTTAACAGTATACTTAACTCCTTGAACTCTACATGTACCTCCTTGCTTGGCAATCTTCTTGAATAGAATTATATCTCTTTCAGTCCAATTGTGGGATAGGGTAACAATCCGCTCCCTGTCCACTATTCCTTCTCCATCTACTATAAACTGAGATGTCTTTGTAACTGATACTTTCTTAATTGCCATATTTTTATTTTATATTAGTAGTCCTACAAGGATTCGAACCTTGAACGTTGGTACCAAAAACCAATGTGTTACCATTACACCATAGGACAGTACTTACACTATACTAGTGCTGTTGCTAATCTAAACAACTTTTTATTAATTTTAAGATCTTTTTCGAAAGATTTAATTTTTCTAACCTTTCTAACCTTAGCTCCATTTAATGCAGCATGAAAATCTCCTTGAGTAATTTTTTCTTGAACAACGTTAAATACTCTCCAAAGATCATCACCTTTATCTTCTTTACGTTTAGGATCTAAAATATCCACAATAGTTTCTTCATCATACTTAAATGATTCTGCTTGTTCACTACCAGGTTGAACATCAGCTCTAATTAACATAGCATCTAAAGCAAGTTTATTTTTTTCCTCCTGAGTTAAAACTCTATTCTTCATATCATTCATTACCTGAACCTTATTAGGGAGATCAGCTACTGCTTGATTAACTACTCCTCTAAGTTCACCAAAAGTATAACCTTTGTGCTTGATCTTAAAGTCACTAAATTCTTCATCAGCAACTACTAACCCATTACTACAAACCATTCTGAATATACCAACGCTAAACTTAAACGCCTGCATACCATCATGACTGTTAGTCATAATAATTCTAGGAAAAGAATCATCCCCATCCGATGAACTGATCTTAATTTCTGGATTCTGAAATGCTACCATATGTTTAGAAAATATAGTACCAGCTTTTTTAGAGCTCTTTCTTTGAGCAGCTTGTACTGGTTTCCATCCTAACTTATCTAAATCATCTACTATCGTCTCTGTATTAACGAATAAGTATTTATCACTAACTTCTGGGTTAGTAGCTTGAGTAGCAAATGCTAAAGGGCATTGCTTTCTGAGATCTTCCTTACTCATGTAAGTTTCATCTCCTTTAAAATTGAACATAATGTCTGACATAACCTATTTTTTTATTTGTTTATTAATATACTCTTAATATACGAACTTTATAATTGTTAGGCAACTTTTTTAAGAGCTTTATACCTTTCTATAAAGTACTGTGCTATATCTGATTGGTACTCTGCACCGAAATGCATAAAATCTCTAGCCTTAGGGTAGTTACTTCTCATTTTAAACTCTTTACCTATTGTAAGGTAACCGTACTCTTCATATTCCTTATTATGACTATAATAAATTGGGTTAGGAATAAATATTAAATTAATATTATTTGATTTGCATAAATTTTGAATAGCATCTAAATTCTTTTTGAAAGACAGGGCTATAGTTTCATCTGTTAAAAAGGTAGCTTTGTATAACTCTATTAGTTGCTTTCTTCTAGAGTCAATACTATCTGGATCTTTATCATAAACATCTAAGACTGCTGGAGTAATGGTTGTTTTTCGAACGTATTTATAATCTTTATCCCAGTAAAAGTATAATTCTCTTGCCCTCTCCGGAATTAATAGCATAACAGTATCTATTTTCATTTGAGGAATAGCATATAAAAGAGTTTTGTATGCTTCACTAAACGAACCTCCTGGTATCCCTCCGTTTAAAACTGGTTTATCTAACGCTTTAGAGACTACATAAGGCCAAGTATTTTCTAAAAAATTACCAGCTCCGAAAGTGTCACTACATCCTAGGGTAAGTATAGAAGGTTCTTTATGTACAATATTATCAGCAGTACATTCTCTATACCCGTACTTATTATATTTATACCTTAAGTGAATAATATCACCATATTCATCTATCCAACCTTTCTTAACATACTTTTTAAATTCCTTTGGGTCCTTAACAGCTTCCCTAAGCTCAGCTACACCTGTCTGTTCAATATCTTCTCTCAACTTATTATGATGCATATGGTGTTGACCAAAAATAATTGGAGAAGTATAAGATGAACTAAAGTTTTCAGTATTTAAAAAACTATCCCATGCCTTATATAAAGCATCTACATCTTTCATACTCATTATTAATCTTTTGTTACAGATTCCAAAAGCTGCCAGCAATCTATCTGTTCATCAGCTAACTGCTCTTTATGTAAGTGGTCTAAACATTTTTCTAATGCATTTTCCCATTGAGATTTAGGTAGAGAGATTTCGTACATAGTCTCTACATCATCAAATGTAATTTCAAATAATGGAGCAGAACGTTTTCTTTTAGAGTATGCTCTATCTATTCCGGAAACAATACTTCTGGTGACTGATAAAGTTTTTCTTTTGAAAAGACCTTCAAATTCTTCTGTAGTATTAAAATGTAATTTTACCATTATACTCCTCTTTTTTCAGATATTTTTCTAGCTTTTTCCCACTGTTTGTTTTTCTCTAATGAACCTGTATCAGAATAAGCTACTACATTATTAGTACCCCAAGTGTAGACAGGTCCAAAATGTTCATAAGTCATCATAGGTACATCTACATTTCCTAATTCAGTATATTGAGGTTGAGTTATTCTACGTGGTCCATTAAATGCTCTAAAGTCTTTTGAAATAACTC
>Ga0114994_10003864_pt1 | contig 10909 bp, 5 predicted proteins | sample ArcticOcean_MG_C_9_FD_87043 | JGI IMG/M metagenome (GOLD analysis project Ga0114994, IMG submission 87043) | Marine microbial communities from western Arctic Ocean - ArcticOcean_MG_CB2_152 | ecosystem: Environmental > Aquatic > Marine > Oceanic | place: Arctic Ocean: Canada Basin | collected... | reverse complement strand
TGGCCGAAGCACTCGACCCACGCGCGCGGCAACGTTTCGTCGAGCGGCTGCGATACAACAACGCGTACCGAGCGCCGGTCGCCGTCGATGGTCAGCGCCACGCTGAGGGCGTCCTCCTTATCCGTCGCGACCGTGAGGGCGCCGTCCGCGCGCTCGCACGCGCCGTCGCGCAGCGTCGCGATCGCGCGCGCGCGGAACGCCTGGGGCGCGCGGCCGCGAAGCGAGGCGCCGTCCGCCTCCACGGAGGCGTCGAGCGCCGTGGCGCCCGCGATGGCCACGCAGCCCCGCCCGCCGAGGCGGTCGGCCGCGAGGACCTGGTTACCGGTTCGCCCTTTGGCGTCGACGCCTTCCGCCACGAACGCGACGGAGCCGCGCGTGCCGGCCGCGCCCGCGGCCGCGGCCCGTAGTGCAGTCGCGATAGCCTCGCGCGGCGTCGTGTTCGCCACGCGCGGCGGCGCGAGCGACACGTCGACCGTCGCGCGCTCGACCGTCGCGACGTGCTCCTTCCGCGTGACGCGGCACCGTCTTAATACAATGCGCGCGTCGCTGAGCAGCAACGCGAGTAACCGCAGGACGAACCAGGCTAAGACGGCCGAGACCGCGTCCGCCTTGGTGGTCTGTGGCGGCGCCGAGGCGTCCGCATCTAGGTCGAAGGCCGCGTCGTCCAGCGTGAGTTCCACGACGGGCGTCCGCGGCGACAGCAGCGCGGCCCAGCGGATCATGAGCAGCGCCGCGTCGGCCTCTATGAATGGTTCGCGCACGTCCGTCGCTCGGACCTCGACGCGGCCGGCGTAAACCTTCGTCGAGAGGCGTTGGTGCCACGGCGTGATCGGTGCGGCCGCCGTGATGTCGGTGCGGCCGTCTTGCGCGACGCGGTCTAGTGCCTCCTCGACCCGATCCTGGGCGACCTTCGTCGGGCCGCGCGCGTCCACCGCGGTGTCGGTCGTTTTCGGCGTCTTGGCCGGGCGCGTCGGCGGCGTCGACGGCTGGCGGACGGTGGACGGCGGCGTCATGGAAGCCGGTCGTGCGGCGGCGATGCGCCGCAGCGGTGTCTTCGCGTCGTTGGCAGCAATGCGCCGCAGCGGTGTCGGTGGATGAGGTGTCATCCCAGAATCGCTGCGCGCGGGCGGCGGCGTTTTGCTCCGTTTTGCGTCGGCAACCGCTGCGCTTGAATTTTGCATTGCTTCCCGAGGAGGTAGTTTAATTGCACGTTTGGCTAAGCAGCACTGGCATCACGAATCAGGGCGTCATTTCGAGAGCTAAGACGAGCGATGCGTGAGGTATAGAGTGCGTCCGACGGCAATCGGTGCACGGAATAAATTAACGGCTAAAGTTGGAAACACGGGTTTTAATGTGGGAGAGCACGGGAGAGCTTCCAGCGACGCCGCTCTCCTAAAAGTACATATATTACTCCCCCAACCACTCCCCCGGGGGGCCAACGAGATACGGTCGCAGCACCCCCGACGAGGCAAACGCCGCCCGCGCGGCGGCCACAAAGTCCTGCCGGCTCAGCCGCGGCGTCGACGCGACCAGGTTCGCCTTGCGCCGCGCGCGCAAATAGGCCGAAAAGGCCGCGCCGACGGCGCCGCGCAGGTTGGACCGGAGGCGCTCCGTGGACGAGGGCCGGAGCGCACGAACTGCGGACTCGGCGGCCACCGCCGCCGCCATGAAAAGATCGCGCAGGTTCTCGCGCGCGCTGTCCAGCGTCTGCAGCTCAGCGTCCAGTAGTAACGGTGTAGCGCGTGCGCGGAGGGCCGCCCGCAAGCGCCCCGCGATATTCGCGGCTCGTGGCGACGGCCGCCCGAGCCGTGCCGCGAGATGCCGACGCCTCGGGGCGCCGGGCGCCCGCCGCGCGCGGCCCGTCGCCGCGTCTACTTCCAAACCTAGGAAGTTCAGCTGCGGCGCCGGCGCCGAAGTTAGTAAATGATGCTCGACGGTCGCGTGCGTCTTGGCGGCCTTCACCAAGATGTTAAACCGCGGGCCTGCTTCAACATACGCCTCCAGAAACCCGCCCACGTCCGCGCCCAGCACCAGCGTGTCGTCCACGACCCGACACGCGACCAGCGAGCTCCGTAAAAACCGGCCCAAAGAGTCGCGCTCAAAATACCCGAAATACAAGTCACAGAGCAGCGACGACGCGCAGCTCCCCTGCGGGACGCCAATCACCTGCTTGTAGAAGCCGAGGCGGCCCGCACATTTAGCGGCAGTGAAGTGGTCCAAACAATGCGCCTGGAGCGCACCGACGAGCGCCTCCCGCGTCACGAGGCGCGTCCGTTTCGCGTTCAAACCGCCTCGGTCGTCGGCGATAGATGCGCGCTTGCCGCCGTGGATCCGATAGGAGTCGTGCGCCAGGGCGTCCACGCAAATGTCCACGAGGCGCCGCTGGTCCATGCAATCGAAGCAGCCCGATGCGTCCAGGGCCAGCCCGGCGTAGTTTCGGGCGGCGGTCTTGCGCAGCGCGCGCCACAGAGCATCGGACCCCCCGCCGGCGTAGCCGAGGAGCTCGGGCCGCCGCCGCGCCTCGACGCGCAGCGCGAGCACGGCGTCGTGGAGGCAGGCCGCGCCGGGCGCGCGCTGCCCCGCGCCGCGCCGCCCGAGCACCTGGATAAGCCGCACGCCGCCCGCCGGCTTGGGCACGCCGCGCACGCGGGCGCTCCGTCGGGGCCGCGGCGCGGTCTTCGGGACCCGCTGCAGGTGCGTCGCTGTACTAAGCGCCGCCGCCTCGGCGGCGCGCCACGCGACCTTCGACCGGTACGCCGGCGGCCCCTGGGCCGAGGGGAAAGCCACGAGGCGCGCTTTCAGTAACGGTAAAGCAAGGTCCGTCAAGACCCATAGGCAAAAGGTCTCGAGCAACTCCCGCGCCGTCCGCAGGTCCGACGTGGGGCGCCGCGCTTGACTTGCGTGGGTCCACTGGATCGCGGACTCGGCGAGCACCTCGCGCAAGCGCCGCGCGTTGACGCGGCCGCCGACGTCGCCCGCGCGTATGAAGGCGTCCAGCGCCCGGTAGTAGCGGCGCTCGTTGCGTTTGTGCCCGAAGAACGCGCGTGGGACGATCGAGCGGCATGCGCGCACGACGAAGCGCGCCGCTTCCTTCGCGTCGACGACGTCCTCCCCGCAAACCGTCGTCCTAAAGAGCTCGCCGATCTTGGGCGACGCGTAGTTCCGCGCGAGCTTGTCAAGCAAGGGCCAGGCACCTTTCTTGAGGCGGAGCCGCAGGCGCTTGCGCTTCGCCACGTCGCGCCAGATCGCGGCGGCGAGCTTTGACGGAGACGGCACCGTTTGGAGAACATGATGAGCGGGCAGGGCCTGGGTGTACGTCGCCACGAACCCCGACGCCCGGTACAGGGCGTCGCCGCCGACGGAGGCGTCGCGCGGCATAGAGGTTGTGACTGCGTAGGCGTCCCGCGCCTCGCTGGACGTCGCCGCCACGTGCGCCCGCACGCCCGGTGCGAAGAAGCGTCGTTTCATTTCGTCGCTGCGGACCTTCTCGATCTTGTCCGCGTTGAGCGACCGCCCGCGCCAGTCGGACGCCCGGCCCGTGTAGCTCACGATTTCGTCCTTCAGCTTGCCGAGCGCCACGACCCTATCATACCCCCAGACCGCTAAAGTTGTGGGTCGTAACGTCGCGTCGACGACCTCGCACTCGCGTTTTGCGACGACCGCGCCGGACCAGGTCCGCACGTCTTTGCGCGGGCCCACCCACCGCACGACCGCGATGCCGCTCACGCGCGCGCCGGCCTCGACTGCTTGGAGTGTGGTGCCCAGCGTGTCCATCAGCTTGTCACCAGCTTGGGCAGCGAGAGCAGGATGATCACTACTATCAATAACTCGGCAATTTGGACCGCGGACATGTACATGTTGGTTTCTTGTCGTTTTGAGCAGTTTGAGACGATAGCTGTTGATGCGGCGGATTTAGTGTGATATATGCGTGCGGGTTGTGGCGCAAAACGGGTTTCCCGCGATCGGTATCTCTATAGACGCTCGATATACTTAATACAGGCGCGCGCGCCAGAACGACAAGACGTTCCAGACGACCCCATTGTCTCCGAGTTGACAGAGGAACTTCATGATGGCGTCGTCGGTCTTCGCGCGGCCGCTGTTGTGGAGGCTCCGGAGGACGATCACGTCCTTGCGCGGGAGACGTGCGTAAGCCTTCCAGCTTCCTGCAGAACGCACGCCGCGGATGAGGACCTTGCAGGCCTTCCACGGGGGGGGGCTCGTCTCCATCTTTAATTGCGCCTGCTCGTAGCACCTCTCAGCATCTTGACCCGCCCTGCAATCGTTGAGCGACGCGCCCGCACTCAAAAGATCGCCGACGACGTCCAGACATGTACGAGGGGGAAGCTTGGTCATGTGGAAATTATCTATCGCTCCTGCTCCAGGAGTGTCTCCGAACTCGCCCACGACATATTTGAGTATTTAGTTTGAGTCCGGAAGTTTACATCAGCACCCGCTTTCAAGAGTAGCAAGACCATAGCGCGCATCTGGGCCGCAGCATATTGCGCTTCCTCGGGCGCGTAGCCCAAATTTGATTCGTGGAACTCCAGTGCGGCACGCAATGGCGACGACACCTGAAAGTAGACCGGCCGTTCGGCGACATTGCAAATGCCAAGGTCTGGATCGGCGCCGTGATCCAGTAGAAGTTTGATAATGCGCACGTGTTGCGCTATGGGGATCCTGCACCGGGTGTTCCCGTGATGTGCAGCCCGGTAGAGCACCGAACCGTGAAGACTGTCATCGAGTTGATTGAGGTCTGGCGAAGTGGCGAGCCACTTCCTCACGATATCAAAACAAGCGTATTCAGACATATCGCGTGAAGACCCTGGTGGGACACCCTGCACATATCTACCAACGCGCAGGTAAATGTCATGCCTTCCTACAGGAGTGGTAAAGTCTCCAGGGTGAGGGTCGTGAAACATCGACATAACCGGTAGGTGGGACGTTGCAACACCCCTCCCGCTCGTCGACCGCGCGCTGAGCGGTCGTCGCGCTGAGCTTTTCCACGGGCCAAAACGGGTTTTCAAAACCCGTCTAGTCACCAGCTGTCACACACGCACGCGCCCTTCTCTCGACGATCGAGTCAGCTTGATCGAGCCCAGGAGCGCACCCTCGAAAAACAAAGACTATTACTCGTGGTCAAAATCCACAGGAGGGGGAACATCACGCCACCCCGTGCGCCGCGCCCAACTCCGAAAGCCCCCCCGCCACCTCCGACTCCTCGGCACTCTCCCGCGCCCACGCCACGCACCGCTTCCACGCCCGCTCCCAGGGCGCCCACGAGCTGTCCGAGGGCGCGCGCCAGTCGCCGCGCGGAGATAAGGACCCGCCGTCGCCGACCTTGGGCGCGTTGGGCACGCAGGTCCGCTTGAACTGCGACGTCAAAAAAAAGCGCCGGAGGAAGGTCCGCTGGTGCTTCAGGATCTCCGCGAGGGTGAAGGCCCGGTCCTCCAGGACGCGACCGGCGGCCGACGGCGTCACCCGGGACCACGCGTGGAAAGCCAGGAACGCGGCCTTCTCCGGCGCGAAGCCGCGCCGCGTCGTCTGGTAGAGTTGAAAATCGTGCAGGTCGTAGGGCCCGAGCGTCGCCTCCGTCGACTGGAGTTCGGCGCCGGGGATCAGCTCCGGCGAGATCTCCCCCGCCAGAATTTTCGCCAGGACGGCGTTCGTCTCGCCGCCCACGAAGTCCGCGTCGATGACCCACTGGATGACGCACTGGATCAGCGACTTGGGCACGCTGGCATTCACGCCGTAGTGGGCCATGTGGTCGCCCACGCCGTACGTGCACCAGCCCAGCGCCAGTTCGGACAGGTCGCCGGTCCCCACGACGAACGCGCCCCGGTGGTTGGCCAGGCGGAACAAATGGTTCGTCCGCTCGCCGGCCTGGACGTTTTCAAAGGTGACGTCATAAACCCCTTCGCCGCGCGCGTAGGGGTGGCCCAGGTCCTTGAGCATGACCTCGCACGAGGGCCGGATATCGAGCTCGTGCGCCGTTACCTTAAGCCGCGCCGTCAATTCATGAGCGTAGGACTTCGTCGCATCGCCCGTCGCGAAGCCCGGCATCGTGTACGCTAAACAATTCGTGCGCGGCAGCTTTAATTTATCGAGGGCTTGCACGCACACGAGTAGCGCGTGGGTTGAATCTAACCCGCCGGAGACGCCGATCACGAGCTTGGTGATCTTGGACGCCCGCATGCGCTGCACCAACCCGTGCACCTGGATGTTGTAGCACTCGTAGCAGCGCTGGTCCAGGTCTGCCTTGGACGACGGGACGTAGGGCCGCTTGGCCACGACTCTATACTTCAAAGGTGTCGGTGCGGATGCGCGAGAAAACTCGACGACGCGCACTCTTTGAACCGCCGCCGCGTTATCAAAGGCGTTCGCCGACCACGTCGCGTCCCGGGACCGGTCCTGCTCGATCCTATCCAAGTCGACATCTGCATAGGTGATTGTGGCGTCCTCCGCAAATCGAGGTGATTGCGCCACGAAGTCTTCACACTCATAAACAAGAGCCTGGCCGTCCCAGGCCAGGTCGTTCGTGGACTCGCCCTGGCCCGCGGAGCAGTACGCGTAGCAGCAGTAGTTCTTGGCTGAGGTGGACTGCACCAATTGGGACCGGTACTTGGCCTTGCCGATGGTGATGTTCGAGGCGCTGAGGTTGCAAATAATGGTGGCGCCGCGCCAGCACTGAAAGGTGCTTGGCGGGACGGGCACCCAGACGTCCTGGCAGACCTCGCAGCCCACGCTTAGCGCCGAGTTTGTGTCTTTGAAGATCAGGTCCGGCGTGAACGGCACGGTCTCTCCTAAAAAAACCACGTCCTGCGCCACCCTGAGGCGCGCCGGCGCGAACTGCCGGCTTTCGTAGAACTCCCGGAAGTTCGGCAGGTACGATTTTGGAATAATCCCCAGGCAGCGGCCGCGCTGGAACGCCACGGCGCAGTTGAAGAGGCGCCCGTCGAAGCGCAGGGGCGCGCCTACTAAGAGGAGGCACTCCTTCGAGATGCGCTTCAGATGGTGCAGTGCTTCCAAAGCCTCGCGCTGGACCGCGTCCTGCTGCAAGAGATCATCTAATGCGTAGCCCGTCACGCACAGCTCCGGGAAGCAGCAGACGGCGCTCTGGTTCGCGCACGCCTCCTCATAAAGTGTTTCGATCCGCTTTGCGTTCTCGAGCGGGTCGCAGAGGGCGACGCGCGGCACGCAGGCGGCGACGCGCACGAAGCCGTGGCTGTGCATGTCGAAGAAGGACTTCTTCGTTGGTGGGGGCGGCGGCGACGCCATCGTGTCCGCGAGTTGTTGCTGGCGTGCTGTCTTGCTATACATATGAGTTATAGCCGTGGCGTCGTAATCGCTCTTCTGTCGCAGTGGCGGTGCCTCTTGCGTGTCTTTCCTGCTTGTACAGCTCGTCTGTGAGTCCCCGAGGGACGCTTGGGCGCAGGAGCGTGAGCCGTAGCCCTCAGCACGGGTTTTCGCACGGGTTTTACTCGCACGCTTGCAGCTGCTGGCGCTGGCGTGCAATTGCTGTAGTCGCACGCGTGCAAGAAGAAGCCACTCTGAAACTAATTGCAGCGATTTGTATAGTGCGCACGCATCAATAGGCTGCAGCAGGGCGATGTTCGCGCTGCGCCGGACAACGCCGCGGGCGCTCGCGCTGCTCCAGCTCGCGTGTAGCATGAGCCGCGGCCGGCGGAAGCCCAAGGGCCCGCGCCTCCCGCCGAAAGTGTTACAAAGGCCGGACAACGGCATCCCTCTGGTCGCGCAGTGCTACCCCGAGCGCTACGACGAGTTGCTCCAGGAAAAGGTCGCCAAGCTCGAGGCGGCTTTGCGGAGCGCCACGAGCTACGCCCCCTTTCCACAAGTGGAGGTCCACGAATCCGAGCGGGAGCACTTCCGGATGCGGGCGGCGTTTGCGGTCTGGCACGTGGGGGAGGAGCCGGACTGCACGCGGCACTTTGTCATGTACGAGAAGGGGGACGATTCCAGAGACCCCCATGTGACCGTCGAGTTCCCGATGGGGTCGCGCCGCATTAATGAATTGATGCCCATCGTGCGCGAAGCGATCCAGCCGCCGGCATTGGGGCGGAAGATCATCGACGTGCGCTTTCTGACGACCCAAAAGGGGGACGCGTTGATCGCATTAGCGTACAACCGAGATCTCAAGGGGTGCCAGGACTTCAGCACGGAGGACTGGACTCAAGCGGCCCAGGACCTGCACGAGAAGACGGGGGCCACGATCGTGGGGCGGTCGCGCAAGGTCAAGCTTGTCGTGGGTGCGGACGACGACACGGTGGCCGAGGAGCTGACGGTAAATGGGCGCGTGCTGACCTACGCGCAGCAGGAGGGCGCCTTCACGCAGCCCAACGCCGGCGTCTGCGAGCAGATGCTGGGCTGGGCCGTCGACGCCACGAAAGAGTCCGAGGGCGACCTCTGCGAGCTGTACTGCGGCGGCGGAACGTTTACCGTGGCGCTCGCGCCGAACTTCGACCAGGTCGTCGCGACGGAGCTCTCCAAGGCGAGCGTGGCGCTGGCGGAGCGCAACCTGGCGGCGAACGCCGTCGAGAACGTGCGCGTGGCGCGCGTGCCGGCCGAGGAGGTCGCGGCCGCCCTGAAGACGGGCGCGACGCCGCGGCGGCTGCAGGCGCTCGACGTGGACCTGGCCTCGATGGGCCGCGGGTCGTTATTCGTGGACCCGCCGCGCGCGGGTCTGGACAAGACGTGCTCGCAGATCGCCGCGGGCTTCGACCGCATCGTCTACGTGTCGTGCAACCCTGAGACGCTCGCGCGCGACGTGCGCTTATTAACGCCGACGCACGCCGTGAAACGCGTCGCGGCGTTCGACCAGTTTCCCTACACGGACCATCTGGAGTGTGGCGTGGTGCTGGAACGACGAGTAGACTAAGTTGATAGTGTGTTATTTTATTCGGTCGTCGCAGGACGGCTTCCGCGCGCGCGGGCCCTCGGCGGCTTCGGACACGCATCGCACGGTCCGGGCGGCCTGCGCGGCGTCGACGACGGATCGGTGTTTCCGCGGTCCTCTTTGCAGGAATATCTTGCCGTAGTAGCCTTTTGTATACCTCGCGAAAACCAGAGGCCGCCCCCTTTCCGTAAACTGATCAGCGTCCCGGAGAAGAGCTCGACGGCGACCGCGCGGTGCTTGGCCGGGCAGCGCGCCGGCGGCGCTCCGGAAGTCTTCCACGAGCGTCGAGACGCATTTTATCAGGAAGTGCCAGAGCCCGACCTGGCCGGCACAGTTCGCCTCCATCGTGACGACTAATAAATCCGCGTCGATAGCAGCCACGCGCGTCGGTACAACCGCGACTGACGGAATTATGGCACCGCCGTCGTCGTCCCCCGCGCTGGGTTCAATTGCCGCGCACCGGCGCCCATTGACAGAGAAGCATCCGCTTGGCGAGACCACTGAGACGGCTTGGCCGCGGACGACGAACGTGGCGTTTTGTTCGTTCAGCTGTGGCGGCCAGCGGACCGAGGCGGCGAGGGCTCTTGGTGTCGTCGCGAGGACGACGAGGAGGACGCGCATCATCCGTGCGGCTACTTGCTCTTTTCAGACGTCTTTGCCTTGAAAAGCGCCATTAGGTTTACTGAGACAAAGTACCCGAGTACAAGTCCTAGCGCCATCATATTGACCAAGGCAAACCATCCAATTGGTGTTCCTCATCCATAGTGACGTGTGACCCGCAGTATGCGCCTGTCGGGGCTAGAAACACTTGGGCGTAAAACCCGTTTTGACGATGTCGAGCTGATGTCGAGCTGATGCCAGAGGTCTAAAATGACCAAGGCGCAGTAAGTGTCCAACAGCAAGTATATCCCGTTTTGAGGCACCCGGGTCGTCGTCCGGTCGTCCGCCCGCCCCGGCGCCCCCCACTACCCACTAGTCTTAACACCATAGGCGCATTTATCCCTGATGAATACTGGCGCTAAGTGGTAGTTTCGATTCAATACTACGTCGGCGACGCGTCGCTGTCGCGTTCTTCCGGCACGGGCAGAGGTGGTGGCGACGGCGGCGGCGCGAGCGCGCTCGAAAACACCGCGAGCAGCTTGTCGTTCTGTCGCCGCGACTCGTCGAGCTGCCCCCGGACGCGCGCCAGCTGCGCCATGGCCACGTCGCGCTCGCGCCGCAGGCGCTCGACCTCGCTCACCCGCGGCGCGCGCGGCGACGGCGCCGGGGCGCGCGGCGACGGCGCGGCGTCCGCTCGCGCGGCTCGCTGCTTCTTCTCGGCCTTGGCCTCGCCGTCCCGGGGGAAGTTGACCGGCCGGCCCTGCTCGCGGGCCCTGGCGTCGTACGCCTGCGCCGCCGCGGTGGGGTCGCCGAAGGACCCGAGGTGGACCTTGCCGCCGTCGATGGTGATGGACGTCTTCCACGTCGGCGTCTTCGCGCCCTTGGCGCGCCAGATGCCCACGAAGCCGCCGTCGTCGTCCGCCGCGGGCGCCTCGGGCGGCGACCCGAAGAGGACGTGCTGCGGCGACCCGAACAGGATATGCTGCGGCGGCGAGGCCGGCGCGACCGTCTTCGCGCGTTTCCTACCCCTTTGCTTTTTCGCCTGCTGCTCGCCCGCGCGCGGGAAGTTCACGGCGCGGCCAATGGTACGCGCCTTGGCGTCGTAGGCCGCGGCCGCGAGCGCCGGGCTGGCGAAGGTGCCCAAATGCATGCGCTCGCCCTCGACCTTGATGCCCGCCTCCCAGTTCGCGGTCTTTGATTTACGGTAGATGCCCACGAACTCGTGGTCGTCGTACGCCCCAACCGCCCCGGCAGCTCGGTCGTACGGCAGCTCGGGGCGGGGCGCGACGACCGGCGCCGGCGGCAATTCTACGAACTCGCGGATGATGGGCCGGATCATCTCCGCGGCGACGCCCGACTCGCGGTCGCCGTCGTCGTAAACCAAATCGTAGCCGATCA
>Ga0114994_10003856_pt1 | contig 10924 bp, 8 predicted proteins | sample ArcticOcean_MG_C_9_FD_87043 | JGI IMG/M metagenome (GOLD analysis project Ga0114994, IMG submission 87043) | Marine microbial communities from western Arctic Ocean - ArcticOcean_MG_CB2_152 | ecosystem: Environmental > Aquatic > Marine > Oceanic | place: Arctic Ocean: Canada Basin | collected... | reverse complement strand
CGTCTCAGAGTCTCCGGCGTGATCTGCCCAAAACAATTATTTCTCTCTCTTTCTTTCTCTCTTTATATATATGTATATGTCTTTAAACGCTCTCTCTCTCTCTCTAAACTCCTTCCGTTCAAAGAGATCTCTCTCTCTCTGCTTTGAAAAGTGTTACCTCTGAGGCTACAGAAAGAAGCGCGCGTTTAAATTTGTGGAGTTTGCGAAGGAACGAGAGAGAGGATTACTTATTCTGTTCTTAGCGTCTCACACGCCAGAGTTCTGTGCTTAAAAAATCTCTCATCAAGTTTCTCTCGAAATAGGTGTCGAGACCCCTCCTCGCTCAAAAAATCTCTCTCTTCTCTCTGCTGGCGGATTTTGTGTCGGGTGTTGTTTAGGGTTATACACGCTTTTTCACGTAAAATTTTTTTTTTTTGACTTCTTTTCTTTCGTTTTTTTCTTCTCTTTCGTCACTCTCTCTCGAGTTAGTTGTTCATCCAAAAGGATAATGGTTTCTGTCGTGTCCTTGTCCACCCCTCTTTTGTCGTCGCCTTCGTCGTCTTTAAAAAGAACCACAAGCAGAAGGACACCAACAAAGCGTCGCTTAGTAGGAGGGTGTTCTTTGTCTTCGTCTTCTTCTTCTTTAAGAGTAAACGCATTCGTCGCGAAAACGACGACGTTGACGATTTTGTGGCTCACCGTGATGGGTGGTTTTGTACCAACAACGACGGCGTTTGCGATGGCGATGGGTGGTGACGACGGGACGACGACGACGACGGGCCGAGTGGACGAAAACGCTTCTTCTTCTGTGTTTAACGGGAAATATTCCGACCCGAACCATCCGGGGTGTTTGCGAGGGATCGAGAGAGTACGTTCGACGACGAAAGCGAAAGTGTTCGGAGAAGATGGCACGCCTGGGTGTCAAGCGGGACAAGAGACGAAAAACTGGGAACTCGAAGGCGAGTTAAGAGGGGAAAACGAGATACTCATCGATTTTTCCAAGAAAGGAGGACCGAAGAATTTACTCGGGAAATGGACCGGCAGTGGCGTTTTGTTCCCAGACGGGAACACGTGGTCAAAGTTATAAATAATAGCGCGTAAGCGCGTAAGCGTTGTCATTTTGTAATAAGTATTTTATAGCGAGATTTTATATCATCAGCGTTCATCGTTTTTGAACGAAAACTATCGTCGATAACGCTGGAATCGTGAGCGATAAGTCGTCGACGTCGGACGTTCCTCCGGATATTTTCACGCGACGTAACCTTTCCGCGTCCTCACATATCGCGCCTTGCGCCGGGTGCGGCTCTAAAATTTTGGCGGTCGAAGCGTTTCTCACGTGACGTTGGAACGCTTTCTCGGCGTAGTTCTCGATGTCCGTCGACGTCGCGTTGACACACACGACGATGCGTTCAAAGTTGTCGCATATTTTTAGCTTCTCGAAACCATCGTCGATGACGTAGACGAGTAAACCTGGTATTTGATTGTCGCCGCGATTGAAAAACGAGACGCGATTTTGAACGTCTTTAAACGTCTCCAAAGAGAAGAGCTTCGAGCTCGAACGAATGGACATCAACTCGCAAAAGTAGTCCGTTTGTGCGAGTATGTCTTCTTGTGAAGGTTTATTCTCCTCAACGTTCGCTAAGAATGGACGAATCAAATCATATCGTCCTTCGTTTTTCGATCGCGGGGGCATCCCGACGCCAAAATTGTGCGTCTCGCCGGAGAAATCTAATCGATTGAACCAATCGCCGCTATCGTAACTGTCGCGATCTAAACTCTTCGAACGCAATAATTCGTCGCCGGCGTGGAAAAAAGGCACGCCCTGGGACAACGCGACGATTGAAGTGCACACACGATTCATGCGAATTCTATCGCGTAACGTCGTGTGTTCGCTGCTCGCGCGAAGCGCTATGCAATCGAACAACGTTTCGTTATCGTGCGCGGAAAGGTAATTAATGGTTTCTTTCGGTTCTCCCGCGTACGCTACATTTGAGTTCTCATACGCCGCATTTCTCAGTTGTGTCTCGACGCCATGTCTGTTCGTGAAAACGTATTCGCGTAAATTACCGGCGAACGCGGCGATAATTTTCTCGCCGTCTTCCATCGTTCGATATCTGCGAGACAGGTCGTCGTTACCTTGCGCGGCGTTCGCGCGGTCGAGCAAACCCGTCGCAAAACCTTGTTCACGAGGATCGCCAAACGGAGTTCCACCAACAGCGCCTTCGCGAACGCGATCGTTGAAGGAACCGATGCCAGTATTCGCGAGGTTCATTTGCGAAGCGTTCGCGCCGACGCGGTTTTGTACAACCTCGGCGTAATCCCATCCCTCGCCGTATAAATACAATTTCGATCCATCGACGCCGTCTTTTTCTAAAGTCAACGCCTCTAACTTTGCTTTCGCTTTGAGCATGGTTTTTAACATGATGTGTCCCATTAAATCGAAACGAAACCCGTCGACTTTGTAATCTTTCGCCCAGTGGATTAAATCATCGACGATGAGTCTGTCGAACATGTAATGTTCGCTCGCGGTGTTGTTACAGCACGTGGACGCCTCGTAGTCGCCGCGAAAATTTCTTCGATGGTAGTATCCCGGAACGATTTTATCTAAAACAGAGTTCACATCGGTCGGGCCGCTGCTCAAAGTGTGATTATACACCACGTCGACGATGAGTCTCAAGTTCATTTTTTCGCTCAAGGACTTGACCATTTCGCGGTACTCTAAAATTCTCGTCGGACCGTCTGGATTGGTCGAATACGAGCCTTCCGGGACACCGTAGTGCACCGGGTCGTATCCCCAGTTGAAGGCATCTTCCGAGGCAATTTTTGACGTCAACGTTTGTTGAAACTCCGAGTCGCTTTCCAACGCCTCCATGCCGGAAATATCCGCCGAAGAGAGCGACTTTTGATTTTCCGCTCGTTCCGGAACGCTCCCGAAATCGTACGTGGGGAGTAAGTGGACGTGCGATAATCCGTGCTGCGATAATTTCTTCAAATGTCTCACGCCTCTTCCTTCTTCGCACGAGAATGCTTTATACTTCCCTCTCGCGTCTTCCGGCACGGAATCATCCAAGGCGGAAAAGTCGCGCACGTGCAACTCATAAATACCGCCTTCGCAAATGTGATTCAAACTCGGTTTCGCGAACGTTTCCCATCCTTCCGGTTTCGTCGACGCGTCGTTCTCGACGTCAAATATGTGCGCTCTTCGTCCATCCGCGGCTAACGATCTCGCGTAAGGATCCGATGCGATTGAAGTCATCACTTTATTTTCTTTCGGATGAAACACCGTCACTCTGAAATTGTAATACATCTGGTACAACTCTTTACGCCTGCCGTGAATAATCCACGTTCCGTTCGAGCTATCAAACATCATCTTCAATTCCTCCTTCGGGTGCGAGAAATCTGGAGAATCGAAGAGTAAGAAATCAACTTGAATGGAGCTTGGCGCCCACAACGTGACGACGATAATTTCGTCCATAAAAGTACACCCGAGCGGCCCATCGTAGCTGTAAAATGCATCCAACGCGCCGTGGATTTGCAAGCCGCACGCATCGAGTGGTTCATTCTCGTTCTTATCTTTCCTTTGCTTTTTCGTTCCAACGGCGAGTTGCGTTTTCAACAACAATTTCATTTTCGCATCCGAAACCGTCGACTCGCCGATTTCGTAAAACGCGAAACATTTTTCGTTGAACACGGCTGGAAACTTCTCCTTCACGGCCGTATCGATGCTATCTTCCTCCACTCGCGATAAAGTAGCCTGCAAAACATCCCCATCCTCCGGATCCTCGCTCTCTACTCCGTCCATGGTTGCTTTCAAACTGCCGCTTTTACTCGAATACAATTCCACCGCGACCTCTTCTTCTTCTTCTTCTCCTCCTCCTCCTCCTCCTCCCCCCTCCTTCACGCCGTTAAAATCTCTCGGCAACGCCACCAACCGCGCATCCAGCAAGATAGCCCGGTGACAATTCACGTCTCCTTTCGGCAACTTCTCCAAATCCGGCTTCTCCTGCCAAATCTCTTGGTATCCGCTCACTAAGAAAATCTCCACGTCCTCTTCGCCGCTCGGCACTTTCATCGACTCCGCGCGCACGTCCTGCTCTTCGCCTTTGTGCAACAAAACCGAAACGATTTTCGAACTCGTCCCTTCTAATTCCACTTTATACGTCTCAAACTGTGGCAATGATGAGTTTACTGGAAATAACGGTTCGTTCCAATCCGTCGGTTTCGGCACGTCCCCCCAGACGTGGAGACCAAAACCATCGTAATCCGATTCCTGACGATGGTAGTTGACGACTAAGAAACGCGTGTTGTTGTTGTTGTTGTTCTTGTTGTTGTTCGTCCCAGTAGTAGTATCGTCAGGCGAACAACTTTGGATGATGATGTTTCGTCCTCGTCGTCGCGATCGTCGTCCTCGTCCTCGTCGTAAAGAAGAAGAAGAAGAAGAAGAAGAAGAACCGAAAGCGCGATTGGATTTCTTCGTATCTCCTCTTCCCGACTTGGAGGATATTTTTACGGACGCAAACGACGACGAGAGGTTTTTACGCGAAAGGAGAAGAACGGAAGGCATTCTTTTCCGTCTGAATCGTCGTCTTGGATGAATCTGTCTCTTTCTCTCTCTCTTTCTGCTTCTGGCGAAAGAGCGCGAGCGCCAATGTTTGATGACAAATGTTTTTAAAAATCTCCCTCGTAAAGAAAGAGAGAAAGAACTCGTCTAAATACGGATGGCGCAAAAATACGTAATAAAACTCTCTCTCTGTGTGGTATTTCCTTTCAAATTACATTCTATTAAAATCTATTAAAAACGGGCTCACGAAGGCCAACAATTTAATAGACGTAGTTTTTCTGGAAGGTACTGTCCGTGTTCGCCAAGGACTCTTCGGCGTTGAACTTGCCGAGTTGCGCGAGACCGTTTTCTTCCGCGCGTCTGGACAAGATGGCTTGCGCCTTGCCAATCATGGCGTCGTCGCCGGCCCACGTCTTGATGACGGAGTTTTGCAACGCTCTCGCGTACGAGAAGGACACGTGCCACGGGTTCGGCTGTTGGTTCATGGCGTTCAAGTACAAGGTGGAGTCCAATTCGGACAAACCGCCAGACAAGAACATGATACCGGCGGTGGCCGGCGGGACGCGAGAGTTCAACATCTTCAAGGTCGCCGCGGCGACTTCTTCCGGAGTGTTTCTCTTCGGGCAGTCGGCACCCGGGCCAACCATTGACGGCTTCAACAACATGCGGTCGAACATGACGTCGTTGTCCGCGAGGTACTTGAAGGTTTCGGCCCAGACCGCGGAGGCAACTTCGAAGGTTTCTTCCAAGGTGTGCTCGCCGTCGAGGAGGATTTCCGGCTCGACGATCGGGACCAAACCAGCGTTTTGGCAGATGGCGGCGTATCTCGCCAAGCCGTACGCGCAGTCGGTGACGGCCATCTTGGACGGGCCAGCCGGGATGGAGACGACGGATCTCCACTTGCAAAAGCGCGCGCCTTGCTTGTAGTATTCCGCGGCTCTGTCGGCGAGGCCGTCCAAACCTTGGCACCAGGATTCACCGTTGCTGTTCGCGAGCGGCTTCAATCCCTTGTCAACCTTGATACCCGGGTAGATACCTTGTTCGTTCAAGCAGTCGACGAAAGACTTGCCAGCCTTCGTGGATTGGTAGAGGGTCTCCTCGAAGAGGATGGCGCCGCCAATGTGCTTACCGAGGTTCGGTGTCGTGATGAGGAGTTCTCTGTATCGACGACGGTTTTCTTCGGTGTTTTCTACCCCGACGCCTTCGAGACGGGAGCCGCACGTGGCGTTGGATTCATCCATCGCCAAGATACCTTTGCCCGCCTTGGTCATGTTTTGCTGTTATTATGAAAAGAGAGAGAATAAACGAATGAGTATTCATCATATATACGGAAGAAAAAGGAGATAGTTTTTCTGTGGTCCACGCACAATCGGATATAATCATCATCATCATCATCATCGTCGAAAAGCGCGCGCTCGAACAAACACAACAACAACAACGCGAACAGATTCTGCGCGGAAACCTTCCTCGTTCGAATCAAACAAAATCCAACGCGTTCAATTTGACCGCCACAAACCGAAAAACCAAACGCCTCTCGACGCCTTTCCCCTCTCCTCGTCAACGCGCGCGTAAAACGTAAAAAAAATATTACCCAAGTGGCAAAAAGGGAAGAATTTAAGCGCAACGATGAAAAACGTACCGCAGTTTGCAACAACTCGTCGTCGTACTGGCCGGCGCGAGTGACGACGTTGGTTCTTTTGGCGACGGACGCCTTGGAGACGACAACCTTCGCCCCGAGAAGAGTGGTTTGGGTGAGTGCAGACATTAGTATCTATTTGTATGCGTATAAAAGTAAAGCATATTTATCCTATAGTTAGAGAAGCCGATGATTACACCAACACACTCCTCCACCGCCAAAAAGCCAAAAACCTCGAGAGAGGAAAAAAGCCACAAACAAAAGCGATGAAAAAAGGCAGAAAACCAAGTCATCCAAAAAAATAAAAAAAATAAAAGCAAAAGAGATGAGATCTCTCGGCAACAGACCACTCACTTAAGAGGAGACGTGGCTCGCTCATCGGACAAAGATTTTTTCTTTTTTCCTCAAAAAGTACCGTTTTTTCGGGACTCCTTTTCGAGTACACTTTTAGGAAAAAACGCGGGGCGGATTTCTCATCGAGGAGACGTCACTTTATAGTAGTATTCCCCAGAGTTGATTACGACGCGCGAAACACACATAAACACATCTGAGAGTAAAAAGAAGATAAGATGATTCGCCGAGCGACGACGTCGAAGCGCGTTATCGCGTTAAAAGAAGGGTTGTTAGGACGAGTCTCGTCTTCTTCTTCGGTTTCGACATCATCGTTCGCGTCAACGTCATCCCAAATCAATCGTTCCACCGGGAAGAGAGGGATATCCTCGTTTTCGAAAAACAACTCGAACAACGCGGTGAAAGAGGTGAAGAAAGCGAGTGGAAAAGACGCTCGATCGCAAAGAGGGATCGCGGGCGTTCGTAAGGATGCCTCTAATTCTTCTTTGGAAACGACGAGTCACAAGAAAAAGGTCGTCGCGAAGATCAACAGCGGGAATAAGCATCTGGATATCGCGAGACGTGGCAAAGCAGCCATGCCGCGAGCGGCGACGTCGACCAAACCGGCAATCGATTACTCCGTCGGGGGCACGGTCTACCCAGTCCCGCAAGAAGTGAAAGGTTCAAAAGTGGTCTACCAAAACGCAGACGGCATGCGCGTGGACGATGGGAGGTACCAGAACTTTAAGAGCGATTTGAAAAACGAGTTGATGATACCGGAGGAGCGAATCATCACCGACGCGGTGAAGACGTACGCGTACGGGACGGACGCGAGTTTTTACAGATTGTTACCTCAAATGGTGGTGAAGATCCACTCCGAGGAAGAAGTGAAGAAGATTTTACCGTACGCGAGGAAACATCAGACGCCGGTGACGTTTCGAGCGGCTGGGACGTCCTTGAGCGGGCAAGCGGTTTCGGATTCGGTGTTGTTGAAGTTGTCGCACGTCGGGAAGAACTTTCGAGATTACACGGTGCACGAAGACGGGAGGAAGATTACGTTAGAACCTGGATTGATTTTGGGCGAAGTGAATAGAATTTTGCAAGCGCACAAGAAGAAGGGCAGGCACGCGTTGCAATACAAGATGGGTCCGGATCCGTCTTCGATCGATTCGTGTATGGTTGGCGGCGTCGTCGCGAACAACTCTTCGGGCATGTGCTGCGGGGTGAAACAAAACACGTATCACACTTTGGAAGATATGAGAATAGTGTTCGTGGACGGAACGGTTTTGGATACCGCGGATCCGGTGTCTCGAGAGAACTTCTTGAAAACGCACCAAGACTTGTGCGCGAAAGTGAGCAACTTGGCGACGAAAGTGCAAGCGGACGCCGAGTTGACCGCGCTGATCAAGAAGAAGTTTGCGATTAAATGTACGACTGGCTATTCCATCAACGCTTTAGTAGATAACGATGCGAAGGACCCGATTGAAATTATCAAGAGATTGATGATTGGGAGTGAAGGTACTCTCGGTTTCGTCTCGAGAGCGACGTATAACACCGTCGTCGACCACCCGCACAAGGCGAGTTGTTTTATCATGTTCAAAGACGTTGACGACGCGTGCAACGCGGCGGCGGTGTTGAGACGCGAAACGACAGTCGATGCGGTGGAGATCTTCGATAAGGCGAGTTTACGTCAGTGCGAAAAGCACGAGAAGATCATGTCGTTGGTGCCGACGATCCCGGAAGCTGGGAAGTACGGCGCGGCGCTTTTGATCGAGTGCAGAGGCCCAACCGACGCGGAGTTGGACCAAAACATTAAAGCGGTGACGACCTCTTTGGACGGCGCGAACTTGAACTTTTTGCACCCGAGAGAGGAAACGTATCCATTCTCGAAGGATCCAGCCGTGTACGGTACCTATTGGGACGTGAGAAAAGGTTTAATTCCTATGGTCGGCGGCGGTCGCGAAGCCGGTACTTCGGTGTTGATTGAAGATGTCGCGTGCGAAGTCGATTCGTTGGCGCCAATGACGAAGGATTTGATGGCTATGTTTGAAAAGCACGGTTACGACGACGCCTCGTGCATGGGCCACGCGTTGGAAGGTAACTTGCACTTGGTCTTTTCCCAAGGTTTCCGTACGGAGAAGGAAGTCGAGACGTACGGGATGATGATGCAAGAAATGTGCGAGATTGTTGCGGTCAAATACAAAGGGTCATTGAAAGCCGAGCACGGTACCGGGCGTAACGTCGCGCCGTTCGTCGAAATGGAATGGGGCACCAAAGCGTACGATATCATGTGGGAATTGAAGGAAATGTTTGATCCGGATTACGTGTTGAACCCGGGCGTTATTTTGAACAGAGATCCGGACGTCCACCAAAAGTTTTTGAAGCCGAAACCGGTGGCGGACCCGATCGTCGATATGTGCATGGAATGTGGTTTCTGCGAATCCAACTGCCCGTCCAGAGACGTGTCGTTGACGCCGAGACAAAGAATCACGGTCTACCGCGAAATTAGTCGTTTACAAGCGATGGAGAACAGAGCCACGGAAGATCAAGCGCGATTGGACGAGTTTTTGGACATCTTCTCCTACGCCGGTGACTCCACTTGCGCTGCCGATGGTATGTGCGAAGTGAAGTGCCCTGTTGGTATCAACACCGGCACTCTCGTGAAATCTATTCGCGCGAGAGAGCTTGAGCAAGCCAAGAATGTCTCGTCGGTTGCCGCGTCGCTCGGGAGAAACTTTGCGAGCTTCTCCGGCGTCGTCCCGCCGTTCTTGAACTTGGTTTCTGGCTTCCACTCTATTTTGGGCGAAGGTGTTTTGAAAACCGTCTCTGGTGGGTTAAACAAAATCTCCGGGAACATGATTCCGGAGTGGAACCCGCACATGCCGCGAGGCGCGCCGAAGTTGCCGGAACCGAACCACGCGAAGGAGAAACACGCCGGCGTTGAAAGAAAAGTTGTCTATCTTCCGTCCTGCGTGACGAGAATGATGGGTCCGAGTAAAGCGGACGCCAATTTGGAAGGCGTCGCGGACGCCATGATGTCCATCTTGGCCAAAGCGGATTACGAAGTTGTCTACCCGAAGGGCTTGAGCGACCAGTGCTGCGGCATGTTGTTCAACTCCCGAGGCTTCAAAGACACGGCGATTACGAAAGCCGCGCAAATGGAAGAAGCTTTGTTAGAAGCGTCTGAAAATGGCAAGTACCCGATCGTTGTCGACACCTCTCCTTGCTTGGCGGAAATCAAAGGCTCGTTGCAAAACCCGGCGTTGAGATTTTCCTTGTACGAACCGGCAGAGTTCATCGCGAATCACTTGCTCGATAAGCTCGAGTTCAACAAGGTGAAGAAGCACGTCGCCATCCACGTCCCGTGCTCGTCCAAGAAGCTCGGTGTCGAACAAACGTTCACGAAACTCGCCGAAAAGTGCGCGGAAGAAGTGACTGGTTCAGGCATCCCGTGCTGTGGTATGGCTGGCGACCGCGGTATGCGATATCCGGAATTGACGGGCGGTTCCTTGAAATACTTGGACTTGCCGAAAGAATGCACGGACGGTTACTCCACCTCGCGCACGTGCGAGATGAGTTTAACCAACCACTCTGACGTTTCCTTCAAGGGTTTGGTGTACTTGGTCGACGAAGCCACGACGGCGAAGAAGGCGTCGGCGTAAATGAATGCGTGAGAAAGAAGAAATATATAAGAAATGTGTTTGTGTTAACCTACCTGTTGCGCGGCGAGAGAAACGATTGATTGAGTAAAATAGACGAACGAAAAATAATCATCTAATCTGTATCTATATAGTCGATTATAATAAACCTCAGAATCCTACTACTACTATAACTATAAATACTATCGCACATCATCATCATAACTTCGAGGAAGCTTTTTGCCCTCCTCCTCCTCCTCCTCTCAATCCGTCTAAAACGCGTTTCAATTGCTTCACGACGGCCGGTTCGCACAACATTCGAAACCCGTCCTTCGCCTCTTCCTCGCACCCGTACCGATACCATTCCTCGGCAAACGCTCCTCTCAAGTTAATTTTCGTCTTCGCGTACCCGTCTCGCGGTAACCGTTTCATCTTCTCTGCGATTTCCATCACTGTTTTCTCCAACATCCCTTCCTCGCATACCTCGTCGATCAACCCGTATCTCAACGCCTCGCTCGGTTTCGCCAGCGCGCCTTGCAACAACAACTTCTCCCCCAACGCTTTGCTCAAAGTCACCTCGCAAAACCGCAACGCCCAAAATTTCGGCACCGGTATCCCCAACATCACCTCGTTCAGACCAAACGAGCTCGTTTTGTGCGTCGTTTGTACGCGATAATCGCAACACAAGGACAACATGGCGCCGCCCGCCGGACACGCGCCTCGAATACCCGCTATCGTCACCAACGGAGACACCAACAATCTCGTGAGAAAAGTCGTTTG
>Ga0114994_10003854_pt1 | contig 10925 bp, 13 predicted proteins | sample ArcticOcean_MG_C_9_FD_87043 | JGI IMG/M metagenome (GOLD analysis project Ga0114994, IMG submission 87043) | Marine microbial communities from western Arctic Ocean - ArcticOcean_MG_CB2_152 | ecosystem: Environmental > Aquatic > Marine > Oceanic | place: Arctic Ocean: Canada Basin | collected... | reverse complement strand
TCCGATGCACTCGTCAACGATCTCCCCAACATTCCTATCATCCACCGCAACCTCCTTCTTCGCCGCAGTCGCAGTCGGATCACTTCCCCTTTCTGAAACCTTTTGCCACCCGTCATAGTTCTTCTCAATCGTCGCCGGACTGTACCCGTTCACTGACAACTTCCCGTTTAACTTTCCTCCATTCTCCCTCCGCTCGATCTTATCCAACTCGAGCTGCCTACGGAGCCGTTCCCGCTCGGACCGTGCGTCCTCCTTCTCCACCTTCATCCTCTTGGCTCTGACGTGTGCCTCGGCGAGGTTCCGTGCTTTTTGCTCGGATTCGAGGGAGGAGAGGCTTTTTAATCCGAACTTTATCTCGTAGGAGTCCTTGGGGCACGGATCGGACTTGAATACGCTCGGGGCGCCCCACGTCTTCGAGTCGGTGTTGTTGGTGGTGGAGGTTGTGGTGGTAGTTGATGGCGATGGCAATGGCGGAGCGGGGAGTGGCTCTGCAGCAGCAGCAGGCGCAGAAGAAGGGCCACCAGCAGGTACAGAAGAAGGGCCACCAGCAGGTACATAAGAAGGGCCACCAGCAGGCACAGCAGCAGGCGCCACCGCAAACCTCGCCAACCTTGCCTCCCTCGGATCCACCACCATCCCCGTTTTACTTTCACTCGCCCCACCCCCGCCAAGCATTCCACTAAAAACCATCATCTTCGGAACCCCCTCGCAGAGCCTCTTGACCTTCACAACCATCGCACCAATGTCATCCTCGGTATACATCGCCGAGGGGGGCGATACCCTCCCAACTTCGACGTGGGTTGCGTTTGACCGTCCCTCGTTGTTGCTGCTTCCGTCGGAAATGAAGCTTCGGGAGCTTCTACGGCGGGACTCACGGTTGGAAGAGCGATGAATCTCAGACATTGAACGGTCAAAGAGGAGGAGGGTGGGGGTGGGGCCAATTTGGAAACGGCTTTTTAGGGTGGGGGTTAGGGCTACGGACACGTAGCCAAACGTGATGTGGGGGTAGATGAGAACGTTCACGGAGAGGAACGTGTTGACTAAGATTTTTAGTTGGAGGGTTGAGGGTCCAACGTGCTCGGGTGTGAACAGGAGGAGGGAGTGAGTTTTGGAGGAGGACAAGGAAGGGGGGGGGGGGGGGGGGGGGGCAGGGGCCATGTCGACGTGGGAATCAGGTTCGGAGTCGCTATTCTCTGAATCAAGGTCCTCGTTCATGCCCAGGGTGTCGGCTGTTGCTGTTGCTGTTGCCGTTGCTGTTGCTGTTGCTGTTGCTGTTGCCATGGTTCGACCGGAGAGGAAAGCATCCAGCTGAGACGTTGACGAAATATGAATTATCATTTGTTTGATTCTAAATTGTTAAATTGGCTATGCTTTGATAACGAAGAACACGAGGAAGTGGTTGATTCTAGAGACTAAAGGGATCGCTAGGTGCCGGTGCTTAAACTGAGATTTTTAATCTTTTGCAAACTTTTGGAATCAATGTTGATAGGATTGCCACCTGTCCTCGTCCTCATTCTAAAATGATGTTACTGCTTGTCCTTTCTCTTTCCCTCTTCTCTGTTTATCCCCTTTCAATTCCCTCGGCGATAAAGGCAATAAAACGACCCCTCACCAAGACCTATGACACTCTGACAAATAAACCCAGAACTCCCGAAGAGCTCAAATTGGGCATAGCTGCATTCTATGACAAGTCTTCTGAGCTGTGGGAGGATGTGTGGGGTGAGCACCTCCACCACGGTTACTACGACCCTCCTGATAGAACTGACCATGTTCAAGCCCAAGTCGATATGGTTGACAAATTGTTAGACTTTGCAGACATTAATTCCGCGGATGTTATCAATGCGATTGACGTGGGTTGTGGACTCGGTGGTTCCACCCGGCATATTGCCAACCGCTTCCCTAACTGCAAACAAACAACGGGCATCACCTTGTCCCCTTTCCAGGAGAAGCGTGGCAACGAGCTGTGTGTCAACTCGAAGATCGCCGACCGCGCCAAAGTAATGGTCGCGGACGCCCTATCAATGCCCTTCCCAGACGATTCATTTGACCTTGTTTGGTCTCTAGAATCGGGAGAGCACATGCCGGACAAGAAGAAATTCGTGAGCGAGCTTCTGCGTGTGGCCAACAAGAAGGGCACCGGCGAGAGTAAGATTATTATTTGCACGTGGGTCACGAGAGACCTGAAAGACAACGAGACAAGGCTTCGTCAATCCGAGCGGCGTCTCCTCCGTCGAATTAACCGATCGTACTACCTTCCCGAGGTGAGCGCTGTGAGCGAAGCGACGAGGTTTGTTTGGCTTGCAGCTTGGCGTGTTTTTTACTCCGTTTGGCGAAAAGATGCGCCTGGCCGAACTAGCCGCCGTGTTCAAATCTGACCCTCTTATCCCAATCATCTTTTTTGCCAGTGGTGTTCCGGGCAGGACTACGTTGACATCCTAACTGCTGAGGGGATCAGCTCTTCCCAAATAAAACGCGACGATTGGTCCTGGGCCATTGCGCCGTTCTGGCGAGCGGTTATTAAATCAAGTTTGAACCTAAAGAGCGTCGTCGGTTTGTTAAAGAGTGGTCCTCGCACAATTCGAGGTGCTCTTGCAATGTGGGACATGCTGACAGGCTTTAAGAAAGGTACAATTTCCTTGGCGGTCTTAGCCATAAACATACCAAAGAAGGATTAAAATAAAATAAAAACAATCCTTAAAGCTCTTCCTCCGATTCTTCTTCCTCCTCCTCCTCGTCCTCCTCATCCTCTTCTCCCCCCTCCTCTTTCTCTGTCTCGTTCTTTGTATCACCCCCCTCTCCCTCCCCCTTTAACTCCTCCTCTTTTCCCACTTCTCCATTCCCGTCTACCATAATCATAACATTCTCCTCATCCTTGTTCTCCACTCCACCTCCACCCTCCCCATCCTCGATCAAATCGAAATTCGGCGACTTCATCATCTTGTGCCACTTGAAATCTTTTACTTCCCTCCAAAAGTTGTTCCTCTTCTCTTCCCAATCATAACTCAACCCAGCCGCCTCAAACATTTCCTTCATGCCGCCCCGAGAGTCATTCTTGAATTCAATGTTGTACCGCCCGAACAGGCACTTGCAATCTTCAATGATTGGGCCGCTGCGCCGAGCAAAGCGATATTGTGCGCATGTTCAACGAAGCACGAGAGCAAGAGTGCATTCGGAGTGGATTAGATTAATCGCCTCGCACTCTACTGACATAAGGCTTGCTCGCTTCGCTCGCTCACCTGCTGACACAGACGAAGAATTTCGTGTCGAACGTGTCGTGGATTCGCAGCTGCCGACTGCTGACGTAAAAATTGCAGCCGACGCAATCCTCCACATAGCACGGTCCCGCCGTTGGGCCAGCGTAAACCGTGCAATCTCGAAGCTGCACCGAGCGAGGCGAAGCGAGGCAAGGCAAAATTTTTAATGAAGCAAGAGCAAAATGAGTGAGTCACACGAATTGATTTGGTTAGTTAAGTTTAGTTTAAGTTTAGTTTTAGTTCGTAGCGGATGTAGCATCGCGAGTTTTTTCGTCTTCATCAATGCTCGCTCGCTTCGCTTCGCTTCGCTCACCCCCTGGAGCCTCAGCGCGCCGAACGATTCCACCAGTGTGACTACGCACCCCTTCAAATTTCTCAACCTGAAGTCGCCCAAATAGTAGTTTGGATGCTTCGCATTAGTGGGTTCGTAGGTGTTTTGCACTGCACCGAGCGAGCCAAACGAATTGAGTGGAATAAATGTTAGTTCAGTGTGGATGTAGCCATTATGACTGTAGCCATTTCGCGCGCGAAATCACTTCATCACTCACCTAGCAGCAACTTCTCGTCAGTCCGATCGAAGAAGCCATTGAAGTTCTCGGCAGCTTCGGCAGCGCCATTGTTGTCGTTCTCGTTGGAATTTTGTTTGGTAATTGCTCGCCGTTGGCTGTACTTGTCGCGGCACTTGAATCGGAATCGTTCCCTCGGAATGCAAACTAATCTCGCACTCTCAACTTGCTTCAACAAACTTCGCCGAGCAAAGAAGATTTTCCGAGCGAAACAAAATTGAGTGGGTTCAATTAGCTTAGTATTAGTAATGGGGTTTTTGTTTGATATTTTTCTCGCTCGCTTCGTTCGCTCACCTCTCGCCAATCTCAGTTGATTTGCGAACATCGAAAGAAACCAGGTAAGACGATGCATGCGCGGCAGACTGAATGAGCTTGGTCTGAATTAAATTGATCAGTGTCTCAAGCAACTGCTCTGCTTGCAATCGTTGTGCTGCTGTGACTGCAGCTATTTGGAGTGTGGGAGAAAGCAGAAGCTGCACGCATTTCTCTTTGTCAGTGTAGAAGCTAGACCAGAAGTTTTTCGTCAACGATTGAATTTGCGAGTTGTTGTGTTGCTCTGCTGTTGACAATGCTGTCGAGGCCTTATTTGCCCTTGTGTTCGTTCTAGAAAGCTGTGCAGCCAAAAAACGTTGCTCTGTCGCTGAGGCTTCGTTCTCCGCCACTCTGGCTTCATCCATTTCTGGTGTTTCCATTGCTTTAACGTATGTTTTAAAGTGGTGATGTGGTGAAATGTGAACCCATTCAAAATGAAACCTGCTGAATTCGAAAATAGTAAAGAACGAGCCTCCATGTCCGACCTTACAGACAAGCGGTTCTCCGCAGCCCACAAGAATCCGAAGTTCAAGAACAGCCACTCAAAGAAAAATTCCCATAAGATTGTCCTTGACCCTCGTTTCAATTCTGTGCTCACTGATGACCGGTTCAAAGTTGGCCCTGGCAACAATAAGGTTGACAAGTATGGTCGCAAGTCTGGCAAGAAAACGAAAGGCAGTGATCAAGTAGAGGATGAGCTCAGCGAGTTTTACACGATAGCAGATGATGAGGAGAAAGAGAAGAATGAGAAGAATGTTGTTAAGGATGATAGATTCAAGATGAGCGCTGCTTTGAGTGAGAATGATTCCTCCTCAGGTTCAGGTTCAGAATCAGAATCACCCGAAACAACCGAGAAACAAACGCCCGAAGAACGTATCCGGTACCTGAACGATTTGGCCCGTGGCAACATCGACATTGATTCTTCGGATTCTGGTTCTGACTCCGACTCAGTTTCAGATTCCGCTGGTGGAGACTCGGATTCGTCAACATCAGACTTTGACGACGAAATTCTCGAGGATGTTGAGGCTGGTGTGCTTACAGGAATTGAGGAAGAAATACCAACCTCCGAGAATTTGGTAACGAACGCTATGGCCTTCATGAACTTTGACTGGGAGCACGTAAGGGCAGTTGATTTGTTTGTATTGATTCAGTCATTTTCGGGGGTGGACAGCATCGACAAGGTTGTTATTTATCCTTCCGATTTTGGGATGGATCGGTTGAGGAAGGATTTGGTGATGGGTCCATTGAGCATAATGGATAGCGAAAAACTTGGAGGCGGGGTGGTAGACGAGGAGGAGGAGGAGGAGGAGGAAGAGGAGGAGAAGGAGAAGGAGGCTGATAGCGATGTCAATTCCGACTCCGACTCCGACTCCGACTCAGAATCAGAATCAGACTCAGAATCAGACTCAGAATCAGATAGCCCACCCACCCAACCTTACGACCATGACAAGAAGAAGGATTTTAACGCGGAGGTGAATGAGCGACTCGCGATGAATCTCGCGAAATTGCTGCAGACTTAATATAATGGCTACATCCACTACTAACCTAACCAACCCACTCAATTCAATTCAATTCAAATCAAACAATTCTTGTTCGCACCTTCTTCGCTCGGCGCAGAAACTGCGAGCATATGAAGTGTCCAAACTCAAGTACTACTTTGCGATAGGCTACTTCAAGAGCTCCGCAGCTGCCGATAAAATCTATGCGGAACTCGATGGAATTGAACTTGAGCACTCGTCGTGCGCAATCGATGTCCGAGCAATTCCCGAAGAAGACCTGAGCTCCGTGACTGGAGAGCGTGAGCAGAAAGACTTTTGCAACAGCGTGCCTGAAAACTACGACCCTCCAGACTTCATTGCAAAGGCGCTGCAGCAGTCTTCGGTCAAGTGCACGTGGGAGGATGGGGACGTGAACCGCGACAAGATGCTGACGAGCTGGGGCTTGGAGAACGAAACGTGGAAGGCAATGAGCGAGGGTGACAACATGAAGGCGTACCTGGCCAGTGACAGCGACGATAGCGATGATAGCAGTGATGGTGGTGATGAGGAGGGGGGGGCGGAGGCGGAGGAGAAGAAGAGAGAAATGCGAAGAATGCTGCTTGGGAGTGATGCGGAGAGTAGTGATGGTGGGGAAATGGGGGTTGACGAGCAGGATGATTTTTTTACTTACGACAATGACGGTGTTGAGGGTGAGGGCGGGGATCGGGATGGGGATGGGGATGGAGAAGATTATATCGACAAGGAGATGACCGTCACCTTCAACTCCTCCACCACCAAACTTGAGGAAAAATTGAGGCAGAAAAAGCTGGACAAAAAGCGGGGCGCGGACGGGGAGGAAACCGCAACGCTATGGGAGCGGTATCAGCAGAAACGGAAGGAGAAGAGGAGGGAGAGAAAGCAGAAGCTAAAGAAAAAGGACAATTATGAGGGTGAGGGTGAGGGTGAGGGTGAGGGTGAGGGTGAGAGTAAGAGTAAGAGTAAGAGTGAGAGTGAGAGTAAAATTAAGGGTGATGAAAACGAAAATGAAAAAGAATATGAGACGGCCTTTGGTGACGCTGGATTTCTCAGCAGCGAGGACGAGGAGGAAGGAAACGAGAAGAAGGGCAAGGACAAAAATATAAAAAAGAATTCCAGGGCAACTAAAGCACAGCTCTCCAAACTGATAGGAGACGAGAACGACTTTGACGAGGCTCACAACTTCGACATGAGAGCTATCGTGAGGGCCGAGAAGAACAGCGGGAAGAACCTCAAGGGCCAGAGGAAGAAGAAAGAGGAGAAGCGCACTAAGGGAGTTGTGGGACTGAACAATTTCGAGGTTGATGTGAAGGACGATCGATTTGCAAAGTTGCTTGATGGCGACAGTAGGTTCGGGATTGACAAGACGGACGTTAATTTCAAGGAAACTAGCGGAATGAAGGAAATCATGGTGGAACAGAGTAAGCGGCGGAGTAAGAAGCGGAAGGGGGGTGTAGTGGAGGAATTGAAAGATGTCAGTTCGAAGGACGAAGGAGGAAGTTTGGGCGCTATGAAATTGAGCAGTTTGGTGGCAAATTTAAAGAAGAAGGTAAAGCAATAATTTGTTGGTTGAAAAGAAGATTATTGTTAGTGGTGGGAGTTGTCACCACCGTGAGCAGCAGCCCCTTTAGTTTCGGGTAGCTCGGCAGGTTTGAGGGCTGCATCGATGACCAAATAGAAACCAAATGCAATGGCGGCAGGCTTGAACCCTGGGAATGGAGACTTCCAAAGACCCGATATCCATGGGTGTCTCCGCCAAGCATCCTGTCCCCGGAAGCCCATGTTTCTATTGTGGCTGGCTGAATTTACCCTTTGTGTTTTCCTGATTTAATTGGTGGTTGGTTGTGGGAACTGATAATGAACCTGGATTGTGAAACTTTCAGTGATTTGCAGTGATCTCTGCACCTCTGTGGTTGATTTAAAATGGAAATACAATTATAAACAAAAAAAGAAGAAGTTCAGCAAGTTAGACGCGTAAACATAATCTATTACAGCAGCAGGGATATTCCAAACGACCAACACCTCCTTTCTTTCTCCCCCCTCCCCCCCCCTTGCACGACAGGCCATCATTCATCAGCAAAAAGAAAATGGAAATTGAACAAGACACGGCCGGCCGTGAGGATACGAATGATCGCTCTCAAAAGAAGGTCAGAACACAAGACCAGCAGCAAGAAGTACAATATAATGCGTTCAATGGAAAGCCGATGAATGCAGATTTCAATCCTCATTTGGATCAGTTTTCTCCCAACACAGGATTACATTCTGCTGATCACAGGCCAAACCCCATGGAAGAGCAGTACAAGGACAACGAGTTGGATGTCATAAACAAGAAATATAACGATTTGCGTTCCAAGGGTGTGCCGGCAAAGCAGGCGATGTTGCTGTCCAGAACTGAAATTCGTCGAGCACCGAAAGACGGTAAATCAACAATAAAATACGAGTCAGATGATGATGAGGACATAAAATAAAATGGATCAATCCAGATGGATGTTGATCGTAGCTAAGTAGTCATTTTCGTTTGTTTACCCTTTTATTTCCAACCTTAAATAATATTTATTTCACTTTGTAGCTGTCCCTTTGTCAAACTTCTTTTTTTGGGTCTGAAACTCTTTGTTCGCCTTTTTCAACTGGTTCTTTGCTAGCTCCTCCCCCTTGTCGTCGTGGGTTGGCATGCCATCATCGCCAAACTTTGAGTATTTCGTTGTCTTGCCGTCGTCCAAGGTTAACGCCTTCATGAAGTCCTCTGGGCTCACCCTATTCAACATATCCTTAGCTGCCTTTTCCTGGGCAATTTTTTCCTTCTCCTTCAATTTCCTCTCCTTTTCCAATTCCAACATTTCCTTTTCCCTGGCAAGCTCCTCGGGCGAGACGATCTTCCACACCCCCTCAGTTCCCTCCTTATCCTCTAGCCTGACGCCGAGCTTCGGGAGAACATCGTCCCGGAACGCATCGCACTCCTTCAGGCACTCTCCGACATCCTTGGCCCTGGCCGCGTTCCTTATGCTCGTCCTGAACGAAAGGATTGCGTCGAGCAAAGGAGCGAGGACCTAAGCCCGAGCGAATGAAGGAGGGGGTTGGTTAAGAGTTAAGAGTTTTGAGAAGAAGTTTTTCAGTAAGAAATATGGCGGCTCTGCTCACCTCCTCCTTGCTGGCCCCACCCTCACCACCCTCAATGGGAAACCCGAGCTCCACCCCACTCTTTATCAACCCAAAGATTTTGAACATGTCCGTGACGTAAACGGCACAAGACCTCAGTATGAGGTCGACGAACGTCTCGTTCTCCTGCATGTACTTGTTGGCGGCGCCAACGAGGTCCTGCATCGCCTTCATGCACCTGGGCGTGTCAAAATCGTCGCAAAGCCCGGCGTTCACTTCCATCTTGCACTTCTCCAGCGACAGCGCAAGAATGGCTTCGGCAGCTCCCCACTTCTGGGCGTTTGTTATTTTGCCGCTGCGCAGCTTGGCCTTGGCGTTCAAAAAAAACTCGGAGAACGACTTCTCCACAATCACCGCGTGACTCATGGTGTCGTCCCCGTAATCCATGGGGTCGTTGTACTTGTGGATCAAGAAGCACATCCTGATTTGCCGTGCCGTGTTCTGCTTCAGTGCCCCCTGAATCGTGATGAAGTTCTTCAAACTCTTGCTCATCTTGAACCCCTTGATGTGCAAATGCCCAGCATGGACGAAGTAGTTGACCCACTGCGCCGAGCGAAAAGAGCGTGTTAGCTTAGCTCGTTTCCTCAACCCTCCCCCGCTCCGCTCGCTCACTCACCTGGCTCTCACCACTCTCCGCCTCGGCCTGGGCCATCTCGTTGTCGTGGTGCGGGAATTTAAGATCAACACCACCGCTGTGAATGTCCATCTTTCCCCCCTTCACGCCAAGCTTCTCAAACACGTCGGAAGCCATCACGCTGCACTCAATGTGCCAGCCCGGCCTGCCACTGCCCCAAGGAGACTCCCAGGACGGCTCCCCATCCTTGGCCTTCTTCCAAAGAGCAAAGTCAGAATTGTTACGCTTGTCGCTCACGAAATCCTGAGTGAGAAGGACGCCCTCGCCCTCCTTGAGCCCAGCTTCAAGCATCTCGGCGTTGGTCAAGGCCTCGGGACAAAGCTTGCAGTAGCAGTGCGAGGCGTTGGAATGGAAACTGCCAGTGTTAAAATACACGCTGCCGTTGGACTCGTACGCGTACCCATTGGCGATGATAGTTTGGATGTAGGTTGTAATTTCTGGCATGAACTCGGACACTCGAGTGAGAACGTCCGGAACCTGCGCCGACGAAGTGTGTTAGCTTAGGAGTGGATGTGGATGTGGATGTGGATGTGGATGTGGATGAGGGTGGTTGTAGACATTTTCGCTCGCGCTCACCTCCACATTTAAGTCAGCCATATCCTTCAAGTACTCTCCCTCCCAATGACGAGCTAGATCCACAAACTGGATGTTCTGCTCGTTCGAACGCTTGATGATCTTGTCGTCAATGTCAGTTATGTTCATGGCAAGGGTAACGTCGTACCGAAAGTAATTGGCAAGAATTCTTCGGATGATATCAAAGCCCAAGTAGGTCCGGGCATGCCCCATGTGGGAAGCATCGTACACAGTTGGACCACACATGTACCAATTCACGCGATTATCACCTCGCGCCGTGTGAAATGGCATCTTGGATCGGGTCATTGAATTCATCATCATCAGCTGTGGGCGAGTCGATGATGAAGAGAAGGTTGCTGGATACATAGTTTCTGGTGAGGTCCACGAAGGCATCTTGGAGGAGGATGATGACGTCAGAGCGGCCATCGTCGTCTTGTGTGTTGACGTCTTGAGTGTTGAAGTCTTGTGTGTTGTCGTCTTGTGTGTTGTCGTCTTGTGTGGTTGTCGTCTTAAAAAAATCGAGTTTTCTCGTGTTTCTGGTCAAATTGATTTTAATGCTGACAATCAACTATATATTTGCCATTACAGCCTTATAAATAAGTTCCAGCTTGCTCTCTTCGACCCTAGTTTCTCCCACAAAGCCCATAAATACACCCATCGTCCCACCTCCGTCCAATCTCAATTTAGTCTGTGAAGATGGATGAACAGCTAATTTGCGTGGCGTTGCGGAGTAACGGTCATGTGGCATCGGGTAGTAGAAGCGGGTCAGTCATTATTCACTCAACCAGCTCCAACAAGGTGGAATATCGAGCTGACAATGTTTTTGCTGGAGGTGTAAATGGTCTTTGCTATCTTCCGAATGGCTCACTTGTGGCTTGTGGCTTTGATGTTTCTGGGGGTCCCAACTTGAAGGTAT
>Ga0114994_10003848_pt1 | contig 10931 bp, 8 predicted proteins | sample ArcticOcean_MG_C_9_FD_87043 | JGI IMG/M metagenome (GOLD analysis project Ga0114994, IMG submission 87043) | Marine microbial communities from western Arctic Ocean - ArcticOcean_MG_CB2_152 | ecosystem: Environmental > Aquatic > Marine > Oceanic | place: Arctic Ocean: Canada Basin | collected... | reverse complement strand
TTACATAGGTTTAGTCTTTAATGGAGAATTAGAAGATTTTAATTTAGATTATTTTGATAATTTTTTATATGGCGATGATCCGACTTTAATCTTAAGTGCACTTATAATCTCTGTTTTCCTTTTAAAACTTATTTTAGGTGTTACAATAAATTATTTTATCTTAAGATTCTCATATGGTATTCAATCCAACTTAAGAATAGATTTGATGAATGCATACATCAATCTAAATTATTTAGAGTTCATTAGACGTACTAGTTCATACTATATAGACTCGATAGCAAGAATGACTGGTGTTTATCAAGGTACACTTTTCGTTTTTCTTAGAGTTATCAGTGACAGTTTCATTTTTATTATATTAATAAGTTACCTATTAACTAAGGCATGGGAGCTTGTCCTAGTAATGTTCTTGGTAATTCTTCCTTTTATGTTAATTTATGATTTTATATTTAAGAGGAGGCTATTTTATTTTGGTGAAAAAAGTATTAAGTGTAATGAGAGAATTATAGATACAATAAGGAACTATTCAACTGGTTTGAAGATTGTGAAAACTTTGGGCATTCAAGAATATTTTAAAACTAATTTCTCCAATTCATGTAAACAATATTCTCAACTACAAAGCGTCTATTTATCAATTGCTCAAATGCCTAGATTCTTTTTCGAATTTATTACAATCTTTTTTGTAGTAATATTAGTTTTAGTTACTTTTTTCCTCGGTTTAGATTCATCACAATCCTTTGCTTTAATTTCTCTTTTTGGTATAGTTGCGTTAAGAGTTAAACCATTAATTTCAACCTTTTCGGAGTTCATCTCTACTACCAGGTTTACTCAAAAACACATAGACCTTTTGTACGCAGACTTTATTTCTTTAATGAGAAATTTTTCAGAAAAAAAATCTGATTTACATAACAATAGATTTGAAGAATTCTCGGAATTAATATTCAAAGATATATCATTCAAATTTAGTAAATCTAATAGTTTTGCTCTTTCAAATGTCGATTTATCTATTAAAAAAGGGGATTCAATTGGTATTGTTGGTCCATCTGGATGTGGGAAGACAACACTCATGGACATTTTTCTTGGTTTAATCAAACCTGACTCAGGACGAATAATTCTTAATAATACTGAACTTGAAGATATTTCAATCTTAGCAAAATCTTTATTTGCGTATCTACCTCAAGACTCTTTTATATTAAATGGAACAATTAAGGAGAACATAGCTTTAGGTATTAAGAATGAAAATATTGATCAAAGTAAAATTGCTAGTTCTGTGAAGTCAGTCAATTTAGGTTCTTTTATTGACAACTTGCCTGACGGTTTAAATACAAAACTTGTGGAGAATGGTTCTAACCTTTCGGGTGGTCAAAAACAACGGATTTGTTTAGCAAGAATGTTGTATTTCGACAAACAAGTTATCATTTTAGATGAAGCAACAAGTGCACTTGACAATGATAATGAAAATATGATTATTGAACAAATAAATGGTTTAAAGGGGTACAAAACGTTAATCATTATCGCTCACCGTCTTTCAACAGTGATGGATTGCGATAAAATTATAAAATTAGACTCAGGAAGAGTTCTTCAAACGGGCACTCCCCACGAAGTCTTAGGATAAAAATATGAAAGCAGTAATCTTAGCGGGGGGGAAAGGCACTAGAATTTCAGAAGAATCCCAATACAAACCCAAACCAATGATTGATATTGGCGGAAGGCCTATTATTTGGCATATTATGAAAACTTATGAGGCTTTCGGTATAAATGATTTCATAATATGTTCTGGTCATTTGGGTTATGTAATAAAAGAATATTTTGCTAATTACTTTCTTCATATGTCTGACATAACTTTTGATCTTCGAGAAAATGCTATTGAAGTACATAAAAAAAGAGCTGAGTCATGGAAAATAACTATAGTGGATACAGGATTAGAGACAATGACGGGAGGAAGATTAAAAAGAGTAGAACCTTACATCGGTAATGAAACTTTTTTAATGACTTATGGTGACGGCCTTTCTGATGTAGACATTTCAGCTACTATTGAATTGCATAAATCTAAAAAGCGTGAAGCTACTTTGGTTGCGGTTCAGCAACCTGGTCGATTTGGTGTCCTTGAAATCAAGGACCATGCTGTTCAAAATTTCAAGGAAAAGCCAACAGGTGATGGCTCTTGGATTAACGGTGGTTTTTTTGTGCTAGAACCCTCAGTCTTTAAATTAATAGATGACGATTCTTGTATTTGGGAAAAAGAACCATTGGAGCATCTTTCAAAGTCAAATCAACTGAATGCTTTTAAACATGATGGTTTTTGGCATCCAATGGATACATTACGAGATAAACTTGCACTCGAGAACTTGTGGTCTTCGAATGCGGCTCCCTGGAAAAAGTGGTAAATAGTTTTCAGACGATTTTCAAAGATCTGCGCGTTCTTGTTACAGGTGATACTGGTTTTAAAGGATCTTGGTTATGTGAATGGCTTCTCCTTGAAGGTGCTAATGTGTTCGGATTAGGGCTCAAACCAGTTTCTAACCCTTCATTATTTAACTTATTATCTTTAGATGAAAGAATTGATCATGCCGAAATTGACATCAGAGACTTAAATCACTTGGAATCTCGGGTTTCCCAAATAAAACCACAAATAATATTTCACTTAGCTGCTCAGCCTTTAGTGCGATACTCTTATTCCAATCCCGTTGAGACTTATGAAACAAATGTGATGGGGACCATAAACCTCCTCGATATCTTAAGACGACTCGAAAACCAATGTGTTGGGGTTTTCATAACCACAGACAAGTGTTATGAAAATCAAGAATGGACACATAGCTATCGTGAAACCGATCCCATGGGTGGTTACGACCCTTACAGCTCTAGTAAAGGATGCTGCGAATTAGCTATAAATTCTTTCCGTAATTCTTTTTTTAATGATTCCCATGATGTGGCATACAAAGCAATTGCTTCAGCAAGAGCGGGTAATGTTATTGGTGGGGGAGATTGGGCCAAGGATAGAATTATCCCTGACTGTATTAGGCATATCGAGTCTCGTGAGCCTATACCAGTCCGAAATAGGCATGCCACTCGTCCATGGCAACATGTACTTGAACCTTTAAGTGGATATTTATTGCTAGCTGCAGAGCTTTGGAAAAATTTGATAAACTCTGATCCCTTAAATAATCGAAATGCTGAAATTGCTGGTGCCTACAATTTTGGTCCCGATTTATATTCTAATCGTTCGGTTGAAGATTTGGTGCAAGAGTTATTAAAACATTATGATGGTTCTTGGGAAGACCAGACTAAACCAGATGCTCCGCACGAAGCGTCAATGCTTAATTTATCAATAGACAAAGCTTTTCACAAACTTGGTTGGAAACCAAAATGGAATTTTGAAAAAACGATTTTTGAAACCACAGATTGGTATAAAATAAATTCATCAGATACTGCTCTAATACAGGAGTTTACCAAAAAACAAATTTTAAAATATGTAAATGAATAAAGAATCTGAAAACATCGATGAATTAAAAGAAAAAATACTTCTTTTGACCGAGGAATATTCTCAAAAAGTTCATAAAAGTAATCTTCCTGGAGAAAACCCACAACATCCACAACTTAATTCCTCTGAAAATTGTAAAGTTCCCTATGCAGGTAGAGTTTTTACATCCGAAGAAGTTGTTGCAGCCGTTTCCTCAACACTTGATTTCTGGCTTACTTTGGGACCCGAAGGAGATGCCCTAGAGCGAGAACTTGCTTCTTTTTTAGGGATTCGGAAGACCCTCTTGGTTAATTCTGGCTCATCGGCCAATTTAATTGCTTTTACCACTTTAACATCTCACTTGATAGATGAAGATAGAAGAATTCGACCTGGAGATGAAGTCATTACTTGCGCAGCAGGATTTCCGACCACCGTTGCTCCCATTATTCAAAATGGATGTATACCTGTTTTTGTTGATAATGACCCCTATACTGGAAACATTAACTGTGAGTTTCTAGAACAAGCCTATGTTGAAGGAAAAACAAAAGCGGTTATGTTAGCTCATACTTTAGGCAATCCTTTTAATATTAGTAGGATTGTTGAATTTTGCAAAAGAAAGAACCTTTGGCTAATAGAGGATAATTGTGACGCACTTGGATGTTCGTATTCAATGCCAGTTGATTTAGCTGAAAACCTTGGGTTTTCTAAAAATACCCCTGGTATAAATGAAGTTAAAGATAGTATCACTAGGTGGACGGGCACTTGGGGAGATCTCTCGACTCAGTCTTTTTATCCACCTCACCATTTAACTATGGGGGAGGGGGGAGCGGTCAACATTTCTGGTTCAATGAAGCTCAAGCGACCAGCTGAGAGTATTCGAGATTGGGGGAGGGATTGTTGGTGTCCAAGTGGAGTTGATAATACTTGCGGGAAACGTTTTGACTGGCAACTAGGTGAATTACCAAAAGGATATGATCACAAATACACTTATTCTCATTTAGGGTATAATCTTAAACCGTTGGACATTCAGGCAGCAATTGGTAGAGTGCAAATGAAGAAGTTACCTTCATTTATAGATGCAAGAAAGAAAAACTGGAATTACCTAAGGCAAAATCTCGAACAATTTGCCCAATTTTTTGATTTTTCACTACCTACACATTCTACAGAGTGGACCAATGATGGATTTATTTGGGATTCTTCCGGCTGTCGTTCCGAGTGCAGTTGGTTTGGGTTTATGCTTAGGGTAAAGGGTTCTGCTCCATTTACTTCTACCGATTTAGCCAAATACCTTGACGAAAACAATGTTGGCAATCGTATGCTTTTCGGGGGCAATTTAATTAGGCAACCCGTAATGGTTCAACTTCGCAAGGACAACCCAAATGCATTCCGAGTAGTTGGAGATTTGGATGGTGCCGACCAATTAATGAAAGAAGCACTATTCTTGGGTACATATCCTGGTTTGACTCAATCCATGCTTGATTATGAAATTAGCCAAATTTCTAAATTTTGTAATTCACATTAAGTTTTAATTTTTATGCAGCAAAATACCACGCAACTTCCAAGTTTAAGATTGTAAAGTTGCAAGTGAGTATGAGGGGGTAAGTGTCTACTTAAAATTCTATTAATTAAATATCATTATTATTCCCCCCAAATTCATCTTTAGTTTTTCCTGCTAGAAAATTACTCAGTTGATTTGAAAATATTTCTTACAGGACATACTGGATTTATAGGTAGCGAACTTTACTCACTATTGAAATATTCACACTTTAGTGTTATTTCGTTAAAACGAGACGATTTAAAAACAAAAGATAGTATACATGATTTTTTTAAGCTACATCATGCTAATTCCGATGATCTACTAATTCACCTTGCTTGCGTTGGCGTCAATACTGCCGCAACCCTTGAGGATTGCTTGAAGTTTAACCTCTTGACTAGCTTAAACCTATGCAATGTCGCTTGCGAATTTGGAATCGCAAAATATGTTTTCACAGGTAGTTGCTTCGAGTATGGATTATCAGGGAATACAAATAATTTTCTAGATGAAGATTCTAATCTTTTACCAACAGGATCTTATGCTACAAGCAAAGTCATTTCCTATTATGCGCTTAAAGAGCTTTTCAGTAATAAAAATGCTGTAATCGCTTATTTGAGACTGTTTCAAGTTTATGGCGAAAGCGAATCGGAAAATAGGCTTTTTCCTTCCTTATTAAAGGCCGCTAAATCTGGTGGTGACTTTGAAATGAGTGACGGTGAACAAATTCGTGATTTCATTCATGTGAGTCATGTAATAAATTACATATTTCGATTAATTGAAAATTTCCAATTATACAGTAACTTCAATGTTTTCAATGTTTGTTCTGGAGTGCCTACAAGTGTTAAGGATTTCGCCAATTATCATTGGGCACGAGCAAACGCCAAAGGTAAAATTTTTTTTGGAAGAAAAAACAGAAAAAATGAATTTTCAAGAATAGTTGGCTCAACCAATAAAATAGATAATGCTAAAATTGATCCATTTGATTTGTATACACACCTGTAAACCATCGGCGGATTTCATTCATAATTTTAGAGCTGTTCCGAAATTGATTTTATATAGTTTTCAATAATTCTAAATCACAACAAAAGACAGTTTTTATTCTTGTTGGTAACTAATCAAAACTTATCAAAGTTTATATTCTAAAATGAATAATTCATCATTTTCAGTAATAATTCCTACATATAACAGGTTGGATAGATTGAGGGTTTGTTTGCCAACTTTTTTAAGTACAAAACTCCAAGGTGTTGAGTTTATCATAGTGGATAATTGTTCTACAGATGGAACATGGCCTTACTTGAATGAATTAGCTTTAAGTGATAAGAGATTACGAATTTTACAAAATCCTCAAAATATAGGCATGGTTAAGAATTGGTTTCGATGTTATTGTGAGGTTAAGTCTCCATATGCTTTGTTCTTAGCGGATGACGATAAACTCGAAGGAGATTACATTCAGCAGTGCTACAATATCTTCGCTAAACATGAAAATGTCGGTATGATTCATCACTTTGTAAGCGGTTGGAAAAACTATTTTGTTGATCAAAAGGAAGACTATATAATTTATAAAGCAGGAGAGGATGCCCAAATGGCAATTAGTATGATTACTGGAGCAGTCCCGGGTATTGCATTTCGAATGAATAATTTTGATCTAAAAAATTTTTCATTAGATGAAGGTGCTCTCTACCCACAAGTCAAAGCATCATTACTGATAGCTAAAAATCATGATGTAGCTATTATTAAAAAGTGCGGGATAGTTACCCCTGATTGGGGAAAGTCTGTACCAGAAATGTTTAAAGAACAAAATAGACCAATGGACTTTGGTCTCAATGAGAGAATTACCTATCTAAAAAAATATGCAGGTACCAAGGTTACTTTCCATTTCGTTTGTGGGACGGCAAGTTGGTACATTAATAACATAGCTTTTTTCAAAGAGGAGTCCTACTTATTTCTTTATCAAACAACCTCTTGTATTTCAAAGTATTATTTTAACTTACTTACTTTAATTTATCTCTTTAAAAAAAAGGAATTTAAAATATTAGTGTGCTTCTTATTAAACCTAATGACTCGACCATTTCACATGATTAATTTCGTCAATTTTAGTATTATACTTATTACAAATAAAATTAAAAAAAAATATTTTTAGTAGAATTTTACCAACCCAAGTTAAATGTCCTTTTTAACAAATATTAAATCTTTTATTCGCTGCAGAATTTCTGGTGAGTGTAATTCTGTTAAAAGTGATAATCGTGCCTTTATTCGATCAGTAAGAAAAAGGGAATGTTCGAAGTTGATAAAAAGATTTCCAGAGTTACAAACATTTGGTTTCGAAGTTTCCGAAGACAATGCCCGAGATTTATTGAAATTTTACCGCCAGTATATCCCATCCTTTTATCCTCCTTCTAAGGGTGCACATTTACGCAATTCGCTTTTGCAACTGTCAAAAAATACTAAAGACTCAAAATTGAAGAAGAAAGCGGAGATAGAAATAGCTAAAAGTAACTTAGAAGAAGGTATACCAGAACTAGCCAAGATTTTGTCTGAAGATGAAAATTTCAAAGAAACTTTGCAAGATGAAATTGCCAAATCAGACGAAGCCTACGGAGCACCATATAGCACAGTCGAATGGAATGAACCATCCAGAGGAAAAAGTCTGGTTCTTTATTTCAGTTCAAACCTGCAAGACTTAAGAAATAAGAAAATTTTACATTTCGCCCCTGAAATTGAACTTGAAGCTTTCTTTCGCGAAAATGAAAATTCTTTAAATATTGATTATCAAACCGCAGATGCATTTGCTGATTCTGATATTCAAACAGACATTACTTGTCTTGATAATATCAACGACAATGAATATGATTTATGCATTTGTCATAGGGTCCTAGAGCACATAACTGACGACTTATCGGCAATGCAACAGATATCTAGAAAGCTGAAAATTGGTGGAATGTTACAAATGTCAGTTCCACAGTCAGTTCATGTCGAAAAAACAAGGGAATGGGTGATCGAAGATCTAACTCATTATTATCATGTTCGCCATTATGGCCAGGATTTATCTGAGCGGTTAGAAGATGCTGGTTTCATTGTAAGCGTTGAGGAGTGGCTTTTAAAGCAAGATAGAAAGCTATTATTGGATTACAATGCAATTCCTATGAGAATATATAATTGTAAAAAAGAATAATTAAATACTTAGTACTATATCTTATATGATTTATGAACTTACATAGCCTATAACTAAAACTATTTTCAAAGGAATGGCCTTTATGGTTTGTTTCCTATTTAAAAAGGTTTCAAGGATTTAAGTTTCGTTGTTCTCCCAGTTAAAGAATTTTATAAGAAAAAAGCATATCAAAAAATTCGTTTCCTCCACATTTTTTAGTAATTAATATTTTTTGTATCCAAGATACATAAATGATGAAAAGAATTAAGCCTTGTATATTTATGTTTAAAAATTAATGAAATTTCGTTAACCGTTATTTATACAATAATCTATTTCAAATTTAAACTAATATGTTGAATAATTACATACTAAAAAATCTTATTCCAAAATCAGTTAATTATATTGATGTCGGTGCAAGAGGCGGGGTCAAAGATTCCCTGCCGCCCATTCTTTGGGAATGTGTTAATATCATAGGATTTGAACCCGACATGAAGGCATATAAGGTTCTTGAGCAGCAAGCTAATAGCAAATGTTATGCATGTGGATTAAGTAATAAGAATGAAGTAATAGACTTTTATTTAAATCATAATGGACCAACTAGTTCATTGTATCCTGCAAATTACCCATACATAGAGCAGTACAGTAAAAAAAATAATATTGGAAGAACTACTAAGAGGGTTGTGAAGGTAGATTGCAAAAGACTCGATAATATTTTAACGGAAATCCCGCATCTTATAAAAATTGATACGCAAGGTTCCGAATTTGATATCCTACAAGGATCAGAGAATCTTCTAAAGAAACATGCCCCAGTTGTTATTACTGAGACATGGACAAAGGAAGTATATCGAGGAGCAAAACCAGCTTGGTCTATTATGGATTACATGAATTCACTTGGTTACGATGTCTTTGATCTTAATGTTGCCGCAGCTTGGGGGCACGAAACAAATTCCAAAATAAAAAATTACAAACAAAAAAATGTTGGTTTAGATCTACTGTTTGTTAAAAGAATGGATGCCTTAAAGAAAACTGATTTAGTCGATGTTGATTGGGTGGTTCTATGTTCGTTGCTGGAATGTTATGGATTTCGAGACTATGCTTGGTATATTTCAGATCAAATTGACTTTGAATCAAGTAAGGTAATTAAGGAAAAGCTAGAATATAATGATAAACAAGACTTTAAAATTTTCAGGAAAATACTAAGAATAATTTGTAAAATATTTAAAATTAAGAATGTATTTCATAAGCCTAATTTACATTATTAGATAGTTTCAATGTTTACCGGTATTTATCTCCAAAACTTACAAATAATTATTTTGATATGATTTCAATCAAAACTCTACTGGCTTACACAAAGCACTATTCGAAAAATTCTCTCTTGGGATCGGCCATTTCCTTTCATAAATTCCAGGAAAAAAACAAAAAAAAATATCAAAAGGAGTATTCCGATCTAAAAAATTTAGGGTATCACATTATCGAAGATTATATTTCAAAGACTTCCGCTCGTGATTTAGATGAAAAATTTAAGCAAAGCCTGGCTAAGTACTCTAGTCACATTAATGAGAAAGATGATCAGAGATTATTTGGTGTTGAGCATTGTTTGAATGGAGCAAATTCTTTATATAATGATGAAAAACTCTCTATCATTTCGCTTTTAGTAAATAAAGAAAGAACTTATTGCGGTTTTACTCTAGGAGGTTATCTAAAATCAGGGCAAAATGGTTCTTCAGGTGGAGGATGGCATCGTGATGCATTTCTAAGTCAGTTCAAGGCAATGCTTTATCTTACTGATGTAAGCCCTGAGAATGGACCATTTCAACTATTACCTAAATCTCACAAACTTCGCAATGTTATGAGTGCTATCCACAAAGGTGGTTTAAGGCACTGGCAGGATAGGCTCTGTGATGAAGAGGTAGAAAAGGTGGAGGGTGCATTAGGCATTAAGAGGAAAACTTTTGCAGGAAAAGCTGGTACATTAATTCTCTTCAATTCAACTTGTATACATCGAGGTAAACCAATTGAGAGTGGAGAACGGTCGGCATTAACAAATTATTACTTTCCAATAAGCAGAAATATCTCCGATTTGAGAAAACAATTCATACCGATGCTAACTGTAGAAGATATTTTTTAAAGATTATGGTTTTTTCTTACAATTCCTACAATAATCTTGTTATAGATAAAATTGAATCTCTTACATTTGAGATTGATAATTACAAAAAAAAGTATGATTTTGACTATCGTGCCTTAATTACTCGGACATTAGTTATACACCATGGTACTATTCCTACTAGTGAGTCTTATGAAAATATTAAAAAAGCAAAATCTTTAAAAGATTTATTTTTAAAAAAAATCTTTGTAAAGAGATTTTATGGCAATTTTTTTTTAAATTTATTGAGGTCATTAATAAATCTCATTCTTTTTAGATATGATTTAATTAAATTGCCAAAAAATAATATCACTTTTGCCGTACATCATATAAAATTTATAAATTATATAAATGAATCAGAGATTTTCGATGAAAAGAAGATAAATTGGATTCTTCTGGGCAATATAAAAGTACCTAAAAAAAATCTATTAAAAGATAATTTTATTCGCTATAGAAATATCAATTTTTCTCTTCCCCAAAAATGCTTTATTTTACGTTATTGCGATAATCAGTATGAAAGTTTACTTTTTTTCATAAAGCGAGTAAAACCTAGTTCTATTTTTGTCGTAGAGGGAGATGCTCCCTATCATATTCATTTATCAAATGTTTGTAACACATTAGGTCTTAAGAATTTTTGCTTTCAATG
>Ga0114994_10003843_pt1 | contig 10938 bp, 6 predicted proteins | sample ArcticOcean_MG_C_9_FD_87043 | JGI IMG/M metagenome (GOLD analysis project Ga0114994, IMG submission 87043) | Marine microbial communities from western Arctic Ocean - ArcticOcean_MG_CB2_152 | ecosystem: Environmental > Aquatic > Marine > Oceanic | place: Arctic Ocean: Canada Basin | collected... | reverse complement strand
CAATATTTGTATTTATGATTGCGCCTGATTCCTCATCAACCATAAAATCATTTTCGCCTCGAATTTTAGATAGTTGCAATTTAATCTCCCAAACTTATTGCTCTAAAGTCTCTTATCATAGGAACTTTAGATGAGTTGGAAGAAGTGAATACGATTTTCACTTTAAATCTATTAAACGTAGGTAATGTTCCCGTATCGCCACCTTCTGTGTAAATATATTCTCGGAAAGTTTCTCCATCATCATCCGAAGGCATTGCAGTATCTAATGTTGCTTGTACCCAAGGCACAGAGTCAAAACTAACGCTATCCATGATTGCTTTATAATAAAGCTCAACATTAGCAGCCGAGGGTTTATTAACTGCCATAAATATTTTTAATCCTGACGCAGGAGATAGAAGCGAAATAGATTTTGTTATGTGTTTCGCTAAAGCTGATCCTGCAAGTGCGTCTGTCTCTGCTTTGTATGTAGAATATCCTTCACTACCAGTTACCGTATCGTCTACATCAAATACGACATTATTTGTCCCAGATGTAGATAAAGTAACTGGCTCAGGATTATCGATTATATTTTCAAATATTGATACACCACATCTTTGAAGATCAATAACAGGAGAAACAAAATTTGAACCTGTTACAATATTGCCATGTACTAAAAGAGACGTATCATTAACTAATTGATCTTCCCTAGTCGTATGTGCTATAATTCTAGGAAATTCAAAGTAATTATTCGCTTTGTTTCTTAATGGCTCTACTGCGTAATGTGCATATGGGCTTTCTGATCCTGCATAAGATTTACCGCTAGTTCCTATCTGAGTGAAGTTTATAGAAGTATTTTTAGGACTTATGCTTTCAAGATTTGGGAACATGGAATTATAAGCATATTGTTGCGTAATTTGAATTGCATTGCCACCAGTTGTCAGCGGAACAGTTACTACTGGCAAACTGGATTGATTAAATGCAAAAGAATGACCATCAACTTCAGTTACGGTGTGTGCTGTTCCACCATTGTTCAAGAATGTTGCGTATGTTGAATCTACAACACCTGAAAGAACTACGCTGTCTCCTACTAGAAGTCCGTGGTTTTTAGCTTCAACTTTAACTTTTTTACGCTCAGTCGGTTTGGCAAATAGCGTGATCGCGTTGGGCTTTAAAAGTCTATTGGGAACAGTAGCATTTTTAAACACTGCTTTTCCAGTCGTGTTTGTAAACGATGCTCTATGCAATTTAAATTTCATATCTTGCCACTGAGATGCTTCCCATGTCTTACTATTTTGAGATTTAAATAGTGATCCTAAGAATGGCTGCCTGTTGATCTTTTTATTTGTAGTTCCAAGAACAAATTCACCTACACTAGAAACATATAATAAGTAATCTGTATTATCAGTAATGCAAACTACCGCGTAGTCTGTGTAGCCCTTCAAATAAATAGGCTCATCGAATATAAAATCTGTTGCTAATGTAGCGTCAAGGCTTGTAGCGACTTGAGCAGACGTTAATAGTTTTTGAGAACCGGGCACAATAATATCTGAAGCAGGATAACCGTTAACCATAGGTCTAATCTGAATCCAAACTGGCATAGTAGTGCTTTTTGTTTTAAAGTATAAAGAAACCTTTGTAATAAACACTCCAGTCGATTCGTGAACAGTAAAAGATTGCGCTAAAGGATCACTGTTTTGCTGCTCATTGCTATCGTCGCCACCGGCGGACCTGTCGCCATCTGCGGCTCTATTTACGGCAGCAAAATTAGTGCGGCTAGTAACAACCCTAGATGTATTCGTAGATGTATTTCCTACTACTTCTAGCCAACGAGTTGACAAAATATCCTCTTGTCTTGTATCGAGAACCCCAGACGCACTATATACCGCAGAGCCGTAAGAAATAGCATTTGCTTCATTATCTGCCGTGATATCTATTAATTTAAACTCTGCTGAACCAGTAGGAAATCTTATAGCTGAAGTGCTAGGAACAAAGAAAGATCCTTGAACTATGCCATTGCCGTCAGTGTACAAATCGCTTTTACCGTTGGGATGACCGTTTGCGTTAAGCTGTGTGTTTCCAAATTCAGTTGCCTTGTGCGAATTAAAAGATACATACGTCTCTTGTTTAACCCAATCTGCAACATCAATGCCATCAAAAAATGCAAACATTTTTGTATTTGGCTGAAAACCTTCGCCCCTAAAATAAACTAATCTAGAACGCATAAACGGAATAAATGCCCATTGAACTAACCTATCACCGATAACCTCACGAATAGTTTCGCTTGATACAACAGTATTTACCGTAGTTCGAGTTGTTCTATTAACACCTCTTGTTATTGTGCCACCTGTTCTGCTGTTACCCGTCGTGTTTGCAAAACCAGTTTCACTAAGAACTATAGACCTGCTGTTTGTTGATGATCCTACGTCTAGTCCGTTTAGATCAGAGCCAGACCAATTCCATTCATGTTCGTTCCATAAATGTGCAGAGTTTGTATTTAACCTTGTGCCACCATCAATAACTTTTTGTCCAAGGTATTCAACTTCTTTCCAATCATCACTGGAGGGAGAAAGTTTAATGTGACCTCGAAAACCCATAGTCATAAAAGGATTAACATTTTCCGTGCCTGAAGCTAAATCTTGACCAATGTAATCTGCGTGTGTGTATGCAAGATAAACATTATCTCCTACTAAAACAGTATTTGTAGATAGTGTTTGGTCATAAATCAGACCTATATTATTTGACGAAAATGAAGGACGGGCAAATTTCTCTTTAGGATCTATAGATGCATTATATTCAATATTATTAAAATCTGTATATGATTGGTCTGCAAAATTATCTGCAATAAAACCTGTCTTTGTTCTAGGCAATCCATTTTCATCAAGAACTTCAATATTTTTTGTGTCCATCTCTAACAAAGATAGTGTTACCATTTCCTCAAAACGCTCAAGACGATTTTCTATTTTACCGATATCGCGCATAGTATATCGTTTGTTTTCTATCATACTAAATGTCAAATCTTTAGAGCTTAAAGTATATGGGTTTACTTTTACTCTATATAATTCCATCGCAGTCTGCGGAATATCAGGAAATATTGGAGAAAATGCTGGGGTGCCTTCAATATATTTCATTTGACCATCTTGTTCCAATACTAACTTATCGAATCTAGGCAGATAATATTCAACGTCAAATGTGAGTACCGAAGCTTGTTTTGGAATTGGAATTGGAACAGCAGAATTATTAGAAAAGTTTCCTGTTGTGCCTTTTGACGGTCTTAAATCAATACAATCTTTTAAATCAACAACATCGCCGTTTTCCATAGTATATGTGGGAATATTGCCATAGTCGTATGTTGATCCTGTGCCTGAAGAATAAGAGTTGGGCGCATAATAATCTCCTTGACCATGCTCATAATATGTGAAATTTACCCAAATTGTTGTCGTGCTTAATGCATGATTATTTTTCAATCTAAGTTTAGAAGTTTCATAATATGCATCTTTTGCGCCATTGTCAAGAACAAATTTATCCGTGATGATCTCGCCAGTAGAGTTATTATATCTTATCTCCGATATATTAACAACATCTAATTCTAGCATATCAGTCACAACGTCTTGTTGCCCAGCAGTCCAAGCAACAGTATAACTTCTATTGCCTGTTTGCAATGTTTTAGCCGCAAGAGTTGCGACTGCCTTATATGTGTATGCTATAACTGTTACTATTTGGTCATCGACTGCTTGGGTAAACCCAGTTATAGTTGCAGAATTAGAGTTTAAACTACCTGAAGTAACCGTTATAGATTGAGGTGTGCCTGCTGCGTTTATTGCTATCCAGTCACTAATATCTACAAAAACTTCGCCTGACCCCCCAGCTATCGTTACTTGAGTAGTACCTGCAGCTAGTGTTGTTGTATATCTCTTTTGTTGATATAAAGACAAATTAGATACTGATTTAGCTCTAGGCTTAGGTAAAGGAAAAATTAAACTTCTATTATTAGAATTATGTATTACTGATCTATTGTTTTCTCTAAAGATGTTTACATAACTGTCTTGCGAACCAACTGTAGCACCAATACTAAATGCTGATACGTCAAATTGATAACTTCCTGTCATTTGTACATCAAAAATATACAATCTGTATGCAACGCCTGTAATATTATTTTCTTTTTCAATCGCTCTAACTCGACAAGTTCCCACAGTAGCACCAAGCCAATTGACAGCGTTTTTAATTGTAAGTGGCGCCATTAAAGAGATATCAGGAATGCCTAACAAGCTAGAAACTAGAATATAGTTGCCATATCCTGTACCTACAGTTTCGTTAATAACAGCTTCGGTCGCAGTTGCTTTACTTACTGACAAGAATGTTGGTAAATTTTTTGAAATCTTATATCCATTTACATATGCTTTACCGGGGGATACCCTCAGTTTGATATTTGCCATTATGCGCTATCCTCGAATCTTATGAAAAATGGTGAAACGGTATAATCTCCGGACTCATCGTTTGTTCGTATTGCCATTAAATCGTTTATTTTGTTATATTGATCGTAACCTGTAACTCTGTCTGAAATAATAGAGTTAGTTACATTTGCAACATAAACAAATGTTCTATTGCTTGGCACTAACGCTTCTGTTGTAAGTGTTAGTTTAATTCTATATCTATCTGCTCCTGGAGCAGTTTGGTTCGGCAAACTTCCTTGATTGTCAAACAATGTCTCATCGTCTTCCGATGTTACAATATCTTGAGTCACTAAAAATCCTACAACAGCATCTACAGACGATGTATATTTTGAAATTATAAGCTCTTGCTGAGGAGCGTGAACAAAAAATCCTTGAGTAAAAAAGTCAGCTTCGCCAACAGATATTTTTGTTCCAAAGCCATAAGCAGGATCTAGTGTAGTATTTGTTGTTTGTGTGATTAGTCGAGTACTACCCTCACTTTGAACCAACTCTTCGCCAGGAGTAACGCTAATCGTTGATGTTCCTGAAGTCGCATTTAAAGTACTTGTATATTGAACATAAAGTGTTGCTGGATCTGAGCCAGCAGCTATGACAACCTCTATTACTTTTACAATAACTCCAGAAACTTGGCCTACAAATGATGTTCCCACTAGTGAAGTGGGATCCGAAGGTAATGGATTAATTGCTGTGTTTAATTTAATAAATCTATAACCACTATTAATTGATAAACCACCTGGCGAAACTGAGGCGCCTTCTTTAAATATATTCTTTCCGAATCTTTCGATTCCGGTTTGAATTATAGTCTGAAGTTGGGTTAATTCCCTAGCTTGCAATGCTCTGTTACTATTAAAGAGAACGCGCTGAAAACTTTTGTCCTCATCGTAATCATCTCTATAGACATCTGAGAATGTCGAGGTGGTATATGTCTTGACCATTAGTATTCTTTCTATGAACAGTTGTCAAGTTTTATGACAATTTTTATATCTTCGGTTTGATTAGGAACACGTTCAACAGCGGCTCTATTATCTATATACAAAATATCTCCAGATCTAGGATTAGCTTCTCCTATTATTTTAGGAAGTAAGATAACGCCTTCGCCAGGGCCACCAGTTTCACTTATAGAATCGCCTACAACAAATGGTACATATCCCGTTGAGTCGAATTGATGATAATATATCGTATTTCCAACAACATGATCTACCCAAGCTTTTGCTCCGCTTGTAGCGCCTACGATATCTCTATCTGCACTAATTGCTACGGCTTGAGAGGACAACGTCATACTGTTGAGCGTTTTGCCTGTAATTTGTGTGAAATTATTAGAGGATGCAGAATCTTTAATATTTTTTATAATACATATCTGTCTAAAATCTTGTGATGTTATAAAGTCTGGTTCATTGCCTGTTATTTTGCTATTAATTAAAATCATCTGAGATTTGAGGTCGGTAACTGCATTAGAACCAAATCCTCTAGATGTTGAGAGTACAGGTCTAACAATCGCACCTGTGCCAGTTGTATCGTCAATAGTTAGAATGGCACCATCTAGATTATGTTGAAAATGGAATGTCGAAGAATCTGCTGCATATGATACTTTTGATATTTTACCAGCATTGATCGTTCGAATGATAAACGGATTATAAACTCCGTTAACTCTAAAATCGCAAGAGTCCACGTGATAATTACTACCACTATCTTCAATTATGAATGATGTAATCTGATCACCATGTGCTGCATTTTGAACTGCCCATTGCTTATTTTCTGCGCCAGTAGAATTTGAATCTACGCTTTCGATATAACGCACAGGCATATAGTTTTGTGTCATGTAATAATTAGCTTCTAATGCTGAAACTGTGTATAAAAATTTCCAAATATAACCATCTGAAGTTCCAAATGGATGTAGGTTTTCTAAAGCGGGTTTAATAGTGGAAGCTACCTTTGCTCCTGTTGTATCGCGACCTATTTGTAAACATATAAAGACTTGATTATTGTCGTTCATAACATAAAATGGGTTTGCTGTAGGATAATCACTTAGTATATTCTTATCATCATACTGCGAATAGAATGTACCGGAAGTCCAATCGTTTCTAGGAACAACATAAGACGCGCTATTGACTTTAATAACTGCTTGTAGTCCACGTCTAAAGCGATTTTCTTCGGAAATATCAACTCTAGGCGCCGGCGCAGAATCATTTCCACCAGTCCAAGGATTGCTCCTAGACAGACCTATATAGAAAGCAGGATCTATTCCATTTTTAATATTAGTTAAAAGCGGTCTAACTAATTCTTGCTTTAGTGTTTCTGTTACAATTGATGCCATATCATTTCCTACTTAAATTAAAGCGTCTTTCATTAACAACGCAGTTTTTCCTTTTACATCGTTTAAATTAACGCTTCTAATATCGTACTTAGTATTTATATAGTTTGAATCCATTTCTGAAGAATCGCAATAAACGAATTCCATTATTATTCTTTGTCTGTCTGCTCCACTAGCAGCCACTAACGAATTTCCGAAATAATCAAAAGAGTCTGCACTAGCTAAAGGAGCTTCAGAATGAAAACAAAAATCTTGTGTTGATAGAGTTGACCAAGGGTCGTGTCTATCTGCAAGCGCATAAAAATACTCGTCTGTAACAGACTTAAGGGCTGTTAGATGCTTACTATTTACTCGGTGTGTTGAGATAAGATCATGTTTTCCATCGCCAGGAAGTAGACTCAGGGAGCCGTCATAAGAAACTCCCCATTCTATTACATCACCATTATCTAATTCTATATTATTACTTGAATCGTATGCGGCGCCTGTCAGTGTCGTTTCTAAAATTGTCATATTACCAGTATTCGCTAATTGAAAGCACCCCAACATGTCTGTTTTTGCAGATAGATGAAATAAAGAGCTATCAATATCTAAATCTGGATCAACATATGCTATAGGTTCAATTGATTGAATCGTTACATCTGCCTGGGTGTCTATCTGCATTTCTGCGGCAAGGTGAAAGCCCGATGGATGAACAAATTTTCTATAAAAATCTTCATATTTGCCCAAAGAAGTTTTTGACTTAATCAATATCGAAAGAACTTGGTACACTCCACCATCTTGCAAAATCTTGGTAGAATTTGGACCAATTATGGAGTAACTATCTCCAACCATAAATAGTTTACTTTTAGGATACGTTATTTCTGCGGTATCATCACTATAGAATGATCTGAAAAATCCTTTTGCCGAATATAGAGAACCTTTAACTCTAAAAAATTTAGCGAAATTTCTAAGAACTTCCCGAGGCTCTGAGAAAAATTCTTGACCCATGCCTAAAGCAAACTCCTCAAACATGTTGTCGAGGTATGCTAATTTTGTTGTTCCGATATTTCGAATTTCATATAAATCATTAAGGTCTGCGCCAAACTGTCCATCCGAATCCATAAAATCGTAATATGTTTCTATGAAAGTAATGATATTTGGATAGTCTGTAGACCAAAATTCAGGAAGAACTTGTTTTACCAAGCTTTCCCTTATTGTTTTCTCGACTATTAGTTCATTTGTCATTTTACAATACGATCTTTGTTTCTGTATGTTCTATATTACCAAATGCTTCGTTTTCAGATTCATCTAGAACTAGGGTATAATTTCTTAAAGGCGAAATGACTGCTGGATCTAAAGGAACAGCAGATACTTTTATATATGCTGATCCACCAACTATCGCGGTAGGTTCAAATCCTACTAATGAAATTGTGCCTGTCTTATAGTCGTATGTGCCTATATTTGCAGTCTGTACTTTTCCTGCACTTTCATTATAAATTTCAATATCTGCTGTGCCTAAAGTATTTCTGAGTGTGCATGTGGCTCCACCGACAGTGAATCTGGAAGATGTAATAACATATGTGTTTGTATTGGCTGAAGCTAATGCAACAGGGAAATATATGTCATATGCGCTTGATATGCCTACATTCGGCAAAAATCTTTGTTGAAGTTTTATGGACATCTTTGAAGCTAAAATAGATTTATCAATATTATCAATTCCTGTTAAGATAGGAGACCTTCTAAATTTAGATTCAAATTTGCCTAAATTTGTATTAAAATATGTAGAGATATAATTACGGATAAGAGTTTCCAAGTAAGAATTTGATTGAGATGTTAGACCATCATTATAATAGAAATTTGTTTTTATTTCCATATATGTTAAAGATGGTTCAATGAATTTATTATCGATAGACATTACAGCTAGGTTATCACTGAAAAGATTTTTTATAGAATTTTCTGTCTCGGTCTTTACAAATTGCGTAGTGTTTATAGGGTATTTAATTGAAATGTAAACTTTACCATAATCTTTTGGCACGTTTTCTTCACCGCCCCAAACAGTAACATCTTCAACTATTGGAAAATTAGACTGTATCATACCTTTATAATCTAGCGAAGTTACAAGCCTTTGTTGTGCTGAAAATTGAATAGGCGCAAGTTTTCTGATAGACTCAATCGGTTCTCTTGGCATACCAGAATGAGATAGTATCTGAGTATTAACGGATATTGCATATGAGTTTCCATCAACACTTAGATCATTTACAGCAGAAAAGCCGCTGGAGTTGTTTGCTAAAATAGAGTTGCACGAATTATATGTCACGACTATTTTATTGCCAGGGTCAGGCGATTTACCAAAAGAAATGCCATCGCCAAAATTCAATTCGTAGTAGCCATTTGGGGCTTCTTTGATGTCGTAGTACTGTGTCGCTGCCGTTACAGTTATCGCATTTTCGAGAAATGTGTATGTTTCAAATTTTTCGCTTGTTGGACTTGGGTAAACTAGAACCGACATATCTTTTGTATCAATCGTTTCATCTGGAATTACATAGACTTGATTTTCTGTAACTGTTCCAGAATAAAATGTTTTAGTTTTATTTTGACCTTCATATACAACAACATTGGGTTCGCCGTTAGTGTCTAAAAATTCATAAATGCCGGCACCACTATCTGTAGCAGAATATGAAACTCTTGTTTTAAATTTAAATTGGCCTTGTTCGTTTGATGCTGTAAATTCTGTACCTATAGGTAAAGTTATATTAGTAGGTCTGCTTCCACTACTAACAGCAGAAAGGTCTAAAGTTAGAGACAATGTAGATTTAGATGAGGATCGTGATCTTGGTCTATAACCCAAACCTTCTGCATGTGATACTACGGACGATCTTAGTTGGGATGTATTAAGAAAAGATTCGTTAGTTGCAAAATTTGCAATCAAACCGTTAAAGTGTGTATTATATGCTAACACATCCAAAATATTATTTAGTCCAGACGCCTCAAAATCATATCCGTTAAATTCTGATTTCTGTGCAAAATAAGTCTTTAAAGAGTTTTTTATATTCTCAAAATCTAATTCTGTTGATGTAATGTTTGTTGCCATCTATCTTAACCTTGCTATATCGGTTTCTAATGTTGTAACCGTATTTGTGCTAATAACCTTGAATACAACTCTTGCTGTGCATGAATTTGTATCTGGATCTATTGTTGCAAATATATTTAAAATTTCTACTCTAGGTTCAAATGTTTCAATTGCATATTTTATATCATCTTCGACCTCAGATTCCGTTAGATCGTCTGCTAATTCAAAAAATAACCGAGTTATGTTACCACCAAAATATGGATCAAACGGTTTTTCGAAATGGTTAGTAAGTAGCAAATTTTTTATCGATTGTTTTACTGCATCTGCGTCAAATTTTTTATAAACGTCTGTGGCTAAGCCAGATCCGAAATCAGGCTTTGTAGTAAAAGACAAATCGAGATCCGTGTAAGAGCTATTCCTCAGCGTTACGCTAGGAATAGTTCCTAAGTCTTTGTCTTCCATTGATAGTAATTTTGCCATCGAAATCTCTTTGTTTATTTAACTATATTTATATAGATTTTCACTATTGCCAGCCACCATTATATTGATTATCGTCAAGTGTATCGTCAAATTCTTCCTCATTGATAGAAGGAATTTCAACTAAATCGCTGTTGCTCAAAAGTTCATTATTCCAAAATGTATCAACTTTCATTTTGAAAAACGCTTGATAATTTACCGGAATTAAAGGAGTAGTTATCACTATTTGCGCGTGATGGTTTTCTTGTTTCATATCAAATTTATCATAATAAAGGGATAATTTATCGTAGTGTGCGTTATCTTTTAAATAGACTGCAAGATCAAAAGTTTTATCCAAAGCAAGCTTGCCTGTTTGAACATCATACAATTCATAGACAATAGCTCTGCCTTGCGTTTTTAAATCTGTAATACTATCTGCAACAAATTCTTCCTTACTTCCGAGTTTATATAAACCTTCAACAACTTCTAAAGAATATCCGTTGAAATCGTCTAATGTTTTATATAACTCTAATATTTCCACATGAGGCGATAGATTTCTAGCGATAGCTTTTCTTTTTAAAGGACTATTAACATGATTTAGATTTATGGGATCGCCAAAAGTAGACACGAATTTAGATAAAGACTGATTTTGAGACAGTTTGGTAGACATACTAACATCTTCCATTTTACTT
>Ga0114994_10003842_pt1 | contig 10941 bp, 10 predicted proteins | sample ArcticOcean_MG_C_9_FD_87043 | JGI IMG/M metagenome (GOLD analysis project Ga0114994, IMG submission 87043) | Marine microbial communities from western Arctic Ocean - ArcticOcean_MG_CB2_152 | ecosystem: Environmental > Aquatic > Marine > Oceanic | place: Arctic Ocean: Canada Basin | collected... | reverse complement strand
GGGCACCGAAACCAAAGCGTCTTCAGCAAACACGCAGGTGGGCCCCCGCACCTCGCAGCCCACATCTAGGTAGAGCACGTGGCCGTGGCGGGGCCACCGCAACTCGCCGGTCTCCTTCGCGAGCGCCTCGTCCACGTCCGCGTGGGCCTCCAGGTGCTTCCAGACGTCGCGCGCCCAGTACTCGACGAAGGGAGCGTCGTCGCCGAGTTCCGCGAGGACGGAGTCCAGGGCCGTCTCCAGGAGTGTCGCTTCTTGGCCGCGCGCGTAACAGCGGTGGCCGGTGGTGCCTTCATTATCTAACGCGTGCAGGTCTGCGGAGGAGAAGACGTTGTCGTAGACGGAGATCGGGGCGAGCGCTGCGGCGCCGGAGAGCAGGGCGAACACGAGAGGTGGCATAGCCGATTCAGCCAGCCAAATCGATGCCGTGCCGTCTTTGCTGTCGGCCTGCACGCTTACGGCGTATCTTGAGCCATATTTCCACCGGTCCGCCAGCTCCAAAAGGTCCAGCCTCCGGAGATGATAAAACCCGCGGGATAAACCCGAACCCGAACCCCAAGATAAAATTTTAGCTAAGCTCATGCTCCAGCAATTGATCCAGCAATCGTGATCTGCGTTGGCGAAAAGCTATCAACGCGCGGGCACGGGCAGTGCATTTGTGCCGCAAGTCGCCGGCCATTCCTGCCATGACACGCAGCTGGTGGCTGTGTGTGGCATTCCTGCCGGAGCCCGCGCGCACATTAACACCCGGCGTCTGCGGCGGCCGCATGTGCATGCAGAAGTACGCGGCGTGGGAGGCGCAGAAGACGCCCGGCAAGGGTTTGGAGACGGGCCGCGTGCAGCCCAAGTGGGAGCCGGGCGACGACTACTGCACGCTGCTCGAGCGCGTCGAGGCCGCGGACCACGCCGACCTCTACGTGCAGACCGTGAAGTGCAGAGGCAGCTGCGAGCGCGGGCCGAACGCCATTGCCATCGACGACGACACGGGCGACGAGATCGAACTGGAGGAGATGTGCCTGGAGACGGGGCGCATCACGCTCTTCGGCCTGCGCAGCCGGGCGCGCATGGACGACGTCGTCGCCAAGGCCTCGGCCTACAACAACGCGCGGCGATGACATAAGTATTAGGAATCGTGCGTATGCCGTCCTGGCGAGTCAGCGTGGGGTGGTGTTGTGGTGCTAGGGCGAGTGGCGGAGAGCCGGGGGGAGAGACATCGCGCGTAGCGCTTAGCGGTGCACAACACCCGCGCGCGAGCCCCACCTGCACATGTGTGTGTGACTGCTTATTGTTGCTAGCCCCACTAGTACGGACCCCGAGCGCACTCCATTGTGTCTCTTTGGATTGGGTGGGGGTGGTTGTTCACAGATTTGTTCACTGTCAGTAAAACCCGTCAGGTCAGCCACCGATTTTGAGGCTGCCGCGCGCTGTACTGTAGATAGGCTGCCACACCTCGAGGCGAGCCAGTTATCTTCACGCGTGGCGCGGAACACGCACACGGAGGCCGCCGTGCGCGAAGGCTGCCCCGGCACACAACAGATGGCGCACCGGGGCATGTTCGACACGCAGGAGGTCCGACCGGTCCCGAAGACGTGCCTGGGCGACAACCTGGCGCCGGAGCGGACCGAGTTGGAGCTGGAGATGCTCGCCATTAAGCGGGACATGCGCCAGCGGTCCGAGAAGTTGGTGGCCAGGAGCCAGGCGTACATGCGGGACCACCCCGAGGTCACGGAGCTCGTCGCGGACTTCTTCGAGGCGGCCGTGTCGCTGCGACCGCCGAATGTGTACGTGTTTGCCCGCGACCACTTCTTCCAGCCCGCGCCGGTGGACGACGACGACGACGAAGGCGAGGGCTCGCCCGTGAAGCCCCCGCTGGATCTGCGCGACGCCATGCGTTGTGTAATGCTCGCATGTCACGACGGCCACGACGTCATGGATTTAATGAAGGCCTGCGGCGTCTTAGTCGCGCGGCGGCCGCATTTGGCGCGCCCCAAGACGCAGTACGTCCTCGGCAAGGACGAGGCGCTGGAGCCGCTCCCCGCCTTAGACGCGGGCTACGGCGGCCTCACTACTGCCGTAGCGGGCCCAGCGCCCGCGCCCCTAGAAGGAGAAGACCTCTTCTTAGGTGAGGAGGCGCGCGCCCGCATCGCGCCCGGTCGGATCATTATGGGCGCCGCGCGCCACGAGTGGTTCGAGCACGACGGCCACCACGCGACGTCCTTCGCCAGTGTGGGCGAGGCCTGCACGCGGTGCGTGGGCGGCGCGGCGGTCCTCTGCGTCGCGGGTTCTGAAAGAGCCGGCGCGGCGCGGCGGACGGCCTTCGCCCTGGATCGGGACCAGCCGCTGATCGTGCGCGTGCAGCAGGCCGACCGGTGGGACACGTCTGCTCCGGCGCCCTTTTTGTACGACGGGGTCGCGGCGGTGGCGGGGGGGCCGTGGCGTTTGCTCGATGGCGTGGAGGTCCATCGGTCGCTTCACGCAGGCACAACGCGCAGCTCGCCGAGACGCGCGTGGGCGAGGACGAGGGCGAGGACGTCATCCTGCCGCTCTACGACTACGCCGTGACCTACACGAGTATTTCGGACCTCGCGGACCAGTTGGAGGCCATCAGCGACGCGGAGGAAAGACTAGCCCCGCCGCCGCGGCGGGACGGCTGGCGCGAGCCGCGGGACCTAAACATTTAGTTCATAATTTAGTCCCTCGCGGCTTCTTGTTTGGACAGAGGCGAGCCCCATACGTTCTTGTCCAAAGGCCCGAGCTTGCGCTGCTCGCGCATAACATTCACGCGCGCGAGCGTCGAGTCCTCGAGCGCCGGGTACTGGGCGCCCAGCGCGCCCATGATGCCCATGAGGATCAAGTGGTCCCAGGGCCTCCGAAAGAGGGGAAGCTTGCGGACGCCGTTGCTAAACACCGCGACAAACAATCCGCTCCCGCACCCGATAGCAACGTGCGCGAGGCCCATGGTTTCTTTAAGCGTTGGTGCTGGTGAACGGCGGTGGCCTGCCTCGGCGGCGGGCGTTCCTCGCCTTGCCCGTGCGGCTGTGATTGGTTGAGCGCTGAGCGCTGCGGCGTCGCGGCGTAAGTGGTGCGCAGAAGCGCTGCGGTGCAAGACGGCGGTAATCTGAGACCGAAACGTGCGTTCGCAGGTAATTGCCGTGTCTTTTTTGTCGTCGTCAAAACTCGCGTGAGCAAAAAGAAAACCCGTTTAAAATCCATTTAGCCCAAATCGGTGGTGTTCCAGCGCCAATGCCGCGCCGGAGACTCGTGCATCGATGGCTTTGAGCGTGTGAAGACTGTTAAAGGAGCGGTATCACAAAACGGAAAAGACTCTGGCTTCAGGGCAAATTGCACGACGCTGTGGCCGCGCTGCGACGCGTAGACATACGGCGAACATCGCTGAGTAGCGCGACCGCCCGTAAACGCAGCCGAGGCCTGCAAGCCAGCGGGTGAGCACTCCTACAGCACATCTCCACCACCTCCAAGAGCCGTGCGAGAAAGTTCGCAAACAAAGCGCTCCGTAGCAACAGTCGCTCCCGTAAACCAACCATGGACTGGCCAACAATGGACGTGAACGCGGTCGTGGGAGTAATGGTAGCGCTGCTCGTCGTCCTCGCGACGCTCGTAGCCACGACCCGGAAGCCCGCGGCCCCCCCGCTGCCGCGCGGCGACGCCATCGTCGTATTGGAGTGCGTCCAGCTCGAGGAGGCGTCGCGCACCAAGGCGGCCGCCGCGGCCGCGACGCGCTGGCTCCGGTGCTCGGAGAACTTCGGGGCCAACATCAAAGCGGCGCGGAGCGTCCCGAACGCGCGCGACGACGCGAGCTACGGCGCCATCCTGTTGATCGAGCCGCTCCGGCAGTTCGAGGCCCTCGGGGCGGCCGTGGCCGTGCCCTTGTTGGAGCAGTATTTGCGGGACCTCGGGCGGTGCGCCGCCGGTCTGGTGGAGGTGTATGGGCTCACGGGCGACATGCGGCTCGCTAAATTGAATACGAAGGGCTGGGCGGCGCCGGCCTTCGAGCTGCTCGATGCGGGCGAGGCCGTGCCGCCGGCCGTGCGCGCCATCGCGAACGCGGTCAGTCGATAGTAGGAGGGCCCTAAAAAAAATGGTATGGAACATGAAGCCTGCGCTCATGAAGAACAAAGCCTGCGCTCGCGCGCCGAGCACTCGGTTTGGGTTCAGGTTCGGACCTGTACGTGCAATTCGGGTTTTCCATCCATCGAATTTTTGCCGTAGCTCTACGTAGAGGCAGTAGTAAGGAGGAGGACGACGCGCCGCTTCGACGACGAGTGGACGGCGCGACATCATCCGACTCCGCATTGTAAAAACCACATGCTGAAAGCAAGGCGAAGGCCGTGAAACCGCGGCGACCCGGGTGACTCGCTCGCCTGCCGCGCTGCGTTCCTACTCTCTCGTCGGCGACCGGCGTCAATCCACTCTTCACTAAAACCGGGCGATGGGGTCCTTCGTATGCCGCCCCAGCCGAAATCGATGCGTGTCGAGTGCAATTTTTATCGTTTAACACACCCCGCGGCTCGCTATCGACGGCGCCCTCTCACGCCGCCGCCCGCAGGCCATGCGCCGCACCCTCCTCCTCGCCGCGGCGACGCATGCCCTCACGCGCAAGGACTCCGAGTACACGTACTTACTGGGCGACGCGGTACCTACAAGTAACGTGGACAAGCGCCAGTGCGTCACCTACACCGCAAACGACTTAGAAAAGATCGACTACGACGTCGTCTGCCAGCGCAAGTACTCCAGCGGCTGCACGTGGCCTAGTAAAAAGCTCCCAACACCGGGCCGCTACTGCGACCCCGTCCTCATCCAGGCGGGCTGCAAGCACTGCGCGACCAACTCCATGTACAACTACGTCAAGGGGCACCCCCAGGTGACGGTGAACATCAAGAAGCCGCTGAAACTGGCTCATCTGGAGAGGAGCGATGCTGCGTTAACTATGTACCGGACCTTTTTTAAGCCCCAGCCCGACCCTGCTCATACGCAGTTCGCGGTGGACGTCTCGGAGAACATCTTGGCCGAAAATGTGCAGAAGCTGGGGAACATCCCCCTGAACTTTCCCCACGCCAAGGTCTTGATCCACCTGCGGAAGCCCTTAGATAGGGACATGTCCTTAGTTTATCTGACGGACCCGGACGCCTACCACGCGTTGTTCGTGAAAGAATTGGCCTCGGGCGAGTTCAAGAAGCGCTGGGACAAGGAGCACAACTGCTACGCGAACCACGTCGCGGCGCTCAAGAAAGTAATGGGTCCGGGAAAAGTTTTAATTGCGGAAACACAAAGGCTCTTCCACCACCGGAACGAGGTCTTCGCGGAGATCCTGCGGTTCGCGGGCATCCCCGACTTCAAGCTGGACTTGCCGAAGGTGGTGAGCTGCAAGGCCGAGCGGTACAAAAGGACCTACGCGGGCTGCTACTCGGGCGCGTCGCGTGTGGCGTCGAAGACGCACGCCCTCTTCGACCAGTTGCCGTACGCCCGGGTGTGCCGCCGGCGCCTGGAACGGCTGGTGGGCGACGTGCATTTGTTCGACCTCAACGCCTCCGACTGGCGGGTGCGGGACGCGCCGCCGCCGCCGCCGAAGCGGAAGCGGCGCCCGATAAGCGCGGGGGACAAGCAGCGGGAGCGGGCCGTGAACCACCTCGTGAAAATAGGGCGGGCGCGGGCGGACCCCTGAGGCCTAAACTTAGGAGTAACGTCGACGGCGTTTCCCCGGGGATATCCAGTAGTATCTTCGACGGCGTTTCTATTGATGGCACATAGTTTTCTTACGAGTCGTTCAGAAAGCGAACGCAGGAGGGTGGCTGCGGCGGCGGCGTGTTTAGGTACCAGACGTCGACGGGGCCGAGAGTGTGTTGGCCCGAATGTTCGGCGGAAAAGCTGATGCCTTTGAAAGACCATGGGCGGAAAGGAAGAGGCTGCGCATGCTCAACGCCGTCGACCGTCACGGTGGCCGTCCCCGTGTCCCAGTCTAGCGTAGCGTCAATGAGGAACGTGTGTGGGTTGTGCACGGTTTTTAAGCTTTCTGCCACGAACAGGTCTTCACCGCCTCGCCATCGTAAACGGAAATCACCATTTCCATTAGAGGCAATAAAAATAGACACTAAATCAAGGGTCGTTCGGTTTTTGATTTCCGATTTTAGTCGAAAATTGCTACCATAGGCACCTGACCCTTCGTTGTTCCCAGTATAAGTGAGTGCAACGCGAAACCGCTGGACGTAGCACCGATCGCCGACTCCTGCCATATTATTTCGATAACCAACAGCGCTCGAATTTCTGGGTGTTGTCCGGTCAAGCACTAACATGCCTTGGGAATTCATCACCGTGAAGTCCACAGCTTCATCCAATTCCAACCCATCCCGGGGGATGGCTCTAAACCCGTTCCAACGTTCGGAGACTCGAGCTTGATCTGCCCAGTCTTCGCGCAAGTGGCCGGCGTCGCGACCGGCCATTTGGAGCGTCGACAGCAAAACTCGCGTGCTAACCGCCGCCCCCTGGCGACGCATCAGTACATCCAGCTGCCTCAGCTGATCTTTTCGGAACAGCCTCGCGAGCGTCGGGAGCACGGCAAGACTCTTCGTAGGCAGGCATTGTGCGATGCAGTCGGCTGCATCAGTGCTCCGCCAGAGACGCGTCAGCGTCGTCGCGCGGCGCGGCTTGACTTGTGGTGGCTCCTCCATTGTGGTACTAAGCAATGGAGCAAGCTGAGCTGATGTGACCCGGTCGGTAAAACCCGCACACGGTCAAAAACGGGTTTTGCCAAAAAGAGCTGGCAAGCAGGCTTACGCATCACTTAGTGTGCTCTGCACTCAGTGCACTGCAGGTCTAGAGTCGCGGCCATGCGGCGCGCATTGCTGCGCTGCGCCAGGGCACGGCTGATCACAACGCCGCGGATCATGTGTCTACTGCCCTCGGCCACGGAGATCGTCGGCGGCCTCGGCCTCGAGGACTGTCTCGTCGGCGTCTCGCACGAGTGCGACCTCGCGCCGACGGCCGAGCGCATGCGAGCTGTCCTCGCGGCGGGCTGCGAGCGCGTCACGACGAGCGATATCGATCCCCACACCCTACCCCAGGGCGAGATCGACCGGCGGGTCAAGGCGGCGCTACAATCAGGTGGTGACGGCGCGCTGTACGGCGTCGACGCGGCCGCTGTCGCGCGGGCCGCGCCGACCGTGCTCCTGACGCAGATGCTGTGTGGTGTGTGTGCGCCGTCGACGAGTTCGGTGGAGGCCGTCCTCGCAGCGGTTAATGTAGAGCCCGTCGTCGCCAACCTAGAACCGACCAACGTCGATGACGTGGCTGAATCGTTTCGCGCCGTCGCCGAGGCGTGCGGCGTGCCGGAGCGCGGCGACGCATTGGTGGCGGCGTTTTACGCTCAGTTCGACCGGGTCCGAGCCGCCGCCGCCGCGGCGAGCAGCTCCCGACCGCGCGTGATGCTCCTCGAGTGGTTGGACCCGCCGTTCGACGGGGGGCACTGGGTGCCCGAGCAGATCGAGGCCGCCGGGTGCGTGCCGTCGCGCAACGTCGCGGGCGGCCGATCGGTAGGGATGTTGTGGGAGGACGTCGAGGACGCGGACGCCGACGTCGTCCTGATCGCCTGCTGCGGCTTCGACCTGCAGCGGAACGTGGCCGACGCCCTCGCGAACGCGCCGGCGCTGTCGAAACTTAGAGCGGCACGCGAAGGCCACATTTTCGCGGTCGACGGCAATCGATACTTCACGCGGCCGTCGCAGTCGCTCGCGGCGGGCGCGGCCCTCGTGGCGCGGTGCGCGCACGGGCCGCTGGAGCTCGACGACGACGATGTGCCTGAGGAGGGTGTGGGCTGGAGCCGCATCGACGTCGTGGCAGCGGCGGTGGGCAGTGGCGGGAAATTACCCGCGGCGTCCGGCACCGACGCTGCGATTGCGGCGGCGGGCGGCCTTTCCGCGGCGGGCGACGGTGGAGGCTGGGCGGCCGCGCACGCCGAAGCGGTCGCACGGGGGAGCCAGACGTACGACGACCCTGCGACGGGCTACTCGGTGTTCACCTCACTCGCGCACCAATCGCGTGGCAAGTGTTGTGGCAGTGGGTGTCGCCACTGTTCCTTCGACCACGCGAACGTGCGCGACCGGGCGCGCAAGATATCAAGACCGGCGTGGCTCCGGCCTCCGGCGGAGGACGTCTCTACTGCGGCCGTGCTCTTCTGGAGCGGCGGCAAGGACTCGTTCCTCGCGCTCCGGAAACTGCTTGCCGACGAGTCTGATCCTGAGATCGTCCTTCTCACGACTTTTGACGCCTCTGAACGACGCGTCGCGCACCAGGACATCGCCATCCAGTCGATTGTGCGCCAGGCCGAGCACCTCGGACTACCTCTACTCGGCATACCGCTCGATCGGGCGGCGGGCGAGGCTTATGTGGACTCGATTGCGGCGGGGCTGGACGCAATCCGCCGCCGCGGCGTCGCCATCGAGCGGCTCTGTTTTGGAGATTTGCACCTGGACCATATTCGCTCCTGGCGTGAGGAGGCGTTGTCCGACCTTGGCGCGGATCTCCACTTTCCGCTGTGGCACGCCGATTACGGGGACCTCGCCGCCGACCTGCGCAAGTCGGGCGTGCCTTGTGACGTGTCCGCCACGACGGTCGAGACAGTCAGCGTCGGCGCTCGCTTCGGCGAGTTCGACACTCCTGGCCTCGACGCTTTTGGCGAGCAGGGGGAGTTTCACACGCTCGCTCGCGTGTGGGAGGTGCCGCGCAAAGCTGCGCTAGGTGTATAAGTGATGTTGTTAGTGCATTATACCCAACGGCTCAGTGGGTTCTCCCCCCGCACCGGCGCGGGCGACAGCGCCTCGAGCGCGAAACGGACGGGCGACGCGGCGCTCCGGGCGAGCGTAGAAAGCTCGATGCCGGCGGAGCGGCGCCCTGACCGGCGCGGGCCGCGCGGCCGGGGCGACAAACGCGCCGGCGTCTTCGGTCCACGCATATTGTCGGTGGTATATTCGTCCGTCTCGAACCACGACCGCAGACTCTGTATAAGACCCGTCGGAGGTCCGGACGGCGGCGGCGCGGGAAGGGGGAAGAGGCGCTGCGGCGTCGGTGGCGCCGGCGGCACTTGCGGCGGCGGAGCCGGTCGAGTGAGCGCGGCCCGGCAGATGTCGACAGAGCAGGGCGCGCTGCGGCGAAGGCGCTCGAAGCTCGGGATAATCCGCGCGGCGCGGACGAGCGCTCCTTGCGCCGCGCAGAAGTCGTCGGTTGCGAGAAGCTCATCTTTCGCCGCCATCACGACGGCCAGGAGAGTATGGATGAGCACCGCCGACGCCGCGTCGCTCCCTCCGGCGGGGTCGATAGCGGCCGCCGCGAGCACGCAGTCGAGCAACCGCGCCACGACGTGGCCGGGTAGCATATGGAGGAAGAGGGCCATGAGGAAGCGTGGGGCATAAGTCATTGGTTCGGCGCGCACCTTCGTAAGGTACGCCGCGACGTCGGGCAGGTGTGTGCGGAGCAGTTCTGCAAAAACAGAGACGTCACGGTGCAGCACCGGGAAGCCTTCGACGTAATACCCTCGGCATAGCCCAGTGAGTGCCCGGAAGGCGGCGTAGGCGCGAGCCGCGTCGCGTTCTGTCGTAGGCGTGGGATTCTTGTCGGCGTCCGCGTCCCCGCGTGCGACGAGCAACGAAAACGCCGCCACGTAGTTCATGCCCTGGACGTAGCCGACGTCCGCGTCCTCGGCCGCGCGCGTCCGCAGAAAAGCGGCGAGGTACGTGGCCCCATCTCCGTCGCGGAAGTAGGGCGTGCCCCGCAGCGTTCGCGTCACGTCCTTACTAATTTGCGTCTCGAGAGCCGCGTCGCCGCCGCCGTCCATGAGCAACGGACTCTCGGCGTCCTGGAATTTGCGGGCCCAGGCCGCCCAGGCCTCGAGGCGCCTCGCGGGCGGACAGCCCCGGCTCTCCACCAGGCTAATAAACGCCTCGTCGTCGCCCCGCGACGGCAGCCAGCCCGCGCCATACTCCGTCCAGGCATCAGTAGCGCGCCGTGCCGACGCGCGCACGGACCACGCCGTGGACCGCTTCGCCGACGCGGCGGGGGAGAAGAACGCGAGCTCGGCGGCGCCCGGGGACTTGACGGGAGTCGCGACCTTTTCGTCCGGCGGCGAGAAGAGCGGACCGAGCGACCGCCGCTTCTTCACGCGCGCCGCGACGTTGTCGGCGCCATCAGCGTCAGCGGTGCTGACGCTCCGGCGCTTCCGTGACGTCGTTGTGGTCGTGGGGGTGTCATTGCTGGGGCTGCCGCGGCTCTTGCGCTTGCCGCCGACGCTCCGGCGCGGGGCAGCGGCGGTCAGCGTGGGGCCGGCAGTGGCCGGGCAGCTCCTGCGCTTGCGCGCGGCGGCCGCGTCCGTCGTGTTGGTCGCATCGCTGCCGACGGCGCGCCGCTGTTGTGATGGTGGCTGTTGGGCAGCGTCCATCGCGGCGAATGCGTGCACAGCGCTCGCACAGCGCTTGGCCAAACGACAACGGGTCTAGGTGGGAGGCATGGCTGCAGTGACCGCATGGCCCCTCGGCACTCATCCTGTCCACAGATTATGATTATGATTATGATGATGATGACTCTCCCCGAAAAGAAATTTAGAAACCTGGTACAAAACGGGTTTTTGGAATGTGTCGAAACCCAAAAGCTGCTTTTTGAGCGGCTGGGTGAAGCGAAGTGGTGCCAGGAGCTGCATTGCTTAAGACGGATCCGCGTTTGACCGCTGCGCCGTCGAACGGTTCTCGACACGGCTCCTACAGGCTACGCAACGAGGAGCCATGGCCGGGTCGAGCGCCTCGTGGGACTACAGCAAGTTCGACAACCTCGACGTCTCCGATGACGAGCCGCCGCTGCGGCCGGACCAGCGCTACGGCGGCCCCTCGGCCGGCGGGAGCGCGTACGCGAAAGCAGTCGTGGAGCGGCAGCGCGCCGCGCGCG
>Ga0114994_10003841_pt1 | contig 10941 bp, 11 predicted proteins | sample ArcticOcean_MG_C_9_FD_87043 | JGI IMG/M metagenome (GOLD analysis project Ga0114994, IMG submission 87043) | Marine microbial communities from western Arctic Ocean - ArcticOcean_MG_CB2_152 | ecosystem: Environmental > Aquatic > Marine > Oceanic | place: Arctic Ocean: Canada Basin | collected... | reverse complement strand
TCGCACCTTCTTCGCTCGGCGCAGCCCGTCGATCCTGAGCAGACCGTCAACGGCTACACCCTCGCCCAGAAGATGGTCGGGAAGGCGTGCGGCGTTCCTGGAGTTCTCCCCGGCCAGTACTGCGAGCCCGAGATGACTACGGTTGGCTCCCAGGACACCACCGGCCCCATGACTCGCGACGAGCTCAAGGACCTCGCGTGCTTGGGCTTCAGTGCCGATTTGGTCATGCAGAGCTTCTGCCACACTGCCGCTTACCCCAAGCCGGTGGACGTCATTACCCACCACTCTCTTCCCGACTTTATCCGCAACCGCGGGGGGGTTTCCCTCCGCCCTGGAGATGGCATCATCCACTCCTGGTTGAACAGGATGCTTTTGCCCGACACGGTCGGAACCGGAGGCGACTCCCACACCCGCTTCCCCATTGGTGTTTCGTTTCCGGCTGGAAGTGGCCTGGTTGCTTTCGGTGCTGCCACGGGCGTCATGCCCTTGGACATGCCCGAGTCGGTCAGGGTTAGGTTCTCCGGGGAGATGCAGCCCGGGATCACCCTCCGCGACCTCGTCCATTCGATCCCCCTTAAAGCCATCGACATGGGGCTCCTCACCGTAGAGAAGAAGGGGAAGATCAACATCTTCTCGGGGAAAGTTCTCGAAATTGAGGGGCTCCCTGACCTCAAGTGCGAGCAGGCCTTTGAGCTTTCCGATGCTTCCGCCGAGCGCTCGGCTGCTGGGTGCACCATCAAGCTGAACAAGGAGGTGAGCGAGCGAAGCGAGCGAGCTTTGAGGAAGACGAGAAATATATACGAGCCACTCGAAACTAACATTATTTTCAATTATTTGGCTCGCTCGCCTCCCCCCTGCTTGCCTCTCCCCTGCTCCATTAAAAATGCACCTCGCTTCGCTCGGCGCAGCCAATCATCGAGTACCTTAACTCGAATATGGTCATGCTCAAGTGGATGATCGCCGAGGGCTACGGAGACGCTCGCACACTCGAGAGGCGAGTCGCCCGCATGGAGGAGTGGGTTGCCAACCCCGTCCTAATGGAGGCCGATCCCGATGCCGACTACGCGGCCACTATTGACATCAACCTCAACGAGGTGAGCGAGCGAAGCGAAGCGAAGCGAGCTTTGAGGAAGACGAGAATAAGAGCCACAACTTAACTAACCTTATTCCACTCAATTACAAATACAATCGTTTTGCTCACTCGCTTCCTTCCCCCTGCTCCATTGAAAATGCACCTCGCTTCGCTCGGTGCAGCTCACTGAGCCTATTGTGTGTTGCCCCAACGATCCCGACGATGCCAAGAAGCTCAGCGACGTCATGGGCGAGAAGATTGACGAGGTGTTCATCGGATCGTGCATGACGAACATTGGCCACTTCCGCGCCGCCGGGAAGATGCTCAAGGAGAACGTGAGTGGAGCCGTCCCCACCAGGTGAGTGAGCGAAGCGAGCGAGCCTTGAGGAAGACGAGCATACTCGCGATGGATATCGCGAAATGGCTGCAGACATAATGGCTACATCCACTACTAAACTAAACTAAATTAAACTAACCCATTCAATTCGTTTGGCTCGCTTGGTTCGCTCGTGCTTCATTAAAAATGCGCCTCGTTTCGCTCGGTGCAGGTTGTGGGTCGCCCCCCCCACGAAAATGGACGAGGCGCAGCTCACTGCCGAAGGATACTACAGCATTTACGGCGCAGCTGGGGCCAGGACTGAGATGCCCGGCTGCAGCCTGTGCATGGGAAATCAGGCACGTGTTGCCGACAGCTCCACTGTCGTTTCGACCAGTACCAGGAACTTCCCCAACAGGCTTGGAAAGGGCGCCAACGTTTTCTTGGCCAGTGCCGAGCTAGCCGCAGTTGCCAGTATCATGGGCAAGCTCCCTACCCCCGAGGAGTACCTCAAGATGAGCTCCACAATTGACGCTACGGCGAGTGACACTTACAGATACTTGGAGTTCGACAAGCTTCCAGAGTTCGTCGAGAGGAGTAGCGGTGTCGAAATCAGCAGCGAAATGCGCGCTGCGGCGACCGCGATGAGGAATGCGTAAATGAATTTAAAAACAAAACTAAACATAAAGAATGGAACCGAGTCAACCAGAAGGAATCATAGTTACTTCAGCCTCGTCAAACTTTGAGAAAATTTTCTTTTTTAACAAGAGCATAAGCAACAACACCTACTGTCACAAATTTTATTTCAATCGCTCCACTCGTCCTCAGAGTCGCTGTCGTTTACGTAAACTGAGCCAACTTTGCTGCCTCCTCCTCTCCCCCTCCCGTTCCCATTCCCATTCCCATCCTCGTCGTCGCTGTCGTCTTCGATTCCGATCCTGCGCCCCTCCATGGCCCTGCTCAGAGCACCCATCAACGAATTGTCTTTGTGATCAGCCTTCTTGCTGCTCGAATTTACATCAATCTTCTTAAGCGTTGTTGCGCCACTTGCAATTTGTGCTAGTAGAGGACTTAGAGGCGGTTTCCTGTGCTGCGATGAGGGCACGCCGCCCCTCTTCTTCAGAGAAACCCCTGCTTTGATGCTGCCCATGAGATCTCCGCCGCTCAGGGCCAGAACCGCTTGAGGTCGTTCCACCGTCTCCGTCTCCGCCTCCGCCTCAACCTCCACGTCCACTCGCACCTTCTTTTTCCTTGGAGGGGGCGGTGGTGGGTTACTCTGGGAATACTTGGGAACGCCTTCCGCTGCCGTTCTCAGTTCTCTACGCTCTTTTTCCAACTCTTTTTTTAATCTTTTTCGCTCGTTGTCCATCTCCTCCTGCAATTTCTTTTTCATGGTTTCCACCTCCTCCTTGATCAACTTCTCCCTCGCAATCCTCGACTCCTCAGCTTCTGACAGCTCCTGTCTCTCCTTCGCCGCATCTTGCCGCATTTTCTCCCTCTCCTCCTCCATCTCCATCTCCATCCTTTTCTTCAATTTAAGGTTGCTCAGCCTCATTCGTTCCTTTTCGGCCAAAAGTTCGCTCTCGTTCTCGGCCCTAAATTTGCTGAAAAGTTGTTCCGCCTCTTTCTCTTTCTCCTCTTTCTCTTTCTCTTCTCTCTCTTTCTCCTCTCTCTCTTTCTCCTCTCTCTCTTTCTCCTCTCTCTCTTTCTCCTCTCTCTCTTTCTCCTCTCTCTCTTTCTCCTCTCTCTCTTTCTTCTCTTTCTCTCTCTTCTCGCCCTCTTTCTTCTCTTTCTCTTCTATCTCCTTCGCTTCTATCTCCTTCGCTTCTATCGCCCTCGCTTCTATCTCCCTCGCTTCCTCTTCTCGCTCTCTTTCTTCTTTTTCTTCTTCCTCCCTCTCTTTCTCCTGGTTAAGTTTGCTTGAAGCAAGCTGAGCCATGATTGGATCGCTCGAAACTATTGATGCCTCCTTCTGCTGCTGCTGCTGTTGCTCCCCGCCTACCCCAACCTTCCTTGGAACCGAACTGATTCGAGGAGGAGCAACTGTAACTGTATTTGTGTTCGCTTCTGAATCCACATCTGGGTTCTTGTGGCTAAAAAAATCCGTTTCCACACTGTCCCGAGTGCCTCCGTCCACGCTTGTGTCGAAGGTGGTGGTTCCAAACGTTTGCATTCTGCCAGGTCCGAATCCACCTACACTTCCCGTTTTGTTAAGGATGCTGGATTTTTTCGTCATCAATTGCTTCATGTTGCTGCTCGTGGTGCTGCTCTCGGTTGAGTACGAGGACTCGGTGGTATCCGTATTTGCATTTTTTGTATTTGCCCCCCTCCCTCTTTCGCCGCCACCCCCCACCGCCGTGGACACCGTGAAACTCTTCTTTCCGTTCATGCAATCATCGCAAACCCGAACCGGAACCAAACCGTATAGTTCCTGCAGCACGATTTTGCTCCTGCTGCAATCACCGCACACCACGTCGCCACACTTTCGACAGTGGTGCTTCCTGTTTCTAAACGTCGTGAACGCCTTCGCGCAGAGCGTGCAGTTCTTGTTGTTCTGGTCGCTTTTCCACAAAGGGGCTGCAACAACCGCGCCAATCTCAGGCAGTCCCGCGGCACTGCGGCTAGACATGATGCAGCCAGATAGCTCCGCAACCCACTCGTCTCTCTCGAACCCGTACGTGCACAGCACACTGAAGCTCTTCTCCTTGCTGATAATTTCGAAGGAGGTCTCGTCGGCCCCTTTTCGAACTTGGACAGAATCCAAATTCAAACAGCGGTGAAACTCGAACTTGGCGGTCCCAGCGTACTTGCTACCGTACAACAAGCAGTCGTTGAAGAGCCAGAACCTGTAGCCGATGTTCTTCTTCCTGCTCGCCTTCAGCATGTCTCCCTCCTTGACGAACGACCTCTCGCTGTTGGCCAGCGTTTCCAAAATTTGGTTTTGCGTGAGGCCGGTCTGGATCAAGCTGTGCTGAATTTCCAAGCATTTCTGAAAGTTGCTCTGCTTCTCCAGCTCCGCCTGGAACCTGTCGATCAAGTCTGTCGTGTGCTTGATGCTCAGTTGAATTTTCGTGTTGTCGATGTGGCTGCTTTCTGTGCTCTGGGCCAACAACCTCAAGAAGTTCAGCCGCCTCTTGGCGTCCTTGAACGGGCCGTCCAAAATGTCCTCGAGACTGTTCGGGGCGAATACGTTGGTTAAATTGGTGGTGAAAGAAGAAAATGTTGTGTTGTTGACGATCGTGTTTTTTGCCACGGCAAACGACGATGCGTACATCAGCTGGGGGGTAGTATAATTAATGTTAGTAATAGTAGGCCAAAACAAACAATAACACTCGCTCACCATGCTTTGGTCGTTTCCGCCAGCGTTCATCTTGGACAGCGCTTCGGAAATGCTGACGTCCTCGCTCCACCCACAGCTGTCAACCTTCTGCAGCAAGCACATTAGGAGCTCGTTGTTTTCTGAGCTGAACTGAGAGAAAGCCAGCAGAAAGTTGGCACACTCCTTGTTGCTCAAAGCTTTGGATTGGGCTGCCAACCGCCTTTTTTCTAAATTTCCGCCGACTAGCTGGACAGACTGCTTCAGCACGCCAATCTGTTTTTTTGGGTCGGTGAAAAAATTTTCCTGTTTGGCGGTATTCGACGAGCTGACGCCTGTATTGAAATGATTGGGGGGTTAGATTTGGTTTTGTTGGTTGTGATTTGCAATCACTCACCCTTACTCATCACTTTCAACGGGTCGATGAAATTACTCTTCAGAAGCGAAAGATCGTGTCTAAACTGCTTCAAATCACACGCAAAGTCGTAAATAATCTTTGAGCGCATGTTCAGCTTGTTCAAATTGCAGTCGCCAATAACTCGCGTTATGAAAATTGCGTCGGTTGACCCTTCGCCCTGCTCGCCATTCAAACCCCCCGCTAAAGACGATGTTCGGTGCAACAACAAATTATCAATTTGTTCTTCGATGTTCTCGATCCACGCGTTTTTGGTGGCAAGATTGTGAGCCCGAATCTTGAACACTCGCCCCCCGGAGGACAGCTCAAACGCGTAGTTGTCATTCGGTCTGCGCCGAACGAAGCGAGGCGCATTTATAAAAGGACGAGCGAAACGAGTGAGCCAAACGAATTGAATTGGGTGGAATAATGTTAGCTTAGTAGTGGATGTAGCCATTATGTATGTCTGTAGCCATTTCGCGCACTTCATCGCAGGTATGCTCGTCTTCCAAAAAGCTCGCTCGCTTCCGCTCGCTCACCTGTCGGGCAAGTTCTGTATCATTGCAGAACTCAGATTCAACGCCCGTGTGAATTTGTACGAGCCGGTCGATATTATTCGTGAGTAGCAGAGGGAATCGTTGAAGAGGTGAAACTTGTACTGCTTGTCCTTCTTGTCGTGGTTGGAGCTGTCCTTGTTGACGCGGAAGAGCTCGCCCTCGATGATAAGGCGTCTTCCGGGTTTGTAAATTGGCGGATTGCCAATGAACTGGCCTTGAATTCGCAAGAGTTCCACCTCGGTTTCCTGCTTCTCAATGTTCCTCTTCACCTTCTTCATGCTTTCCAAAACGTCGTCTAGGGTGTCGCGGCACTCGGGTAGATCAAGGGCCCACATGCTGCGCCGAGCGAAGAAGGTGCCAGACGAATTGAGTGGGTGTTTAGTAGTGGATGTAGCCATGTATAGTATAGCAATTTCGCACCGAGCTTCGCACTCTTTTGTCACAAAGCTCGTTCGCTTCGCTCGCTCACCTCATGAAAATTTCTTCGTACACCTCCAGCTGAGCCTGTGGGAGGGTCAGGTACTGCTCAAGGTTTAGGGGCTCGGGAATCGGGAACTTTTTCAAATATGCTGCCAGCTTCCTCGCCCTCTTGTCGAACGAAGACACGGCCTCCGAGAAGGTTGCCATGTACTGCGCGTAGAAGAGCAGATGCTGAGAGTAATCGGTGAAGGTGCTTTGAAGGTTATTTAGAAGGATGCTGCGGTCGACGTGCTCGCCAAAGTCAACTTTGAACTGGTTCAAACCGGAGAGAATTGAGGAGTTTTGCTTCTGGATGCAAATGAAAAGCTCCATCAATGTTGCAATTGCAGGATCCTCGAGCATCTGACGCTTGAAGTCTGAATCCTGCTTCATAATGGGGTTTATGAAGGCGTTGGAAAAAATTATGAGGTTGGATAGGTATGCATTCTCCGAACGAGCAAGGTCGAACACGCAGTTGGTGAATCGATCGTTTCTTGACTTGTCATCGAGGGAGGAGAACCTGTCCTTCGCCAGCTTTCTATCGTGGGCTTCGGCCTCGGCAAACGTTTTTTGGGTCAGCATAGATTTTTGCTTGTTCAAAGTTTGAGTTTGGCGCTGGGGACGATTGGGCGAGTTATTGGGGGAATTGAAAAACTGAGGAATCACCGTGGTGAGATCTGTCTCATTGCAGTAGTATGATCGGCCGAAATTTTTCGAAAAGTACCCAACTGATGTAGGGGAAGACTTGCCAAGAATCCAACCGCTGCTGTCTTTTTTGATCACCACGAGCAGATCACCCTTGGAAAAGGCAAGTTCATTTGTTGACGAAGAAGGGGGGGTGTATGATTGGAATGTTACGAATATTTCGACATGATTGGGGTAGGTGTTGAGGCTGCTCTCGGTTATGTACGAGTTGGGCATATTGTATGCTTATGTAAAGTAAAGAGAAGACTCGAAAAAATTTACAAAGTAAATTGACAAAGAAAAGACACAAAAGTGAAAACATTTTGAATTTAAAAAATCAATTTTCCACTATTAAAACACCTGTAGTGAGACCAATTCAAATATATAAATGAATTCCAACTCTCAAGACGAGGGCCTTGGACAAGCTCCTCGAACTATGCAAGGTCTACCCACGAATGAAATTACGTCCTCAATCACGTTTTCTGTCATCCTGTACTTCAACGTTTACTTCTCTTTTGTCTTTTTTGTTGGGAATGCAGCGTTAATAACAGAAAAGCTGCTGCACTTTCGTTTCGAGTCAAATCTCCAAGAAGTCCTCCTTCTTCCATGCTTCATCATTTGGATTGTTGGGGAGGTCTCTAGGTTCTACTTTGGCTACACAGGGAATCTGAAGGAGCGCGTGCCTCAGATGTCCGCCTTCTTGTTAATAACGATCTTCCCGCAGCTTCCTTGCGTGATTTTCTTTGCGTACTTCCAGGAGGTGAGCGAGCGGAGCGGGGGGGGGTTGTTGGAAGACGAGCATACGAGCCACAACAAACTAAAATTATGCTCAATTCTTTGGCTCGCTCGGCGCAGCTGATTTTCCCCTTTGACGGTTCGACGGGCATTTTCATGTTTCTGGTGCTGCTTGTGGAGCTGGTCTTCGGTTACGTTGCGCTCCATGGTTTGATCAAGCGGCAGACTGCTCAGTTCTTCCGTCTCTGCCAGGAGGAGGAGCAGGACGAGCTCAAGAACGGAAGAGGGGTTTTGCGATAGAAATAGAAATAGAAAGAGGGACTTGAAAAAGATTTTTTTTTCACACATTAGATGAGCATTATAGCAGCTCCGTATTTAATACGCCGCTCTTGTACTTGTCGAGCTGCATCCCAATCTCCCGGCTGCTAATCCCTTTCCTTTTTATTAATTTTGGGATGGACACCTTCTCTATCAAGTGAGCGTTGATCTTGTCTTGGTCCAAAGGCCAGAGCAAGCACGGCTCGTTGGTCTTGTCCGGGTTCTCCTTCCACTTCTTGGGAACCTCGTCGATGCCAATGGCAAAAACATCCAAACTACCGTCGTCCAAGTTCACCCTGCAACGAATAAAGTTCTTGTGGTCCTCGTCCTCGATTCCGCAGTACGCCTCGTTCCAGTGGTAGTTGAACACTCCGAACATGACGCAAAAGTATGTCATTACCAAGACGTGTCCAACGGTCCCACCCACCAAGAACTGAACCAAAAGAATGCCCCAGTAGTCCAGGACTAAACTCTCGGCGGACTCCGCCGCAAAGTCGTCAACCGTGATTCCGTGCGTAACGATGACGGAGAGGATGGTGTAGGCACAGCAAACGTGCAAAAATGTGTGAAAAAGTGCCAGCAGTCCTGCCTTCATGAAAAAAAATCTCGACCCGGAGTAGTTGGCGGTGGTGAAAGCATTGAAAATGATGAAGAGGGTGAGAATGGCAATGTAGGAGGAGAAGGACTTTCCGGACCCCAGGCTGGTGAGCATCATGTCGGTGATGTCGGTCGATTGACCGTCTTTGGAGGCTCTATTGGGCAACCAACCCGAGGCTATTATCATGTACAAAAATCCAAGCATTCTCCAGAGGCCCGGGTGCCTGGTGACGAAGATCCGCTGGTAGAAGAACTCGTTGCACTGCTTAGGAGTGGGGTACTCCTTCTTCGTAACGAAGGTTTTGGGCTCGTCTTCGAACGGGTACCCGACCTTGACGTACTCGCCCTTGGGGTTCGCTGTGCTGTGGGAAAACCCCCCACCCCCACCCACAACGAACAGCATCGGAAATGCGTCCTGGATGCTCGTGTCCTTCATGACGTTCCCCTGCACGACGCTGCTCCGAGTGAGCAAAGCGAATGTATTTGATTTGAGTGGAATAAAGTTAGTTTAATTAGTGGCTCGTTCAAGGCTCGCTCGCCAGCAACACCACGCTCACCTCCTGCGCACGCCTCGCTGCTTCTCCACCTTTGTTTCTGGACCGTAGCGGCGGTAAAAATGCATGTCCCCGCACATCATCATTGCGAAGTTGTCCCCCAGTGACTTCCTCAGTTGGTGGAGCCTGGGTCCTTTGCTGTAACCAAGCACCGAGTTCCAGAAGTACTCGGGAATGTGGCTGGTCAAAATTATGCTGTCCTTGTCTTGGTCGACCTTGTCGTTGTATACGCTTGCAAAGTACTCGAACTGGAAGTCGTCGATATCCTTAGCCACTTCGTTGACCGCGCCGTCGATGCAGTCAACGACGAAAATCCACCAATCCCCTGGCAGCTTCAGCGCGAAGTACGAGCTTCGCTGCGGCAGACTCCAGTCGCCCAGGTTCTGCATTTTGTTCTCCTTGTCGATGAACAAGTCGTGGAAGCATTGCAGGCCGTCGATCCACTCGTGGTTCCCAGGGAGAATGAAGAGGGCGGGCTCGCCGTTGGACTCGACTGATGCGGGTGCGGATGCGGATGCAAAAGCGGATGCTGATGCTGGGGAGTCATTGTCACCGTCAGAATCCGTTGTGTACTCGGACTGGTGCGACATGTTCGAGGCAGTTGAGCCGGCGGGCTTGCGGGCTTGGGCAATCGAACCGCGCTGGTGGTTGGAACCGACCGAGGGCAGGGCATACTGGAGGGGAAGAATGTAGCGGTTGACGATCTCGTGCTCGGCCGGCCAAGGGTAAGAAACGTCGCCGCCGTGGACCATCAGGGAAGGCTTTGGCAGCTTCTCGGTGCAGCCAATCACGTCGTTCATGTCCCTCGCGTTGCAGCAGGCAACCGAGTACGTTCCATTGAAGGAATCGCCCGTGTCGGCCACAAAGTCGAAGTGGAAAACGTTCAAGGATTCTCCGGTGGATTTGTCAATGTCTACGCGGTTCGAGAAATCCCACAGCTTCTTCTCGGTCTGGTAAGTGTCGCGAAGGTCCTCGTGCTTCACGCGCAGGGGGCCCAGGAGGGCGTTGTAGAAAACGGCATCGACGAAGCACTGCCACCTGAACCACTGACAAGTTCCCAGCATGGCAAACTTATCTTGGCGGTGGGGAAGTTGCGGGTATCGCATTGTCTGCTTGAAGTAGTTTCTCTTCGCTCGAAGCTGCTGAAGTGACAACCCAAAGAACTTCAACGTCCCGCGAACGAACTCAACAAAGTGAGCTGTCACAAACATTAGTATCACGCCTAGGAAGGCCGCATGGGCCTGGTGGGAAGGTTGGAAGGTTATGTTTGAAATGACAACTGAGACAAATAGGAACGTTGTCCAACGAATGAGGCTGACCCGCCGGGAAGTTTGGGAGAAGTCTAGAATTTTACAGATGAACTGTGTAATGGGCGGGTAAGTGGAGAAGGGGTGGTTCCGCAGGGCTGGGGAGAGGGTGTCAATGGGCATGTGAAGATGCCGGGGTTGGTGGTGTTGTTGGTGAACTTTGGCATTCTTTTTTCTTGTGTTGGATAGCTCGAAGGACATCACGGGGGCTCGAGAATTTTTAGTGTCCGGGTTTGGATCAGTGTTTTTATTAAATGGGTAGATCAAATTCTTGGTCATCTTGATGAGCACTTGTGTTTTTTGCAAATCCACTCACCTACTTTAAGAACTTTCAACATAAACAAACACTGACGGTCCACATCAACACAACGCAAGTCACAAAATCAAGTATAATACTCAAAGGAAGAAATTCATCTCAACTGTTGACAACTTCGTTCTACACACCTCCCCAAATATGGTTGTAGGCTCTGACGCCCGCCGCCGCCGCTCCTCCATCCAGGCTTTGGTGAACCCCCTCTCCCTCTCCGCCTCCTCCTCCGCCCCCCCCGTTCCCTCGCCTTCCACCGCGATAAAGGCGGAAGTAGGGCTAAAATCAGCCCAACCAATTCCGGGGACGGCGCTGGCCTCCCTGG
>Ga0114994_10003834_pt1 | contig 10951 bp, 7 predicted proteins | sample ArcticOcean_MG_C_9_FD_87043 | JGI IMG/M metagenome (GOLD analysis project Ga0114994, IMG submission 87043) | Marine microbial communities from western Arctic Ocean - ArcticOcean_MG_CB2_152 | ecosystem: Environmental > Aquatic > Marine > Oceanic | place: Arctic Ocean: Canada Basin | collected... | reverse complement strand
TCAGGCGAGCAAATCCGTGTAGGTCTCCAGCACCGTCACGGTCGTGCCGAAGAGGCCCACCAGCACGCCGAACGCCGCCACCAGCCGCATGGCCGCGCGTTCGCTCTTGCTGCAGTCCCGGTCGGGCAGCACGCGGGTCCCGATCATCGCCGGCACCACCAGGATCAGCGCCGCGCCGAGCGAGGCGCCCATCAGCGAGACCACGAAGCCGACGTCCGGCACAACGATCGCGAGGAGCGTCGGCACCGCGAGTAAACCCAAGGATAGGCCGGCGAAGGGCATGAACTTCTCCGGCAACGTGACGCCCAGCAAGGAACACGACGCGTCCCGCAAGCCCGTAAAAAGCAAGGGGTACGAACTGAGCAGCGAGACCAGTGTCGCGATCCACGCGATCCGCGCGCGCGGGTCGCCCCCGTCGTAGTTCGCCAGCACTAAACCTTCGCACGCCCCGCCGAACGTCAGGTACCCGGCAACCATCACGACGCCGTAGAGCAACCCGGCCAGCCTGAAGGCCTTGCGCGCGACGGCCGCGTGCCGGTGCTTCGGCCCGAGTTCTTCGTAGGCTCTCACAGCGTTCGTGTGGCACATGAAGGCCGTGGAGAGCATGTTGAAGAGCACGGCGCTGCCTAGACTCAGCTTCGTCGTGGAGACCTGGTCCAGGGCGCCCGGGGCCGCGGCGAGCCACGCGCCGAAGTCTCCTTCAACACCGTAGCTCCCGTCCAGGCTCCTGGAGACGATGACCACGGCCGACACGAACACGGCCACTAACCCGGCGATCGTCGAGTGCTTCAGCGCGGAGAGGTCCCGCAGCAGCGCGAGGGGCCCGATCGGGAACAGCGTCAGTAAGAGGATGGCCTTCGTGCGGTCCACGCCCGTGAGCTGCTTTAATAAGTCGCCCGTGAAGCAGTTGTAGGTCAGGGCGGCGCCGCCGGCCACGCCGACGATAATCAGGTCGATGATCCAGGCCGTGCCCGTGCCGAACGCCTTGCCCCACAGCTCCGCGAAGGTCCGGGCCCGGGTGGCCGCGACGCTGCGCCCGACCAGGGCGTAGGTGTAGGCCGACACGCCGGCGTGGAGCGCTAGAATCGCCAGGCCGGGAAGAATCCCGGTGCCCTGGGCGGCGGCCATGCCCGCGGGCAGCGCCAGGATGCCGCCGCCCACGATGGTCTTGAAGAGCGAGATCGTGGCGGCGCTCTCCGTCATGGCGCCGCCGCCGCGCTGTACCACATGGGTTTTGGGGGCGCTGAGCTTGGACCGGGGCGCGGTGATGGCATCGCTGGTGACTGCCAGGAGCAGCAGCAGCGAGGGCTTCATCATGATAAGTTGCAACGATGCAGCAGTTGCTTTAACAGCAGTACCAGCGATGAGGACAGCAGCACTGAAAATTCAATCCTTACGAAAAACCCGTGCGAAAAACCCGTGAGCGAGCTTAGAGCTAAGAGTTTGGGGTAGAGCTTGGCGTGCTGGCACCAACAGCGCTGGTGTGCAGTGGTGCATCAACTGCTCAGTAAACAGCAAGCATTAGACTGCATCGTGCGGCGAATTAGAGGACGGCTCGCCTCATGTCCAGCCTCAAGCAAAAAGTGCAAAAAAAGCGCAAAGCCAGGGCCCCGCCGGAGGACGACGACGACGCGCTGATCGCGGCGCTGGAGAAGAAGCTCGGCGGGAAGAAGAAGGCGCAGGACGACCTGTTCGCCGAGTTAGGGGGCGACGACGCGAGCGAGGACGACGCGGTCCCGGAAGCGGAGCCGACGACCGAGGCGCACTACGCGCCCCGGGCGGGCCAGGACATTTACGGGCGCCAGAAAGGCGAGAAGTGGGTGCCGCCGTCGCTGCGCCGGCGCCGCGCGGACGCGCCGGAGCGGGACCTCGGCGACGTGCTGCGCGGCGCGCTGAACAAGGTGAGCGACGCCACGATCGTGGAGACGGCCGAGGCCGTCTGCGGGGCCTACGCGACCTTCCCCGCGAACGACGTCCACGCCTTCGTCTCTAAGCACCTGCGGGACACGTGCGTCCACGGGGCGCAGAACATGGAGGCTCTGGTGCCGCCGTACGCGGCCGTCATCGCGGCGACGGACGCGCGGGGCGGGCGCGAGCTGGGGGCCCACGTGCTCGAAGGTCTGCGGGCGGATCTCGACGGCGCGGGGAAGCGGCGCCTGAACGGGGCCGGCGTGCTCGCGGCGCTGTGCGACGTGGGTCTTTGCGGCGGCGAATTGCCCCTGTCCTACGCGGAAGCGTTGCAGAGCGAGGCGTCCGCCGACGCGCTGGAGGCGTGCAGCGTAGTGGTCCGGGGCGCGCGCGACGTCTGGCGCCGGGGCGACGCCACGAAGGGGCGGTTGAGCGCCCTCGGCGTCGCGAACGAAGACGATGACGACGCGCGCCTATCCCAGGCCAAGGGCGCGCTTAGGTCAGCCTGCGCCTCCAAGCCGGACGACCGGCGCCTTGCGCGGTCCAAGGCTCTGCGCGCGAGCGTGGCGCGCGCCGTGCCGGCGGGGCAGCTGCGCGGCGCCCCCCTGGCGCTGAGCTGGACGGATTTGAAGAACGCTGACTCGACCGGGCGCTGGTGGCGCCGCGGCGCCGCCTACGACCGCCACGCCCAGCAGGCGCTCGAGGGCGAGGTCCAGACGCGGCGCGCGGAGATGCGAGCGACACCGTCGAAGCAGGAGGCGACCATGCGGGCCCTGCGCATGAACACGCCGGCCAAACGCGCCGCTTTCGGCATAGTCGCGAACGCCCAGGACGCCCAGGACGCGGCCCAGGCTTTAGAGGCGCTGGTGACGAAGCGGCTGTGCGACGACCGGTGCGCGGCTGGGGTCCTGCAGGCGTGCTGCGGCGGCGAGCCGACGTACAACCCGTTCTACGCGGCCGTCGCATGTATACGGCGGGGGCTGTCTAAGGACTTCGCCTTCGGGCTGAAGCTGAGCTGCTGGGACGCCTTCCGCGTTGCAGATGCGACCGAGGACCCGCGCAAAGCCATGCGGCGCGCGGCGAACCTCGGAAAGTTCTGCGGCGCGCTCCTCGGGAGCGATTTGCCCTTGGCCACGGCGTTCGCCAAAGTGGACGCGCGGGGTTTGCTCGAGGACGCCAGCGTGAAGGTGGCAGTGTTGTCGGCGCTGCGGTGTTTATTAGTCGAGGCGGACGACGCCCGCTTTACTTCCGCGCTGCAGCTCGAGCCGTCGGAGGGAGCCGCGGACGTGGAGTCCTTCGCGCGCGCGCGGCTGCAGCGGCCCCCGTCCGCGGACGCGGGCGCGTGGGCGGGTCGCGAGGCGGCGCTCTTCGCGTGGTTCGGCTCCGGGGACGAGTAAGGGCGTGTGTGTCATTCGCACGTGCTTGGGGTTCGAGTGGGCGCCCCGTGGCAGGTCGCGTTTCGCCATTCATGCATTGGCGGCCGGTCGCCTTAATGAGGCTTACTCCCCAATATCGCGTGTCATTGTCAAGTGGCGAAACACATGGCGGCGGACAAAGCTTCTGACTGACTCTCTGACGAGCACACTAAGGGCATTTTGAGTTTTACCTAGAGGTCCGGTCCCCAGCCCCCCCTAGGGCGGCGGCCGGCCGTCTTACTCCTCGATAGCGTCTCCAATATCATTGGGCAATTTTCTTTGGCAATTTTCTCGCCGCTTGCTTCGCTGAAAATGCGGGGATCAAACTTATCTGTTCTAGCCCGAGGGATGGGTCCCGGAGGAGCGGGTGAACCTAGGCGTCGCGCGTCGTAATTCACCCAAAAACCCGTACACTAACAAAGGCCGGCACCATTAAAACCTGGCCCGTGCACGGCTGGCGACGGATCGCTCGCTCGGCGCACTGGGCTCTCTACAGTCGCCCTCGGCGCCGCCGCCTCGGCCCCGGCCTCCGAGGACAACCGGAAGAACGACAAACCCGCCACCCTTAGTTGGCCCGACGATGAACATGACGGCCGCGGGGGACCTCCCACCCCCCCTGGCGCCGACGAGGAGCCTCAGCGCCGTCGCTGCACCGTTCGCACCCCCGTTCGCGCTCCAAAAGGTCGCGCCGCCGGCGCGCGCGGCCCGCGACACCGACGAGCCGGCGCGGCGGCGGCGCGGCGTCATCGTCGACAACCTGAAGGACACCTACGGCTCCGTGCGTTTAGACGACGCGTGGGCCACGGAGCACGACCTCTTCGTCCACCTGACGGACTGCACGTATGAGGAGCCGCGCGCGGGCGACCGCGTCTCCTTCGCCGTGGCGCCGTATCAGAACCGCACGAAGGCCGTGGACGTGGAGCTCGTGGCCCGCCTCGCGCCGGGCCTCGAGGCCCCCAAAAACAAGCCCGCCAACGAGATGGTGCAGCACCGCTTCCCGGTGCCGCTGCGCGAGCAGGTCGCGTGCGCCCTCTTCGCGTGGGTGGCCTGGGCGCCCCGGGCCGGCGTGCCGCCGCGCGTCGAGCTGGACACGGCCGACGCGGCCGCCGTGGAGGCATTCTTCGCGGCGACGCCGTAGGTCGCGGCGGCCGTCGACGCGCGCGGGCGGTCCGCCTCGCGACGCGGACGTGCGGGGCCACGGGCTTCGGGGCCTTCCGCCTCGAGCTCCAGGGGCCCCTGGACGACGTGCTCCGGATGCCGGGGACCTTCATCCGCCTCGTGAGCCAGTCGCTCGTCTCGAGCAAGTGCCGGCGGAAGCGGCAGCGCCAGGCCGCGGCCAAGGCGACCCGCGCCGCGGCCGAGGCCGGCGCCGCGGCGCCCCCGGCGGTCGTTCCGTGGCCAGGCGACGCGCGGCCGGCCGCCGCCGAGGCGCCTCCGCCGGTCGTCGTCGACGCTTCGCAGTGGCCCGGGCTCGACGCGCGCCCGGCCGCCGTCGAGGTGTCCCCGGCGGTCGTCGCCGAGGCGTCGCAGTGGCCCGGGCTGGGCGCGCGCCCGGCCGCCGTCGAGGAGGCCGAGGCCTCGCCGCCCGCGGCGCCCAGGTTGCGCACGCTGGGCCACGAGGCGCGGTTGCGACAGGCGGGCGATGCGGCAGGGGGGCGCGTGGAACCTCGCAGAGACGACGCCGCCCAAAGTCGTGACGCCGTCCGCGACGCCGGTCGCAACGCCGGTCGCAACGCCAGCCGCAATAACCAGCTGCAGGGTGGCGGCGCCGGCCCTGGCGGCGGCGCCCCCGATGCCGCCGCCGCCGGCCCCGACGGTCGTCGAGGACGACGAGACGGTCCAGTCCGAGACCGAGTCGGACCTGGACCTGGACCTCGAGTGCAGCGTCTGCGCGGAGGCGTTCGACGTCTCGACGCGGACGCCCATGGTCCTGCCCTGCTCGGGCTCCCACGAGATCTGCGCCGTGTGCGTGGTGGGGCTCTGCGAGCGGTTCGGGGGCGACGACAGGGCCTTCCAGTGCCCCAGTTGCCGGGATCCCATTTTGCCGTGTTTTCCCATCAACAAGAATCGCGGCCTCGTCGCGGCGCTCATACTCGTCTCTCACCTTGGCACCGGCGCGGTCGCGGCCTTTTAGCGGTGCGAGCTTCAACTCGACACCTTCCGGACACGCGCCGGTCAGAATCGCCTTGAACTCCACGCTCGCCAGCGCGGCGACCTCGTACAGCGCGTCGAGCGAAGCTGCCGGCTCACCGTCGAGGCCGCACTGCCGACACTCGTCTCCCAAATTCTTGCCCACCCAGGGTATCTCTCTTATCGCACCCTTTATATATACTTTCGCGATCTCATCTATCTGTCCTCGTGCATCTTTGAACGCCTTCAGGTTTTGAAACATGCATTTCCGCGGGTCGAGCGCGCGCTCGTCGTGCTGCTTTGCGTGCGCCTCGATGGCGGTCCATGCGGCCACGAGCGTGCCGTCCGGACCTTTGGTGGCAGCCGCATCAAACGCCCGCTTCGCGTTGGCGTCGTACAGTACGCCGATCTCGTTCTTGATTCCAACTTCGGTGAGCGATGCCTTACTCGACGAGACGCCTGAGCCCATCCTGCTTCTTTGCTCACTTAAGATACGGTAGCGCCGGGGGCTGCTCCCGGACGGCTTGCGAGGTGGGGGGCTCTCAAACTTGTGAGCAAAGCGTCCCCCCAAGTTATGGTATCAACGGCAGCGCGCGCGTATCAATTGCTCTGGCAATCCTTTTGCACGCTGCCCCAACCATCAATGCTCGCAATTTCATGCGCGTTGGTATAAGAGATATGTATACAGCGCGTGACCGGGGCGTAAGACCCGTGATCACCCTAAACCCGAACCCAGTACGGTTCATGCTAGAGGGAACAACGGCCAGCTCAACGTCATGGATTGCTCAGGTGCACGAATACCTTGAGCACTCTTGACGGGTCCCGGGAGAGTGAGAGCGCTAGGAGGGGCGCAAAACCCTAATTCAATTCAATTCAATTCGAACCCGAACCCTAAAAAAGCTGCAAAGCGCTGCCATAATATATCGCACACGCAAGCATGATCAAGCTCTTTTGCTGCTGCACGGTAGCAATCTATGCCTACCTCGCGCCGACGCCCATCCGCCGATCAATGGCGCGCGCGGCTGCCGGCACGGACAGTGAGCAGTGGGAGAGCTTCACGACACACCACCTTGGCGAATGGTTCGGCGCCAAGACAATGTACGACGCGGGCGGAGTCATTGGCGACGAGGACGCCGTCGCGATCACGCGCCTCCGGCGAGACGGCGACGCCGTCGAGCACGTGATCAAAGTACCCGCGGCGGCGCTCGCGGCGGCCGGCTGCGATCGATGCGCCGACACGATCGAATGGCGCGAGATCCCAGCGGGTTCCTACCGCGAGGGCGCGCTGGGCCGGTTCACGTTCGCGGGCCGCGGCGCCTGCGTCGGTCCCACGCTGCTGCGCTCCGGCGGCGTGTCCTTCGAGGTCGCGCTCGTCGACGGCATGCGGAGGTGCACGCTGACGGCCTCCTACGCGCCCAATGGCGACACCCTCGCGCTGCGGCGCTGCGTCCTTTCGCGCGAGCGGAGCGACGCGTTCCCCGACGGCGACGCCGAGTTCCACGGCGCGGCGGCGGCGTGCGCCTGGCCCGACGGCGGCCTGGTCGTCGACGCGCCCGGCGGCATCGCGTTTTGCGTCGCCGAGCGCATCGAGGCCGGGACGCCCGCAGCGGTGCGCCTGCGCTGGAACGCGCTCGCCGCGGACGCGACGCTGGCCGCGTTCCCGGGGCCGCTGGTCCTCGCGTCGTTCGACGCGTCGAGCTAGCACATGTGCCAAAAAGCCCGCGGAGCTAACACAATTATTTTTAAGGGCCGTAGGCGGGCTCGCCGTCCTCGCCGCCGCGGTCCTCCCGCCGCTCGTACGCGTTGCGGTTGATCGCGTACCGGTAGGGCTCGCCGGGCACGGTGCGCAGGAGCTTCAGGGACGCGAGGTAGCGCAGCTGGCGCTTCAGGTCGGACTTGTTCTCCAGGCGGTCACGCACCGCCCACGCGCCCTGGGCGCCCTCGACGCGGTCCCACAAATCGCCGACGGCCGCGCCGGTCTTCGCGCCCTCGTCGACGAGGCGGAGCAGGCGCTGGTTCGCGTTCGGCCGGTCATTCGTGCTGCGGCGCGCCGTCGAGAGCGGCCGCCGCAGCGCGGCCGGGCGGCCGAGGGAGCGCGCGGCGCGGAGCATCATACAGCACAGCACTGCTCGCTCAGCTCTTAGCGTCAAACGTACGGACTTAAAACGAGCGCCGAGCAGCTTGTGGCTTATCGCTAAATGTCAAGTAGCGCTTCGACGTCGACTCTCGTCGTCATCGGACGGGTTTTCCACGTAAAGAATAATATCGGGTTCCACCCGCATTGACCGTAGCCACATCCTCTGCTGTGCCCGAAGCATCCGCGCGAGCACTACAACAAGCCTCCACCCGTGCCGCCGCCCGCCGCCGCCGTAGAGCATGGCCTTCGCCGCGTCCGGCACGGCGCCGGCCCAGCGCTGCCGCGAGATTAAAATTGTTTTACTGGGCGACAGCGGCGTGGGCAAGTCCAGCATCGCCCAGCGCTACGTGACGGACACCTTCCGGCCCCACGGCGAGTCGACCATCGGCGCAAGTTTCATGTCCAAAATGATCGTGAGCGGGGGGAGCCCCTGCAAGTGCCAGATCTGGGACACGGCGGGCCAGGAGAAGTACCACTCCCTGGCGCCCATGTACTACCGGGGGGCGGCGGCGGCCATTTTAGTGTACGACATGACGAAGAAGACTTCGTTCGTCAAATTGCAAAAATGGGTCGACGAACTGAAGGAACGGGGGCCGGAGGACATCGTCCTGTGCGTGGCGGCGAACAAGTGCGACCTCGAGGATGGGAGGGAGGTCGAGGTGAGCGAGGGCGCGGCCTTCGCGGCTGCCGCCGGCGCGGCCTTCTTCGAGACCTCGGCCCTCAGTGATGAGAACGTGGGCCGCATCTTCGGGGCATTAGTGTCCAGCGTGCAGCGGGAAGGCGTAAAGGGGCCCGCCGGCGAGGCGCTCCGCGTGGACGCGCCGCCCAAGAAGGGCGGCTGCTGCTAGCCTACTGTGTTTCTAATTATCTTCCTGGTCTTGGCGTTCGCCGACGCGCGGTCCCGGGATCTCGGGGCGCCCTCTCTGAAAACCCGTGTAAAAACCCTGCGCGCTCGATCTGCCGAGCTCATTTTAAACTTGAGCCTACTAAGCAAGGAGCAAGCACCGCAGCGCGCAGCGCGAGCTCCACGGTGTCGAGGCGCTTCACACGCATTGCCAGCGGCGTAGTGCTGGCATTGCGTCGAGGGGCAAGCTTCACCGCAAGACACGCGCGCCAGAGCCACCGCCCGGCCAGCAGTATGGACGACGACTGGGCCAACTCGGCCGAGATGGACGCGTTGATGGCCCGGGCCGAGGCCTTGCCAGAACCGCCGCCGCAGCAGGTGTCGAGCGAGCGCTTACGGGAGGTGCTGCAGGACGTGTGGGGCCACGCCCAGTTTCGAGACGGGCAGGAACAGGCCGTGGAACGGGCCTGCGCCGGCTGCGACGTCGTGGTGTACTGGCCGACCGGCTCAGGGAAGAGTTTAGTCTACCAGGTGCCCGCTTTACTCCACGACACGGGCTGCGTCCTCGTTATCTCGCCGCTCGTCTCGCTGATGATAGACCAGTGCAAGGCGCTCAACGCCAAGAAAGGCACGGACGTGGCCTGCTTCCTGGGCAGCGCGCAGCACGATTATAGCGTGGAACAAAGGGCGAAGGCGGGTCAGTATCGCCTCGTCTACGCGACGCCGGAGAAGGCCTTGGGATCGGACCTCGCCCGGGCGCTGACCGGCCTGCGTTTGATAGCCGTGGACGAGGCGCACTGCGTGAGTGAGTGGGGCCACGACTTCCGGCCGGAGTTTAGGAGGCTGGGCGACTTACGGGGCGACTTGCAAGTCCCGTTAGTAGCCTTGACGGCGACGGCGCCGCCCCACGTGCGAAACGATATAGAGCGGTCGTTAAAGTTAAGACCGGGCTTCCACTTGGCGGCGAAGACGGCCGACCGGCCCAACTTGAAGCTCAGCTGCCAACCGTTGAGTTCAGGATTAGGCACGGTCTTAAGGGACGTCGCCAAGTCCCTCGGCAAGAACAACGGCGCCACTTTGGTCTACTGCTCGACGCGCAACGAGGTCGAGGCGACGGCCGCCACCCTCAAACAACAAGCGCCCGAGGCCACCATCGCGGCCTACCACGCCGGTCTAGGCGACGCTTTGAGAAAAGCGGCGCACTACGACTTCCTGGCGGGGCGCGTCGAGTGCGTCGTCGCCACGGTCGCCTTTGGCATGGGCATCGATAAACCTGATGTGAGACGCGTCGTGCACGTCTCGCCACCAAAGACCCTGGAGGAGTACTACCAGCAGGTCGGGCGGGCGGGCCGCGACGGCCTGCCCTCGTCTTGTGTTTTGTACCACAGCGCGTCGGGCTTCACGCGGTACGAGTCCGACTTCTACAAGAAGGGCTTGGAGGGTGAAGGGTTAACGCGGTACGACGACTCTATTAAGAAAATGCGGGCCTTCGCCGAGAGGGATTCGGGCTGCCGCCGGCGCCACATCCTGCAGCACTTCCAGGAAACCGTGAACGACGATTGGTGCTGCGGGGCGTGTGATCTATGCAACAAGGGCGAAGAGCGCGACTACACGGGCCCCTGCCGCTTGGTCTGCGCCGCGGCCCAAAGCGTCACATGCTCGGCGACGGATCTGACGCAATTAGCTTCTGGCAGCTTCAAGGGCAAGCGCAACTCCGGCGACGGGTCCACCTACGTGCCGCCGGACCACGCGCGGGCCCAGCAGGCGTTGGAACCGCTTTTACGAGCGCGGCCCCGGACAAAGCTCTACGCCCAGGACGCGTTGAAGGGGTTCTTGCTACCGCTCGTGCAGCGGGGCTATTTGGTGCGGGAGACGCGCAAGGGCTCCTACGCGTCGTACGACGTCTACTCGTGCTCGCTCCGGGGCCGGGCCGTTGCACAAGGCAATGCCCAGGTGCGCCTGCCGCCGCCGGCCTTCGTGGTGGACGCCGAGCGCCAGGAGCGCGCGCGCGCCGACGTGCGCCGGGAGGAGCTTGAACAAGCCGGCGCGGACGTGTCCGGCATCCCGCCGGACCAGCTCGCGTCGGGCAGCGGGCCCGTCGTCGCCGCGGAGCTGAGCTGGTACCGGCGCCTCGCGGGCTGGCGCAAGAGTGACCAGGCCGAGCGCGCAAGGAAGTACGAGGCGATGCTGGAGCGTATTCTACAATGGCGCGACCGAGCGGCGCGGGCGCACGACCTGGCGCCCGCGACCGTCCTACCCGCCCACCTCGCGAAGAACTGCGCCTACTCCATGCCGACGACAGCCGAGGCGCTGCGGGAGCTCGGCGTGCGCTTCGGCGCCGGCGCGGAGGAGCTTGCGGCGCTCATCGACGCATCGAGCCGCGAGCTCGGGCTCTCGGTGGCCGCGACGGCGACGGAGGACACCTCGGCTCCTATAGCGCTGCCCCGGGGGTTACAGACATTTAAGACGTGGCCGCTGGCCGTGGAGAAGCCGGCGAAGCAGCCCAAGGCCTGGGCC
>Ga0114994_10003826_pt1 | contig 10962 bp, 12 predicted proteins | sample ArcticOcean_MG_C_9_FD_87043 | JGI IMG/M metagenome (GOLD analysis project Ga0114994, IMG submission 87043) | Marine microbial communities from western Arctic Ocean - ArcticOcean_MG_CB2_152 | ecosystem: Environmental > Aquatic > Marine > Oceanic | place: Arctic Ocean: Canada Basin | collected... | reverse complement strand
GGGGAGAGGAGAGAGGGGAGAGGGGAGAGGGGAGAGGGGAGAGGGGAGAGGAGAGAGAGGGGGGACTAGGCTGGGTCAGGGGAAGAGGGAGACGTTAGATCAAAAGAGTTGAGCTTTCAAATCGTCTTCTCAAAGTGTGGCGCGTTCTTCCGTCCTCGCTGTAAAGGTTTTTACTTAGGGAAGAAGAGAACTTCTAGAGTTTGGTGCAAGAGCTGCCTGGGCACCTAAAGGCAAGGTGCAACAACTTCTAACAGGCAAGTTAAGCAAGATCTTTTGAGTTCGACGAACGGTCGTTGAGCTCTTGATTTGAATCTTATTTGGTTTTTGATTAATTTTATAAAAATAACAGAGTCATCCTTGAAAAAAATCTTTGGTCAAAGATTTTTTCCTACTCAACCTCACTCAACAATTATAACTCAAACCATATCTATTTCTCACCCAACCCTCAGCCACTCCCCTCCCCCACCTCCAACTATTCATCGCCTCTCGATGTCCACCTTTCAAGTCTCTCCAACTAGTTATTCAGTCCAAAACATTTCCACTTCAGTCCACCTCCAATCTCCGCTTCTCCTTCCCCAGACCCTGATCCTTCTCGACTGTGGCTCTACCCCAGACACCCCAATAGAAATCTGCACTTCTCCTTCTCAATCTCAACCTCAATCTCATTCCTCCCCGGCCAAGGCCAAAGCCAAAACCCTCAATTTCCTCAATTTAATCTCAAACTGCAGTTTGGATAAATGTGATGGCATTTTTGCCATGGCGAGGATTCTTTCGTTGAGCAGCGATAGCCCACCCCCCAAGGTCAGATTCTACGTACCTTCGGGCAGCCTGGACTATTTCCAAGAAGCAACAAATGCAATGTCGCGTTTAGAAACATTGTCGTCCCCCAAGTCAGCAGTCGGTCCCATCCAATCCCTTTCGGATATCATAGAGTTCATCCCGGCCGTCCCCGGAAAAGAGTACCTCCTAACTTCTGCCGACATCGGTGGGACTGGCCTTTGCACCGACGAGTCTCAGCTCTTCCTCGGGGTGTTTGATACTTCTCCCAATGCCAGTGCGACGAGCGTTGCTTACATATTGAGTAGGAAAATGAAGGTTCGGGGGGGCGACCCTAGCCCCGAGCACAAGTTCGAAGTTTGCTACACGGGTGGCAAGTCGCCTCAAAATGAAAATCTTCAGGTTGAACTTTTTCAAAATCAGGCGGCTTCGTGTGGGCTGTTTATAACCGAGCAGACGAATTTGGAGTGGCTCAGCAGCAAGGAGGCGGTTTCGGAGCGCAAAGTCGTCTTCTGCAACCTTTCTTTCCAAAATTACAGCGACTCGGAATTCATGAAACTAAAAATTCGTTCCACGCTCCCGGAGGAGCTTGTCGATCAAGCGGGATACATCGACAATTCTGTCTTCGAGAAAGTTGTTTGGCTCGCCCCTCCAACGATCAACGCAGCAGCATTCATAGCAGGGAACGAAGAGCAGCAGTCACTGCTGCTCCCGCCACCGCCAATTCGAATTCCAATGCCCCCCTCCCTCCCTCAGGCCTTTCAGCCCAATGTCCAGCTTCAGCCCGAGATAGACTTTCAAATGTACCAGAACTGGCAGTACCAATTTTTGGCACAGCAGCAGGCTCAGCAACAACAGACGCAGCAGCAGCAGCAGGCACAGCAACAGCAGCAACAATACTACAACCATCAGGCGCAGCATCAAGCGCAGGCGCAGCACCAGTACTACCAGCAAGCGCAGCAGCACCAATCTCATCCTCTTCCCCACCCCTACCCTCATCCTAACCCTCACGCTCTCTCCCCTCGATTTCGTTCCAACATTCACGCAGAGAATCGAGTTTTCGTAGGGGGGTTGGACTGGCTTACAACGGAGGAAGACTTGAGAGTTTATTTCGGCAAATTTGGCGATGTTCAAACTGCCGAGCTGAAAACAAAGCCAACTGGCGAGCCGCGAGGCTTTGCCTTCGTTACCTTTAGTCACGAAGGTGCTGTGGAGAAGTGCGTGTCTCCAGCCGGCTCACCCAAGATGCCGCACAGCATTAGGATGAAGTCTATCGATGTTCAGAAATTCAATTGTCTGTGCGACAAGTGCAGGTGGGGGAGGGAGGAGGAGGGACAGAAATAAATAACTATTTCATAGAAATTTGGAGCTTTGGTTATATTTGGTTATGAATGTCTCATTTTCTCACTTCTCCCTTCTCACTTTTCAATAATGGTGTATGATTCCCTGCGCCTGCGCCCCTATGGCCGCACCGAATTGAGCCTGAATGTCCGCCGCACTAATTTCCTTTGGCCCCATCGCCCCCCCGGGTCTCAGGAGGGTTGAGTGATCACAAGGAGAATTGATGTTGTCCTCCCACTGCGCCGAGCGAAGCGAGTTGCATTTTAAAAGTTGAAGCAGGGGGGATGGCGAGCGAGCCAAAGAATTGAGAAAAAAAAATTAGTTTAGTAGTGGCTCTTATTCTCGTCTTCCAAAAGGCTCGCTCGCTCACCTCCAAGCAGTGGTGCAAATCTCCCGTTTTCTTAACAACCTTCCTCCTGTTCTTGATCCTCTTCAGCCTCTTCGAATCGTTAATGCTTGAAATGTTCTTGGTTGCTTTGGAGATGGCAACTTCCTTCTTTTTGGGGTGAATGAAGCTGAAAATCTTCCCCACGACGTTGTCTCCGCCATCCTCTAGCATGATATTGATCAAGTAGAAGAACTGTGCAGTGGGTGTGGGTGGGTTAGTCTCGAAAATTCCACGAGTCTCGCTCGCGGTGCTCACCTTGTCCTTCCTCGTTTTGACTCGATCCCTCATTTTCCTCCTCGCAGCCTCCTCCTCACTTTCCCCCGCCATGACCTTCTCGTTCAAGCTTGCTGGGTAAATTGTCTTGTCGTCTCCGTCGAATATGAGGTCGACCGTCTGGAATTTTTTGTAGAAGACGAACCTGCGTTGCTGAAAGGGTTAGTCTGCTGCTCGAGCGAAGCGAGCTGCGAGCTGCGAGCGAAGCGAGCCAGCAACACCAAACAATAGTTACTCGCGACGAGCTGCAAACGAAGCGAACCAAAAAAAACACATGCACTAGTTGTGACTAGCTCGCCAGCAAAACTTTACACAAGTTGTTTGTGACTATACTAATTCAACCGGCGCACTCACTTGATCAAAATACTGAAAATGCTAAAGGGCAAAATCAGCTTCCTAATCGTCTTGTCCATGTTCCCCCCAAGCATGTAGAATCCATCAGCTGTTATCTTCAGATTGGTCGAGTTGTGAAACCGCTTGTGATCCAGCACGTTCTTGCACAAGTAGTTATTAATGTCCCAGAACTTGAGCATCTCATCCCTCGAAATGCTCAAAAGCAAGCTTCCGTCGGGGTACCACTGGGCAGAACTGACAGCAGCCTTGTAGTGGGCATCGATGATCGTGTGGACGAGCTTCGGGGCGGATTGTTGAGTATTCCAAACACGAACTGTCCTGTCATGCCCGCCCGCGGAGATGAGCAATCCGTTTTGTCTGTTGAAGTCGAGGCTCATCACGTAGTGGGTGTGTCCCGTGAGCATGTGGACGTGAATCGGGTTTCCGTTGTTCGTATTGTACACGTGGATTTTGTGGTCCATTCCGCCGGTCGCGAACTGCTCGCCGTCGCGCTGCGATGGCAAGGGATAGTTTAGGGTTGGAAATGGAAATGGAAACATTTTTTTTTTTTCAACTTCCACGCTCGCCGCTCGCCGCTCGCCGCTCGCCGCTCGCCGCTCGCCGCTCGTATCCCTCAACCCACCACTCACTCACTCACTCACTCACTCACCTGGCTAAACGTACAGCACCAGATACTACTCCTGTGGTGCTCAAATGTCTTCAACACCTCCCAGTCTTCGTCCCCACCCCAACCCCCCGGCCTCGTCCAAATCTTAGTCAGATGGTCCGCCCCAACCGACAGAATGTAAGCTGCCTTGGTGTAGCACAGAGGAGAGGTGTGGGCCATCCTCACATGACTCGTGTGCCCCTTCAACGTTTGGACGTGCTCCAATTCTGGAGTCCAAGTTTTCAACAACTCATCATTCGCCCAGGAGAACAACCCTGAACCGTCCGGAAACCAGATCGCACCTGAGATGGAGTGGGTGTGAGCACCTTGGACGGTATGCAAGATGTCGAAGGGAGGGGAGTTGCGGTGGATTGCAAGGGACTTGTCAAAAGTATGAGACAAAACTATGGATTCGTTCGGGTGTAGCCTGGCCCCCTTTGCTGATGAATTGCCTGTGTATATTTGGTCCTGGGACTCTAGGTAGCTTTCTAGGGGGGCGATCCGAGGAATGGTGTATCGGGATTGTGCTTGTTGTGCTTGGGGTTGGATATTCACAAGAGGGGGGGGATCATTGCCCATATTTATATCGGTGTCAGCATCAGCATCAGCATCAGTATTAGCAGCCAAGAAGAACATAGACATGGTGTTGAATGGAATGAGGGTTAGGGTAAATTAGTAGAGTGAAATCGTGTTAATATCTTTTATAAATTCAACTCTCTGAATTTGTGAACACGTGAAGGTACAAAAATTTTAAAATTACCTTTTGAGGGTTCACATTAAAATCTCGTCAAAATGAAATTCACGTTTCTAGCACAAATCTTGCTGCCTGCTCATGATTCGTTCCACTTGAGTCACCCAAGACAAATTCCTTCGTTCCAATTGAACCCCACACAACAAGCATTTCAAACTCGTGTCTCCACCAAGAACAACATCGACACAGCATCACAATTCAAGCCACAACTCCACTCCTCCTCGACGCAACTTGGGACCCTTGACCCAGAATTAGATGAGTTCAATCCCAGGAAGAACTTTTTTCTTCTCGTAGTCCAATCCCAGTTCGTCACCCTCTCTCTTCTGCTCAATTACATCTTCCCATCGACCCCTCCTCTTGACCTTCAAACCCTCGTCGGAACCTTCACAACTCCCCAGTACCTCCTACATGGACTTCTTGCAACCGTTCCTTTGATTATTCTTGTGTTCTCCCTCTCGGTTATTGAAGGTAGGGTTCCAGCCCTAAAAAAGGTTTCAGAATCTACTGAGGGTACAGTCCTCGCCTTGCTTGGGAGCAAGCGGCGAATCATTCCTGCCGTTTTGACGTCCCTTGCTCTGGGCATTGTGGCAGGACTGGGCGAGGAGGCGTTCTTTCGGCAAATTCTAGTTCTCAGGATTGGGTTATTTTGCCCAATGGTCTTGGCAAATTTGATCTCCTCGACTGTTTTTGCATTGGGCCACGCAGTGACCAAGACCTACGCCATAATTGCGTTCGTCGTGAGCCTTTATTTTGGCTTTTTATTTCTCCAATACGATTTCACGACAGCTTTTTTAGCCCATGCGTTCTACGATGCTTTTGCGGTGTTTTGGTGCCACGTGAAGATTACCAAGTCTTCGGGTTCCTCGGGTCGGGAACTTCGGGACTCCTTGCGTCAAAATACCCCCACCCTATTCTCGAAATAAGGCATAAGTCCAAATAAAACGCAAATTAGATTTTAGTTTGAGGGGTCAATATTTTGATACGATTCATCATTTGAAAGTAGAATGTATAGAGAGCCAACGCTGCACAGAAGTGCTTGATCGTGTGCCCCGAAATAACCCCTTTGGTCAATATATATATTCTCTTATCGTTGTTCTCTGTGACCTTTGCCAACGCGTAGAACCCAAGGCCAACAACGTAGAATCCTCGCATCGTATAAATAGGCTCAAACCCAATCAGCAGCAAGGGGCAAAGCATTTGCGGAAGGAACTGGACCGTTTTGTAGAGAGTGAGATCGTCAAAGATGGCCCAATACACCACGCTCCCAAACCCGCTTACGAGCAGCCCCCACAACAGCCAGCTGTTGCTCATCATGATTTCCACCCCCAAAGTCTCGGTCAGAAGAATGTACTGAATGCTCATAAAGCTCATTGTCATTGGCAAACGGTCCCACACCAACCTACTATTTGTTGGCCGCCAGTGGTAATACGCGCTCCCAAGACTCACTAGCCCCGTCCCAAAGAAGCAAACGAACCAAGCGATGCTTTCTCGGCTGTCGTGAAAAATTGGTTCTCCGGCGAGATCAATTTCGTAATGATATAACTTCCACGCTGGGTAAAGCGCGATAATGAAAGGGATATTGGATAGCACGTCGGAGCTGTTCGGAATACTGCAGCACCAGCAACGGTTGTCCGCGAAGTTGTGGTAACTCTTTGGTTGGCTCTTTCGCAGCCCAATGTTGTGAAAGCCTTTGACCGTGTCTATAATTGTGTGTGTCACGTACCCAAGAATCGCAATTGCTAAAACTGTGATTTTGAGTTGGTCTTGTACGTCGCGTATTGCTTGTCTCCAAAAGTACCCCACAGAACTAAGAGCCAACGAAATAAGGAGAGGTGTTTTAGGGGGGGTCAAATTAGCAGCCCCTTGTTTTGTAGCCCAGCCTTCCCCTGGTTGCTGATTCATCCCCAGAACTTTTGTGATTCTATTTCTCAGTGTAAGTTAATCGTATATAAAGGAATGTTGTATATGCTATAGCATATATTTTATGAAAGATAAATTCTCGCCCATTTCTGTCGCCTGTTTTGAAGCCGAAGCAATCTCGGGATTTTTCAAGGATTTTCAACTTTACAATATTGTGTCCTCCGCCATCATTGCCATCACCAGTTTCCCCCATTTCCCCCCCCTCCAAACCCCCTCAATAAATCTTTATTCTCATTCTAATTACTTACTTGCTTGTTGGCTTTCAGAGTTTCACTTATCATCTTAGAAGGAAGAGAAGATAAAATAATCACCATGGACGATGAAGAAGATAATATCTTTATGGACGCTGCTGACGACACCCAATATGTGAATGCCACAACCGGCGGCGGCCCGTCCTCCAACGAAGCTTTCAAGTTTCCCAGCAAGCTCTTGCTCGACAACTGGAAGCAGTCCTCAACCTCCTCTTCCCCGAGCTTCTTCACACCAAACGATTTGCTCGCCCACCCGCTGGTGTTTTACATCTTTGGGCGCTACTGCAAGGAGGACTTGGGGGGGGACAGTCAGGTGACGACCAGCATTATGCTGCTGGAGGATTTGTGCAGGTACAGGATGGCACATGGGGATTATGTCAGAGAGTCATTGGCGAAAAAAATACAAAAGGACTACCTGTCCGAAGGAGGGGGTCATGTTGAGGTGGTGGATATGGTTGAGAGTACTTTGATGAGACTCTGTGAGTACGCCGCGCAATTTGAAGGTCATGTTGTTGTTGCACCACTTCACTCACCCATTTTTAACACCTATCCACCTATTTTTCTCTCCCCTCACCCCACATATCATATCCCAGCACCAATCAAATTAAATGACATTCCCCCCCTTGTGGCCGCAAGTGCAGGTGGCAACAACATCTTAAAGATTGGCGGTATAATCCTGTCCGACGCCAACTCCTCAATAACAAGCTCAAAATTTCCCTCAAACCTCTTCGACCAATTGGACTCTGTTGTCTACTCCTCCCTAACCACCAAAATCTGGAAGCGCTTCGAGGAGTCGGGGTACTACTCCACCCTCCTGAACTACATGTACCTCTCCACTCGCTCCACAAATTTGGATGACTTCACCCTCTTCCGCCTCCTTGGCAGGGGGGGGTTCGGCCTAGTCCACGGCTGCAAGAAGAACACTAGCGGGAAACTGTACGCCATGAAAGTGGTGAACAAAAAGCGAGTCAAGGTGAAGCGGGCCGAAGCAATTACAGTCGCGGAGCGGTACGCGCTGGGGGCGGTCAGCAGGTTAGCGAGCGAAGCGAGCGAGCCTTTTGGAAGACGAACATATTTGCGATGAAGTGCGCGAAATGGGTACAGACGGCTAAATCCACTACTAAGCTAACTCACCCAATTTTGTTGGCTCGCTCGTTTTGCTTGTCCTTTATTAAAAATGCGCCTCGACTTCGACTTCGTTCGGCGAAGCCACTTCGTGGTTAACTTGACGTATGCCTTTACCACCGATACCGACTTGTATTTAGTGATGGATTTGCTGACTGGGGGGGATCTCAATTATCATTTGAAATCGAGGACAAAGTTTGAAAAGGTGGAGTGTCAGTATTATGCGGCTAGAATTTGTTTGGGAGGTAAGTAAACAAACCTGTATTGTTTGTTTGTTTATTTTCATTTTTCTAACGACGATTACCACCACATACCACCACCACCACCACAAAAACACCACAGTGCAAGCACTACACGCCGCAAACTACGTGTACCGCGACCTTAAACCCGAAAACATCCTAATGGGTGATGATGGACGCATAAAAATAATAGATTTCGGCCTCGCCACTCAGGTGACGCCCAGTTTGATGGGCGCCGCCGGCACGCGCGGCTACTGGCCCCCCGAGATGCTCCGGCGAAACGGCCAGGGGAAAAAATCCCCCTACGGGTTTAGCGCTGATTGGTTTTCGTTCGGTTGCATGCTCGCCGAGTTCATCACAGGAGTAAGCCCGTTTAGGAATGCCAAGGCTGTGCAGTTTGGGAAGAACAAGGGAATTAAGAATAAGGGGGAGTGCGTTGATGCGGCGACGCTGGAAATGGAGCCGGATTTTACCGACGGGCCAATGGCCATGGACGAGGACGCAAGGGACCTCTGCACGAGGCTCATCAAGAAGTTCGCGGAGGATCGGATCGGGACAAATAGCCCACAGGAAATCATGGACCACCCTTGGTTCGACGGGCTGGACTGGGAGGGGATCAAGAGCGACACTTTGCAGCCACCGTACGTGCCCCCCAAGGACGTCAACGCGCAGAGCCAGGAGAGTATTGGAACGTTTCAGAGTGACCCAGACTACAAGAATATAGAAAAGCAAGTGTTGGAGGAGAAGGACCACAAGTTCTACCACGATTGGACGTGGACTTGCATGAAAAGTTTCGAGAGTGAGGTCGTGGAATTTTTGCAGCACGAAAAAAGCCTAGGGAAACAGCTGGTCAAAGCGGGAAAAAGGTGTTGTGTCATATCATAAAAAATATTCGTAGCCTTTATTAATACCCCAAACTTTTATTTATTAATTATGGATTCTGATTTAATAGGGTTATAATGGATGTATTTTGTCAAGCCGGAAAAAAATCTCGGAGAGAACTACACACATTGGAAGGGGAGTTAGTTGGAGAAAGGGTGAAAAAAGGCGAATCACGGAATCGGCCGTAACTCCAAGACAAGCAGCTCACCTTGGTTAGAAAAAAGGAACCCGCCCGGCACGGATAATCTCATTGACGATTTGTCTAAGGAAAGAACCACAAGGGATGGAAATTCGTCCACAACGGTCAAGATTGCGGCAGAAGTTTTTGCTCCAAACTGTGCCGCCACGAGATCCAAGTCTACTCCCGAAGATGTGCGGAGCATTGTGAGGAAATAATCTTGAAGCCTGGATGATGATTCGAGTTCTTCTTCGTCTGTTGGAGAGCCGGGGAAGCCGCTCGTTACCCACTCGGTGTAGTCGCTCACAGTTCTTGGCCGAGTGAATCGTTTGCTTTTTATCATTGACGTCGCCCCAGAGCCAACGCCCCACCACTGCTTGTCAAGGCCCCAATAGTTAGAATTGTGGACCGACCTTGTGCTGGTGCTCCGCGCGAACGAGCTCACTTCATAGTGGTCGAACCCAGAATCGCGAAGGGAGGATGAGGTGATTTTGTACATCGAGGCAGCATCAATCGGCGATGGAAGAGAGGGCGAAGTGGGGTTTAGCCGGCTCGATATACGGTCTTCGTCATTGTCGACAGAAACGCCTCCAAATCGCCGACCAAACTCAGTATTGTCCTCCACCTGCAGGTCGTAAACTGACATGTGAGGCGGTAACTCTCCGACAGCGGTTTTCAGCGTCTCAGCCCAAATTTCAAGCGTTTGGCCTGGCAACCCAGATATCAAGTCCAAACTCCACGATTTGATTAATTTTTCAGCCAATAGGGTTCTCATCAGAAAAGTTGAGGCGAAAGCTTCCTCAGACGTATGAGCACGACCAGCGTTTCGAAGAATTTGCGGGTCGAACGATTGAACGCCCAGAGAGACGCGGTTGAAACCAGCGGCACAAAGTGTGCGCATTTTTTCGGGAGAAAACGTTCCAGGATCGCACTCGATCGATACTTCGGCATGCGGGACTGCGCCAAACGTTTCCTTGATCGCTTCGAGTATTCTAATTAAGTTGGGCGCCGGGAGAAGCGAAGGAGTGCCGCCTCCGAAATAAATTGTTTCTAGTGGGCTTTGTGGAGACTGTGGTGTTGTCTTGGGAAGGTGGTAGATCTCAGATAGGAGAGTTTCGGTGTAGGAATCGAAGAGGTAAGAAGAGGACGAGGAGGAGGAGGAGGAAACTGGGTGTATTGCAAAATCGCAGTAAGGGCAACGTTTACGGCAGAATGGGATGTGTATATAAATGTTGTTGGGACTCAGGGTGTACTGGGGGGGGGTGGGGCAGAGGCAAACGAGGCAGTGGATCTATGGTGAGATGCAATTGATCTTGAGAAGATGAAGGAGGTCGTAAAGGTGGAGGAGGAGAAGATGAGCAGACACAGGATTCGCATGTTGAGCCTGATTAGCAGCAACTCGAGAAAGCAAGTAGTATATAGAGCTTTACTTGGATAACAACACTCTTGAATTCAACAAATTTAATGTGTTCACCCGCTCGTCACATTTCCTGCAAGATCTACGCGATCGAGTATAAGACCTACCCAAACGCCACCAATTACTCCTTCCAAGCCCAATTCTCCTCCTCCCTTGCCCGTCACTGACCCGTCATCCCACCTATCACTCTCCCCCTTCTCGTTTGAGATATTTCACGAACATATCTTTATGCCTTCCTGTGAGCACCACAAGTGGCTCAAGAAGCGTGATTGGCCTGTGGTGCGAGATGTCATGCTCCACCCAGATCGGGACTTAGATTTGCTCAGGAGAAAGTACAAGGAGAGAGATGAGCATGGACGACTGCCACATCATTGGATGGCAGCGAAAGCTCAGACACACACACATGCTCTTGCCTTTGTG
>Ga0114994_10003825_pt1 | contig 10963 bp, 4 predicted proteins | sample ArcticOcean_MG_C_9_FD_87043 | JGI IMG/M metagenome (GOLD analysis project Ga0114994, IMG submission 87043) | Marine microbial communities from western Arctic Ocean - ArcticOcean_MG_CB2_152 | ecosystem: Environmental > Aquatic > Marine > Oceanic | place: Arctic Ocean: Canada Basin | collected... | reverse complement strand
AGTCGCGGGTCTAGGACCTGTCCCGCAAGCTTACCCGCGCTCCTTGGGAAGCGAAAGAGCGGGGTGACCTTCGGATCCTCATCGGGCCGCAGTGGGTTCTCTTTCATCATATCGATAAGCAATCTGCATGCGTTATTCGGATGTTCGGTGTAGACGAAAGAGAGGGGGACCTGGGCGAACACGGAGCCCCTCGTTTTGTAAAGCGGGGGAGCCATAGTGATGTGGGTTACGTGGCCTTCTCCGTCTCGATGGATCTCAACGTCCGCCACGGTCGGCCGATCTTTCTCGTTGAAACGATCTCGCCTGTAGGGTTCCAACATTGGTCAGGCCTTTGTGACACAGTGTTGCAGCCTCGATTACTCACTCGGTGTCATCGATTCCGGTTAACTCGCCTAATCTCATAAGGTTAGACCAGGCCACCGCCCGAATGCAGACGACTGTCGATACGAATGCTTTATCAAATAATCCATTTTCGCCCTTGAAATTCTTCTTTCCCGTGAACCATCTGCGACCGGGGTCGTAGGACTTGCATAGGCGGTTCATCTCTATGATGTGTGAGTGTGAGTACCCTTCTCTCAGGCGAGGTGTGTGTGGTTTGATCCTGTCTCTACCCTTTAGAAACCTGGTTATTTTTCGCTTGAAGTCTTCCGACTTCAGTGGCATGCCTTCTTGTTCGACGTGCCAGGTGTCCACTGCATTTATGACGTCGTGTGTAGCCTTGGGGGTTTCATGCCCTCGTGCTCCTGGGATGTGGCCCTTCTCACTGAGGGCGGAGGCAAAGATAAGCAGAATCATATCCCGACATTTCTTCTCCGCGGGCGTCAGCCTGCACGTGTGTTGCCTGGGGATCACTGCGGGCCAGTTTAGTAGCACTTGGGTGAAGTATTGCCATTGCGAGATAGCACTGTTTTTATTTCGGCGCGTGCCTCCGGCTTCCCCCTGCATGGTTATCCTGCATGTTAGTGGGGCGAATGCACCTGTCTACCTTGGCTTACTTACCAGCGCGAAATTGCTCTGAAAGATTTCTTTCAGCCGACTGAGGTGGTGTGCTCTCTCTCCTTCGGGTACGGCCTGAATTTGGCGGACTGGTGATGATTCTTCTCCGCCTGGGGTCGTGGCAGCGTGGTGTTAATCAAGTGCTCTCCCTTTTTACTCTTCCTTTATGCTCTCTCTCTCCCTTAGACTTTCCCGTCTTGCGGGCCTTTCCTTTTCATATCTGAGTTTGGGAGATACGCATGAAGTATTGTATCAGAATTTGTTTATGATAACCCCGTTAACATATCATCCCATAACATGTGCCCGTAGCGCAGCACCGCCTCGCGGATAACGGGAACATCTGCCGCTTCTCGTATCCTCGTGAAGCCTTGCATAGTTGCTAGCTGTATAAAGTCATGGATGCCGCGCTGGCCGTGGGTCAGGCTGTCTGCCATAAGATTGTAGTTGCGGGTGAAATAATCGATGGCCACCGTCACCGGTGTTTGGTGTAGCTGTTGCGCGGCGCATGACTGCGTAGCAATCGCGTCCATAAAAATCGAATGCATCTGCATCATATGGGTCCCTTTTACCTTGCCGCCTTTAAAACGCTGCTGGACCGTTTTCGAGTCGGTCATGGCAATCAGATGGCCGTGTCCGCTGTCGTCGGAATGTGTCAGCGCTGCCCAGTATGCGTATGTGGACATGACTGCGACATATGTTCCAATGTATTCCAAGACCGGAATTCCTAGTTTGAGCTCTGGCTCGGTGAATGCCCGCTGGAAATATACAACGCCCTCAACCGGGCCCAAGTCGCACCACCATCCGAAGCAAAATTCTTCTCCGCCTCGGCTGGCGGGGTCCGCCAGCATGTCTTCTCCTGGGCGCCGTGCGTCAGAAAAGACAAGATGAACGCCTGGTGACCGCACGTGTGGATAGTGCACCCTTGGCGCGGCTGGCAGTGGTGTGGGATTCCGCAGCCTGCGTTCAATTGCTTTGGCTGCATGTCGCAAGTCGTTAGAAAGATGGTGTCTGCCAGTGGTTTCAGGTCCCCGACGCCCTTTTTGCGTTGGTTCAATCATGTATCGACCCGCTTCCCAAAAAGGGCGGCATTGTTCCAGAAGCTCGACTTCTGTAGTGGCAGCTGCGACTATTTGTCCGCTCATCTGCTGTAGGTCCTGGGTGCTAACCAATTTACGCACATATTCTTTGCCGCCAGGTTTCCGCTGGTACAGAGTAGCGAGGTTGTCGGCGTACTTTAAACGCTTCGGTTCTTGGACCGTCAGGACTGGAAGTTCACGGGCGGCACCGACGATAGGTCGCGGAATGTGAATCCGCAAACCTACATAGTCCGATACCGCGCCGAACGAGTTCAGCCGGTGCTTCAGAGGGGGCCCCGGCAGAAACTGCTGAGCCCAAAGCTGTTGCTTTTCATCAGCGCATGTGAACCCGAGTTTGCCAGCCATTTGCGTTGACAGCCATAATTTGGACGCGTCTCGGAGGGTCGCACAGTCGTGATACATGATCAGCAAATCGTCAATCCAAATGCAGCTGTAAATTGCCTGTCCGTGTTGGTCTCCCAAGGCCGTCGACCGCGCTCTCATGGCAGCGGTGAGGGCGGCCGGGTATTCTGTACCGTGGAGTGTCGCTTCGTGCTGTCGTAGCACATACTCTGTGGCTCGGCAAATAAAGATGCCTGCCGGAGTAGTCGCTGCCGGCATATCGAATTTGCCAAACTCACCTCGTTTATGAATCCCGAAACCATGGGGTCCGAACGGAATACTTGTCGCCTGGGTGCCTTGTCTGTAAAGCGGCATGGAAAAGTTGCGAAAATATCCTTCGATGTCTGCGACGTCTATGCAAGGCTCAGCGCCCATCGAAAGCAAAACAAGTATTTGGATACCGATGCTGGTCTTGTCTGGCAGTTGCATGTCTGGGTCAGTCGGCCGCGCAAGCCGCCGGCCCTCTGTGTTGCGGAAAGCCTGGGTGTTGTACGGCTTTGGGGGCATCATGAACTGCTCGCACGTCGGCGGAGGGGGTCGGCTTTTCGGTAGGGAAACCCTTACTCCTGAGACGCCTCGGTTGTCGAGCTTATTCCTGCCTGAGTCGTCAACGATAGCGGTGATGGAGTTAGTGGGGCTCGCAACCAACTCAGGGGAGTTTGTCATGTATCCCGATGTGTCGTCGTGTTCGGCCTTGGCGTCCGGCAGCATCCGCGAAAGTCGCTTGTGGTTCTCGTGCGGGAGACCTTCGCGGGAGTCGTAGAAAGTACTGCTAAACCTCTGTTGAGGCTCTGCAGGGACCGGCGCAGGAATTTCGCTTGGGGTACCTGTGGGAGACGGAATGACGGCCGGTGCGGGTACATCGGGCTTGATGATCAAATCAAACAGTCCTGACTTCTTGAAAGGTATGCGACCGGCTGGGGCTCCGTTATCTATTGCCAGAGTTTCTCTGGTCTGCCTTTCTTTGTCTGGGTAACAGTAGTTTCGGAGCTCCATCATATCCCAGTACTCAGTTAAATAAGCTGGAATGAGCCGATAACAGTTGTGTTGGGCGGCCCACATCAGTAGGACGCGATCTTTTGGAGATCCATGCGCCGCACACCTTCGTGCTTTCTTACCTGGGACGATCACCATATGCTGGCCGACGCACAGGGCGGGCCATCTGGCCGGGCATCCGCCTAATATCCACATTCCCTTTTTAACATCCTTTTGTAACGACAGTTCTCCCTCTGCCGCGGCTTGTAGATATTGGCCGGTCGGGACCGCCAGGGACCAGCCGAACTCTTCTGGGTTCTTGGATTCGAAAACCATGCTATACCCTTTGAGTCCGGCGCATTCTCCAGGCTTGGATTCGTCGCTGCCAGCGAGTTCGAACAGGAGTTTGTTGTCCTTCCATCCGATATCTCTGGCGCACGCCCGAAGACCGGACGTATCCAGCACCGTTTCAACCAAGTCTTGTGGAAATATTTGGACAATATCGATGGTCGTATCTCCTATGTCAGCCGAAGCTTCGGCCAGATCGAAGTGAAGGCACCCCTGAGCTTCTTTGGTAATAAACTCCTGCCCTAAAAATAGATACGGAGGCAGTAATTGTCTGAATTTATTGCCTTCTTGTTCGGTGAGCTGGGTCCACTCGACGTCAGTGCCAGCTTCTAGCGCCTCTTTCAAACGTCTCAAAGATTCACCTCTGTCGACACCAGGGAAAAGTTTGATTGCTGTCGCTACTCTTTGTGCATGGGCGGCGTCCCGCATCACCGTAGTTACTTGGGTTTTCCAATTACCTAGAATTTTGAACCCATCTGGTGTGAGAAATCCTTTCACCCCTCCCGAGATCGTTATCCGAGTTGGGTTTGCCCTGAGCGCCGAGTTAGCAGACACCGGAGCTACCTGTATTCCTTGGTCGTGTATCCTGTCTGCGTCGAGCGGGAGAGCTTCGGTATCTCCTGTCTTCCTCCCCGTCGGGCGTATAAACGGGAGACGCTGCTCGGAGCAGCTATGCATTTCCCGGTTGATAAGCGGTGATGGCGTCTCCGCGGCTTCTTTCAACGTCATAGGCACGCGCATCCGCGGTGAATATAGAGAGAAGATACCGCGGCGGCCAACAAACAGCGTTCGTAAGATTTTGACTTCGCAACGTTTCGTACCATTATCTATCAAAGGCATTTGTGCGTTTGTACGATAATCGAAAAATCCTCTGCCTTTGTTCGGGTCATCACGGTCAATCTCGATATGTGCATGGGACGGTAATCCGCTGGAATAATCCGGAAAACATTCCGGGCAATCCCATATTATTTGCCATCCGTAAGCATCATAAGCTGGCATACGCACTTTATCTACCTTGAGGGCGTCTATTTGGAGATCCAGCTCGGGTCCATCTCGCCATATTCCGTCGGTCGGATCTTTGATCTGAGTGCTATAGCGTCCGAGTGTTCCTTCCAGCAACTTGGGCTTGCCCGCGTTGCTCAAATTTTCGAAACCCGGGTACAGGGGGGTCAGGTCGGTGTCCGCGGCCTTACCGTTCGCTGAAGGGTATCCGCGTTGCAAAAATAAGAGGGCGTTTTCTCCCAACGGGAAACCGGGCGTAGCGGCGAGCGCCATAGATTCTAAACGGTCTCTATCCGGAGCAGGGAAACTGGGCGAATTGTCTTCCCAGTGAAAATGCTCGGTGGTGTCCTCCTCTTCGGACGAGATCTCATGGGTTCTTGTGACCGGTGCCGGTACTGGGGAGTCTACTGCCGCAGGCGGAACTGTGGGGCTTCTATTACCTAACAACAGACAACAGAGAAGAGAATTTTAAAAACCAACTATGATGTTTATTGTATCAGAAAGTGATGGTTCAGGCACCGTTCGTGCTAGCCGCATAGGCTTCTGCCTTTGCGTCATAGCGGCACTTGGGATCTTTCTTGATGGCCTCGGACAAGTTGTCCCAAATGTCTACCCGGATGGTGTGAGCCTTCTGGAGGATCTCCTCGCGAAGCTGATTATCGTCGATGTGACAAAATCCACATTCTCCCGTGCCGCCCATGAGGGACTTCTTGTCCCTTTTCAGCATTGGCGGATGATCTGGGTAGCGCTCCTTGTTGAATCGGCATCCTTCTTCCCGGCAGAGATCGGAGAAGCATAGTCTGTCCAAGTCCTCTGCGGCGCCCGGGTGGTCCTCTTTGACCATCTTGACTACCTCCTTGACGTAGTCGGTCATAACTTCCTTATAGTTGCCTGCCTCCGACCCCATACCGGAAAGGACAGGGTGCTTAAACTTATCAGACTTGGCGAAGCCTACCTTGGGATTCTTTTTCTCTGCAGCCTTAGCGGCTGCTTTGTCCGCGGCTGTCTTCTTGTTGTCTCCCAATTTCAAGATGCCCTTCGGGGTTTCCGGCTGTGGTTCCTTCTCCTTCGCCTTCTTCGCCTTGGCGGCAGCCTTCCTCTCCTTTTGTTTGGCCCTTTTAGACTTTTTCTCCTTGCCCACCGTCTCGTCGTCGGTGTCGTCTGGCTTGGGTTGGATTCCCGCGGAGCGAGTGGTCGGTCCACCTTTCGCCGCCGTTGTTTTCTTCGGCTTGGGCTTAGGCTTCTTGGGGTCATTACCGATGGGCCGCGCGCCCATGCTGGAGAGACTCTGGAGGCGCAGTGCATCTGCGCACATCTCGATCGCATACTTGTATGTGCCTACGATAGACTTGCCGTTTTCATCGGACCTTTCCATGATGTCCAGCATGCGGGGGAGTCCTTGGTTGGCCGTGAAAAGATCGAGCTCTCTGTCTGCATCGTCACGCCGCCTTTTCGCTCCGACAATTTCTGGCAGTCTCGCTTCCTCCGGCGTGTGGAAGATTCGGTATCGATAAATGAGTCCCTGAAAGAAATGTTCTAGCGGGCGGAAGACACGATTCATAGAGTACATCCAGTCCTCGTCGGTGTCGCCTTCTCTCTTTGCCTTGAGAAATTTGTTTTTGTTTTCTTTGATGTCGAGAATGATATCATCAATCACCATGCATACTCCTTTATCCACATCGCGCAGTTGTACGTCACTGGAAGCATCTTCTGGATGGGCGATGATATGCATCTTCGCGAAAGCCTTCAGCGCTTGCTTGAAGGGCTGACCACTGCTCGCCTGATGGTAAGAGTGCGTGATTGGGTCTACGCCTTTCTGTTTTGTGTGTTCGTTGAAGATCTCCTTGTACTCGTCTTGCAAGTCTTGGGGCATGAAGTGAAGCAGCATGCGTCCGACATCCAGCGATGGTTTGGTGTTGGATTCATCGGCGCCGTCTTTGGGCTTTAGTGAGAATATCCGGTCGTAGTCGTTGTAAAGAATCAGGTCGACAAGTTCGAAACATTTTTCCCCGCTTCCGACTTTGAAAGATTTGTTTGGGATCCTTAATGACTGCAGGCATTGCTTAAGGTAGGAGTGGCGGGTGTGCTGATACTCACAGACCCATGACAAGTCCACCGAGCTCCGTATGTCGGACATTTTGAAGTGATTGTGGTGGAGCCATCCTAACTCTGGTGGAGTATCTGGTGACGTTATGAATTCGTTGAGGGCCAGCATCTTCCCACTGGTCTCCTTAGTGTTGGAAGACCATGCCCCCCCATCTATGAGGCTCTGTGAAGAAGGGGAGGTCGAATTTGTGTTAGTTTTCCAATTTTTCCTTTCCAAGGGTTAGGAAGGGAAGGCATCGACTTACGATGTGTCAAAATGACATAGGTGATCCTGTGTTTGCCCCCAGATTATAAAGGGGGCCACCGCTAAATTCTCGGAGCGTTCGAAATGGTCAGTTCATACCTTTAATTGAAGTCCAGTCTCTGTGAGTTTCTCCGTCTCCGGGTCCCTTAGAATATGTTCCATCTGTTCGATTTGGGACGATTTTATCTTGGCGTTTCTGCTGCTTTTGTGTTCATAATTCGCCGCCCACTCCTTGTTGTTTTCAGAGATTACCGTTGAACTGTCTCTCAAGCTTCCTGCTTGCTTCAACGCGATTACTCGAGAATGGAAGGTATGTATTCGTCCGTGTTTATCCTCGGCGTCGTTAGAAATCCCTTTCTTCTTTTTCTACACATACATTAGGTTAGTATGTTAGTACTTTGACAGCAACGTGTATACATTGGGTCCCTTTCTCTGTTGAGATGGGCCTGCCTATGGCTACCCGATATTGACCCATTGTGTGCACGGTTGCGCACTGCGGGCGGCGGTTTCGAATCGCTGTCGTCCAGGTCGTCACTGTCTTCACTGTCCGCGGGAGGCGCCGTTGGCGGCGGTGCAAATGGAGACTGGTCGTCTTCTTTGCAGAAGGTGACCAGATCGGTGACCATGCATTCAAAGGCGGTATTCAAGTCGTTGGACTGGCTCCGCATTGCTTGGTCGAATTGTATTTTGAGCTCATCATTTGTTGTCTTGCGGCGCAGCAAGACATTGTTCAGCCATAAGCAGACTGCGATCTCGAGTCTGACCTCGTCGATAGCACCGTGTAAAGCGGCCTTCACGTCCGAGACGAAAAGCATACTGTTGACGATGGTTGCGATGTACGTGAGTTTGAAACGTTTGGTGAGGTTGTTGGTGGCGTTCACTCCAGCGATTGTATTCTGGTCGAACACTGACAAGAAGTCAGGGGCTCTAGCCTGGCGGCAAGTCTTCTTGGGCTGTGGATGTTCGTCGGCTGTGGTTGGAACGGCGTCTTTTTCTCGGCCAGATTTCTCGTCAGAGTCCTTAGTGGCCGCCTCCTTCCGTTTTCCTGCTGTCTTTGAGGCGGGAGTGGGCTTCTGTGTAGAATCCGCCGCGGATGTTTCGTCGTCATCAGAGCTGAGCACCGTCACCTGTGGGCGCGGACTCGCAGGGTGCTGAGCCTGACCTGAAGCTTGTTGCGGGTCGAAGCTGTCTGTCGGACGCATGTGGTATGCCATCAGTGCTATGCGCGCATCGCGCACGTCCTGTGGACTGACAAGCAACCTATCTTGTTGCGTAGTGATGTGCACCGTTGCTCCAACGACTGCCATGCGAAACAGCGTGGCCAGTCGAAAATCCGTGTCCGGAACCGGACGAGACTGCTCGGCAGTATCTCTCTGCCCTGGCCATGCTGGGCTTTGTCGCATCCACTGTGAATCGAGCGGAAATGTAATTGTCAGTTGGCGCAGGCCCACATCGACCCGAACCCAAAAATCGTTATAATCTTCCGTGTCGGAACGGGGTGGAACGGTTATGCCAAAATGAGCAGCAGCGATGGCAGCAATCGAATCAATTTCCTCGTCAAAATATTGCATCATCGCCATGTTCGCCATCGTAAACGGGTACGCAAACACGCGTGATGGTATATCACGTAGCAATTTCGGCGCGGGGCCAGGGAGTGTCAAAAAATCAAATACGGTCAGCAGCGTGGCAAATTGCTGAAAGACGGGGTTTGTCAAGACATACGGGAGCCCGGCGTTTTCTGCTGCTTCAGATGAATCGAACCGCGGAATCCAATTGTGTGTACTGTCCATCATTATGGACTCGGGCGTGGCATCCTCGGATACGGTTACAGCATTTGAGTCGCCCGGCGCAATAATCGTGTTGAAAGAGCGGAGGAATTGTACCAACTGTTGCTGGATATCATCGACCGCCCATGATTTGGTATGCCCGTGAAGCTGTATTTCTGAGAGAACTGTAGCCAGCATTTTTGGCAGTCTAGCCGATCTGAATTTGTGTATGTCGCGCGATAGAGTGCCCGCAGAGCCTTGACCGTACTTGGGGTGGTTGGCGAATGCTGCGTCCGTGAGCGGGATGCTGTCGCGCACCTCGAAAATCTTTTTGATTCCGCCGAGGCAGTCGCAGCACACTTGCTGTAACAAAAAGGTCATCATAACTTCGTTGTCGACGTGTGCTGGCAAATCTTCGTGTAGTTCGTCGTTGTTTAACAAATCGTCGGGATCCAGAGAAATTAGCACGTCTCTGAATGTGTTGTACAGATGATCTAACACTTTTGGATCTGATATGGCAAAACGGAGCATATTTAGCACTTGTTCGAGGCCGCCTGCTTCGTCTGCGCAGTTGAAACGCCTCGCAAAACCATAAGTTATCTCCGTCGCTTCTCCCTCGGTGTGTGTTGCGGAAATCGATGACGTGAGCAGTTTAAGTAGCAAGTGATTCCCGGCCTGCAGAGTGCCGCGTGGGAGTATCGGGTTGACGAACTGGCTAATCCCTTCGGAGGTCCGGTAGAAAAACTCGCCGAAATTCCGAATGGCGGCCCGTAAGAGTGAGATTTGAAACTGTTTCTGCTCGTCCATGTTCTCGGTGATTTGCATGCAATTCCGGATGGCCTGCTGCAACTTCAGTAGTAACGCAGCATGTTTTCCTGCGCCAGACTGTGTCACTCCTGATGCTTTGGTGACGTTTGCTTTACCGAATTCATCAGAATTTACGTCCATCGCCAGTCTTAAAATACGTGCGAATTCTCGCACATGTTTGGAGTTTGTGCCGTCTGGTGTAATTCGTCTACGGCCTTCTGGAAGAAGTGTAGACATCACAGGCAAGTAGGCCTTGATTCCGGTTGCGCCGGTCGGGCAGCCAATGTCATTGGCGAAGGTCTGGAGCATGTCTACCACAGTTGGCATCTCAGAGAGTAGGCGGCGATCGTTTGCGCTGGGCAACTTTGCTACCCGCAAGTTTGCTGCCGCAACTGCAGCACGCCGCGGATATCCGGAGCGATAAATATTGATGATGTCAAGCTGGCAAGCCAGCAATTTCCCTCAAATATGAAATCAGAAAGACGACAAGTATGGCGCAACCTGCGAGTTCCCAAAGTTCAACAGTGAATATGAATACCATGTTGGCTTGAGATTACCATCACCTGTTGACATAACGAATATGTTTAAATTCATAATGCGGTTCAGGATTTGCAAGAGTCATAACTCTTAAAGTGATGGCCAGGATACAGAGCATGCCTGTTTCGACTATGTCTTGGTCTGGACCGAAATTTTGAGCAGCATTTAGTTTCCTGCACAGCAAAAGTAGGTTTTAGTGATAACACTATGTAAGTCGATTTCTACAGTGAAATCTGCATTTTTACGCCATGTAGGCGGCCGCCTCGAGTGAAACCCACGAATGGGGATCACTGTCAGCTGCACCCACACGTCCCCCTTTGGTAGTGGGTTTCATGCGAGCTGCACTGAAGAAATGGTGTACCATGAAGGTTCCCATTTCGACAAGTTGATAAGTTTGAGTCTATTCAGACTGTATAGTTATAGTCTCACCAGACTTGGTATTTAGAGTCTCTTCAGACTACAAACGAGGTCTGTTAAAGACCTCACTGTTTGGTTTGACAGCAACTCACTCACTTTCAGAATAAAACCTTATCCTCTCCCCCAGCGGGGATTGGTGTAGGCATTCATCCTTAGGTGTCCTATTGTGAGATATGTGTGAGGGCTTGTACAGGCCTGGTTCATATTTCACATTAAATATTTTTACGGTCCCCGAGTGGGTAAACTGTTTTCCAGCTTTTCTACCTCACTCGGTTTCCTAAATATTT
>Ga0114994_10003823_pt1 | contig 10965 bp, 6 predicted proteins | sample ArcticOcean_MG_C_9_FD_87043 | JGI IMG/M metagenome (GOLD analysis project Ga0114994, IMG submission 87043) | Marine microbial communities from western Arctic Ocean - ArcticOcean_MG_CB2_152 | ecosystem: Environmental > Aquatic > Marine > Oceanic | place: Arctic Ocean: Canada Basin | collected... | reverse complement strand
CGCGCGCATGCTGGACCCGACGGGCCAGCCGACGCAGCCGCCGCCGCCGCCGCCGCCCGTCACGCAGCCGGCGCCGGCGCCGGGCTACGGGGCCCAGATGTTCTGGCCCAATTTGCCGCCCGGCGCGTCGCCGCTGGACTTGCAGCGGCAGCCGCCGCCGGGCGCGTCGCCGCTTGATTTATCCAGGGCGATCCCGCCGGCGCCGCCGTTGGGCGGGCCCTCGCCGACGCTGCCGCAGGGCTCGCCGATCGGCTTTAGTCCCCTGGTGGACTTCGCGCGCATGCCGCCGCCCCAGCCCCAGCAAGGCAAGAGCCCGGCGCCGCTGCGCCGGGACTTCTACGCGGCCCAGCCGCTGTCGCAGTCCATCGTGGCGGCCGCGCACGCCGCGGCGGCGGCCGCCGCGGGCGTCGCGCCGCCCTCCGTCACGGTCTCGAACACGACGGCCTCGGACACGCCGCAGAGCGTCACCTCCGAACTGAGCGCGTCGGTGGCCTCGCCCGCGGTCAGCCACTCGACGGCCGGCGGCGACTCGCACGGCGAGCTGACGGCCGACTCGGGCGTGCGCTCACTGCCCGACGACGCGACGCCGGCCGAGGCGTCGCAGGGCTCGGGCGAAAGTAGCTAAAAAACCCCTCTCTCGCTGATTTTTTTCTCGGGGCCGCTTGCCGCTTCGAGCTGCGTTTCCAAGATCAACTTATAATAGTATGAACGTACCTCCGCTTATTGGTCCCCTGACTTGCCCCCGGCTGCACACGTCCCGAAGTACGTCCCGAGACCGACTCGGAGAATAGGACGCTATCGAGGAGCAAGACGGCCGGCCGCCGCCCTAGGGGCTGGGGACCGGACCTCTAGGTAAAACTCAAAATGCCATTAGTGTGCTCGTCAGAGAGTCAGTCAGATGCTTTGTCCGCTGCCACGTGTTTCGCCACTTGACAATGACACGCGGCCGCATTCTGACAGTGGCCAAGGCACGGGCGCCGCGGACAAGGCGGCTTTGGAGTATAATAGTTGTATATTAGTACTGGTCGTCCCAGCTGTCCAGGGACACGCGCGCAAGTTCCCGCGCGGTCTCCTCCAGGACGTCGGCGCCAGAGTCCAGCGACACGCGCGGTCCGCAGGCCTGCTCCAGGACGTCGCCCTCGCGCCGCGCGTCGGCGTCCGTCCACGTGTCGATGACGCACGCTTGACTCGGGAACCACAACCCAGCGCCGCCCGGGCTCGGACAGGACAAGAGGAGCGCGTCGTCCGCTTCGCGGTGCGCCGACACGGCGAAGACGCCGCCGCAGCAGCGCCGGTGCGCGTCCGAGAAGACGAGTCCGTGGTCGAACGCCACCAGGGTCTCGACCTCGTCCTCGGCCAGCAACTCCACGAGCGTGCCGACGCGGACCGGCACCGCACCGCACGGCGGCGACACGACGGGCGTCCGCCGCCTCCCGCGCACGAAACCAAGTGTTCTAGGATTGGCGCCGTCGTCGGCCGCCGCCACGTGGATCAGGTAATTCTTGCCGCTCACCTCGACGCCGTTCACACTCGCCAGCACGTCGCCCGGCCGGATTGCTCCCACTAGAGGGGAGTCGAAGAAGACCTCGCGCACCATCGTGGACGTCCTCCCTTCGAAGGCGACGCCTAATCTCCCGGACGGCGCCTCCACCTTGTACGCCGCGCCCTCGTCGTCCGACGCCAGCTCGTCCTCGAGCGCGTCGAGGTCGAGGTCCAGGCGCGGCCCCGCGAGGGCCATGTCCACGCTGACCTTGTGGAGCTCCGTCTGGCCCCGTTCCAGGATGTCGTCGTCGGAGTCCGACCCGTCGAAGCCGTCGAGGACCGCCCGCTGCGCCGGGCTGAAGCTGCCCCCGGTCTTTTTCTTGCCGAAGAGGCCCATACGTGCACCGATGGTGTGCTGCTCCGTGTCAATGCGGGTCGCTTTGCCGCCCTGTGGAAGGACTGGAGAGGCAGCCGCGCCGCAAGGACTAGAACGGCAGCCTCGCACGCGGAAAACGACGGATTGTGCGTTCCGTGCGCGACGCAACGACCTGGCGACGGGCGCGCGCGCGGATTGGCCACGAGTCAAAGGCGGCCGGGGAGGGATCGAATTTAGGAGAAAGGATTTTGCGGATTACGCGGGGCGGCTCCGCACGTGCTGTGGGGGGGCACGCGCCGGGCGGCGAGCGCTCCGCCGATCGACGGGTCTCTCGCAAAATCCAGTAAAACGGGTTTTACAAAGCAAAAAACGCCCTTAAAGACAGCCCTAGCGGCCGGGAGGAGCGCGTACCGATCCTTCGAGCAGCCGTACGATGCTCCGTCCGGATCACGCCCGGACCGCGAACGCGTAAGGGCTGCCCCGTAAGCTGCCGACCATGCGCCTCCTCCTCCTCCTCTCCACCGTCGGCGCCCAGTTGGTCTGGAGGGAGAACGTGACCTGCATCAACGAAACCTTAACAAGGGACGAGCGCCCCGGCGCGGGCGAGTACGTAGAGGTCGGCGGCGGCTGGGTGCCGAACTTCGTCCGAGTCGACGTGCGGGCGCAGTACGTGCACCAAGTGGGCGGGGACAACTCCTCGAAGCTGGCCAAGCGGTTCTGCGCGGAGATCGGGGCGTCCATCGCGACCATCTACGATGTCATGGAAGACCAGCTGGCCTGGGACGCGTGCCGCCCCGCGGACTGCTGGATCGGCCTCGAGGAGGACGGCGGCGTGCCCCTGCAGAAGTGCGCGCCGAAGTGCGGCACGGCGGACACGTGGTGGGGCGAGCAGGTCTGGCTGTGGCCGGACGGGTGGCGCAGCGGGGGGCCCAACGCGGGCGACGTCGTCGGCTACGAGAACTGGAACCGGTACGGCAACCAGCCGGACAACGGCAAGGCCGTCGGCACGAGTGTGGACGAGCGCCACGCCACGATCGCGGGCCACGACGGCCACTGGTACGACGTGCTCGGCACGACGTTGAACTTCCCCCTCTGCCGCCTCTGGCCGAACTCGACGGACGGCTTCGTGTGGAACGGGACGGACTGCAAACCGAAGCGGACGCCGGCGCCGACGCAGTACAACGTCCTGTTCCAGGACCCCCAGTTCGTCTGGGGCGGCTTCTTGCTCCTGGTCTTCCACGCGTGTGGCGTGTCGTTGCTGTATACGTTAGCGCGCAAGGTGGAAGCCAAGCGGGAGCGCACGAAGGAGCACTACTACTACGGGTGCCTGTCGACCGTATGTTCCATCCTCCTGTTCATCCCCTTCCCGCCGTACGCGTTGATTCCCCTGGTGACGCCGTGCGACAAATACCGGAACGCGGTCGTCCCCGAAGGCAGCGGCGGCCCCGAGAGTCTGCTCGACGACGGCAAGAGCACGTGTGCGCAGTACTGCTCTGCGTTCGTGGAACTCGTGCAAGCGTGCACCTGGGCGCTCGGGGTGCCGTGCACCCTACCCATGTCGCGGAGCGACTTCCTCGCCTCGCGCTACAACGACTTCGGGGGGGCGGCGTACCGGGCGTGTGTCGATTTGAAGTTGAGAACGGAGGAACGGGTGAAGTGGCTCGACGCCTGGGGGTCCATTGATGCGGACGCCGGCAATTCGATGGACGCGGCCGAATTTTTTAGTCATTTTGACTTTGCTCCTGATGCCTTTGCCAGGCGGTTGTACGATATTTATGATGCGAAGAAAACAAATGGTGTTCCTTTCTCCGATTTTCTGGTCATCACTTGGCGCTTGTGCAACGTAAGTCGTCAATCGTGCGAGGAGGTGGCGTTCCGGTTACTCCGGCGGAGTTCGCGCTTCCACCCCGAAGATTCTACACTGGATGTGCGGGACGTGCAGCGCTTCGTGGAGCACCGGTACGGCTTCTCGAGGAGTAGTGCCAAAAAGAAGTCTCTCCAAATCTTCCAGTACCTCGATGAAGACGGTTCCGGCGGTATTGATTTTAAGGAGTTCGCCGCGTTCGGTCAAACGAATCCTGTGTTCCTGGCCGTGGGCCACCGCATGCAGACCAAGCTGCGAGCTCAACTGTTCGGGGTCCCCTATTGGCGGAGGCAAACCAAAAGAAGGCGGGACCGGTACGTCTTTGACGGGAAGTTTGAAACGGCCATGGCGGCCTACGTGACATTGCGGTACGGCGATAGTGTCCCGAAGTTCGGCGAACGGACCCCGCGACCAAAGACAACGACCGCGGCCGTCGACTTCTGGGCCGAGTTCCCCGAGGTCTATGCTCAAGTTTTGAAGCAATTGCAGCAGGACACGGAGGTAAAGAGTTCCCTCGCGTCGGCGCACCGCTTCATGCGGGCGGAGCTCCACCAGAAGCTCATGAAGGCCGTGGAAACATTGTTCGGCGACGCCCGGTCCCTGGGCGGGGCCTTTGCGCGGTGGCGTTCACGTACCATCCTGCAGCAGCGCCTATTGCGGGACGTGGACTCGGCCACGGGCACGTCACTGTCCGAGCTCGGGACGGACGACGCGGTCCACGCGGGCATCATCGGCCAGATGAACCGGTGTCTGCCGGCCCACGAGGTGCGGGAGGCTACGCTTGAACAAGCGTCGGACGTGGCCACAAAGAAGCGGTCGAAGCGGTCGCGGCTCGCGGCGGCGCACGCGGGGACGTTACGCGCCTCTTTAGGTGATCATACTATAATGGAGGACGGCCACGGCTGGCGCGAGCGCGAGTCCGTGGTGTCGCTCCGGCGGTCGTCGTCGTTGAAATCACGATCACGGATTAGACCCTACTACGACGACGACGAGTCCGAGGACGAGTCGGCCGCGTCCTTTTTGTACGAGGACGACGGCTCCGTGATGAGTAAGTTGACGTTGTAGTAATTGGCTGCTTTCTTTTGCGCCCAGCGTGGCTTCTTTTTGAAGACTTCGGCTTGAAAACATTGGAGAAACCCGTTTAACTAAACAAAGCTAAAGCTGAGCTCGAGCACAATCTCGAACGCCACGCATGCTCGTTGTAAGCTCATCGCACAGCGTTTAGACTTACATAACTCTCCGTCTCCGAGGCCTCTCATAACTTGGTGTCAGCTGACGCTGCTGTTGCGTTGACAGAGCCATCGTAGTCACAAAATGGGCGCTGCACAATCCGGCCCATTGTCTGGCTCGATGCGCGTCGCTGTGGCTGCGGGTTACTGTGTTTTGTTAGCCGTAAACGGCATCTTCGGCAGCGGCGCGTTTGGCGTACCTACTAACGCCGATGTTTCGAACGCTTACCCGACGAACGTGACGCCCGCCGGCCTCACATTTGCCATTTGGGGCCCGATCTCCCTGCTCCAGGGCGCAGGCACCGTGTTGATGGCCGCCGGCAAGGCACCGGTGCTCGGCGCGACAGTAGCTGGTCCGTGGCTGGCGACCTGGGCGTGCGAGGTCGGCTGGCAACTGGTCTTTGCGCAATCGCCGATGGAGAACGGCAAGGCGACCGGCACCGCGGGCGAGCGGTTAGCGGTCTTCGTGCCGAGTTTTTTCCTGCTGGCGGGCGGCTTCGCAAGCATGCTCCGGGCGGGTAGCCTGATCAAGGGCGGCTCGGGCGCCGAAGCGCTTCTTATCGCTTTGCCGACGGGCCTAAATGCGGCATGGCTCGCGGCCGCCACGGGTATCGGCGTCAGCCTCGTCGCTCAGGAAGCTGCGCCGTCGCTAGCCACGCCGGAGGCGGGGGCGGTACTGCTCGGCGGCGTTGTCGGGGCGGCATGCTTCCTGGTGCCAACCTTTCTGAAGAAGAGTGCCGCATTGGGTCTGGGCTACGCCGCTGGTACGTGCTGGGCCTGCTACGGGATGACGAAGGGCGATTCGCCCCATCCCGTCAAGGACGTGGCGACGGTCGGCGGATGGCTAATCGCAGTCGTGTCCGCCGGCGCACTTATCGCAGGCGGCCAATCACCGGCCGCTCCCGCGGCGGCGGCGGACCTCCTGTCGGAAAAGGCTTAAGAATACACCATACACAATTTACTTTTCTTTGACGAGCCCCCGGATCTCCGTTTTGGAAAGATCCAGCCCCCGGCCGCGGAGCTCGTCCAGGAGGGCGTCGTACTACTCCCGCGTAGGGATAAAGTGGCCCCTGTGCGGCGAAATGCGCGTCACGCGACCCTCCTCCACGACGATCGAGCCCGCGAAGCGACACGCGTGGCCGCGCGTTAGCGAAGAGTGGTGCAGGGTCCCGGCAATCTTCTGCGCCGCAAGGAGGTGACCGAAATGGTCCATCACAAAGATCCCGCCGCGCCCGCGATCGCGGACGCGCGGGAGCGGCCGCTTGCGGCAAAGGAGCCCATCGTCATGGTCGAGCGCCCCGAGCACGTCGCTCCACGTCGCTTCCGAGGGTATCTCTTCGGACAGCGCGAAACGGCCATTTTCTTGCTGAAAACGCGTCCACAGACGCTCGTACTGCTCGCAGTCGTCGTCCGAGGCACACGCTTGTTCGCGATGCGCAAAGAGCGGGTCGCGCAGCATTTTGAGCAGGCCCTCGTCGACGAGCGGCCGCAAGACCCGTTCGCGGGTCGCCGCGTCGACTACATCATCGGGGTTTGCCGTCTCGGCCGCGGCGCGCGCCGCGTCCACGAGGGCCTCGCGCCGCCCTGCCGGCGCAAGAACCGGCTCGACGAGGGCCCACGCCGCTGCCGGGATGGGCCCCGGCAGGGTGACGAGTGTGCCGTCGACGCACCAGCGCAAACAGCCGTCTCGTATCTCCACCTCGAAGGCCGGGAGCATGGGCCGCGGCAGGTAGCACACTTTCCCCTCGTCGAGGAACCGCCGTGGAAGCTCTGGCAAGTCGACCAGAGCCCCCCTACCTTCATCCAGCCACTGGAAGAACGACATGCGCGTCCGCGACGCCTCCCAGCGCCCAAAGTAGGGGTGCAGCAGCGAGCCGTACCTATGTTGGTCGTCGAGCACTTCCAGCCACTGCCTTGGCACCACACCCAGGATCTGCGTCTCGCCGTGGGCGACCCTTTCTTGCGCGAGCTTCCTGGCTTTGCGCGCCGCCTTCTCGAGCTGGCGCACGCGCTCCGCTTGCTTGGCGCGCTCCTGCGCGAGCGCGTCACGTCTTTGCAGGACGTGGGCGAGTCGGACCTCATCGGCCTCCGCCCCGCCCCGCCCGGCGTGCTGCCTCCGCAGGCATTCTTACGGCAACACGACCTGTTCGTCCGGCGACGCTTCGCAGCGCGCGTAGGTAGCAGTCCCGGCGAGCGCTGGTGCCGCGAGCCGGCGCAGGCCGCGCAGGAGGGTGGCAGCCATCTCCTAGCCTTGGGCAGTGCTCTGTTGTGCAGCCAATGCAGAGGCTTGCAAGCAATTAGCGCTCGATGCAGCAGCTTCAACCGTCTTGCACACGTACGTTATTTAATGCTCCAGCTGCGCCTGGCAATTATCAGTGTGCTCGATACTTGGACCCAAAATGCCATGCTCCCCAGTTTTTTAGCCTCAAGGGGGCAATCACCAATTGAAGACGCACCATGGCTCGAGAAGCGCGATAGGGTCGCGAACGCGGCTGAGGCTCGGCGCAAGCGCCCATATATCGTGCGGGTTTCACACATCGAGCTCGACCGACGCGTGGCACATCGATTAAAACTCCTGCTGTGGTCGCGATCGCACAGCTGGGAACGGCACAGTTTGCCGACAATATCTACCTTGCATTACCTGCAACGATTACCGCATCAGCAGCACGCTCGGCACCGCACAGATAATGATGCAAAAGCTCCTCGCAGCGCTGCTCGGCGTCGCCGCGGCACGCCCAGCAGTCCGGGAAATACGGAACCTCCAAGAGTACGACAAATTGATCCAGCACCACAAGAGCGAGACCGGTCTGCCGGTCGTCGTCGACTTCTACAGCGACTCGTGCGGCCCGTGCCGCATGATCGCGCCGGCTTTTAAAAAGCTGGCCAAGGAGATGAAGGACCGGGCCGTCTTCGCCAAAGTGAATGTGGCGCTGGCGCGGGACGTGGCATCGCGCATGCGCGTCTCGTCCATGCCCACCTTCCACTTTTACGAGGACGGCGTGAAGCGCCACGAGTTCAGCGGGGCCGGCGAGTACCAGCTCAGGCAGCTCGCGGAACGGGTTGCTTCGGATGCCCAAGCGAAGAACGTCCGGCTTTCATCTGACTCGTTGCAGGCTTTTTACGACGAGCACGACCCCTCCAAAAAAGACATTGGGAAGATCCTCAGCAAGTGCGCTTCGCTCGCTAAAGGTAAAGAGTGCGTCGGCGGCGCCGCCAGGGAGCTGGCCAAGAAGCTCAGACAAAAGTTCGGAGCCGCGCCCGCGTTGTCCACGCGCTTCGGCGCGGCGAAGGCGCCGCCCCCGAAGGTCACGCGGAGCCGGTCCCTCGACGCGGCCTCGACGGACGAGTTGCTGGCGGAGCTGGCGAAGCGTGCGGACGACGACGACCTGGCGTTCGCCGCGGCCAACGCGGCCGACGAGGCTCGAATGGAACTGGAGGAGGACGAGGAGGAGGACGAGGGAGAGCTGCCCCTGTATCGACCCCACGGCCAGTTCGCGGAACGCGTGGTGATCGTGGGCGCCGGGCCCGGCGGCCTCTCGGCGGCGGTCTATGCGTCACGAGCCGGGCTCGCGCCCGTGGTCGTCGCGCCGGACGGCGGCGGCCAGCTTCTAGGAAAGGGTGTCACCGTGGAGAACTACCCCGGCGTGCAGGGCGACACGGGGCCGGGCCTCGTCAAGAAGATGCGGCAGCACGCGGCGGATTGCGGCGCGGTCTTCTACGCCCACAAATCGTATGAGGTGGACCTGAGCCAGCGGCCGTTTGTAGTGCGGACGCCGGAGGCGAACATCAGCGCGCACGCCCTCATTATCGCGACGGGGGCGGACTCGCGTTGGCTCGGGGTCGAGGGCGAGGCGACGTATCGGGGGGGCGGCGTGTCGAGCTGCGCGACCTGCGACGGGTTTTTGTTTAGAGATCTCGACGTGGCGGTCATCGGCGGCGGGGACACGGCGATGGAGGACGCGCTGGTCCTAGCCCGCACGTCCAAAAGCGTCACGGTCGTGCACCGGCGCGACGCGTTCCGGGCGAGCCACGAGATGGCGAAACGGGTCTTGGAACACCCGAAAATCACGATACGGTGGAACGCGACCGTCGAGGCTTTTAGAGGGGAAGAGGTGCGGGACGACGCCGGCTCGCGCTCCATGCTCACGGGCGTGACCCTCAGGGACACGGCAACCGGGGAAGCGGACGCGTTGGCCGTCAAGGCGGCCTTCGTGGCGATCGGCCACGACCCCAATACGAGGCTCTTCGGCGGTCTCCTCAAAACGAACGGCCAGGGCTACCTGGAGTTGCGTGGCGGGCGCTTCGCTACCGAAGTGAGCGTGGCGGGCGTCTTCGCGGCGGGCGACGTCGCCGATCCCATATATAGACAGGCCATCACGTCCGCTGGGAGTGGCGCCATGGCGGCGCTCGACGCCGAGCGCTTCCTCTCGGAGAAGGGCATCCAGGACGAGAGCGAACGGTTCGCGGACGACCTGATGGCGGAGCTCATGGCGGACATGGGTTCGAGTGATGCTTACAACGCGTACTCGGAGCCCGTGGACCTGACGAGCGCGAACGCGCGGGCGGAGCTGTAACCTTATGTTCTATGTTATTCAAGTTCGCGGTGGTGTGCGGTTGGGGTGTACTCGGTGACCGCCGCACGCCATTACTGCGCTAGAGCGTGCGGTGGGGGAAGGCACAACGCTCTCGCCGCGACGCTAGTAGACACCATGTCAAGTTACAGCGGGGAGGATTGGCACGCGGAGTGGGCGAGACGACGCGACGTCTGCGCGAAAGGACAAAGACCACCTCACACCGCGTCGTCCCCGGCCACGAGTTTCCGGATGGCGTCCGGTTCGTCCCCGTGCTCCTCGCTTGACACGAGGTCGAGCGTATGCGGCGCGGGCTCCGGGCCCTCGGTCGACGGCCGCCAGGGCTTGGCTTCCGCGTCGTGCTTGCCCTCGCGCGAGCACCACACGCACCGCGCGGCGAGGAGGCAGCAGCCGACAATCGCTGCGACGATGATGCCCACGAGAGCGCCCGTCGCGAGGCCGCCCGACTTCTTCTTCTTTTTGTTGCCGCGGGGCACGTTCTCGGGCGTCGGCGTGGCCGTCGGCGCGGGCACGGGCGCGTCCGTCGGCTGGTGCGTGGGTTCCGAGGACGCGTCCGTCGGCTGGTGCGTGGGCGCCGGCGTGGCAGTAGGCGAGTGCGTCGCGGTCGGCGCGGCCGTGGCCGTCGGAGCAAATGTAGCAGTGGGCGCGGGCGAAGTCGTCGGCGTGGCCGTGGGCACCGGCGTCGTGAAGTCCCAGCTCGTGTTGAAGATGTACGTGCTGTTCGGGGCCAGGATCGGATTCAACGAATCCGGGGGCGGCACGATGGTCACGTTGTCGAACCCGGCGACGTTGAACGCCTCTGCCCAGAAGAGCAATTGTTTGACGAACTTCCCATTCTCAATCGCCTTCTCCATCGACTGGACTAAAGACGGCGGCGCGTCGTAGGGTAAGTCAATACCGTCGTGGCAGTCCTGCGCGTTCCGGAAGCCGACCTCGCCGCACGTCCGCCAGGGGTCGCCCATGCGCACGGTCGAGACGATCTGGACCGACGTCGTTCCCGGGATGGGCAGCAGCTGGACGGCCACGACCTGCTCGGGCGCCTCGACGATCGGAATGACGTCGTCGATCGCGTGCTGCACGACGCGCTTCGCCGTCGCGTCCTGGAACGTGCCGGCGGGCACGTCGACCACGACTACGAGGGCGCAGCATTCACCACACGCACTCATTGCGGTCGCTCCACACCAGATACTCCGCCACACTTGCGGCCTGCTCGTGCAGGCGGCCCGTGACGCCCGACGCGACGTCGCTCCGGGCCTTGGAGAACATGAGGAGGCCCGTGCCGGCTGTACTGGCTGTCGTGGCGAGGGTCTTGGCCGACGTGGAGAGGTTTTCCAGTTGAGCAACCCGGCTCGAGAGCATGCCCAGGAGCAGCGTGGCGGAGCTCTTGACCATGGTGAGCGTCGACGGCGGGCCCGGGCTGCT
>Ga0114994_10003820_pt1 | contig 10968 bp, 8 predicted proteins | sample ArcticOcean_MG_C_9_FD_87043 | JGI IMG/M metagenome (GOLD analysis project Ga0114994, IMG submission 87043) | Marine microbial communities from western Arctic Ocean - ArcticOcean_MG_CB2_152 | ecosystem: Environmental > Aquatic > Marine > Oceanic | place: Arctic Ocean: Canada Basin | collected... | reverse complement strand
GCCAAAGTTCTTCATAAGTTGAAAAAAGTTCGTTTTCTTGGTGAAGTTTGGGGACTTGATTTCCTTCCAGTAGAGCGATTCCTTTTTCGAGGGCAATAGTGGAGAGTTTGATGCCTAAAGAAATCTCCTCCTCGATAAGTTTTGATTTGGAGTGGGTAGATCGGGTTGAAATTGATTGCTGGATCGATTGCAGGAATGAAATCCCCTCTTTAAATTGTTCAGTAGTATGATTTTGGCGAATATGAGTGACTAGTTTATCTGGCAATGAAGTAAATAGAAGGTGCCAGCAAAGACTGGTGTTGGGAATGTCTGACCCAAGAAATCTATCTAATTTGCCTAATTCAATCATTGCCGAGTGTTCGTCTTTCGATTGATTCTCGCAAACCAGTTTACCTATCCCGTCAATGACTTCGCGTTCGTCAATTGATTGATTGTTCCATGCCTTGGCCGCACCGTAGAGTAATGGCGGATAAAGAGTCGCCCAAGGCTGATGGTTCCCACAGTCACCCCAGCTAGTAATAAGTACACCTTGAGCGTTATGTTTTTGAGCATGGGTAATGGCTGAGTCAATATTCTCGCAAGTATTTTCCCAACGCCCGGAAAAACTTCTCCATGTACCCGTTCCTGGGGCGAGGCAATAGGATAAACCGCAAGAGGCAATCGCATTGGCTTGTTCGTTAAACGGATGACTGGGTTCGTAGCCCCAAATAATGGGCGATGCCGAAGGCGGAAGCCTTTTAGCATTTCCTGGGTTTTCGAGTAAGACATCCGCCCAGAATTGCATCTCTTTTCCGTGCGATTCGACGAGCTGACGAATACCTTCCAAATGAGAGAGGTAGACTTGGTCTTTTCCCTCCTTTTTAATTTTATTTTTGCTCCAACCTTGTCCAAGTTCCCAAGGTTCGTCCATTCCCACATTAAACTTCTTGGAAGAGAAATTGGGTAGGTATTCGGAGTATAAAGAGTCAATAAAGTCTAAGCTCTCCTGGTTTGGCTTAAGAGTCGTACCATGATCTCTTACCATGAAGGGATTCTCTCTTCTAAAACCGTCTGGGCATTCGGCCAGGTGTTTATATTGATCGTGTCTGAGCCATCTTTCAAAATGACCAAAAGAATTTAAGTTGGGGACTAGTTCGATAAATCTTTCCTTACAATATCGATCGATCAATTGAATTTCTTGTGCAGTGAAAGGGGATGAATCTCTCCAAACGGCCTCATGTTTCTGAAAGGCAAAAGTGTGTTCGATGTAGAGTTGAAATTCATTGATATGAAGTTGGGCAAGCAGGTCGATTAATGAATATAAGGTATCCATCTTTGGCACCTTACACCTGCTCACATCGAGCATAAATCCTCGTCTTTCCAAAAGAGGGTAGTCCTCAATTTCCAAGCAGGGAAGATTCTGAACATATTCTTGATTCCCTAGAATTTGAAATAGAGTTTGAAGACCGTGGAAAATACCAACTGCTTCGTTTCCAGAAATAATTATTTGGGAGGGGGTGATTTTTAAATTATATGCCTCCGGATGAGATAATTTTTCTTTGAGAATTAAAATGAGTGCTTCTGACGCTTGCCCAACTGAAGAAAATCCGTGATTGAGCAAATGAGGTTCTACTATTTGAAAGGAATTGTCTTCAATGTAGAAAGGAAAAGTCGAGGGAATAGGAAATCGGTCGGAAAAAGTTTTAAGTTTTTGCGGTTGAGGAAAGAGGCGGATTTCAAGTCCTTTCATTATTTTTTCTTAAGGAACAGCAATCCAGTGCCCCAGGTAATGAAAACAGTTACCGGCCAGGCCCACGCGGTGTTGATAGTAGGTTTTAATTCTTCACCTATTTCTTGTAATCCACTCCATTTGAGTGCTTGTTCCAGGGAGATTAGATCAAAATTGAGCAGGACTTGATAGATGTCTGGCCTAAGGTAGGCAACGAGGGTAAAGGAAATTAGAAATCCTAGTGCGAGGCCCTTCGCTTTTACACGGGGGGTAAAAAGAGCGGCAAAGAACATGCCGAGCATGGGCCCCGTGGTGTAGGAAACCATTCCGAAAGCGAGTACTACCACATTCACTTTTCCGCGTAGTGAATCTAGTTCCACGGCAAATGCGGAAAGAATTATCCCCCAGAAAATAACCAGTAAGCGCGAGTGAAGTAAGTCCTTGTTGGCTCTACCTGATGGTGTTTCCACTTTGCGGAATAGCGAAAGAGTGGTTTGTGAAAGGGCTGCAAGGATTGAGTCGAGGCTAGATATTGCCGCGGCGAAAATACCAGCAAGGATTAGCCCACGAAGTCCGACTGGTAATTCAGTCACAATCCAAACTGGGAATATAAAGTTATTATCCACAGAGAAAATAGAAGGTTCTACTCCCGCGGTTCTCATTGGTTCATAGTAGGCGAATAATGCAGCACCCACAAATAACATAAGAGTTGTAAGTAGTAGGGCAGCCGAACTGGTAATCATTGCTTTGCGTGCGTCCGATGCATCGCGACAACAGAACATCCTTTGAGCATTCAATTGATCGACACCAAATGCGCTAAGGTTTTGAAAGGGCACGGCGATAATTGCGACCCAAAGAGTAAAGCCCACTGCTGGGTCTTTGCTTAGGTTAAGAAATGTAAACTTTCCCGCATCGCCGGAAACTTGCATGAGAGTAGCCCATCCATCATCTAAAGAAAAAACGATCCAGAGTAAGGAAAGTAAACCTGCCCCAACAAAAAGGAAAAATTGCATGACATCAGTCCAAATGACAGTCCTCATTCCTCCCATTAAGGTCCACCCGACTGCGAAGAGACCAATAATCCAGATACATTGGTGAAATTCGAGAGGGGTGACTACTTTGAGGGCAAGTGCCGCGACTAAAACCCGAACACTTTGTCCGAGTATCCCACCGATTTGAAAAATGATGGTGGCAAGTCGTTTGGCTCCAACTCCAAGCTGGTTACCCATGTAATCATAAGGACTATAGATTTCTTTTTCGTAAAAGACTCGAACGAAAAAGATACCCACGATAATTCGTGCAATAATAGACCCGATGCCCCATTGGAGGTAAGTAAAGTCACCACCTGCAGCATAGACCATCCCTGGTACGCCAATAAAAGTGACACCACTTATTTCAGTGGCGATGATAGAACCAGACACCGCGAGCCATGGGAGAGACCGACCGCCGAGGAAGAAGTCTTTAATTGTGGACTGTTTTCCTTTTAATAGGTGTCCGACAAGAGTAGTCGCGAGTAAGTAGCCTGCGACCACAAGCCAATCTATGGTGGTAAAGTAGTTATGGAAATCCATCCAAGTTGACCCAACATGATTTTATGGAGAAAGAAAACGGAAAAGCGACTTTAGTGAATAAATATTACTTTTGGGAACAACTTCTCCTTTCCCTTACAAATTTGATGTGTGATAAACAAAATATGAATGTCTTTACGCTGATGATTGGTGGAGCAGCCCTTTTTATTGCAGGGTGTGCTGCCTATTTTAGCGTCCGCGGGATCGCACTGACCTTTGGTGCGGTAAGTTCATTTACAATCCCGATCATTGTGATGGCTTCAAGTTTAGAGTTCGGTAAGTTGATCGCAGCCTCATTCCTTTATCGAAACTGGCATTCATGTAATAAGACTCTTCGGACCTATCTTTTACTTGCAGTATTTCTTTTAATTGGAATCACTTCGGCTGGGATTTACGGATATTTATCACAGGCATTTGAGCAAACCATTAATCAGGTTGAAGGATACGAGAAAGAAATCGCGAGTTTGCAGAGGCAACAGGTTGAATATGATCGATTAATTGACGCCTATAAGATGTCTGGAAAGAAAGGTTCGCTGCTTCGAGAAGAGAAACAGACAGAGGAGCGAGCCCGACTAGAAGATTATATCAAAGAGAGAAGGGCAGATATTGGTTCAGCCGAGGAAGCAAAAACCCGTCTCGCCGAAGAAACTGATCAAATGATTGTGGGGGTTCGAGAACGAAGGGAGGACGAGAAGAAAAGAATCGAGGATTTTATTGAATCGAGAAGGAAAGATATTTCATTATTGGAGAGTCAAAAGTTGCCTTATAAATTAGAGACTGACCAGCGCATAAACTCAGAATTGGCAAAAGAAGAAAAGATCAATCTAAGAATTGCTCAGTTAGATGAAGTGGTTAAGGCTTATCAAGACAAAGGTGCAGGCGGCTTTTTGAAGGAAGATGGTTTTAAAAAAGCGGCCCAACTTTTAAAAACTCAATCCGAAGAGAGGGATGGATTACGTGCGAGTTTACAATCAATTACTGAGGCGGCGCAAAAAGCCCGAGACGATTTGGAAAAGAGATATGGAGGACTGGACGGAAGAATTGTTCAGGCTCAAAATGAAATTGCCGAGGCAAATACTAAAATTACCACTCTAACTACTGGAGGTGCGGAACAGGCTGATAATGTAAAAACTGCACTGGAAAACCTTCAGCAAGCCAGATCCTCAGTCGACGAACGGATTAAATCTCTCGAAAACGAAATGGGAGAGGCGAGTCGAAAAATTACCTCTTTGAGTGAGAGTGGATCAGTTTTTGGACCCGAAAGTTCGGCTGAATTAGAAGCAAAAAAAACCGAACTTTTCGCCAAGAAAGAAGAAGCAGAGAACACGATTCTTAATTTGGATAGTAAAATCAGATCGACTGATATTGGTTCCTTTAAATTTATTGCTCGAGCATTTGATACTTCTGTAGCGGAGGCTGAAGAGACTGAAAATCCTTTGATTATCGAAGAGGCAATGACCAAAGCGGTGAATCGTGTAGTGAAATGGTTTATACTCCTTCTTGTGGTGGTGTTTGATCCCTTGGCGGTAACCCTCGTGGTTGCTTACAATGCCTCACTGCTACGAGGGAAAAATCCAATACCCATCGATGTGGCAGTTGAGAATTCAAGCAAGAACTCTTTTTTCTCAATGGGTAATTTAATTATCTTAATTGTAATAATTGGGCTGCCTGGTTGGTTTTTATATGAAAAGTTTGGGCCACAACAGGTGGACGATCCAGGGAAGATTGCCAAAGCATCATTTTTGAGTAAACTTTCATCTCGTAAATTTGATGACCGTGCATTTGCTTATGTTCCTGAGAAGGCATTTGGGGTGTTTTCGTTTTCTGGTTTACGAATGGTTGAGCAGGTTGGTTTACCTAAGATTATTGCTGATGACTTTTTAGAAAATATTCCATTTTTAAGTAATTTATCATGGGAACCTGAAGAGTGTGGAGTTAATCCTTACGGTCGGGTTCTTTATTACCTCAAGTTTCCGAATGAGGATTTTATTGAGAAAAGGCAGCAGGATATTGCTTGGGGTTTAATAATACCGATAGGGGATCAGGATCGACTTAGGGAATTTATCTTACGAAAACTCAAGTTGAAAGGATCGTCTACTTCATGGCAAATTGAAGAAAGTAATTCTCCATCCTTCATTTCATTTCATCACAGAACATCCCATATTTCATTGGGCATGGATGATCAATGCCTAGTAATCTTATCTTCTTGGTCAGATCAAAGTGATCCTGAGTTTTTAGCTGATGAACTGACACAAATCTTTAGTTATGGGCAAAATTCTACTATTACGAATTCTGTTGTGGCGAATAAACTTACTGGAGACGATTACGATGTTGGATTGTCTTTAAATGGGAAGAACTTTTTTGAATCTTTTACTAAAAATGGTAAAGAAGATGAACTTTTCGAAAACTTTCGAGATTTTGTAAGTTTTGATTTAGACTTGAAGGCAAAAGTCCAAATGGATCGTGTATCACTTGAGGGAGTATATGAATATGAAAATGGTGTTCTTGATTCTGGATTTGGAATTCATGTAGCAAGTAAATTGGATCAAATAAGAGAGGGTGAAAGTTCAATATCCTTGGACTCAGTGTACGGTGAATTCCTTGAAATCTTTTTGCAACGCCTCGATTTTCAAACGGCAAGCAATTTAATTGAGAGAATTGATTTGTCTCAAACAATTGGTTTCGAACAGTTTACTGATTTAAAAGCAACGAGCCGAATCAGAGGTAAGCAAAATGGAACTATTTCAATGGTTCTTAACACTACCGAGTCTGGAGGGGGAGCACTTTGCTCATTAGTAGACTTGCTGGTTGCGGCATTGAATCCCTTTCCCGCTCCTTCATTAGACAATTAATTCGGTGAAGAGAGAAATATTGTCTTGGTTAATTTGCTTCATTTTATTTTTTTTATTTTCTAATTGTTCGACTACTCCTTCAACACAAAAAACTAATAGTTCTAATTCTACTACTGGGGCCAAAGCCGTTTCTGGATCAAGTGATTCAAATGAGTTAAAAGAATCCTTAGGCTTTAAATCTTCTACAGTTAACACGGTAACCAGAGGTGTGAAGGATTCCACAGAAAGCATTAATCCCTCAAAGGGAGAAAATAAAAAGGAAGATGTAAACAAAGTGGGTAGAATTAATCGAACTGAAAATTTAATTCAAGAAAATGTCGCAGGACTTCCGGTAAACTTAGTTGAAATTGAAGACAACTCATCTTTATTAGGAGGCAATGAGAGTCATTCAAATACAGTTCATAATATTGTCAGCGAAAATCGTGAGGCTAAACTGACCGAGCAAGGCGAGAATGAACCACCCGATACTGATAAGGAATTAAAAGAATCCGAGCTTAGAGAGATTGGTGAAGTCAAGCAGTCTTTGAATCAAAAGAATAGCACAGAACCAACTCAGTCAATAGGCGGAATTAATTCTCGACTTGAGAGTTCTATCCCTAATGAGAGTAAAGATGTGCGAGCAGTGAAAAAAGGACAAGATTCAGATCTTGAATCTTATTTTAGCATAAAAAATACTGACGAACTCAATGGGCAAATAAAGACTATTCAAATGAGACCTGGAGGAAAAAAAATATTAGTCAAAGAGGAGCAACAAGAAATTGGGTTTACTCAATCGGATTTGAATCCAAAGGATTTAGATGTCAGTGTTAGCAAACTTGAGGATCAAGTGAGAACGAATAAAAATGTAATTCAAGGAGTTGATTTTTCTGCCGCTCATCTACCTGAATCCTCAGTTGTCCTATCTTCACAATCTGAATTGGTTCCATTGAATGAAGCGAATAATAAAATTGGTTTTAAATCAGATCCATTAGCTATTTTGGGGGATGAGGTCGAAGGTAAGGTTCGTCTTATAGGGATGAAAGATCATAGCCAAAATCTAAACATTCCAACGGACCAGCCTTTCCCCAAAGTGAGATTTAAGGATAAAGTTGATATAATTCCTGAAAGTAATAATAAGTTTACTCCTGCCCATGATTTGAAGAAGTACGGAAATACTACCAATGGGTACGGGAATATTCGATCATTCCTTAATCGAAATGAAGGTACAAAAAACGATAAGAATGAAAAAGGCTTCCAGGGGTTCACTCGTGCCAAAAGTTATTTGGATACAGAAAGAAAATCTATCAATTCAGAAATTTCATCGGAGGGGCTTGGCCTTAAAGGTCGTCCGTATGAAAAAACATTAGAGTGGATTAATAATCGTGGTCGCAGTTTTAGAGAAGCAACTGTTGAATGAAAAAAGAACTGCGTTCTTCTTGGATACTAGTCTTATTGGTCTTACTGGGGATCTTATTTATCGGTCAAGTCGCAGGGCTTTTTTTTGAGATGACCGATATCTTTAAAAGTTTTGGGATGCCTAACCGGTAGCGAGTTTTCTTAGTCTAACCGATAAATAATACGCATATAATATTTTAAATCCAATTCTTCTTTATTTGTTGCAGGAGTTGAATTGTATGTGCCATCAAGCCCTGTGCGAAGGTTCCAATTTGATTCCTTGTCCAATGGTATGACCAAGGCGGTGTCATTACTCAAAAGGTAATGCGAGAGATCCTCAAAACTGGGAATTACTGAAGTATCACTCTCTAAGGAAAGTAAATCTTTAATATTATGTGAATATTCAAGTCCAAAATCCATCGCGATTTCATTAACATTTTCTTGAGTGTTTAAGCTATAATCTTCAAATCTAAATGCTAAACCAGTGCGAAAAGCTAAACGGTAAGGTCGATTATCTATCCATGAATATTTGATTCCAAGAGCACTGGTTGATCGTAGGTCGACTTCTTCTAAGCGATCATTCTCAAAGTCAGTTTTAGCATACCAAGAGAGTTGCTCAAAAAAGCGAGAATCATACTCGATTCCAAGCTTGGTTTCATCCACTATAACCTGATCCTTCTTGGTTGAATTATTATAACTTAAGTACATGTCATACTTGCGTATCTTATTTCCGTATTCGCTATCTACGCGGGCACCAATTCCAAAATTTTGGGCATTGCCAGAAGCTCCCATAAAATCAAAGCCCAGGGAGTTTTTCCAGGCCATAACTAGAGCTTGTGCTTTCTTTTGTATTTCAACTACAAGTGGATCCTCGTTTTGACTAGGCCATAGATGACGAACTTCTTCAAAGGTTGGTCGGAGCTGATTCTCCTCGATCAGAATTGTAGATTCATTAGCCAAAAGAATTTTGCTTTCAAAGGTACGATTGTCCTCTAATCGAACTGAGATTTCATTATCAGTCGAAAGGGATTTAATTTCAGTAGTCGGAATTTTAATTTTTCCGGCAAATGAAGTCTCGAAAGTAAGAATTCCATTTTCGAATAAGACAAGTTCTCCAACAATACGAGAATCATCTTTCGTTATGATTTCGTCAGCAAATAATTGCAGGGATGCAAAGAAATTGATGCCTAGTGAAATGAATGTGAGGATGATAATCTTTTTCATGTCAACCGGGCGGCCATTTCATTTGTCTTCCACCAAGAAGGTGGACATGGAGATGTGGGACACTTTCACCCCCATCAGATCCGTTATTAATTACAATTCGAAACCCAGCGTCAAGGTTCTGTGCTTTTGCTAATTTCCGAGCAGTGAGGAGGAGGTGACCTAAGGTGAGGGCATCAGTCTCTTCGGCAAGTTCAATTCGGACGATTTTCTTCTTGGGAATAATCAAGATATGAATTGGTGCCTGGGGTTCTATATCTTCAATCGCAATACAGAGTTCATCATCCAAAAGAATTTTCGCAGGAATTTCTCGATCAAGAATTTTTTCAAAAATGCTCTTCATTCTTACTTATTTAGCAGTCCAAGTTCTGAGAGATGACAGCCAAAAATATTCAAAAGCGGTTTCGTCTTTTAAGTTTACTTCTAGGAGACCAGAAGCTTTTTCAGCAAAATAAACTACTTTGACCAGTTTGCCCGCCACTTTTTCAAGTGGTAGACCAGAATTGACTACCAGCATTCTTGAACGGTCAATTAAACTTTTCATTAGTTGAGCACGAATTCCTTTACGGATGGAGGTTTCGATCGCATCTTTTTCTTTATCTTCAACACCTTCGGGCAGATTTTTTGAATTCTTTTTCCATTCTTCATCGGCAATTTGTTTAATGATACTTACAAATCTTTCAATCAGACCATAGGCTGCAAAAACGGGGCTAACTCGGTCATTCTTAAGCTTTTCCCGGTCTAATAATTGCAAAATCCAAGATTCATACAAACTGAGCCATTCCTGCCATAATGGATTTTCAATTTCCACATTATTTGTAGGCAGTCGAACTTGAAGGCACCTACTTCTGATTGTCGGAAGAGTAGAGTAGGGCTTTGTGGTCGCAAGGATAATATATGTGCCTGCAGGTGGCTCTTCCAGCGTTTTAAGGAATGCATTGGCCGCTTCCTTGCGCATGCGGTCCGCTTCATGAATGAGGGCAACTTTACACCCACCCTGATTTGAACTGCGATTAAGTTCTGAAATTAATGCCCTTGTATTATCTGCAGAGATAATTCTCATTTTCCCACTCGGACGTAAGTGGAAAAGGTCGGGGTGTTCGAATTGGTCTTCACTCATTTCTAAAATGCTGCGAATTAGTAGAACAGCTTGATGCTCAACCGATTGAATATTATCACCTTGGAAAATTAAGGCGTGATGAAGAGAGTCTGAGCCGAACTCAGTGATTAATTTCTCAGTTTTTTGATTTGCTGAATTCAGCATAAATCTTTGATTTTTAGTCTTCGTTAAAAAAACGTGAGTGAATTTCGTTCCAAATTAAAATCTCAATTTCTTCGGGTTCACCTTCTCCATCAACAACAAAAAATCGATCAGGAAGACTACGAGCAAGATGAAGATATCCCTCTCTGACTTTCCCATAAAATTCAACATTTTCCTGTTCCATCCGATCCGGCATGTCAGAAATTCGATGTTTAATTCTTTCCAATCCAACTTCCGCGGGAATATCAAGAATGACAGTCAGATCAGGGACCACATTGCCAACGGCAAAGGAATTAATCTGGGTAACAGGGTCATCCGCAATTTGTCGGGCAACGCCTTGATAAACTGTGGTGGAATCTAAGAAACGATCGCAAAGAACAATTTTGCCGTCTGTAACTGCAGGAAGAATGAGTTCGCGAACAAGTTGGGCTCGACTTGCAGCAAAGAGAAGGAGTTCAGTTTCGGGGAATATTTTTTGCGAAGAATCGGCATGCATTAATAAATGTCTAATATCCTCGCCTATCATTGTACCACCGGGTTCCCTCGTTACTACAACATCTCGATGGTCAATATCTTCCAATCGATCTGCTAGGAATCGAATTTGCGTAGATTTTCCACATCCCTCCGAACCTTCGAAGGATATTAATATTCCGTTTTCGTGACTCATGATGCTGGTTGGTTAACTTGTCTTAGTAAATCGATGACTTGGGAGGTTGAAGGGCTTTGTGCGGTTCGTACATAATGACCTGATGTACAGGTAGCAAGTGCGAGGGAAGTGAGTGGTGTAAATCCGCAAAGACGCGCCGCAGAAAATCCAGCATTGAAGTGATCGCCTGCCCCGGTGGTTATTTTCGGATTTTCTGTAAATGGCCCGGGTGCCCACCAGGATCCATCTTTGGTGGCACAGGCAGCAGATTCAATTGGATGAATAACCACGCAGGAGATTTCGAGCTTTCTACGAATTTCACTAGACATGGTGCAAAG
>Ga0114994_10003818_pt1 | contig 10969 bp, 8 predicted proteins | sample ArcticOcean_MG_C_9_FD_87043 | JGI IMG/M metagenome (GOLD analysis project Ga0114994, IMG submission 87043) | Marine microbial communities from western Arctic Ocean - ArcticOcean_MG_CB2_152 | ecosystem: Environmental > Aquatic > Marine > Oceanic | place: Arctic Ocean: Canada Basin | collected... | reverse complement strand
TTATTGTTTTGTACCTCTCATTGCCAAGTACATTTATTACCGCCTGAGTTCCAACTATTTGTGAGGTGGGAGTTACAAGAGGTATGAAGCCTAGGTCAGACCTGACCTTTGGTATTTCATCTATAACCTCATCAAATCTATCAATTGCATTTTGCTCTTTAAGTTGATTCTCAAGGTTTGTAAGCATACCTCCTGGAACCTGCGAGCTTATTATTCTTGCATCAACCCCTCTAAGTGACCCCTCGAACTCAGAATATTTTTTCCTTATCTTTCTAAAATGAGTTGCAATAGGCACAAGTTTCTCTAAATCAATATTTGTGTCATATTTCGTATTATTAAGAATGCCAATAAGCGTTTCGGTTGGGGAGTGACCATAGGTCATACTCATTGAAGATATTGATGTATCTACATTATCAAGGCCTGCTTCAATACACTTAATAGCCGTTGTTGTAGACATTCCTGTGGTTGCATGACTGTGAAGATGAATAGGAATTTCAATTTTTTCCTTAAGTCTTGAGACAAGTTCAAAACCAACATAGGGATCTAGTAAGCCAGCCATATCTTTAATTGCTAATGAGTGACATCCAAAATCTTGAAGCCTCAAAGATAAGTCAACCCATGTATCTAGATTATGGGCAGGGCTAGTTGTGTATGAAATTGTTCCTTGTGCGTGGCCTTCAAAATCTATAGTCGCTTTTATGGCTGTTTCCATATTCCTTGGATCATTCAAGGCATCAAAAATTCTAAATACATCAACCCCATTTGTTTTAGCTTTTTCAATAAATTTAATTACAACATCATCGGCATAGTGTTTATAACCCAAGAGGTTCTGTCCTCTTAGTAGCATTTGCTGAGGTGTTAACGGCATCTGCTGTTTAATTTTTCTGATTCTCTCCCACGGGTCCTCACCTAGATACCTAATACACGAATCAAATATTGCACCACCCCAAGATTCAACAGACCAGAAGCCAGCTGAGTCAATGTCTTTTAGAGCAGCCTCCATATCCTCATACCTTAGACGAGTTGCAAGAAGGGATTGATGGCCATCTCTAAGAACAACCTCAGTTATTCCAATTTTTTTTGTATCCATTATGAAATTCTCTTATTTATATGATTTATTATTTTTTTATGATCACTTGATATTAATACCTTGAATTCATTATCATCTTGCCTGGTTTGGCCTAGTGTCTCTTTAAATAAAATAGATGAAATGTAGATAAGTATTATTAATAAACCTAGAAACACAAACACAGTAAACATGCCTGTAAGCATCAGCGTTATACCCTCGTTCACAATTAAAGAATTATTCATTTATAAATATATTTTAAGTTAATTCTATCCAATCGGTTAGATAAAGATAATACAATCGTTTTTTTTGTCTACATTAAATATTATAACTTATTATTTATTATTTAATGAAAGTATTATACAATATACTCAATATAACACACTAAATGTAAACTATTTACATTTATAAAAATAGACAAAATGAAAATTGCAATAAATGGATTTGGCAGAATAGGAAAAAATATCACAAGACACTTGATTGAAGCTGGCTGCTTAAATGGGCTGGGTGGTGAGCTGGAATTAGTTGCCATAAATGATCTTGGCGATATTGGCTCTAACGCCCATCTATTAAAATTTGATTCCATTCATGGTCAGATATCAAATAGTGTTTCAAACAGTAAATCTGAAATAAACATAGATAACTCCTCTATTAACTATTTCTCAGAACGCGATCCATCAAATCTTCCGTGGTCAGAGCTTGGCATAGATCTAGTTTTTGAATGCACAGGATTTTTTACAAGCAGGGAGGGTGCATCAAAACACCTTGATGCTGGTGCAGGCAGGGTTTTAATTTCTGCCCCTGCGCAGAATCCAGATAAGACAATTGTTTATGGTGTAAACCATGATTTACTTGAAGCCACTGATAGGATTATTTCAAATGCCTCATGTACAACTAATTGCTTAGCCCCACTTGCAAAAGTTATAAATGATCACTTTGTCATTAAAAGCGGTCTTGTTAATACGATCCATGCAAATACGAACGATCAAAGTTTATTGGATGTGGCCCACTCAGATTTATACAGAGCAAGAGCAGCATCAGCTTCGATCATTCCCTCTAAGACCGGAGCTGCCAAGGCTATTGGTCTTGTTATTCCTGAACTTGAAGGCAAGCTTAATGGAATGGCTACAAGAGTCCCTGTTCTAAATGTTTCATTGTTGGATCTTACCTTCGAGACGGAGAAGGATTTTGAAATAGATGAGCTTATCAGTATTATTAAAAATGCCTCAAAGCAGGAGCTTAAAGGCGTGATGTCTATTTGTGATCTACCTCTAGTAAGTTCTGATTTTAATCACAATGATTCATCGTGTATTTTCGACACAAATCATATCTATAAAATAGGCAATCAAACTAAAATACTTGCTTGGTACGATAACGAGTGGGGTTTTTCAAAGAGAATGGTTGAAATGGGTTTATATATAGACCAAATAGCCTCTATTTCCTTAAAAGAAACTGCTTAAAAGCCTATTATAGGTATAATCCTAGATGTTATTAGATTAATATGCTCTCATCATGACTTTTACAAGAACAAAAATTATTTGCACCATTGGGCCGGCAACTCAGGACCTCAATTCGCTAAAAAAACTTCATAAAAATGGAATGAACGTTGCTAGAATTAATATGTCTCACGCAAAGCATAAGTCAGCTAAAGCTGTTATTGATCGTATTCATAAAATTAATAACGATCCTAAGCTAGATTATGGAAAAATAGGCATTTTACTTGATACCCAGGGCCCTGAAATACGAACAGGTGATACTGAAATAACTCTTGATCTGAAAGTTGGCGACGAAGTAACTCTAACAGTTAGAGATGAGGTTGACGTAGAGACCTCTTCAATAAAAATTAATTACAAAGATTTAATTCATAGTGTTAGCAAGGGATCTAGAATAACTGTTGATAATGGACTTATTAATTTTAAAGTTTTATCTAAGGATGAAGAGACTCTTTTATGCAAGGTTCTCGATGGCGGAAAGCTTGGTTCCAAGAGGCATGTTAATTTACCAGGTGTCAGAGTCAACCTGCCATCCATAACATCAAAAGATCTTGAGGATATAAACTTTGGTATAGAAAATGGTGTTGATTTTATTGCTCTCTCCTTTGTAAGAAACTCCGAAGATCTTGAGAAACTTCAGGAAATTTTAGATAATAAAAAATCAAAAGCTAAAATTATAGCTAAGATTGAAAATCAAGAAGGTCTTGATAACATTCACGATATAAGTAAAGCGTCGTGGGGCGTCATGGTCGCAAGAGGAGATTTGGGGATAGAGACAAGCTTAACCGACCTTCCCAATATTCAAAGACGAATAATGCACGCATGCGCTAAGTGGGGCAGAAGATCTATTGTAGCAACACATTTACTTGAATCTATGATTGAAAACCCAACTCCAACGAGAGCTGAAGTTACTGATATTGCTAATGCGATTTATGAAGGCGCGGATGCAGTTATGTTATCTGGTGAGACAAGTGTAGGTAAGTACCCAGTTGAATGTGTTAGATTCTTAAAATCGATTGCCGAGAAAACTGAAAAATTTAAAACCCTTGAATATGAAAAAAGTCTTCGTCCTAATTCAGACTGGCAGCATATAGGTGTTGCAGCTAAGGATTTAGCTGAATCAATAAATGCTGATGGAATTATTGCAATAACAAGAACAGGTAAGACCGCAAACTATATTTCAAATGCAAAGCCTAATGGAATTCCAATTTTTACATTCACAGGAAATAAAAAAACTCTTACACAGTTAACCCTTGTTGGATCAACAATGCCATTTTATTTATCAAATTTATCAAATCATGAGAAAACACTTCAAAGTGTAACGAAGATACTTAAGAAATATTACGGTAAAACAGGTTTAAAACTTATTATGGTTTCTGGTATTTTCTCTGAAGAGCACTCCGAAGCCATTCAAATAATTAATATATAAAATGTTTGATACTTTTATTGAAAGTACTTTATTAATGTTTATTGCTATAGATCCAATTTCATTAATTCCTATTTTTGCTGGCCTGACCTCTGGTTTAAATAAACTACAAGTTAAATCAATTTACATAAGAGCCTCCGTTGTATCATTGTTGGTTCTTTCATTATTTTGGCTTTTTGGTAATGCAATTCTTGATGCTATGAATATAAGCATGGATTCGTTTAGAATTATTGGAGGTTTATTTCTTATAGTTATAGCGTTCCAGATGGTTTTTGAGCAAAGGCAGTCAAGAAAGCAAAATACAGCAGATACAGCTATCGATGACGAGACGATAAAATCAATAGCAATCTTTCCATTATCAATTCCTTTAATTGCTGGACCGGGAGCCATGGCCACAAGTCTCTTATTATCAAAAGAGTCCTATGCAAGCTTTGCTGATGCTGCTGTTTCTTACTCACCAATTCCTTTGGTTATTTTTGTAGCATTTATTGCAATGTGGCTTTCATCGAAATTATCATCCAAGTTAGGCCCAACTATTCTTACCGTACTTCAAAAAATATTTGGATTATTGCTAGGAGCTCTTGCTATTGAGTTTGTTATAGACGGCATACAAAATTCTTTTAATTTAGCTTAAAGATGAGCGATTTATCTAAATCAATATACTTGGCTTTACTAGACAGCATTAACAACAATGGCTTCGCAAGCTTTATAGTGAGCGGGGGATCAAGTCCACTTAAGATATTTAATGAGTTAAGTGAGACTAGCTTAGATTGGTCAAAGGTTTATATTTCATTGGTAGATGACAGATATGTTTCAAGTGAACACGTTGATTCAAATGAAAGACTGTTGAAAGAGCATTTATTAATTAATAATGCTTCAACTGCTAACTTTATTTCTTTAAAATCTAATCCTGAAAAAGTTTTAGGTCTAAGCAGGCCTTTCGATATTATGTTACTTGGTATGGGTGACGATGGGCATTTTGCATCACTGTTTCCTTCGTCAATAAGTGCATCTAATTATTTTGATTTATCAGCCGATCCAGAAATTATATATACAGAACCAATGGGAGATCCTTGTCATAAAAGGATAAGCATGAATTTATCTATGATTACTGAATCAAAAAAAATAATACTTTTAGTTTCTAATGAAAAAAAATTATCCCTAGTAGGCGAAGCACATGAAAATAGTTTATTGCCTATATATTACTTACTAGCTCAGGAAAAAGCTGGTGTGAGCATTGTTAAAACCTATTAAGTTAGATTAAGAAACTTTAAACCCTTGTTTTTTCAATATTTCTTATAACCTCATCCTTGCTAACATCAATATTTGTACCGAATCGAGCCTGAACTGTAGCTGATAATATGTCAATAATAGCGAGATGTGCCAGTCTTGATGTCATAGGAATGTGAAGGTTATTTTCTAGCGGAGCGTCTATGTGAAGGACCACATTAGATAATTTTGCTAACGGCGAATTCTTGGATGTTAGAGCAATTGTTTGAACATTATTCTTCTTAGCAACCTTTGCAGTTTGAACAATTTCAGCGGTTCTTCCTGTGAAGGATATCAAAACAAGGATATCTTCCTCTCTCATCATTGATGCAATCATTCTCTGATTTATATAATCAATATGAGCCACAACAGGTATGCCAAATCTAAAAAACTTGTGCTGAGCATCAAGGGCCACAGGCCCGGATCCGCCCAATCCAAAAAAAGTAATACTTTTGGCAGTTGCAAGCATATTTGTAGCCTTATCAATGGCCGATGGGTCTAGGTTTTGCCCAACACTTACAACTGTAGACTGAATATCACTCATAACTCTTTTAACAATTTCAGGAGTATCCTTATCTACATTAAATCTATCCAATAACATTGAATTTGTATTAGTTGTTTCTTGTGCAATTTGTATCTTGAAAGCAGGGTAGCCAGAAAAGCCTAGTTTTTTACAGAATCTATTTACTGTAGGAAGACTAACCCCAGACTGAAGGGCTAATGAGGATATAGATTGATTTATTACCTTTGATGGATTGTTTAAAACCTCCAAAGCAATTTTCTTTTCAGATTTGCTTAGTTTAGTTTCACCGTTTACAAGGTTTTCAAGTATCATATTATTACTGTGTATATTATGTTTATGTAATTTATTTTCACAAACTGATAAATCATTATACATTTTATGTAATTTATTTACAATATACTAAATTTTATCTAGATATTGTATATTTTTAACAAATTCTAAAGTAAAATTAGCCTATTGATATATATTGATATAAAAGAATACAGGGAGTTAATTTGCCAAAAGATCTAGATCCAATTGAGACGAGTGAATGGTTGGATGCAATAAGTAGCGTGATAGAAGAAGAGGGTATTGAAAGAGCTTCCTTTATCATGACTAAATTAGCAAAAAAATTAAATGAAGAAGGCGCTATCCCTTCATACAATTTAACAACCCCGTTCCGCAACTCCATCCCCGTTAAAGATCAGGCCTCTATGCCTGGAGATTTGTTTATGGAGAGAAGAATAAGATCTCTAATAAGGTGGAATGCATTAGCAATTGTTTTAAGAGCAAATAAAAATGATGATGATCTTGGAGGTCATATCTCAACATTTTCTTCTGCAGCTACTTTATATGATATCGGTTTTAATTATTTTTTTAGAGGCTCTAATGGCCAACTTGAAGATTTAATTTATTATCAAGGTCATTGCTCTCCAGGAATTTATGCTCGAAGTTTTCTAGAAGGCTATCTTAGTGAAGAGGACTTAGATAACTTTAGGAGAGAGGTTGAAAAACCTGGCCTGTCCTCCTATCCACATCCTTGGTTGATGCCAGAATATTGGCAGTTTCCTACAGTTTCCATGGGATTGGGCCCAATATTGGGCATATACCAAGCTCATATTATGAGGTACATGTCTGCTCGTGGTTTGGTGCCTAGAGATGATCGCAAGGTTTGGGTTTTTTGTGGTGATGGTGAGATGGATGAGCCTGAATCAAAAGGAGCTATCGCTTTAGCTGGAAGAGAGCAGCTAGAAAACTTAATTTTTGTTATTAATTGTAATCTTCAAAGATTAGACGGCCCTGTAAGAGGCAATGGCTCAATTATTCAGGAACTTGAAGGTTCATTCAGAGGTGCTGGCTGGAATGTTATTAAGGTTGTATGGGGAAGGCATTGGGATCCTATAATGGCTAAAGACAAAGAAGGTAAACTTCAGGATATTATGGATGCTGTTCTCGATGGTGAGCTTCAAAACTTTAAATCTAAAGGTGGCGCCTATACAAGAGAAAACTTTTTTGCAAAAGATCCAGACGTATTAGAGATAGTTAAAGATTTAACAGATGAGCATATATACAAGCTAAATAGAGGAGGACACGATCCTTATAAAGTCTATGCGGCATATCATAAGGCAGTTAATTCAAAAGGCGCGCCTACTGTCATATTAGCCCTTACGTCAAAAGGTTATGGAATAGGATCTAGGGAGGCTGACAATACAACCCATCAAGTAAAAAAACTATCATTAGATAATATCAAGGCTTTCAGAGATAAATTTAATATTCCCGTAACAGATGATGATATAGAAAATATTCCCTATGTTAGACCTGCTGACGATTCACCTGAAATTCAATATCTCAAGAAAACAAGAGATTCTCTAGGCGGCCCTATCCCAAGAAGAAGAAATATTTCAGAAATTCTAAGTCTTCCTGATGACAAGTCTTTCTCAAAGCTATATGAGGGAACGGACGAAAGAAAAATATCTACAACAATGGCTACTGTAAGAATTATTACTGATTTATTAAAAGACAAAGAAATTGGCAAAAGAATAGTCCCAATTGTTCCTGATGAAGCAAGAACCTTTGGAATGGAGGCTTTGTTCAGACAGGTCGGTATTTACTCATCTGCTGGGCAAAATTACGAACCTGAGGATGCTGATAAAGTGATGTGGTACAAGGAATCAAAAGATGGCGTAATGCTAGAAGAAGGCATTACTGAAGCAGGAGCATTCTCTGCATGGTCTGCTTTAGCAACTGCTTACTCTACTTACGACTTTCCAATGATCCCATTTTATTTATTCTATTCAATGTTTGGTTTTCAGCGCATTCATGATCTCGCGTGGGCTGCTGGAGATGCTCAAGCTAAAGGTTTCCTTATTGGGGCAACATCAGGCAGGACAACTCTTAATGGCGAAGGTCTTCAACATCAAGATGGACACAGCCATGTCCTTTCTTCTACTATTCCTAATTGTCTATCTTATGATCCAGCTTTTGCATATGAAGTCGCTGTAATTATTAAAGATGGCATCAAAAAAATGTATGTAGATCAAGAAAACTATTTCTACTACATAACGACAACTAATGAGAATTATGAACACCCAAAAATGATTGAAGGTTCCGAAGAGGCAATTATCAAGGGTATGCATAAGATAGAAAGCTCTAAAAACCCTGCCGTTAGATTGATTGGCTCAGGAGCAATTCTTAGAGAATCTATTAAAGCCAAAGATATCTTAAAAAATTATAATATTGATTCTGAGGTTTGGAGTGTTACTAGTTTTAACTTATTAAGAAAAGATGGCATGGAGGTTGAAAGGTTTAATCAGTTAAACCCTGATCTTGATGAGAAGCTATCTTATGTGGAGCAATGCTTTGATAGAAAATCTATTCCAGTGGTAGCTTCTACTGATTATATGAGATCTTATGCAGAGCAAATAAGACCATATATAAATAGCAGTTATGCCGTTTTAGGCACAGATGGCTTTGGAAGAAGTGATTCTCGTGAGATGCTAAGGGGTTTCTTTGAAATCAATGCCAATAATATTGTTAGAGCTTCTGCATATTCACTTTTCAAAGAGGGTGTTATTGATAAGGTACAGTTAGACAAGATATATCTTGATATGGGCGTTGATCCATCTAAGCCAAACCCTTGGGAAGCTTAATGTCAGAACTAAACACAATTAATATACCTGACCTTGGTGATGTTGAAGAGGTTGAGGTTATTGAAGTTTGTGTTGAGGTTGGTCAAATCGTAGACTCAGAAGATTCAATTATGGTCCTAGAAACTGATAAAGCTGCTATGGAAATACCAGCTTCAGTGAGTGGCGTTATCAAATCTATTCATATTGCAGTTGGAGATATGGTTAAACAAGGTCTACCCTTTGTTGAGATTGAGGTTGCTAATAATACTTCAGTAAATGACAAGGAGCCCGCAGAAGAATCCTCTCCAGAGACCCTGGTTGCAAAAGAGGTAATTAAAACATCATCAGCCTCCATTGCGCCTGCATCCATGGGTCATAATAATTCATCTATACATTCAGGACCGGCAGTAAGAAAATTAGCTAGAGAATTTGGCATTAATCTTAAAGAAGTAAAAGGATCAGGACCAAAAGAAAGAATATTAAAAGAAGACCTCCATGCATTTGTTTCATATAGATTGAGCAATAAAGATAAGGCAGGATTCCAGCCATCTCAACCAGATATTGATTACTCTAAATGGGGCGAGGTTAAAATTCAAAAGTTATCTAAATTTCAAAAAACAGCTAGTAAAAATCTACATACATCATGGATAAATATCCCACATGTTACCCAGCATGATGATGCCAATATTACTGACTTATTGTCACTAAGATCTGCACTTAATATTAAGTACAAGGTAAAGGTTTCTCCCTTAGCGTTTATTATAAAAGCAACCGTTGAGACACTTAAGCTATTCCCAACAATGAATACCTCTCTAACTTCAGAGATGGATAGTATTGTTCAAAAAAAATATTTCAACATAGGTATTGCAGTCGATACTCCTGATGGACTCATAGTTCCAAATATAAAGGATGTAGATAAAAAATCTGTCCTACAAATCTCTGACGAGGTCATTAACCTTGCAAAACTTGCTAAAAATAGAAAGCTGAAAGTCGATCAGTTGAAAGGTGCTACATTTACAATTTCTTCACTTAGCGGAATAGGTGGAAAGTACTTTACTCCTATAATTAACCCCCCAGAAGTAGGCATACTCGGCTTATCAAAAACTTTTGACAGCCTTTCTCTTGTTAATGAAAAGGTCTTATCTACTAAAACAATGCCTGTTTCCCTGTCTTATGATCATAGGGTTGTAAATGGCGCTTATGCTGCCAAGTTTATAACTGAGTTTTTAAATCAACTTAATAGAATAGAATTTTTAAAGGAATCTTTTAATGAGTCTTAATACATTTACAATTTATCTTTTTGGAGGAACTGGTGACCTTTCTAAAAGGAAGCTACTCCCAGCAATTTTTAGACAAGAAACACTTTCATCAATTGATCATGAGAGTCAAATAATTGGGATTGGCTCAAAAGACATGCAACTAGATGAGTATATATCTTTGGTCAAAGAGTCCCTGTCAAATCACTTTAACGGCTTTGATCCTAGTGGAGAGGCTTGGACAAGATTCTCAATGAGGCTTGGCTATAAGAAGCTAGATATTAATTCAGATTCAGATTGGGAAAAATTTGGTGAAATCCCCCAAGATAGACCAATTATTTATTATTTAGCAACACCACCAAATTTATATAAAGTTATCTCGAAAAGCTTAAAATTTGGAAACTTAATTAATAATAATTCAAGAATAGTTGTTGAAAAGCCAATTGGCTCGGATCTTAAAACAGCCAATGAAATTAACAACTCTTTAGCTGATGGATTTTTAGAAAATCAAATTTATAGAATTGATCATTACTTAGGCAAGGAAGCTGTTCAAAATTTATTAGCTCTGAGATTTGCTAATACAATTTTTGAACAAAGTTGGTCCAATGCAGCTATTGATCATATTCAGATAACAGTAGCTGAAGACTTGGGCGTGGAAGGAAGGGGGGGTTACTACGATGAAACTGGTGCTCTGAGAGATATGGTTCAAAATCACATACTTCAAATTCTATGCCTTATAGCTATGGAACTACCTGTCTCTATTAATTCTGAATCTGTAAGGGATGAAAAGTTAAAAGTTCTAAAATCTTTAGCCCCTTTTGACAAAGAT
>Ga0114994_10003815_pt1 | contig 10970 bp, 9 predicted proteins | sample ArcticOcean_MG_C_9_FD_87043 | JGI IMG/M metagenome (GOLD analysis project Ga0114994, IMG submission 87043) | Marine microbial communities from western Arctic Ocean - ArcticOcean_MG_CB2_152 | ecosystem: Environmental > Aquatic > Marine > Oceanic | place: Arctic Ocean: Canada Basin | collected... | reverse complement strand
GCCAGACCCGGGACGGCGGGCTCCGCCGCAGGCATGCCCGGCACGGCGGGCTCCGCCGCCGGCGCAATTGAACCGGCGGGCGGCGCGTAGGCGCCGTACGTCTGGCGCGCCGCTTCTTCGCCGTACCAGCCCGCGTAGTTCCAGAAGTCCTGGTAGTAGGCGTCCGGGGCCAACAGGACCTCGGCGTAGGGGTCGACCATGGTGCTCGATCCCAGGTACTGGGGGTTGCGCTGGTTGTGCTGCTCGACCAAGAGCTGAATCTCGTAGTGCGCGTTCTGCCGCTGCTGCGGTAACCCAGCGACCATGATAATGCGCATGGGCGGGTCCGAGCCGGGCTGCGTGTCGTTGGGGATTTGAATCCTCGCTCCGGTTCCTTGTTGCAACCTCTGGATCGTTTCGCCGCCTTTGCCGATGATCAGCCCGACGCAGCCCTCGGGCACCGCCACGGGCGTGGGCGGGCCCCACATGAGGTCGTCCGTGCCCGTGAAGCCCGCGTTCAGGTCGTGGGAGCGCAGCATGTTCTCGATCTCCATGGACGCTTCTCTAACAGATTCATCAGTAGGTCCGGAAACAGTCAAAGTGCGCTTCAACGGATCCGTGGCGTCCGGTTCTGAAGGAATGGCGATGTTGGCACCGCTTCGTTCCTGAATCCCTTTGACGGTCAGCCCGCCCTTGCCGATAATTAATCCAACTTTGGAATTGTCGACAACGAGAGATTTCTTGCAGGGGCCCGTGGACCAGCCGCCCGTCGCCTTGCGCTGCTTGATCATATCTCCAAGATCTCTTTTAGCGCGGTCGATGCCCTGGGGCGTGCCCGTTATTGCGATGCGCCGCGTCTCGTCCGCGTCGGGCGTCTTCTTTGGCTCCGCGGCCTTGGCCACCTGGACCCGCACGCCGAACTCCGCGTTCAATCTTTTGATGTTGTCCCCGCCTCGCCCGATGACCAACCCGACCATGCCGTTGGGGACGCGAGCTTCGTACGTCTTCTCGCCCTGGCGCGGCTGCGAGGGCACCACGCGCCACCCGTCGCCCAACGACGCCGAGGCCACCAAAGCGCCGTCGACTAAAGCCAATTGGGTCGAGCCGGCTAAACCGTCGCCCGTGACCTGCGTCGGTGAAGCGGTGAGGCGCGCGAGAGACCGGCGTCGCTCTCCACGCCATCGATGCGAGGTAGTGCCATGCAAGTTGAAGCAGCTTCAACGTGCGCTGACCGTCACCATGGCGTCCATCTGGCGCTGTTTGACCTCTCTCCTTTTCTCGGCGCTCGTGAACATGGCGTGGTACTCTCTTTCTAAGAATGATACAGCATCTTGCGGTCCTGTCACGGACACGTGCATCTGCAAGTCGTCGTCGGGCGAGGGGTCGGGCTCGAACGCCGCGCCCCGGATGCACCCTTTGCCCCGTACGACTATTTTGCTTCGGTACTTGTCCTGCATCGCCTTGAGGGAGGACCCTTTCGGGCCTAGTACTAAACCCATGTAGTTCGTGAGGCCATCTTCCGGCATGAAGACTCGGCAACTCGTCACGGGTTGGGCGATCGTGCTTAACGCCACGTGCAACTCCTTCAGTTCGAAGTCCATGCCCGGCTCGTCCGTGAACAAGTAGGTCTGGGCTTGCGGGAGCGCCGCCTCCACCGGTTGCTGCACGAAGGAGCGGACCTGACCGGGCCCGTAATTCGACGGCGCGCCATAGGAAGAAGGCGGCGGTTGTACACCAGCCGCATGGTCTCTAACCGCAGCGGCTGCGGCGGCGGCGATGTCGGCGATGCTGTTGCCCATCCCACCGGGGGGGGGCGCGTCCGAGAAGCCGCTCCGCCTTCGCTTCTCGGGGGGCCCGCCGTCGCCGAAGCCGCCTCTGAGCCGCGCGGCGATCTCGCGCGCGCGCGCCATGGCGTCCGACATGTTGTTGGTTCCGCCGCGCGTCTAGTCGACGGGCGCGAGTAGGAGAGGCCGAAAGGTGTTGGCAGTGGTGAGCAGCAGAGGCTAACGCAAGGATTGGCGGAGCAAGCCTGGACCCACGCCGAGTCCTCCCGTGCACGCCTTCGTCGTTGCAATCCACAACGGCTGTGAATCTCCGCTTCGCGAGCCCGCCAAAACCCGATTTGGACCGTGCGAAACCCGCACGCCCATCGCGCGGTCGAAAAACGAGGGCGCGCTGCCGTTGCCACGCACTGTGCGCGCACTGCATTGCTTTCGATCGCTGTCGAACGCAAAGCAACCGTTCTGGGCCGGAAGCAGCGGATACTTGTCATAGACTAGACAGCAGCACTTCTTACAGCACTGTAAGATCGCGGCGTGTCCCCCCGTTTACACGCCATCGAAGCGGCCTCAATCTGAACGATGGCATCGCGCGCCTTTGGGCTGCTCTGCGTCTGCGCCGCAGCACACGCCGTCATCGTCGTGCGGCCGGCCGCGCCGGACGAATTATTACGGCTCGCGCGCTTCCGGGCGGCCGCGTTCTCCACCGACGGCCGGACGGCGTCGCCGGCGCGCGCCCAGGCCGTGCACAAACTAGTGGAAGACCGCATCGCGCGCGGCTCGACGCTGTTGTGCGCCTTGGCGTCGGGCTCGGACGCGGACTGTTTAGAAGCCGAACCGGAGGGCGGCGGCTGGCACCCCGGGCTAGAAGGCAGTCAACCCTTAAAGCTGTTGAGCTCCTTCTTCAAGAGCGAGCCCGGCGCGACGCTCGACGAGTCGCTGGACGACTGTCGCATCGTCGGGGTGTGTGATGTTTCAAGGCATGAATTCGACCTGCCAACGCATTCCTTGTCGCCGGACTACGCGCTGTATCTCACAGCGTTAGCCGTGCACCCCGCGCTCCGGAGGCGGGGCGTCGCGGCCTCATTACTAGAGGCGGTCGACGCGCACGCGAGAGACGAGGGCCTGGGGCGCGTCATCCTGCACGTGGAAGACGACAATGCGGAGGCGATCGCGTTCTACGAGGCCCAGGCCTTTGCGCAGATGCGCGTCGATAAAGACTTGCGTCAATTCGGCACGGCGCTGGGGCTCAACCCGGACATCCACTCCCTGTTCTCCCGGGATGTCGTAAGTTAGACTATTAGATCCATACCCGCTCGCTAGGCCCAGGTCGGTCATCGACGTCCGTGGAGAAGAACTCGCCCATAATCTCGGGGTCGCCGGCGTACCGCGCCGCACCATCATTGATACCCCCTGCGTTTGCATGAGTCTCGGCGGCGGCGTGACGCCACGCCGTCGACGCGCCACGTTAAAGGAATGACGCCGCAAGCATACCCGATAAAAACACGGACGCGTAAAGCACGAAGGACAGCGCGACAATAGCGCCGCCGGTCGCGAAGGTCCGCGGATTGCTCGCGAAGTTCACGACGCCCGGGATGTTGTCGTCCCGCGGGCGCGGCTGGACGACGTCGCGGCCGCCCCGGACCTCCCGCCTTTGAAACGGCGCCGCGTCCTGCGCCCTCGTCACCGACTTCCACGCCGGCGGCGTCCAGCGTTGCGTGGCGCGGCCGAGGCGCGGGGGTTTCGCGCCCGTGGACGGTCGTGGCGTATCCGCGACTGAAGGCGCGGCGGCGTCGGTTGGTTTTCGCGCCGGCGGCGTCCGTGACGGCGCGTCGGCGGGCGTCTCGGTCGTGTCGGGCGCGGAGGCGGTCCTCCGCTGCCGGCGCGGCCGGCGCCTCCGCGCCCGAAAACATGCCTTCCATGCGAGTGCGCATCTCTGCGATTCGTGCCGCTTCGGCATCAATGTCCTCAGCATCGCTTGCTCGGAGCACTGCGCGCACCCTGCGGATCGGTGCTGCGAAAGGCTGCACCGGTGGTATCAGTGTGCACGCCAGCAGGAGACGGCGTCGTCGCAGGGCTCTCGGGCGACCTCGCCCGACCATTTTCAGCGGCAAGCCAGGGCGCAGCGACACGTGTGAGAAGATGAGAGAGCAGCGACACGTGTGAGAAGATGAGAGAGCGTGCTTTTGTGCGGTGGGCTCGATACGGGTTTTTGGGACGGGCATTTTGTAAGACCTCGCCAATGCGACGTCCGCCGTCTTGACGCACATGATCGCTCTGTCCTGACGATCCGCAACAACGAGTTGCATCTCAAAAGACTAAGCTCCGAGGCCTAAACACGACTGATAAAAGGCCACGAGGCTGACCCGCGCTATACGCGCCGCCGGCGCGACACGTGCATTCTCTGGGCGTTGGGTACAGGCGCCGTCGTAACGCTGCTCTGGCTCACGGTCTTCGTCACTCTCCTATTAACCACTGGTGACAAAATCTTCCAACGGCGCTACCCGCGGCTCGCGCCACATCCCTACGCCGCCGTCTTCGGAGAGGACCCCGCCTCCGCGATCGCCCAAAGAATAGCTTCTAAACCACCGGACGCCCACGAGACGGACGTGGCGTCGGTGCCCCATACCATCGACGGGCGGACGATCGTCGTCGTCGACGGCGCCATCTCCGAAACCGCGCGCGCGCACATTGCGGACACCTACGTGAAACTGACCGGCGTCCGGGCCGAGTCCGGCTGAAGCCGCGAGAAGGCCTTGGACGCCTCGGTCGAAGGTAATGCGATGGCCAAGGACCTCCCGTACGCAGAGTGCGGCGGAGGCGCGGGCCTCGCGGCGGTGAGGGCTGTAGCGCCCCACTTCTTCGTTCAGTGCTCGCCAGCAAGGCCCATCTGGGCGACGCGCTGCACGGTCTACGCCCAGACCTTCGCGGACGTGGACGAGGCCCACAAAGATAGAAGCCACGACGGCGACACGTTCTCGGTGACGGCCATCTGGTATCCCCACGAGCGGTGGCATCCGCACTGGGGCGGAGAAACCATGTTCCTGTCCGACTCGGGCGGCGGCGCGGACGCCGAGCTGCTGCTGCCGGTACTGCCTAAGCCGGGCCGATTAGTGATGTTTGATAGTGAGCAGCCACACATGTCCAAGCCGCCCACAATTATCGCGGAGCCCTTCGCGCCGCCGCTGCTCAACCACGTCCCCTCGACGCGGACGCAGGGCAACCGCTTCGCCGTGGTGACTCGAGCCTTGTGCGGCCGCAAGACGTCGAAGGAGCTCGTGGCGGAGTACGGCTCGGGGGGCTTCGTATCGCGGCACCAGGCGCAGTCCATGTTCGAGGCGCTGGACGTCGGCACGCCGCGCGACCTCGCGACGCGGTTACTGGGGGGCGCGAGCCGCGCCTCGCCCCTGGATCTGGACCGGCTCTTCCGGATCCCGTCCGCGGATCAACTGCGAGCGCGGCTGTCGCTGCGCGGGGGCGTGCCGGTGGGCGGCCATAGATAATCAATAATATTACAACGGCACCTAGTAGCGCGGGTTCCAGTACGTCGCTATGTTCCAGAACAGCTCGTTCGGAAGCGTCGACGCGAACAGTAGAGCGACTTCGCGCGGCGTCTTCGCGCGGAGGCGTTTTTTCCCCCTCGCCCGTCCGTGCGCGACGAGTGACCGGAGGCGAAGCAGCTCTTTCAGCGGCGCTCGCATATATGACCTCCAGTTTGACCCCGCGGCTCGATAGTCTGATATGAGTGCTTTGCAGGCGTAGAATTCCATGTATGGCAGCTCACTCGCGGCAATACCCGCTTCCTCACGTTGCTGAACTATTCTCTCTTCAACACTACATAGCAAAGTCTCGGCACTTACATTATCTGCTTCGATTGCGTCTAGTGTCGCATTCGCCCGAAGCAATTGGGTTACGATATCTAGACACTTGCGCGACTCGTCCGGGACATGCCAAATTGAGTGGGCCAACGCCAAACCCAAGGGAGTAGCGCCGTGAGAGTTCCGATTCACATGAGCGCCAGCATCGAGGAGGAGCTGGAGGAGGCATCCGCATCTATCTTTATCCGGGAACATGGTACATATATGTACAGGGGTGAAGATAAGAGCAGGCGCCGTGGGATACGAGCCAGTGACGTCCGCGCCGTGGGATACGAGCAGGCGCACCAGATCGAGATGAGCCTCGGAGATACTCCTCGGGTATCCCAGGACAACAACAACCCTCGTGAGCAGCGTCTTGTGGCCATCGCTGCTAGTGTCATTCGGGTCGCCACCGCTCTCGATCCACTCGCGCACCGCTGCCACATTGCCTGCCGTCGCAGCATCCAATATTGGCTGTGGTACGACCATAGTGCAGAGAGGCTGGCTGCAGACAGACGTGCAGAGGCTATGTCTACCGCGTCTATGAGCTCAAGCAACCCAAGCAAACGACGCGCGCTGTAGCGACGGAGTCGAGCTATACTGTAGGACTTCACATCATCTATCGTGCGGGTTTGTGCGCGCGGGTTTTGTTGGTTAAGGCAATTGCATCTAAGCTCTAGCGCTGTAGCGGTGGCCGTACGTGTTCTCTGGCAGCCAAGCGGGCCTTAACAGTGATATAATTACTGTCGGTCGCGTCGTTGCGCAGACGCGCGCTCAAGCGTAAGCAGGCAGCTCTAGTTGCAGGGCCTGCGAGACGCGGCGCGCGCCGCCGACGCGTAGCAACTGCGTACGCGACGCGGCACGACCTGCGCGTCGCCGACACCGCCGCCGCGCCATGGCGCCGCCCTACCGCACCTTACTCCTCGCTGTGCTGATCACACCGCTCGACTCCTTCTACCACCCGGTCTGCCGGCGCGCGCCCAGCGCGCGGCACGCGCAGCAACAACAACGCCAGCGGTTCCAGAAGCGCGAGCACAAGCGCAGGGAACCGGAGCGCGAGCCCGAGCGTCGAAGTTGGGACGCGGCGGCCATCAAGCTGAACCGGCAAATTGCCAATAGAGAAGGGACGCACAAGGACATCTTCCGCCTGTTCAAGAGTAGAAGGAGCGACTTCAGCGAGGTGAACTACGCCACGGCCCTGAACTGGCTCGCGAAGAAGCAGCCGCGGGGGGGCTACGCCGTGGAGTCGCAAGATTCGCTGAACCTCGCGGAATTGCTGTTAGCGGCGACGGAGCGTTTGGACGCGAACCCCGACGGCTGGGACGCGCGCGCGCTAGCGAACGCGGCCTGGGGCGCCGCCAAGCTTTTGCAACCTAGACGGTACGCGAACCCGGGCCAAAGAAGAGGACAATCTAATGAAGTCGAGGAAGCCCTCAAGGCGGCCTGCGCTTCTCTCCTAAGAAAGATCGGGGACCTAGCTGAGCAACGGCCCGACGACTTCAAAGCGCAAGAACTGGCGAACGTCGCCTGGTCCTTCGCCACGGCCGACCTGGACGCGCCGCGCCTCTACGCGTCTCTAGCGACCTCCGCGACGCCGCGGCTGGCCCAGTTCTCCGCCCAAGAGTTAGCGAACGTGGCCTGGGCCTTCTCCAAACGTTTAGGAACGGGAGCGGCGGGCCTCCCCATGTCCTCTTCGGCGGACGACGTAACGTGCGCCCAAGCGTCCAAGGCGATGTTCGAGGCCTGGAGCGCGGAGTGTATTCTACGCTTCCCGGACGGCGACTTCAAGGCCCAGGAGCTGGCGAACGCGGTCTGGGCCGTCGCGACGTCGGGTTTCGAAGCGCCGGACGCGTTCTGGGACGGCGCGGCGCGCGCCGCCGCGCCCATTTTGCAGGATCCGCAGCAGGCCCAGACCCAGAACATCGCCAACTGCGTCTGGAGCTACGCCAAGGCCGGCGACGGCACGCCTGCGGTCCGAAAGGAGCTGTTCGAGGCGTTGGCCGCCGCGTCGTCCAAGCGCGTCGACGAGTTCAACGCCCAGGAGCTGGGTAACACGGTCTGGGCGTTTGCTACCGCGAATGAGGAGGCCCCAGACTTATTTGATGCCATTGCGCAGAGCGCCGAGGGCCGCGTCGAGCGCTTCATTCCCCAAAATTTAGCCAACACGGCCTGGGCCTTCGCGACCGCTTCGCATAAAGCGCCCCGGTTGTTAAACGCGGTCGCTAGAGAAGCGGCGAGAAGAGCGGACGACTTCAAGACCCAAGAATTAGCGAACACGGCCTGGGCCTTTGCTACTTGTTCTAGAGACGACACCATCGATGCCCAATTACAACGGCAGTTGTTCGATAACATCGCCCGGGCGTCGTATCGCCAACTGGACCGCTTCTCGGACCAGGGGCTGTCCAATCTGGCCTGGGCTTTTAGTGCCGCGGGCGAGGCTCTTAGACATGAAAAACTGTTTGGCGCCATCGCCACGGAATCGGCTCAAAGAGTGACGGAACTGAAGCCCCAGGGCTTCTCGAACCTGGCCTGGGCCTTCGCCACGGCCGAGTACTCGTCGACGGAACTCTTCAGCGCCATGGCGCAGGAGATTTCGAGGCGACCGGGGCGCTTCAACCCCCAGGAGATCGCGAATACCGCCTGGGCCTTCGCCAAGAACGCGGAAGGCGAAGGAAATAGGGAACTTTTTGACACCTTGGCGACCGCTACTTTGGCACTGGGCGCCAAGAGCGGCGGCGATTTAACCAAGGCCGGCTTCACGCCCCAGGAATTGTCGAACCTGGCCTGGGCCTACGCCTGCGCGGACCACGTCGACGGGGCGTTGCTCCAGAAGCTGTGGAACGCCATTGTTGTAGTCGCGGCGAAGGACGCGACGCAGCGGTTTACACTCGAAGAGCTCAGGCAATTGCAGCAGGTTGTTCTACATGCGCGGACGGCGGGGCGAGGAACAAATATGGACGGGTTGGTTGCTGATGTCGCTAGAGCGCCGGCCGGGTTCACGGGGTTATTAAGGCGGTCCCTAGCGGACGCGGAGGCGTCGCCATCAAGAGCGCAGGAAGAAGTCGCGGATTCGCTCGAAGCTCTAGGCTTGGAAGTGGTGCACGAGCTCGTGATCCCCGACGGTTTATCCGTGGACGTTGCTTTAAAACCATTACGGTGGCGCGTGGCGGTGGAGTTCGACGGACCTAGACATTACTTTAGGAATGAAAAACGACTCCCGACGGGCCGCACGAACTTTAAAGTACGGTTGTTGCGGGCCTTAGGCTGGCGGGTGCTGCACGTACCCTATTTCGACTGGGCGCGGCTGCCGGACGAGGCCGCGCGCCAGACCTACCTCAAGACGGGTCTGGCGGACATCGTCAAGAGCGCGAAGCAGGCCGCCTCCGTGCCGACGGGTGCCCCGCCGGCGGCGGGGGCCGTCGAGGTCGGTGACGACCGCGACGAATTCGATACTTTGAAGGTGGCCGAGCTGCGGCGGCTCTGCGCGGACCGGGCGGTGGATAGCCGGGTGAAGCGGGGGCTTGACGCGCGGGCGACGCTCATTGAAAGGTTGCGGGCGCAGAAGCGCGGCGCGGGGGGGGAGTAACGCTGTTTATTTGATAGCTTCCTTCCGTCGGCGGTGGCGCGGCGCTGATGACGTGTGATTACTAGTGGGTTACGATACTAGGACTAGTGGGCGGGGCCCGACGACGCGATAAAACCCGTATAGTTCTGTCTAAATCTTGCACTAAATCGGCCCTCGCGTCGCCGGTCTTGCGTTACCCAGCGATTCAGTTCTTCGCGATCCGCAGCGATTGTGTTTAGAACGGCTGAGCCGCCCATCGCGCAACGGCCGCGTATTCAACCTTTGTTTTACACTTTGCTCACACTGCTGCTGTGACATCAGCTGCTCGACGCTCGGATCAAGCAAACAGGATAGATGATCGCACGCGTCCTCGTGCTCCCAGCGACTCTGCTTTGCACAACGAATGCGTTCCAGCCGCCACCGAAACGCGTACTGAAACTTGGCCAGCGGCGCCTCGCGCCCGAGGAGGCGTCGGTCGCGGTCCAAGCCTACGCGGACAAGGCCGCCTCGGCCATCGCCGTGGCCGTCGCCGGCGCTGATGCGACACTTCTGGCGTCGACGGGCTTCACGCTCGCAAGCGCCGGTGTGGTCGTGGCGGCAGCGGCTCTTGGTGCCGCGGCGATGCGCTTGTTCAATCGCAAGGAGCGGAGGGAGATGGAATCGACACGGAATGGGGCGGTCACGAAAGCCGCGGAGCTCGCGGAGCGCGTGAAGCGCGTCGAGAGCGAGTTCTTCGAAGCGGACGCGGAATTCGAGGCTCGGACCGACGCACTCAAAAAGGAGTACGAGACGAGCCTCAAGGTCCGCACCGACGTGCGTACGCCTGTGTCCTTCGAGCACGCGCGCGCACCGCGACCGCGCGCTCCGCAGGTGCTGGAGCAGGAACTGCGGCGGGAAAAGGAGGGCGCCATCCGAGCGCTCGAGGAGGCGCAAAAACTACAGCTCGAGGAGATAAAAGGTTATTTCGCGTAAGAGACGGCCGAGATGCGGGTGGGGCGCGAGAAGGCCTCTCTGAACGCGCAAACTGCCCGGCAACGGGCGGCGGAAGCGGCCGCGCGGGCCGAGGCCGAGCGGACCGCGCGGCCGAAGCGGGATGTTCTAATTTCCCCAATATACGCTGCCGGGGCGGCTTGCTAGAAGCTGTTCGTGAACACACTACGAACTTCCACACACATCCACAGGTAGTAGATCACATCAGTCTTCCCGCCACGACCGCCCGCAGGCGAGGCAGTCCAGGAAGAGAATTTGCCGGAACTCGGACGTGCCGTAGGACGTCGTCGGACGGGACTCCGTAGCACAAGTGATACGAGATGACCCGCACGTCTCGCAGACGCACCCCTCCGCGAGGACCTCCTCCTCGACGTGGAGTGGGGCGGCCTTGCGTTTGCGGTCGGCGGTGGCCCGCTCGTCGGCGCTCATCGCGACGAGTTCCGCCGGCGAGAGCGCGCCCGTCGCGATGCGGCCGCGCAACGCGTCGTTGCGCCGGAGGTCCGCGAGTAGAGCGCGGACTTCCGCCGCAGGCCTGCTTCGGACCGCAGACGCAACCGCAACCGCGACGGCGCGCGGTAGACCGAAAGCCTCAAGCTTCGGCGTCGCGTCCGGGGGCGCCGCGGCCGCGACGCGCTTCTTCGCCGCGCTGACGACGCGCCGCGCGAGAGAAGCCACGGCGGCGTCCGGCGATCGCTTCAGCGCCGCCGCCGCGCGGCCCACACCCGAACGTGCGATCGCCTCGGCGTCGTCGACGGCGAGGCGGTCTAAGCGACGCAACGCGGCGAGCCTCGCCACCGCGTC
>Ga0114994_10003812_pt1 | contig 10978 bp, 10 predicted proteins | sample ArcticOcean_MG_C_9_FD_87043 | JGI IMG/M metagenome (GOLD analysis project Ga0114994, IMG submission 87043) | Marine microbial communities from western Arctic Ocean - ArcticOcean_MG_CB2_152 | ecosystem: Environmental > Aquatic > Marine > Oceanic | place: Arctic Ocean: Canada Basin | collected... | reverse complement strand
GGGGCGATCTTGGGCGGTATTATCAAACAATCGAACATGGCACCTACGGCGGCACCTTACTGTCTGGCTCTATGTTTGGATACGCGCATAACCCGTCCTGCATGATCGATGGCCCATCACAATTTGATTTTTATTCTGGTGGCGGTCTCGATATTGCCTTCCTTGGTTTCGGTGAGATTGATCAGCATGGCAACGTTAACGCATCCAAACTGGGCGGGCTTACGGTAGGTCCCGGGGGCTTTATCGATATTGCCCAGAACGCCCGAAAAATGGTTTTTGTTGGGACTTTCGATGCGAAGGGGGCCAAGCTAAATACAGGCGATGGCACCATGAAGATTGAGAGCCATGGGGCTATAGGAAAGCTGGTCAAAGAGGTTGAGCAAATAACTTTTTCAGGCGCTCAGTCGATTGCACAGGGACAAACCGTGGTCTACATCACTGAGCGTTGCGTGTTTGAGCTTCACGCTGACGGTCTTCGACTTGTTGAAGTTGCCCCCGGTGTTAATGTTGAGAGCGATATTTTGAACAAAATGGCTTTCCGACCAATTATCGCCGATGATCTTAAGTCAATGTCATCATCTCATTTTGTGGAGAATATGAAATGAAACCCATCCGTTTAGCCATTATTGGTGGGGGTGTTATCGGACGTCGTCACGCTGGCGCAATTGCCGAGGACCCAACTGCAGAATTGGTTGGAGTGGTAGACCCAGCCTTGACGGGGAAAGTTTTGGCTTTTGATATGGGCATTCCCTTATATGGAGACGTGCAGGCGTTATTTGATGCAGTGTCCGTTGACGGGGTTATTGTTTCGACACCTACCGAGCACCATTGCCCACCGACACTAGCGGCGTTGAAGGCGGGTGCCCATGTGCTGGTTGAAAAGCCGATCATGCCAACAATCGAACAGGCCGAACAGGTTACCGCCTTTTCTGAAGAGGTCAAACGACACGTTATGGTCGGACATCACCGACGATATTATGCACAGGTTCACAAAACACGTGAGATCATTCAGTCAGGCGTACTTGGGCAGCTTGTAGCCGTCAGTGGGCAATGGACGGTCCGCAAGAATGCCAATTATTATGATCCAAACTGGCGGAAAAACTGGGAGGCTGGCCCGATCCTGACCAACCTAATCCATGAGGTCGATACCCTTCGTTATGTTTGTGGTGAGATTGCCTCGATCTCTGCCGAAATTTCCAATGGTGTCATGAATTTCGAGAAAGAAGACGTCGCGGCAATGGTCATGCGCTTTGAAAGTGGGGCGTTAGGTACTTTTGTAGTTTCAGATCGGGCGACTTCGCCATGGGCATGGGAGTTTTCCACGGGCGAGACCCCAGCGTTTCCAAAAACTGGGCAAAATTGTGTTCGCTTCATGGGCACCAAGGCTGCTTTGGATTTCCCGAACCTGGCTCTTTGGCATCATGGCGACGGCGCACCGGATTGGAACCACGCTATTAATCCTGATGAGATCCCGCTTGAACTGGGTAATGCCTATGCCCGCCAAATTTCGCATTTCTGCGCAGTGATTTCAGGGGATGAGGAGCCGCGCATAACGGCACGTGACGCAACCAAGACATTGCGCGCAACACTAGCGGTGTTTGATGCGGCAAAATCCGGAAATCGAGTCATGTTGTGACCAACTACCCAACCATCCGGGTCGATGTCTCAGGTCAGATCATGCACATCACCATGGATCGACCAGAGGTGTTGAACGCTCTCGACCCTTCATCGCATCGTCAACTTGCTGAAGCCATTGACCGTTATGCCGCAGATGATGATTTGCGGGTCGCTATCATAACCGGGGCAGGTGACAGAGCTTTTTGTGTAGGGTCAGATTTGAAAGTACGCTCCGAGATGGGGGGCGATGATATGCCGCCCAGCGGGTTCGGCGGAATGGCTGAACGCTTTGACCTGCTCAAACCTGTTATTGCAGCCGTTAATGGACATGCCATTGGCGGCGGCCTAGAACTTGTTCTGGCATGTGATATGGCAATTAGTGTACCTCATGCAAAATTTGGATTGCCAGAGGTCAAAGTTGGCCTTTCGGCTGCGGGCGGCTTGCATCGCCTAGCGCGGCAATTGCCAATGAAACATGCGATGGAAATAGCTCTTGGTGGAAATTTATTCGATGCAGTTCAGGCGAAAGAATATGGTCTAATCAACCACATTGTGGCGGCTGAAGACCTGAGAGAAACGGTCAAAAAATTGGCTAAAGGACTGCTCGATTGTGCCCCGATGTCCTTACGTGCAACCAAACAAATGATAACAGAAGGGTTGTCACAGCCTTCTCTTGATGCTGCTTTCGGAGCTGCATACCCTGCTTATGAAACAATGTTAGCCAGCGAAGATGCAAAGGAAGGTTCTAAAGCTTTTCTCGAACGCCGCAAACCTGACTGGAAAAACCGGTAAGTTTAATCTTCGAAATGCCTGGCTGCGGCGAGCACCACCTTGAAAGACAATTGTTGGTGCATCCCAGACGTGTTGCGGGGTTGAGGTATCGACTTTGGCGCGGAACTTTTACTGAGCTGTTTTTAGGTATTGATCCAAGATAAGCATTGTGGCGGTTACCTATCTATTACGTCTAATTATTGGATGCATCGTATAGCTTAGTTTAACCTACTAGGGGCGCATGAATTTTAGTTTTATCATGGCGATGAAAGCATCCAGACCGAGCAAAGTTGCCAGCATGTGCCAATCTTTACAGTCTATCGCAACCTTGCACCATCGTTGGAGAATCTATCAAATAATGAGACACCCATGATCCCGCCAAAGCTTTTTGATACACCGTACACGCCTGGCCGTGGAATTTCCGTTTAGAGAGGCATTGCTCACGCGGATGAAAGCTAATGGTGTGATCCGAACTGACGAAAATCACGCGTGACTGGCTTGCTTTACATATAATGGCTTTCTAGGCCACGGACGATGGAGACCAAAGTGTCGAGCGTTGGTGTCGGTATACCGTGTTCCTTTCCCAAGCGAACGACGGTTCCGTAAATTCGGTCAACTTCCGTTGGTCGCCCAGTCCGTAAATCCGCACAAAGTGAGGATTTCGCGTCCCCTGTCCCAGCTACGGCATTGGTTAATTTATCTAATATCTGGTGCTTCTCTGCCTCGTCTATAAGAATGCCACACGCTTTTGCTACCGTGGCACATTCATTAAGGGCGCGGTGAATAGTCTCCGCTAATTCAGGAACTTTAACCATATCGGCGGAACATAAATCAGTTATTCCTGATGCCGCAGAGAGGCCAATATTACCAAGCAGTTTCTTCCACATATCTAATCGAATATTTGTGCTGGCATGAGTATCGAGGCCTGCGGCGGAGAAAATTTTAGCCAGGTTTTCTATACGTGGCGTTATTGGTCCAGCATTGGGTCCAAACAATTCGCCTACGTAGGTTGGCAAGTCACTATAATTGCGAACAATCCCTGGCCCTTCGAGCATACCGGCCTGCGCCGTCAGCGCTCCAATAACACGGCCTTCTCCAATAACGCTGGCGATAACCTCTTCATTGCCGATACCGTTTTGAAAGCTGACTACGGTTGTGTGTTGATCAAAGACCGACATGGCATTTTTCACAGCGCCCTGAGTATGCATGGCTTTACACTGAACAATAACGATATCGGCGACACCTGCCGTGTTCGGATCAGTGGTAGCCTTAATACCCACAAAGCGATCGCCACCATAGCCAATGATTTTTAAGCCGTTAGTATTAATCGCGTCAACGTGTTCTTGATTAAGGTCAACCAAGGTTACATCCAGTCCACCCTCAAAGAGTAGGCCTCCAAACAGACCTCCAATTCCGCCGGCACCAACAACGACTACTTTTGGGGAACTCTTTTCATTCATTTGTGAAGCCCTTTTTTTAGCAGTAAAACATATGATAATTTTGATTGTTTCCCGGATGTTAAGCAATAGCATGTTAGAAATTATTAACCTAAAAAGCTTCAAATATCTTTAATTATAATCTTTCCAAATTATGATAAATTATATTATTGATGATTTTGTACAAATAAAATACTGATTTTAAACAAAAATATTAATGATAAATGTGATTTAGAAATAAATTTAAAGACTTCCATATTGAGTTCCAATACGCTAGGCTTTTAATTAATGAATGCTATGTATTGGGTTTCACCCTTTCGATGAGAGCATCTAATTGATTGGGGGAATTAGCCTGCGGGCTAAATAAAATACATTGGAAACTAGTCAAGTCAGAATTGTTAATATGGTGCTGGACGTGATCCTAGATACGGTAATGCCGTATCAAATTTGTTGGCAATGTGGCGAATTAGAGCCGTTATGCTGAAAGTATCAGGGTTAACTACCGGTTACGGAAAAATTCAGATTTTGAGAGGCGTCAATTTAAGTGTCGCCGAGGGTACTATTGTTGCTTTGTTGGGTGGTAATGGAACCGGCAAATCGACGCTTTTAAAAGCACTTTCAGGGTTGCTCCCCGTTTGGGAAGGCAGCATAGAATTTGATGGTGAGCCCATCCAAAACCTTCCACCCCATACAATTGTTCGCACTGGTTTGACACAAGTCACCCAAGGTAAGGATTCCTATCCGGCAATGACCGTTGAAGAGAATCTCATGCTTGGGGCATATGTGAGAAATGACAAGGTGGCAATCGCCAGTGATTTGGAACGTGTATATTCATTTTTTCCAAGACTTTTGGAGCGCCGCAAACAATTGTCGGCGACCTTAAGTGGAGGTGAAGTTCAGATGCTGGTGGTCGGGCGTGGCCTGATGGCAAGCCCAAAACTGCTTATGCTTGATGAGCCAAGTGCAGCGTTGGCACCTAAAATTGTTATGGATATTTTTGCAACCATAAACCGTATTCGTAAGACAGGCGTATCAATTTTGATGGTTGAACAAAATGTCCGAATGGCCCTGTTACTAGCTGAATACGGATACATCATCCGAGACGGGGTCATTTTAATCGAAGGCAAAGCGCGTGATTTGATCAGTGACCCCAACGTAAAAGCCTCTTTCCTTGGTGGCACAGTGGTCGACACCAGTCGTGAAATAAAAGCCTAAGTGGCAGAGATAAAATTTTATGGATTTTGTTATGGATTTTGTTATAAATTTTGATTTTTCATCGCTTTTTGCCTTCATCCTGTTCGGCCTTACGATCGGAGTTGTTTACGGCATCGTTGCTCTTGGTATCTCGCTAATCTATTCAGGCCTTGATATAGTTCATTTTGCGCACGGCGAAGTATATATGTTCGGGGCGTTTTTTGGACTCGTTTTTTCAAAAACCTTGGGCTTCCCGTATCCCGTCGCGCTGGTCATGGCGATGATTTGTGCTGCCATGCTTGGCATGTTTATTGAGCGCGTGTTTTACCGACGTCTGACCAAGGGCGGCGGCGGATATACCGTAGCTGGTATGGGCATGATCATCTGCGGGTTCGCGATGTCGATTGTTCTGATGAACGTAGCATTTTTGATTTGGGGGGCTGGGGCTGAGCCATTTCATGTGGACTTAGGGATGCCGTATCAATTCGGTGATATAACCTTGCCCAAAAGCTATGCCCTGACAGCGCTGATGGCTATCTTATTAATGGGGTCACTACACTATTTCTTGAAAAAGACGAAGATTGGGTTGGCCATTCGGGCCGTTGCTGCCAATAAGGATATCGCGTATTTGATGGGAATTAATGTGCCCCTGATGATATCACTGATCTTTGGTCTGGCCTGTGGGTTGGCCGCCGCCGCCGGTGTGCTCATCGGGCCAATGCAATCTGTTCAGGTTGAGATGGGCTACTTGATGCTCCTCAAAGCCTTTGCTGCTGCCGTTGTTGGTGGGTTCGGGAGCTTGCCAGGGGCTATAATAGGTGGGCTGATTGTGGGGATTGCCGAAAATCTTGGAGCTGCTTACATCTCGCCTAATCACAAAGATATCTATGCGTTTCTAATTCTAATTCTCGTGCTTATGTTCAAACCATCAGGCCTGTTTGGCGTTGTGGCACGGGTTAAAGCCTAACTTTGGGCTAGAGTATCGATGAGGCCTAAAATTAACAATCAATCAAGGGAGTGAATTAAAATGAATAAACTTTATAAAAACTGTCTCGCTGGCGGCTTGGCGGGCGTCATGGTTGCTGGGATGGCGATAGGTGCCATGGCTGCTGATATTCGTGTTGGCATAACCATGCGAATGATCAGTGAAAATGGTCAAAAATATGGCCAGATGGTCATGGATGAAATTGACATGATAAATAAATCTGGTGGCATCAATGGCAACATGATCAAGCCAACATTAATGAACGACGAATGCAAGTCTGATAAAGGTGTCGCGAATGCGATCAAACTTATTAATCAGCAAAAAGTTCACCTGTTGATTGGCTCAACATGTTCATCCGTGACCCTACCGATTGTTGATATCACAGCAAAGGCTAGTGTACCACAAATTATTCCTCATTCGACAAATGGTAAAATTACCAAAAAAGGCAGTGCTTGGGTATTTAGGGTTCCCGTATCCGGTCGTTTCTATGCTGGTGTAAATGCAAAGTACGTTGGTGAGAATATTGGTAAAAAGATCGCTTATCTTTGTGCCGCCGATGCCGCCTCACAAAATGATTGTGAAGCTATGCAAAAACAGATGAAAGCACAGCATGGTTCTGAGCCCGCTTATGTTGCTCAAGTTCAGGAAAAAGAAGTTGATTTCCGAACCCACATGCAAAAAATCAAATCTGCTGGTGTTGACGGTATCTTGATTGCAGCACTGGCTGAAACCATGGCTCGCGCTCTGATACAGTCCTATGAAGCCGGTATCCCTGCTTCCGTGCGTCGGATTGGATCTTCTTCCGCATCAAATTCACCTGTGCCTACAATCGCTGGTGATGCAGCAAAAGGTGTTTTCTTCGCAGCCGCTTACGCAGCTGCAGATAACCGCCCAATCGCGCGCCTGTTCAATGAAATGGTTAAAAAGCGTTATGGCGTCCATGCACCGGATCACGATTTCAGCCAAGCATATGACTTGGTGCGGATTGTTGAAATAGCGCTTAACAATGCTAACCTAAAACTCGATAGTGGTTCTCTAGCCGCTGATCGCACCGCAATTCGCGATTCGATTGCGTCGATTAAAAACTATGAAGGCCTTGCATCTGGTCCAATTAGTTTCTGTGCAGCTGCAACACCGCAATGCCGTGATGGTAACCGTACTGCTGTTTTGATAGCCTATTCCAAAGGTGGTAAAGACTATAAAACTGAAGTGCTCGCACGTGTAACCATGCCAGCTGACTTCGGCCTGTAAAAGGGCGTTTAATTGTTGCCTAGGGGGCACGTTTTATGGGCTCCCTAGGTACCTTTTTGCCGGACTAAAAATTCATGACTGCTGTTAATTCAATCATCCATTCAATCTCAAGCTTTGTTGACAAGCTGAATGCCGTACACCGGATGCTTCCCTGGGTGTTGGCGTTCGTTCTTTTGTTGCCTTTGCCACAAATACTTGCAGCGGTTTTTAACGATTATTATATCTATCTCGCAAACAAAATTTGCATCTTCATTCTATTGTCCGTGGGCTTAAATATAGTCAAGGGTTTCTGCGGACAGGTCACTGTCGGACACGTCGGCCTTTACGCTATTGGTGCCGTTTCTTCAGCTTTGGTATCCATTCATTTTGGGTGGTCATTTTGGCTGGCCTTTCCAATAGGAATTTTATTGTCCGGAATAGCAGGTCTCATTGTGGGCTTGCCATCAGTTAGGCTTGAAGGGGCATATCTCGCTCTGGCAACTTTGGGGCTTGGTGAATCAGTCAGAATTATGATTGCCGTCACACCTTTGTTTGGCTCCTCGACGGGTCTACTCTCCATTCCTGAACCGACCATTGGCAGCTTCGTATTTGATAATTACACCAAATATTATTACATGGTCATGACGTTCGCGATGATTGGCATATATCTGTCATTCTCGATTCTTCGGTCCGCCACGGGTCGAGCATTTATGGCCGTTCGTGAAGATACAGTTGCAGCGGCCGTTCACGGGATTAACGTCGCGAAATACAAGCTTTTGGCTTTTGTGATTAGCGCCTTATATGCCGGTGCTGCGGGCGGATTGTTCGCTCATATGCCACCGGGCTATATTCACCATAATAATTTTACCATCATTGAAATGGTGACACTGCTTTTGATGGTCGTGCTTGGTGGTATAGGTCATATCTGGGGCGGTATTCTCGGCGCGATTATCGTAACGATCATTTATGATCAAACGCTTGAATTTTACTTTATCCAGCCACTGCTATTCGGAATGACTATGATTTTGATCGTTATCTTCATGCCACGCGGTATTGGCGGCGTGATTGACCGCTATTTCATGACGAAGAAGTTCATGAAAATTCGTGAGGAGAATTCCGATGGCACTTCTTGATGTTACTGGTTTGTCCAAAAATTTTGGCGGCTTACTGGCCTTATCGAACTTGGATGTTAGTATTGAGGCTGGATCAATTCACGGGTTGATTGGCCCTAATGGATCCGGAAAATCGACGTTCTTTAACCTTGTGACAGGTGTCTATCAGCCTAATCCCGGTAGCCGGATCATTTTTGATGGGCATGACATTACCAGTTCACCATCTCATGAAATTGGCTCCCTTGGTATTGCCAGAACCTTTCAGTTGCTGCGCCTGTTTTCGGAAATGACTGTGTTGCAGAACTTGATGGTTGGTTATCACACGCACGTGTCGTATGGGTTTTTGACGACGTTACTTAATAATTCATTAGTTAGTAAGGCCGACGCTGAAACAGCAGACGAGATGATGGATCTGCTAGAATTTATCGGGCTCGCCGATTTCGCCGGTATGCCCGCCAGTGAGCTATCGGGTGGTCAACGCCGCCTGCTGGCTTTGGGACGTGCAATGGCAATGCGGCCGAAACTCTTAATGCTTGATGAACCTGCAGCCGGTCTGTCGCCGGTAAATCTCGACAATCTTTTGTCTATTGTCATGGCCTTGAAGGAAAAATTTGGATTAACGGTTTTGATAGTTGAACACATTTTAAAAGTTGTTATGGAGACCTGCGACACGGTCACCGTTCTTGATTACGGCGAGAAGATTGGTGAAGGCACACCGGAACACGTCAAAGATGATCACGCAGTCATCGAAGCCTACCTTGGTCAGGAAATGGATGATGAAGAAATTAGAGCCGCCTTCGAAGCCTGAAGTGCCACACGTCAGCAAATGTACGGTTATTTGTTTTTAACCCATTGTAGGATATGGGTGGCGACGCAAACAAGGACATCATCTTGATTATGAACCTCTACCTGAGCGTAGGACCTGCGCTTTTCCAGATCAATCTTACTGATTTTATAGGTAACTGTTACGGTGTCATCGATGAATACTGGGCTCAGGAAGCGGACCTTGTCCATCCCAACGGCAACGGGGGTTTCCGTTTTATCAGACCGACAATTGGCGATAGCGAGCGTCGAGACGGTAGAAATGAAGCCGATAAGGAGCGCCCCATGCGCCATTCTGCGTCCGTATCTCGAATTTTCCATGTAGGTTTTGTTGACGTGGTTTGGCGAAAAATCACCAGTAATGCCTGCAAACATATAAACATCAGATTCGCTTACTGTCTTGGTGAATGTCGTGGTTTGCCCGACCCCAACATGAAATTTTGACATTCGTTCGTAGTCCATTATTGAATTGATGGTGTATTCAAACGATGCTTGGGCTTGTAGATAAAGTCAATAGTTGAAAAAGGAACGTGCCACTATGGTGAAAAAAATGAAAAATTTGACCGCTGTTGTTACCGGGGGCGCACGAGGTATAGGTCTTGGCATTGTTCAAAAATTTTTAGATCAAGGGCTGCGGGTCTCGGCTTGGGACCTTGACCCAGCACCGCTGGCAGACGTACCTGGAAATGAGGATATCCATAAGGTTCAGGTCGATATTACCAACCACTCATCTGTCAAATCAGCTGTCTCAAAGACTATGGGAGATCTAGGCTCCATTGATATTTTAGTGAATAACGCAGGGGTCAATGGCATGACAGTACCGGCATGGGAATACCCCGTTGACGAATGGGACCGAGTTTTGGCTGTAGATTTGAAAGGTGTCTTCCTGTGTTGTCGCGAAGTCGTTCCACATATGCGGGCTGCAGGTAGTGGGCGGATTATCAATGTTGCGTCCGTCGTAGGTAAAGAAGGCAACGCACTTGCCATCGCTTATTCAGCGGCGAAATCTGGGGTTATAGGTTTGACCAAAGGGTTGGCAAAAGAAGTCGTCAGTGATGGTATTTTTGTCAACTGCATAACCCCGGCCATGACTGAGACAGATCTTTTGAAAGAAATGACTGACGGCTATATTTCAATGGTCAAATCAAAAATTCCCATGGGTCGGCTGTGCACCGTGTCCGAAATTGCCAACATGGTCGCTTGGATTTCTGGGCCAGAATGTACGTTTACGACAGGTTCTGTTTTTGATCTGTCCGGGGGGCGGGCGACGTATTAAGAGGGATTTTTTAGATGAACGACTTTACAAAACTTTCAATTAATCAGATTACAACCCGCGATCAATGGTCACTGGCTCAAGCCATAGATGGTTACGCCAGCCACGGAGTTACAGGGATCTCTGTGTGGCGGGATAAGTTACAGGATCTAGGTGTTAAAGCAGGTACTCGCATGCTGCGTGACGCTGGTATGACCGTAACCGGCTACTGTGTTGGTGGTGTTTTAAGTGCACGTGACGATATAGTCTTTCAGGCTCAGCTTGATGATAACTGCCGTATGATCGAAGACGCTGCAGCCATCGGAGCAAAATGCTTGGTGCTAATCGCGGGTGGACTTGATGAAGGTTCGAAAGATTTAACAGGAGCCCGCGAACGTGCCAAAGAAGGTTTATCACTACTACTTCCCATTGCCCGGGCAGCTGGCGTAAAAATTGGCCTTGAGCCGCTTCACCCCATGGTTTGTTCGCTACGCTCAGTCCTAACAACCTTAGAGTTGGCCAACGATTGGTGTGATGATTTAGGCGCAGGTGACGAGCT
>Ga0114994_10003811_pt1 | contig 10981 bp, 5 predicted proteins | sample ArcticOcean_MG_C_9_FD_87043 | JGI IMG/M metagenome (GOLD analysis project Ga0114994, IMG submission 87043) | Marine microbial communities from western Arctic Ocean - ArcticOcean_MG_CB2_152 | ecosystem: Environmental > Aquatic > Marine > Oceanic | place: Arctic Ocean: Canada Basin | collected... | reverse complement strand
GAGTGGAAGGTACAAGATTTGCAGATTCTCATCACCGACCTCTATCCGAGGGGGCCCTTCTGGCCCATCTGGGAGCGGGTCTTTTTTGGGGGAAGAAAACCGTTGACCGCGTGGGACCTCAAGCAGAAGTACGGGACGAAGAACGTGTGTTTTGAGCATGCGGCGATCGCCATCTTGGGCGCGGCGGCGCCCATCACCGTGGCATCCTTCAACACGAGGTGCAGCCGCTCTTCCATCGTCAGAGCCTACTCGGACTACGTCATCCGAGCTCTAGGTCTGGCGCAACGGACGCGGTACCACGCCAAAGGAGATCCAAAAAGGGTGGTGGTGACCTTCATGGCGCGGCGCAGTTCGGGCGTGTGGCCCGAGAAGCGCTTCTGCGACTCGGAAACTAGCTTCTTCGGGTGCGACTTCGTCAAGCACCTGGGGACGCGGCCACTAGGCAGAACCATCAAGAACGACGGGGTCGTGGTAAGTGCGCTGAAGGGGCTGGAAGAGCGCACGTTCCCGAACGGCGCCCGGGTCGTCTTCCGGGATTTGGACTACTCCAAGCTCAGCTTCGAGGAGCAGATCGCGGCGAACCTCGACACGGACGTCATGGTCGGGCCCCACGGCGCCGGGCTGCTCCACAACATCTTCATGCCGGACCGCGCGGCGCTCGTCGAATTGTTCATCGACGGGTCCTCGGCGAACCGCCACTTCCACAACCTCGCGCGGTGGCAGGGGCGGGCCTACTACGGGTCCGCCTTCTCGAACCCGGTCAAGGCTCCGCAGCTCGTCGCCGTCGTCGCGAGCGCCGTCGCCGCGCTGGACCTGTCGAAGGCGTGGTAACAGTTTTGTTTTTCTTGGTGCCGATGATGTTTCATAGTAGCCTTATATTACACAATCGCCGCGCGCGGGACCACATCATTGCACGCGCGCCGTGCGCGTGCAGAGCTCGCAGATCGAGAGGCCGCCGGCCGTCGTCTGCGTGCGATGCAGCAGGTTCGCGAAGGTGCAGTGCGGGCAGGCCCACTGCGCCGGCGTCGCCCCGGGAATACAGCGCGCCGTCGGCGCGCTGTCGCCCGCCGGCGGCGGCGCGGCGGCCCGCGCGGGCGGCGGCGGCGGCCGCTGCGGCGGCGGCTGGTACTGCGGCTGGCGCTGCTGCGTCTGGTGCGTCTGCGCCTGGCGCTGGTTCCACTGCGCGTTGAGTTGCTGCGACTGCCGCGACCGCAGCGCCTGGAGCTCGCGCTGGACGCGGTCGCGCGCGTCCTCCGCGTCCCGCTGGGCGCGCTGGTAGCCCGCCGCCGCCGTCGTCGCGGCCTGCAGCCGGGCCTTCAGTGACTCGACCTCGTTCGCCAACCGGTTCTTCTCGCGCGCGGCGTCGGCCAGCGCCCGCGAGCTCTCCTGCGAGGCCCGCTGCACGGCGTCCTGGACCGCGGACCGCGCGCGGGCCTCGGCCTCCGTCGCGCGGCGCGCGGCGAGCCGCGCGCCCTCCTCGGCGTTCTCCTTGGCTGTCTTGGCGCTGTAGGCCTGCTGCGCCGCGGCCTGCGCGTCGCGGCGCGCCGCGTCCAGGTCGCGCTTTGAAGTCTCGAGCTCCACGCGCATGCGCTCCAGCCCCTGCTTGAGGTTGTGCGTCTCGGCCTCCTGGCGCCGCTGGTCCAGTCCACTCGAGCGCCAGCGCGTATTGCCCTCCTCCTTGCTTTCGCTCGGACCGCGCGCGGGCGCCAACGCGGCCGCCCGCAACGATGACGGCGGCTGGTTGAACGGGTTGGCGATGGGCCGCGGCTGCGGCGGCTGGAAGGGTACGGGTGGTTGAAGCGGTCGAGGGGGTTGAACGACGGGCCGCGGCGCCGTGGCGCGCTGCTGCAACGGTCTCGGCTGCGCCCGCTGGACCGGCGGCGCCGCGGAGGCGCCGCCCCAGGGCGCGGCCGAGACGGGGGCCGCCACGGAGCCGGTCGTGAGGTCCGTCACTTCCGTGATTGGTTCCCGGCAGCAGGGGCAGAACGTGCCCTGCTGGGCCTTGAGGACCGTCTGGGCGCGCCACTGCTGGATGCAGACGGAGCAGAACTCGTGCTTGCCCTTGCAGTTCGCGCGCCGGTCGGAGGGCCGGTCGCAGCAGATGGGGCACTCGTTGTCGCGCGACGCCGAGGGCGCGGCCCGCGTCTGCGGCGCGGCCGCGGGCGGCGTCACGACCGGCGCGTGGACCACGATCGACTTGAGCTTCTCGCGGAGGCGCACGGTCGGGCCCTTGGGCAACCCGAGCGCCGAGAGGCCGTCGTCGTCGAGCGCCGAGAGGCCGTCGTCGTCGAGCGCCTTGAGCTGCCTTAGTGTGGAGATGGACGCAGCCTGGAGTTTGGGCTCGTGTTTGCCGATATTGAGCTCGTTGACGAGCGCGGCTAGAGCATCCGTGCCGAGGGGGTCCGCCATGGTGTCGCTGCAGAAGGGTCGCTTCGCTAAGTCGACAACTAGTTTGTATGCGTTATCGCGCGATGCAAGACCAGGCGCTGGCGTCGTTGAAATACACCCCTTGGAGCTCTGGCACACAGCAGTACAGCAGGCGAGCAGTGAGAATGCCGCGTGTCGACTGTGGTCAAATCGAGCTTATGAGAAACCCGTTTTGTTCCTTAAATCCTCCTGCCTCCTGAGGCTTCCTGAAGCTGAGAAGGGCACGGATACGACGAGAGAGTTCACTTTTCCCGTATCTACATGCGAGGCATGCGCGGCAGGACAAAAAGAGGGAGCAGCATTTGGCCATAGAGCTGGACAGCTCGGGGTGGGGTGAGCTACAGCACTCTGCTCGCCGTCGACGAGAAGAATAGTAATTCCCTGTTCTGCATAAAAAGCACCGCCAAGGAAAGCAGCCAGCAGAGCCGATTTGCTGCTGCACAAAGCAAGCAGAGGGAACGCGCTCCGAAGACGCAGCAGTCATCACTCGCAAAAACGTCGCACCCACGCGTCCCGAATGACACATGCGCGACACCCCTCGCACCGCGCGCGTAAAGCCCCATAGGTCTCGATGTCGTTCTGGCGCGATAAAGCGCCGCGGAAGAGCGCCGCAGAGGAGCGGCGCACGGCCGAGGCCCTGGCGGCCTTCGAGGCGTCCTTCGACGGCGGCAGCACCAAGTCCTTCGTGTTGGCCGGCTCGGGCGCGACGTACCAGCCCACCATGCAGGCCGCGCCGCCGGCCCAGCCGCACCGCGCCCAGAAGAAGGGCTTACGGGCCATGGACGAGTTCCTGGAGGAGTTGAAGGCCCGAGACACATTAAGGGACAAGGGCTTCACCCTGGACAAGGCCGGGCCTAGGTACCACGCGCCCCAACCCGAAGAGAAGAAGGAGCAGTACCAGGGCACCACCAACTTAGTGATTAACAACATGGCCCCGACCGTGACGGAAGAGACGATCATGAAGGCCTTTGGGGCGTACGGCGAGATCTTCTCGGTGAAGGTCATGTGGCCGCGCAGTGACGACGAACGACGGCGGGGCCGCAATAGGGGCTTCGTGTCGTTCAGGCAACGAGACGAAGCGGAGGACGCCCAGCAGGCCATGGACGACTCCGTCTTGGAGGGCGTGCGCATTTCCGTGGCCTGGGGGCGGGCTTTGAAGGACCAGCCGGGGGCCGGCGGCGTCGGGAGCACGGCGGCCTCGCGAAGCGCGTACGGCGCCAGACCGCCCAAGACGCCGGCGCTGCCCGGCGCGGCGGCCTGCGTCGCGGCGGCCGTCGCGCGCGCTAAACTACTCGCGGCGCCGGCGCCCCGCGTCGCGGCGGCGGCCGGCGGCGCAAGTGCCTTCCAGGGCGCGGCGCTTTCTACGAGGCGGTCGCGCTGGGACTCTTTACCAGCGAAGCGCGAGGACGGCCTGAGTCAACAAGACTTCGAGGGGGCGCACAAGGTTATTGTGGTCGTACCCCAGGACGACACGTTACGACGGTTAGCCGACCTGACGGCGCGCTTCGTGGCCGCCGACGGCCGCACCTTCGAGGACTTTTTACGGTTACGGGAGCGGAACCACGCGGACTTTAGTAAACTATTGGACTCGTCGTCAAGTGTGGGCCGCTACTACCGTTATAGAACCTGGGAGGCCGCCATGGCTTCCAAGTCTCCGGAGCCCGGTACAATGTACGACTTCGAAGGGAGACAAGTCAAGGCGTTCCGCATCCAATGTGGCGGGCCCTTTTGGGTCGCTCCTGATCAGGCGACGACGGCGTCTCCAGTAGATGATATAAAGGATACGCCGGCCTTGACGCGGGCCGACGCATTACGGAAGGCCGAGCAGAGCCTCATGGAGCGGTTGCGCGAGAACGAGGCGAGCTTATACGAACGGCGGGGGGCGAGGAGAGGAGATGCCAAGCTCCGTTTGAACGATGTATTGCGGTTCACGGAGACGCTGGCCTCAATGCATATTGCACGAACGCAAATCAAGGACGCCATGTGCTTCGCCCTGGACCGGGCGGACGCCGCCCGCGAACTCTCGGAGTTGTTAGGAAATGCCTTAACAGAACCAGCACAAGCGCAGGCTTCCGACGAGACGCGTTTGGCACGACTCTACGTGGCGTCCGATATATTGCACAACGCGGCGGCATGTGGAAGGGGCGCTAGAATGATGCGCTCGTTGTTGAGACCTTATTTGGCCCCGGCGCTCCACCACCTGGGCACACGACTTTTAGGTAGATCGGGCTCCACGCTCCAACTGGCGGCGACGAATTCCATCATTGACAAGGTCGGCGCGTTGTTGCAGGTCTGGAGCCGGTGGGCCCAGGTCTTCCCGGCGAATTGGACCTACGGCCTCGAGAGCGCCTTCTTCGAGCGGCGCGAGCGCAGTTCCCATCTTAGAACGGAGGAGGACGACGACGACGGCCACGACGCGTTACGGCGGGACGCGCGCATCGCGGGGCTGTACGACGGCAGTGCGCCGTCGGAGCTGCGCGCGAGCCTCGCGCGGCTCCGGCCGTACATCAAGCACCGGACGCTCGGCGTCTCGCCCGCGGAAGCATTACGAGCGGCGCAGCGCGAGCACGCCGAGGCCGCCCAACGGGCGGCCCCGGCGATCGTGGAGTCGGACGAGGACGTGGACGGCGAGGCGTGCGACGACGTCGACGACCTGCTGGCCGACGTGGCTGAGGCGTCGTTCCAGCCGTTTCCCGTCGCCGCGCCGCACGCGCCGGTTGCGCCGCCCGCGCCTGTTGCTGCTCCCCCGGTGCCGGTGGCTGCGCCTCCGGCCGCGCGGTTGCAACGCCCGCCCTCGCCGCAACGCGGCCGGAGCCGGTCCCGCGGGCGGCGGCGCGGTCGCTCGCGCTCGCGCTCGCGGTCTCGCCGCCGGTCGCGGCGGCACCGGAACCCGTCCTCGTCGTCGTCGTGGTCGCGATCGCGGTCGCGGCGTCGGAGCTTGTCGCGGCGGCGGCGGTGATTTATTGCTAACCTTATCTGTGTGATTACTCTAGGATCGTGCGGGGTCAAGACTTTTTGCAATAATTTAAAGAGCGGCAAATGCCGGTTGGCTCACCACATTGATCGACTCAGACAGCTCAAACTTCCGAAAAGCTTTGCCACGGTTGATACCAACAACTGCCAGCGCGAGAGCGCACCTCAAAGCGACGCGGCAAAGTTCTTGCATAGAACAGCACACCTAGCACTTTTTTCGAACGCGACAGGGAGAATACATGAGCAGACGATGACCGCTCTAACCCTCATAAAGCAATCATCCCTGAAAGCGCTCGAAAGCGTAACGTCCATGCTATCGATGGGCTCGAGTGCGAAGCCGCCGCCGCCGCCGCCGCGCCTCACGGTAGTAACGGCGCCGGACAGCGACGTGCTCCTCGAAGCCCACTTCTCGGGCAGTCGCCTCGGCTTGAAGCTCGTGCTGGCCGTGACGGAGGGCCGGACCGCCGTCATTGTGGAAGAGGTCGTCGCCGGCTTTGGACCGGAGGGCCTGTGCCCGCGCGACGTGCTCGTCGCCGTGGACGGCGGCAAAATCACCGTACCGCGCCCCGACGCCTTCGACGCGTGGATCGCCAAGCTGCGAAAACGGCCACGGCCTCTTGTGCTTACTTTCGCGCCCGGCGCGGGAGGAGCGGCGGCGGCGCAAAAGCAGTGGCAGCGGGACCAGAGATTGCGGTCAAAAGCGGCGCTCAAGGCCTACGAGGCCAAAGACGACGACGGCGAGGCCGCGTACAACGCCGCCATGCTCACGGCCAATGGGGTTGGCGGCCCGAAGGACCCGATCGCCGCGATTCAGCTCTTGCGGAAGGCGGCGTTCTTGGATGTCGTCAAAGCCCAGGTGGCATTAGGACACTTGTACCGGCAGGGCTCCAGCAGTGTGACCAAGAACGACGACGAGGCCTTCCGGTGGTACGAAAAGGCCGCGTTAATACGACGCGACCCCGAGGCGCTCTATCAACTCGGCAAGTACCACCGCGACGGCACGCCCTCGCGCGCCGCAGACGTTACCAAAGCCCGCGAGTGCTTCGAGGCTGCCGCGGCGATCGGCGGCCGCGACGCGTACGCCGAGGCGCTCGCTGAGCTGGAGCAGGACTCGGTCCTCGACAGCGTGGTCCAGTCCGTTCGGGCCGCCGTGACGACGACACCGTCGAAGGGCGACCGCGGCGGCCTCTACGAGTCGCTCGTCGAGGACGACGAGACGGTGTCGCCGTTCTCCACGGCCTCGTACGAATCGAATGACCCAGGCACGACACGCACGCGCGCCACCACCGCCGACTCGCGCGAGCTCGAGTACGTGCCGCCGACGCCCGAGTACGTGCGGTGGCGCGGCGCGGGCGGGCAGCCCGTCCTCCACGTGTGGCGCGCGCACGTCGGCCTCACTGACGAGGACATGCTGGTGTAATTTTCCTGTGCGGACATCTTGTGGACCTTAACCAACCTATAAGTCCGGTCCCCAGCCCCTAGGGCGGCGGTCGGTCGTCTTACTCCTCGATACCTCAACCAACCCGCACTGTTTAAATCCACCCACAGCGCGAAATCGCGCATTCGTCTGCATTGGCGGTCTCTAGGTCGTTGCCATACGCAGCGAGTGCACGCAGCGCGTTATATTTTAGACGCGCAGCGCTGCCAAACGCTGCGGTTTGGCCGAGGGGCCGACACAAAAAGCGGCATTACACGTGTACACAGCGCCGGCCCAGCCACGCGGTCGTACGCGGAGCCATGATGCGAACAGTATGGGTCACAGCGATGGTCATAGGCGTCGTGGGCGCCGCAACCGACGCCGGAGCCGCAACTCATGCAACACCACGGCCGAGGCCGAGGCCGCGGCCAAGGCCGACGCGCCCACCGACAAGCGGACCATCGCTCGAGGAAAAAATCACAGAGCTGGAGCGCGCGAACGCCGAGCTCCGGCAAGAGCAGCGGGTCGCGGAGCTGGATCGCCAGAACGCCAAGCTCCGGCAAACCCTGATACCGGCGCCGGTGCCGGAAACAATGGAGCTGGAACGCGAGAACGCCAAGCCACCGCCGGCGCCGACGGAAGAGGCCCGGGCCTGGCCCGCACCGGCGACACCCGTACCGCCGCCTGAGTGCACGCTCGCGGGCGTGCCGCGCAAGGCGCTGTCCGCGTGCGTCAGGGCAGACGGATTTTGCGTCGCGAGCCCGACCGAATGCACCGAGCTCGGGGGCCGCTACAACAGCCGCGGGTGCGGCAGCGGCGAAAACTGCGCGTGCTGCGAGGCGATACCGGAGCCGCCGACGCTAAAGCCGACCTTGAAGCCCACGGTGCCGCGGCCGCAGTGCCCCTTACAACGGGTGGCGCGCAAGTCCCTGTCGGCATGTGTGCTGGCGGATGGCTTCTGCGTGGGGAGCCCCGAGGAGTGCACCGAGCTCGGCGGCCGCTACGACGCTCGGGGCTGCGGGGGCGGAACTGATTGTGCCTGCTGCGAGAAAATCCCTACGGACCCGCCGGTGCCGAAGCCGACGTTCTCGCCGGAACCGACCAGCGAAGCCGAGGCTGGGTCCTGCCAGCTTTCCGAGGTCCCAGGCGAGGCGCTCCGCGCGTGCATCAAGTCGGGCGGCTACTGCGTGGCGAACGAGCACGAGTGTGGAGTGCTCGGTGGCGGCTTCGAGGCCGCCGGCTGCGGGCCGGAGTCGTCCTGCGGGTGCTGCGGCGACGTGCCCGACGACGAGGACGAGGAGGCCACGGATGATGCGACGCCCCGGCCCACGCCACGCCCCGGTCCGTACCTGCGGGCGTCGACGCCGGCGCCAGTAGCGCGCGAGGCGCCGAAGCGCGCGTACTGGTGGACGCCGCGGCCGACATTTGCGCCGGTGGCGCCGCCGCCGCCGCCGCCGCCGCCGCCGCCGCCGCCGCCCCGGTTCTTCCTCTACTTCCGGCTCGTCGCGGTGCTCTTCGGGCTCGCGGCGCTAACGGCGGCGCTGCCGGTGCCGACGAACAAGTACCTTCTGCTCGTGCGCTGGCCGTTCTACCAGCTCTTTGTCTGTATGCGGGCAAGCGTCGTCGGCGTGTGCAGCCTCTGCTTCTCGTTCGGCGACGGCATCGCCGAGTCGCGGCCGCCTAAACCAACGGCGGACATCAAGGTCGAGATGAACGCGTTCGCGCGTTCGCGCTCCGACCGCTCCGACGGGTCCACCGACTCGCTCCTGGTCGACGGCGACATGAATGACGCGTTCGCCGATTTCGAGAACGATCAAGGTGGCGACCCGAACCCATTCAACCTCGGCGCGCCGCGGCGGCGCTAATGTGCAGTGATGTAATATATGACGTAATATACTTTAGGAAGGGGGAGAGGAGACAGAAGCGCCCCGAGACGAGGAGGGGGGGGAGTCGGGGTACTCGCGTCTACGGCTCGCACCACCACCACAGGCCCGCGTCGTCGCGGTCCGAGCACGTGACGCCGTCGTCCTCGTACTTGTCCTTCTTGAGGATGCAGCAACACCCGACGCAGCCCCAAATCATCGCTAATAAGAAGACGATCGCGATGATGAAGAGGAACTGGGCCGCGCCCGACGCCAACAGTAGTATGATAGCAATAATGAAGCACACGACCGCCATGATGTAGTGGACCCGCCGCGTGCAGCCCGTGAACTTCTTCTTCGCAAGGGCGTCGTCCAAAACTTCATCTAATCCATCGGTCGAGTCCACGGACTGGCTGAGCAGCCGCGTGCGCGCCCCGGTGTTGTCCGGGAGGTCCGGCCGCTCGTCGCCCGAGTAGTCTAAGACGGTCCGGATAAAAACCGCCTCTAAGGTCGGCTGCGCGATGGAGTAGTCCACGAGATCCACTTCCTCCTTCCTCGCTTGCAAGGCGTCGAAGACGTCCCCGATCTTAATCGATTCCTTCAAAGACATGATCTTCATGGTCTCGACGAGTCTCGCAGCTTTCTCGGCCACCAAGGTGACCGTTCCACTGACGAGGAAGAAAATCAAGCCCAGCGGCACGAAGATCAATTCCAGCATGCCCGTGCTCTCGCCCTTGTTCGAGCCCGGCACGAACACGAAGTAAATGAGCCACGTGAGGATGAAGGCGATGATCGGCGCCACGAAGAGCTGGACGTTCTGGCCGATGGACCGCTTGCGCACGAGCCACTGCCGCCCCAGCATCACGCGCAGTTGCCGCGCGCGGCTCGGGCCATTGGACGGCGCCGCGGTGGTTGTATGAGTTTTATCGTCGCTCGTCGCTTGGGCGGCGGCCGCGGTTGTAGCGGTTTTAGCGTCGTCGCTCATCGCTCGGGCGGCGCTCATGTCTGGACGAGATAGTTCTCCGCCGCGGGTCGCCGGCGTCGCTTTTTAGCGGCTGCTTCAGCTTGATTTTCTCGGATGCTGTTTCCAGGCGGGCACGTGTTTTTCGCGGCGCGCAACCTCACTGCTCCAGTGAAGCTCGACGCCGCCGAGAGAGTTGACTCCTCTGTGCGCGTTTATGTCGGCGGTCGCTGGTCGGTGGTTTTCGCGTTTCGATGCACGTCGGTATTCTCCTCGCGCGGGTATTGCAACCTGAGCCGCGAATAAACACTCGGAATCGAGAGGAGTAAAACCACAGGGAAATAAGGTTATATCTTGGCTCTCATCTCCTAGAAGTTGAACATGTTCGAGATGTTCGCGGCGCCCGGCTGGAGCATGTTGTGCTTCATCGGCGGCGACAAGCAGGACGCCGTCAGTGAGGGCGGCGGCGCCGCCGCCGCGTACGCCGTCGCAGGCGGCGCCGAGAACGTCGCCCAACCGTTCGTCGGCGGCGGCGCCGAGGCGCCGCGCGAGGGCGACGCCGACACCGGGAGCCCGAACGCGGCAAACGATGGCGCCGACGGCGCGCGCACGGGCGGCGGCGCCATCGCGAGGCCCATGGACGAGATCGCGTGCGCCGTGTCCGGCCGCGCGACGCCGAGCGCCATGGGCTGCGGCGTGAAGGCCGCGCCGTTGCCCATCGGCGCGGAGCCGTTCATTCTCGGCGCGTGCATGCCGCCGTTCATCATCGGCGGCGCGGCGCCGTTCATCGGCGCACCGTTCGACGGCGGCGCCGCGTAGCCGTTGGCCGCGGGCGTCGGCTGCAGGACGCCGCTGTCGCCGAAGGGGTCGAAAGTGGCGGGCGCCGCGGCCGGCGAGACGACCTTGGCGGCGCCGAAGTCGGCGAACGGCGCCGCGGGCGGCGCCGCCGGCGCGGCCTCGAACGCCGCGAAGCCAGATGGGGCCGCGGCCGGCGCGGACGCGAACGCCGCGAAGGACGGCGGGTCGGCCGCCACCTGTTGCCCCCCGGGCGGCGGCGCGAGGAACGCGAAGCCCGACGACGCCACGGGCGCCGCCGGCGCCGGGTCGTCGAGGCAGAGCAGGTCCACCGCCGGCGTGACCTGGCGCACGGCCGGCGCCGCCTTGCGCAGCTTGGGCTTCGTGTTCTTTCTCCTCTTCGGTACGTCCTCTTCGGGCTCGACGGCGTCGCTCTCCTCGTACCAGAGCTTCTCGTTGTACGCTAACGAGACGAAGGTCTTGCGGCTCACGAGGCTCGACGCGGCTGTGATGGCGTTCGAGGGGTCCATCGTCGCGAAGTACGTC
>Ga0114994_10003809_pt1 | contig 10984 bp, 14 predicted proteins | sample ArcticOcean_MG_C_9_FD_87043 | JGI IMG/M metagenome (GOLD analysis project Ga0114994, IMG submission 87043) | Marine microbial communities from western Arctic Ocean - ArcticOcean_MG_CB2_152 | ecosystem: Environmental > Aquatic > Marine > Oceanic | place: Arctic Ocean: Canada Basin | collected... | reverse complement strand
GCTATCTCTATCAGGGCTACGTCTTCTGCTCCGCTGAATGAAATGGCGAGATTGGGCCACAGCTCGCTGACTTGGCTGATTATATCATTAGGCTCACTGTTGCTGAGGCGAGCGTTCAGTTCTTCTATGTCTTTTCCTGTAGTCATTAGAGTCTTCGTAGCTAAGGGCTAAGGGGCTGTCTACGCAGCGGTAACGCGGGATATTCTCGGCTATTTGATGGCCTCGGTAAAGTGTGGTCATCGACGGCGCTGAGTATCGCCGGAATAAACTAGTTAACCGTGCTGCCGACAGAGATGTTCCACGTGAAAAACTCTAATGAAACTAAGTGCTTAGACAGTCTAAATGAACCATTCTACTAAATATTGGTGTTTGTGGCGTCGCTAAATCAATATCTAGTAATTAGACAGCAACAGAGTTGGATGCACTGCTGTTCCGGCTTCACGATATCTGCTAAATTTACGCTGTTTCAAATGACTTAACACCTGGCGAAGGCCGAGCGTGATAACGGTGCTGGCTTAAGCTGGCAATGTAAAGTCGAATTCGCACGCACAGTTGAATGCTACAGAAGGAGAAGTGACCGTCATGGAAATAGCCTGCCTAGATTTAGAAGGAGTGCTGGTACCCGAAATATGGATCGGGTTTGCGCAGAAGACTGGTATCGAGGCGTTGGCAGCCACTACGCGTGATATTCCAGACTATGACGTGTTAATGAAGCAGCGCCTGGCTCTTCTTGATCAACATGGCTTAGGTCTTCCGGACATACAGGAGGTCATTTCAACAATGGCGCCAATGCCGGGCGCAAAAGAGTTTATAGATTGGTTGAAAGAGCGCTTCCAACTTATTATTTTATCAGACACTTTTTATGAATTTTCGCAGCCACTGATGCGTCAGCTCGACTTCCCAACGCTGTTTTGTCATCGCCTCGTTGCGGATGAGAGCGGCAGAATCGTGGACTACAAGCTCCGACAGAAAGACCCTAAGCGCGAATCTGTTAAGGCGCTGCATGGACTTAACTTTCGAGTGATAGCTTCCGGCGACTCTTATAATGATACGACCATGCTAGAAGAGGCGGATGCCGGTATCTTGTTCCGAGCGCCAGCCAATGTGATCGAGGAGTTCCCACAATATCCTGCGGTTGAGAGTTATGAAGAGCTTAGGCGGGAGTTTTGTGCCGCCAGCGAACGCGATCTAACCGTGTAGGCCGTTAAGTTCACTTTATAACTTAATAAAACTTCGCTAATGTATTGAAAATATTGTCTATTTTATCAAAGCATTCTTGATATTCCTGCTCGCAGTCTGAGTCAGCAACGATAGCCCCTCCTGCCCAGCAGCTGAGTACGTCGGTCTCCCACAACAGGCTGCGGATGGTGATGCTGCTATCGAAGCTGCCATCGGCTCCCAGATAAAAAACAGTTCCGCAGTAGACTCGTCTCGCTTCATGCTCCACTTTCTGAATGATCTCCATAGCGGCTAGCTTTGGCGCACCCGTAATGGAACCTCCGGGATAACAACTATTCAGAAGATCTAACGCATCTTTGCCTGGCAGCAATCTGCCTGAAACATCGCTTACCATATGATGTATATTGCTGAAGCTTTTTATAGTAAATAACTGATTTACTTCAATACTACCTGTTTCACAAACGCGCCCTAGATCGTTTCTCAGCAGATCAACGATCATTAAATTCTCAGCTCTGTCTTTTTCGCTGGCAGCCAGTTCCCGCGCAAGCCGTTTGTCTTCAGCCTCTGATTCGCCTCTAGCGCGTGTCCCCTTTATGGGCTGTGCCAGAACCGCACCTTGCTTCAGGCTGATAAAACGTTCCGGAGACAGGCTCAAGAGCGCGCCATCGCCCCAGGCTATATACGCCGAGAATGGAGCCGTTGTGGCCTGGCGTAGCTTTAGATAAGCTGCCAGTGGTTCCCCGTGACCATTAGCAGCGAAACTCTGAGTTAGGTTGACCTGATAACAATCTCCATTATCGATTCGAGACTTTATCTTAGTGAAGGCTGCCTGATAGTCCGCAAAGCAGGTTCTGTTTACGAGCGGGGATTCTAGACAGAACTCAGCAAGATCCGCCGAAGCCAGTTTAGCCAGCGACAGCTCAACAGAATCCAATGTTCTATCGATGGTGTCGGCAGCGCAACTCGGGTGCATTCTAAGCTCGCAGCTTCTTCTAGGATGATCGACAACGAGGCTCCAGAGGTAAATTCCGACGAAGGCATCATTGATCGAGAAGTCAGCTTTGCCGGTTAGAGCAGGGTAGCCAAGATGGGCGATAACCATACCGGCATGTTCTAGCTGCTGCGCATCTGTAGGCTCTTGCTCAAGTGATGGTAGATATTTCTCTTTTAATACTCTGATATAGCTAAGAAATTCAGTACTATTGGTTGAGTTTCCAATGAGCTGGGCCACGTTATCTGAGCAAGAAAGGTCGCCTTTCTCGATCTTTAAGTGGGCAATGGGTGCTGCAGCTAGTATGTCTAATTTCCCGCTGATTCCTCCATGGTTCGCGCTGTCCAGAAATGCGGGCATGCCATGCTTATTTAGCGCGCGCATATAAAGCTCGCTGTCAGCGCAGTAGGTCAGAGATCGGGTATTTGTGAAAGACATAGGGCGCGCTTGGGCAGATGCGGTATACCGCAACAGTAATGGCTAGGCAGCTGCGAGAAGGCTACCTTGATTTAACAGCCGAAGTAGCAGTTCTGCTATTTCGCGCTCTGCTAGTAATTCGCTAGGTGTGCCAGGCACGGTTTCGCGCGCCTCACAGAATGCGACAATATTCGAAAGCTGCTTCATTGAGAAGCTGACCATGGCGCCATCAACGAATAGTAGTACGCAGTCCTTCGCGGATGATTCCATAAAGGCGAATCGAGAGCTGGGGTTCTTTGTCAGTTGTACCCCGTCACTCAATAGGGCGGAAAAATCTTCCCAGGAAAGCTCGTCTTCTAGGGGTTGTATAAGCTCGGGGTATTTTGGCTGGCTGACGTAACAGCCGAACCAACCGGCAAAATCCTGTTTTTGAGCAAGTCGTTCAGTGAGTTGACGATAGCTAGCATCTAGCAATTCAGGTTTGATCTCTGCTCTTCTTAGTTCCACCTCAACATCACTGTCTTCATAGCGCTGTGCGGGGTCTTGGTCTTTGATAATGAAATCACTGAAGCCTTCTATCATTTCAGCCATAGAGGGTGCGCGAAACCCAATGGAGTAGCAGAGGCTTTCGCTTGTAGCCGTGCCCCAGTGAGGGAATCGCGGAGGAATGTACAACGCATCGCCCACAGTTAGATTGAACTCTTTAGTCGCTTCAAAGTTCTGCAGCAGGCTCAATTCTTCGCCGCGAACAAGCTCAGCATCAGAATCGCAGCGATCGCCAATTTTCCAGTTACGTTCACCCTGTCCCTGTAGAAGAAAGACATCATAATAATCGTAATGAGGGCCGACGCTACCACCTTGAGCAGCGAAGGAAATCATGATGTCATCGATGCGCCAGCTAGGCAGGAAATTGAATAGTGTTTTTATATCGGCGACGTCTTCTACCCATTGATCTACAGCCTGCACTAGGACAGTCCAGTTCGACTCGGGAAGCTGCGTGAAATCGGATTCTTCGAATGGGCCATGGCGAAGTTGCCATTTCCCTGGTTCGTGTTCCATGATTAGACGGCTTTCCACCAGCTCTTCGCACGCGAGTCCGGCTAACTCCTCGGGAGCCAGGGAATCACTAAAGTCTGGTATAAATTTCGACAACAGCACCGGTTTCTTTTGCCAGCACTGCGCTAGAAATTCTTTGCTATCGAAAGCCGTGCTTAGTTGTCGTTTGCTCAAATAGCACGCGCCTGCTCGACGGCATTTCCAAGATACGTGCGAGGGGTAAGTTGAAGCAATTCCTGCTTTGCGGTTTCAGGAATAGTGAGGGTCTGCACGAAATCTTGAACTGACCGCTGATCTATCTGCTTGCCACGAGTTAATTCCTTTAATTTTTCGTAGGGCTTTTCGATGCGATATCTACGCATAACAGTTTGTATAGGCTCTGCTAATATTTCCCAGCACGAGTCGATATCATCATCTATAGCTTTGGCATTGAGCTCGAGTTTACTGATGCCTTTCATGGTGGCTCGGTACGCTATAAGGCTATGTGCTAGCCCAGTGCCAATATTTCTAAGAACCGTTGAGTCTGTTAAGTCGCGCTGCCACCTAGAGATTGGCAATTTCTCAGAAAGATGCGTCATGATTGCATTGGCCAACCCGAGATTGCCTTCGGAATTTTCGAAATCGATTGGATTTACCTTGTGGGGCATGGTCGACGAGCCGACTTCCCCGGCTACTGTTCGCTGTTTAAAATAGCCTAGTGAGATATACGCCCAGATGTCTCTGTCGAAATCTATTAGCACTGTATTGAAGCGACATACCGCCGCGAATAGCTCGGCTACGTAATCATGTGGTTCGATCTGCGTTGTATATGGATTCCAGCTTAGTCCAAGTCCTTCTACAAAATCCTTAGCATTAGCCTGCCAATCGATATCAGGGTAGGCACTAAGGTGCGCGTTGTAGTTGCCAACTGCGCCATTGATCTTGCCTAGGATTTCGTTCGATTCTATCTGTGCGATTTGTCGCCTTAGCCGGTGAACGACATTTGCAAACTCTTTGCCTACTGTCGAGGGGGATGCCGACTGCCCATGCGTGCGGCACAGCATTGGCTGGTCAGCAAAGTCTTTGGCAAGTTCGGCTAGTCGTGATTCGATCTCGCGCATCTGATCAAGCACGACCTTGTCACGACCGTCACGGAGCATTAACGCATACGCTAGGTTGTTGATGTCTTCGGATGTGCAGGCGAAATGCACGAATTCGAGCTGGTCGCTTAGCTCCGCGTTGTCTTCAAATTTTTCTTTGATGAAATACTCGACAGCCTTTACGTCATGATTCGTTGTGGCTTCGATTTCTTTGATGCGCTGTGCGTCCGCTATCGAGAAGTTTTCTATAAGATCGTTTAGATACTCTAAACCTCGGTCGCTGATAACTTGTAGATCGTCGATCTGGTCGTGTTCCGATAGTTTTTGTAACCACTTTACCTCTACAAGGACGCGGTAGCGCATCAGCGCAAATTCACTGAAGTAGGGTGCGAGGTCTTCGCATTTGCTCTTATAGCGACCATCCAACGGGGAGATTGCTAATAGTGAATTGTCTGAATCGTTTGCCATCTTGTATTCCTTGGATTTAGTAAGCTTGTCTTATCGCCACTAGAGGCGTCACTAGAGGCGATATTGGTGTCGATTTCGTGTTTCTAGCGGGGTCTACGCTGTGATCTCTAGACCGATGTAAGTATGCGCCGCCGCAGTGCGGTTGCCGTTTCTTGCACTCGCTTTCTATAGACGATTAGTCGCCAGCGACGGCCTCCTAGTTGATGCCACAGCACCGCCGATCTAATGCCCGCCAATAGAAGTGAGCGAATACGGTTTGATACATATTCGTTCTGCAGGTAGTCCACCTGCCCGTGCACCTGGATGCGGTGCTCCATCGAGCTAATTGTATCCTGATACAGCGTGGCAAGCTGCTCGAATGTTTGTTCTTGACGCAATTGTCCGTCGGTTTTTTCTGTCTCTTCCATGCGCCACGGTGTCGCGTTCTCAGGAATTAGTAGCAACGGCTGAATCGACTGCAATCCATCACGGATATTAGCCTGCATAACGGAGTTAGAGTCGAGTTTCTTTCTTATATGTAGCATCCCTAATGTGTAGCGTACGAGACTGGCATTTTCTGGCGAGCGCACTTGGCTGAACATATCGTTAATTGTGCGCAGACCCAGATTTAAATGCCAGAGATTGGGATACACATCGGACTCTGACCTTGGGTTGAGAACGAGCAGGGGGTTCACGCTGGCAAGTAGCTCAGTCTGAGAGGCATTGCCGTGCACCGCAAGCTTAGAAACCAAGACGGCCGACTGTGCGACCGCGGCTAGGGCTACGACCTGCCATTCCCAGCGTGTTAGTTCAGCGGCGGAATTGCTCAATGATTGCTCCTCCGAGACAGCGTTCATCCTTATAGAGCACCACATACTGACCCGGTGTCACAGCGCGCTGTGGTTTAGTGAAATCTACTTGTAGTTGTCCGTCTTCGAGCATGCTTATTTGGCACTCCTGGTCGGGCTGGCGGTAACGAATTTTGGCAGTACAATTTAGCGGCATATTCTGAGGCGCTGCATTTACCCACGCCGGCTTGCTTGCGAGTAGGCGGCTAGAGAACAACATTTCATGGTCCGATCCCTGGGCGACCAGTAAAACGTTTCTCTCTAAATCTTTGTCTACGACATACCAAGGGGCCTCGTCATGATCAGTTAACCCGCCTATACCGAGACCTTGACGCTGACCATAGGTATAGAACATCAAACCTGAGTGGTTGCCGATGGCGTGGCCATCTACATTTTCGATAACTCCCTGTTGTGCGGGAAGATACTGCTCCAAGAAATCTTTGAACTTACGTTCGCCGATGAAGCAAATGCCGGTGCTGTCTTTCTTGTCATGTGTGCTCAATCCTAAGCGTGAGGCAATAGCGCGCACTTCAGGCTTATCCAATTCCCCGACGGGGAAGAGGCTTTTTGCAAGACAGCTTTCATCCACCTCACACAGGAAATAACTCTGGTCCTTGTTGTTGTCCAAGCCTTTTAGTAGGAAAGTCTCTGCATCTACAGTTTGCTTTCTGACATAGTGGCCGGTCGCAATAAAGTCAGCGCCGAGTTCGCTCGCATACTCGAGAAATGCCTTGAACTTTATCTCGCGATTACAGAGCACGTCTGGGTTAGGCGTCCGCCCGGCGGAATACTCCTTGAGAAAATGCTCGAACACGTTGTCCCAATATTCGGCTGCGAAGTTTGCGCTATGCAGGTTAATGCCGAGACTGTCACAGACTGATTGTGCATCAGCTAAGTCTTCCTTTGCCGTACAATAGTCGGTGCCATCATCTTCATCCCAATTCTTCATGAACAGGCCTTCCACCTTATACCCTTGCTCCATAAGCAGGTAGGCGGCGACGGAAGAATCGACGCCACCGGACATACCAACAATTACCTTGCAGTCTTTTTGTCCATTGTGTCGTGCAGTATCTGTCATGATTTCTCTAAGTGTATTTCTTACTTTTTCTCTGAGTCTGGCACTACTATTAAGCGCAGTGGGTAACCGATGCCTTTTAAGTAGTCGCGAATCACCTCGAGTACCAGTGGGCTGCGCATCTCAGATTCCCGCTGCTCCAAATCCTCAAGAGAAACCCATACCGCTTATGTGATGTCCTTGTCTAGATTGCGCTCAGTCCTAGGCTCTATCGCCTTCGCTATAAAGCAGTGACGTATATAAGTGATGCTGTTTTCGGGGGAGGTATATTGATAAATTCCCAGCAATTGTTCTAGATTGACCCGCCAGGCCGTTTCTTCAAGGGTTTCTCTAATCGCAGCATCCAGCAGTGATTCATTTAGTTCAACATGACCAGCCGGCTGATTATAAACGAGTCGGCCTCCCGATTTCTCTTTTACCATCAAGAATTTGCCTGCGCGCTCCACAATAGTGGCGACGGTTATATGGGGGAGCTGATGCATGCTGATTGAGTCCTGAGCTATAATTTAGGATGAGGCCTGAGAAAAGGCTAATGCTAGCTGTTAAAACCCCTATCGATCAATGCTCGCGGCATATCATTTAAATATTCGTCTTAGCTTTTCTCTTTAGCTCGCTTGCAGAAACGTGGATAATAGCCTCTTACAAAACGGTTAAGAGACTATGAGCAAACTGACCCACCTAGATAGTAAGGGCAACGCCAAGATGGTGGATGTCACAGAGAAACAGTCCACCAACCGTGTTGCAACAGCTAGTGGGCGCGTACGAATGGCTGGCGAAACCTTGGCGCTGATTGCTGGCGGTGGTAACAAGAAGGGCGATGTTATTGCGATAGCGCGAATTGCCGGGATTCAGGCCGCCAAGAATTGCTCACAATTGATTCCACTGTGTCATCCGCTGATGCTGACCTCGGTCAAGGTTGAGCTGGAATTGGATACACGCCGCAGCAGTGTGTTGATAAGCGCAACTTGTAAAGTGAATGGTCAGACAGGCGTGGAAATGGAAGCATTGACCGCTGTTTCTGTTGCCGCGCTGACCATCTATGACATGTGCAAAGCCGCAGACAAGAATATGGTCATTGAGGCTATCTGCCTCGATGAGAAGCTCGGCGGCAATAGCGGTCATTACCAACGATCTGAGTTAGCCTAGGAAGCTATGTTAAATATTCAATATTTTGCCAGTATAAGAGAAGCGCTCAACAAAAGTGAGGAAGAGTTCAAGCTGCCTCGGGATGTAAAATCTGTCCAGGAGCTAATCGACTCCCTAGTTAGTGCGAATCCCCATTACGAAGCCGTCTTTATAGGAAGTGACGATGGTAAACGCGGCAAGGTCCTCGTGGCCGTGAATCAAACTATCGTGGATCGCAATCATCCGCTTAGCGAGAACGACGAAGTGGCGTTCTTTCCTCCAATGACCGGGGGCTAGGTAATTAATGATCAACATTCAGACTCAAGACTTTTCGCTAGGTGATGAATATGCCGCAATTCGCGCTCGCGCGGGCGATGCTGGTGCGATAGTTACCTTTACAGGTTTGGTCCGAGAAATTTACGGGGACAACAGCACTGCAGGCGCTGTGCAATCACTGACTCTAGAGCACTACCCTGGAATGACCGAAAACTGCTTGAAGGATATACAGCAAAAGGCAGAAGATAGATGGCCGCTACTGGCTACAACCATCATTCACAGAGTTGGTGAACTCTACAGTCATGATCAGATAGTGTTAGTGGCAACGGCGAGCCCGCATCGCGAAGCGGCCTTTGAGTCTGCCGAATTCATCATGGACTACCTGAAGAGCCAAGCGCCGTTCTGGAAGAAGCAGAAATCTGAAAACGAGAGCAGCTGGATCGAATCTCGAGATATCGACAAGGCAGCGTTGGATCGCTGGCAGGAATCGTAGCTACACTTCTAATAATCTAGACTCGCCAGGCTCTAAATCACCTAGATCCCACTCATCAATCTTGGTTCGAATAAGTCGCAGCGTAGGAAAGCCGGTAGCGGCAGTCATGCGCCGCACCTGTCGATTGCGGCCCTCGCTAATCGACAGTTCGAGCCAGCTGGTCGGAATGAGCTTGCGCTCTCTAATTGGCGGGTCTCTATCCCATATCTGTGGGTTATCGATGCATTGTGCCTTCGCAGGACGCGTGGACCCGTCCTTCAACTCAACTCCGCCGCGTAGAGTCTCCAATGCGTGCTCAGTGAGCAGCCCTTCAACTTGTACTAGGTAGGTCTTGAATTTGCCGTATTTGGGGTTGCTGATCTTCTGCTGCAACTTGCCGTCGTCAGTAAGAATTAGTAGGCCTTCAGAATCCTTATCGAGTCTACCTGCCGGGTAAAACTCTTTGTGACTGATATACTCGGCAAGCGTACGATGTGGCGGCTCTGAGGTGAATTGTGAGAGGACGGCGAAGGGCTTGTTGAATAGCAATATTTGAGACATGCAGACTATATCGGTAGTGCCGGGGGAGGCTAAAATCGAGCGCAGAGATTATCTTCCAGCGATCGATGACCCCGGCGATATGGCAACGAGCATGAAACTGTCGTCACGTTAGTGCGGGCTTCTATTGCAGGGACCCTGTGCCTAGCTGGGCCCGTAAATAAGGGCTCTTGCGTTAGGTCGGGATTTCTTCTTCCGGCACAACATTCTCGGCAGCATCTTCTGCGCCTGCGTCGGCGTTTGACTCCTGCTCAGATGATGATTGCTCGCCGTTTGCGGCTGGCGCCTCGGCGACGGCGTGAATATTTGCCGCATGCAATCCTTTGGGGCCTTCGATTGTGTCGAACGAGACTAACTGTCCGGCTTTTAAGGTTTTATAGCCTTCCATTCCGATGGCGGAGTAGTGTGCGAATAAATCTTCGCCCCCATCATCGGGTAGAATAAAACCGAACCCTTTTGCGTTATTGAACCATTTAACTTGCCCGGTACTCATGAGAGAACTCCATACTTTTTATTATTTTTACGTCGATAGCTTGTATCTACACTAAATGCATACAGCAATGGTTCGTGAATGTCAAAGCGGGCGTCTCAAATTCAGTGCGATTGAGCCCAGGTTTGGGGACTTGAAAATACAGGAGAAAGCCCAATTTAAATGTATACTAGAAGCCTCTCAGGGCCTGTATGTTAGCCGGATTCCCTTGGGTAAAGAGACCAGTCAGACCCGAATCAAACACTACAATAGAGTCACCCAATTCCTAAATTGAATGAATAGAAATTTTATGAGTAAGAACGGCCTAGAAAATATTTCACTACAGATGTCACAGCGTTTTTCCGGGACGAGTAATTCAGGTGATGACGGCGACGAGCGTATCGATCACGACTCAGGTTACGCGGCAACTACTGAAAAACCGAAACTACAGAAGCCTCCGTTGTATAAAGTAGTCTTAATAAATGACGACTACACCCCAATGGACTTCGTCGTCGAGGTCCTATGCTCGTTCTTTTCCATGAACGTGGAGGGCGCTACGCAGATCATGCTGAAGGTGCACACTGAAGGAAAAGGTGTCTGTGGCGTGTTTGGTAAGGACGTGGCGGAATCGAAGGCGGCGCAAGTGAATGAATATGCGCGTGAATGTGAGCAGCCCTTATTGTGCTCCGTCGAGGTTGATAGATAGGCCGATAATTTACTAGAAAAAATAAACTAATGGATCGAGAGCCTCTTCTTCAGGCCTGCTCGAATAGATTAGCCAAAGGTCGTCTATGTTAAGCAAAGATTTAGAAACAACACTCAGTGACGCGTTTAGAAGTGCTCGTAAAAAGCATCATGATTTCATGACTGTGGAGCATTTGTTGCTCGCGCCTCTTGACAACGTAGCCGCTGCCAGCGTCCTCGTTGCTTGCGATTGTGATCTTATTCGTTTGCGCGGCGACCTAGTGTTTTTAGTGAAACGGACTCCACCG
>Ga0114994_10003808_pt1 | contig 10985 bp, 10 predicted proteins | sample ArcticOcean_MG_C_9_FD_87043 | JGI IMG/M metagenome (GOLD analysis project Ga0114994, IMG submission 87043) | Marine microbial communities from western Arctic Ocean - ArcticOcean_MG_CB2_152 | ecosystem: Environmental > Aquatic > Marine > Oceanic | place: Arctic Ocean: Canada Basin | collected... | reverse complement strand
GGGGGGGGTAATCTGAGTCAATACGAAGTGAGGAGGCGATCTCGAGCGAAAAGTTACGAGTGTTTGAGAACAGCTCGTTTGCTCGTCCGGATCGCCATATAATTCCCTCGCCACGCTGCTCCCGCTGGGTTCAAATGACGAATCTCCAATTAGTCATGAACAACACTCGTCGCCATTTTCTCCAGACCACCGCCGGGGCTGCCTTTGCCGTGCCTGCCCTGACCAGGGCCTCTAATCTTAACGGTAGGGGACAACATGCCTGCATTGGAGTGGGGGGAATGGGACATAATGATCTGAAGAACTTTCTCTCCCACAAGAAGACGAATGTCGTCGCGATTTGCGATGTCGACTCCAAGAGCCTTGCCGCAGCCGCCAAACTTGCGCCTGAGGCACGGACTTATTCCGACTGGCGGGAGTTGTTGGCGAAGGAGGGCGACAAGGTCGATTCGGTCAACGTTGCCGTCCCGGATCACATGCACTTCTCGATCGCCTACAGCGCGGTGACTGCCGGTAAACACGTCTATTGCCAGAAGCCGCTCTGTCATGATGTGGCGGAGGTCCGTCTCCTCACTGAAGCGACGCGCAAGGCGGGCGTGAAGACGCAACTCGGAACGCAGGCTGCTTCAGGGTTCGGCGACCGGACCTTCATTCATCACATCAAGTCGGGCGTCATCGGTAAGATCAAGCGCGTGGTGCTCTGTTCGAATCGCCCCGGCGCGATCGAGGCCTACCGGTTCGTCGGTCCGCGACCGCAGGATCCGCAGAGGGCCCCGGAGCATCTCAACTGGGAGCTCTGGACAGGATCAGCTCCGCTGCGTCCCTATGCGCCCAGCATCTACCATCCCGCCAAGTGGCGCTCGTGGATTGATTTCGGAACGGGATGGTCGGGCGACATTGGTTGTCATGTCTTCGACTCCACCTGGAAGGCGCTTGGGCTCACCGCGCCCAAGACGATGATTGCGAAGGTGCAGGAGTCGTGGAAGAAATCAAAGGTTCGGCAGGGCGACACCTGGCCGCAAAGCGACCACATCACGTGGACGTTCCCGGGAACAGCGATGACCGAGAAGGACGAGATTATGGTGGAGTGGTTCGATGGTCTCATCTACCCGCCGGAGGACGTGCAGGCTCTCTTTCCGGGGAAACCCTATCCGCCGGAGTCGGCGATGGTGATTGGAACGAAGGGCGTCATGATCCTGCCAAACGGGCAGATGCCCATTCTCTTGCCAGCGGAGTCCTTCAAGGAGGTGCAGCCGCCCAAGCTGGACCCGCGCAACCACTATCATCATTTTTGCGACGCGGTGCACGGCGAGGCGAAGAACGAATCCTACTTCGAGCAGACCGGTCCGATGACGGAGGCGATCCTCCTCGGAACGGTTGCGATTCGAAATCCCGATACCCTGCTGGAGTGGGATGCAAAGAGGCTCGCCATTCCGAATAGTGCCGAAGCAAACAAGATGCTGCGGCGGACGTATCGTGAAGGTTGGAACTTGGGAGGGTTTTAGAATGGGAGGGCGGTCGACTTACAGTGACTTCACCTTGAACAAGGCTTCGTCCAATTCGACGTTGGTCTCCACTTTCTCGATCTCGGTGACGACGCTGCCCGACATGTCGTTCGTGGCGGTGCTCTTCCAAGGGAGGCGCGGGCCTTCCATATCGCGGTGGTTCTCGTAGAGAGTGGTGGATGGAATTTCGATATTCATTGCCGGGACTGCTCAAGGTACTTGCCAGTCAACTCTTCCGACGGCTTGAAGCTGGATTCGCTGCGTCCGCCCGAAGTATTGATGATGTGGTGATGGAAGCCAAAGCGACCGAGGTCCATGCTCAGGCGTATCCGATCCGCACCTGAAAGAAGGATGGTGCTTTTTCCTTCCAGTCCGGCATGGATGAAGATCAACTTGTTGGTGATGCGGAGGGATTTGAGTTGGACAAAAGCCGCACCCCGTTCCTCGACGTTGCGCAGGGCGAGCGCTTCCTCGACGGCTGGTATTCCTGGCGCTGCCTTGTCGTCTCCGCCTTCAAGTCGCGGCATCTTCTTAGGATCCCGTCCGTCCCGGAAAAGGGTCATCGATTCGACGTCCCCTTTTTCGGTGAGATTGAACTTCACGGAGCGGTTTGGTGCCCGCGGCTGCGGCGGAGGCTTGCCCGGTGGCGAGGTAGGTGACGTTGTTCTGCTGAAATTTATCCCGGAACTTAGCGTAAGGCTTCGCCTTCCTCGCGGTTGCGAGGATTTCCTCGCGTGAGATTTTGCCGCTGGCCCAGAGGATTCCCATGCGTGCAAATCCCGTGCGATGGGCCAGAAGATCGCGGGTCGTGACCTCTGCGTCGTCGTCCTCCGTGTCGATTTGAAGTTTGGACCCGGGGAGATGACGGGTAACCGGATCGCTCCACTTCATCTTACCTTCATCGACAAGCATGCCGGGGATGTGCTACTCGACCCGCTTCTCTTCGAGTTGTTTCACGAGGCGCTCGATGCGTTTCTCGTTTGACGGTCCGGCAACTTTCTTAGCTCGATCGAGGCTGAACTTAAAAGAGGAGGCCCGGTTTCAAGGGGTTTGCGCAGGGGGTAAGATCTTGGATGTCACCGCAGTATACAAGGGATCGAACAATGAACGTTATCTCCTTATGAAATCCATCACCACACTTCTTTCTCTTGCTCTCGTCACTGCCACGCTTTCCGCCCAGGAGGAGGTTAAACTGCCGAAACCCGATGGCAGAGGCTGGATGACACTTTTCAATGGCAAGGATCTCTCAGGATGGGATGGCGATCCGAAGGTGTGGCGCGTCAAGGACGGCTACATCTCAGGGGAGATTGAGAAACTGGAGGGCGGAAATACCTTTCTCATCTTCAAGAAGCCGTTCTCGAACTATGTGCTCGAGGCAGACTTCGTGCTGATCGGCAGGAAGGGCAACAGCGGGATCCAGTATCGTTCGAAACAATCGGAGCGCGGCGCCAACAAGTGGGTGGTGAAAGGTTATCAGGCCGACTTCGGGAATGGCTTGTGGGGGAAGCTCTATGAAGAAGGTGGTCGTGGGGTGCTCGCTTTTACATACAAGGACAAGGCTCCTGTGATCAAGGAGGACGATGGCTGGAATACTTATCGGATCACGGCGAAGGGATCAAAGTTGCGGCATGAGGTCAATGGCACTGTAACGATCGAGTTGGATGATCAGGATGAGAAGAAGGCCGCCAAGGAGGGGATCATCGGCCTGCAGTATCACTCGCCGGGTGGCTTCGAAGTGCGGTTCAAGAACATCCGAATCAAGTTGCTGGAGACGAAGTAACTCATATGGACATCTACATGAATACGCTCCTCTGGAGTACGGATCTTCAACCTTCCGACCATAGTATTCTCGCACCACTCAAAGAAATAGGTTACGATGGCATCGAATTTTGTCTCGGGAGTCCCGACCGCAGTGCCTATGAGGCCCTGGCCACATCAGCCCAGGCTCTCGGGCTCAAACTATTGGCAGTCTGCGCCGCCGGTCCCGAGGTCAACGCCACCTCACCCGATCCAGCAATCCGCAAAGCAGCGGGCACATGGATACGCGGATGTATCGACGACGTAGCCGCCACTGGAGGAACCAATCTTGGAGGTCCTTTTCATTGTGTCTTTAACCACTTTACCGGAACCCCCGTGACGGAAGATGAGATGAGCCGCTGTGTCGATTTTCTTCAGATGGCGGGTGAGTATGCCCAGGAAAAGGGAGTCACACTCACCCCCGAGTTTCTCAACCGCTACGAGACCTACTTTGGCAACACCATGGCCCAGTGCTCTGAATTACTGGCAAAGGTCAATCACTCGAACGTGAGAGCGATGTACGATACTTATCATGCTAACATCGAGGAGAAATCTCAGGCCGAAGCGATCCGCTCGATCGGCCCATACCTAACTCACGTGCATATTTCCGAAAACGATCGCGGAACACCCGGGCGCGGGCAAATCGACTTCGACTTGGTGTTTGCCACGCTCAAGGAGGTGGGGTTCTCAGGCACCATTGCCATCGAGGCCTTCAACCGCCAGAATCAGGTTTTCGCTGACGCCGTCAATGTCTGGCGCGATTTCTCACCAAGCGACGAAATCCTCACCGAGGGCTATCAGCTCGTGCGACAAGGCACACAGATGATGGAGTGAGCATTTCCTCCCCGGTGAAGTAATTTATCTTATTCCCCAGGCTTCACCGGCTCCGGAGGATCCTACTGTTCTTTCCGAATGGTTGCCAGGAGCACCTGAAGTTCGGCGACTTTTCCGGGGTGCTTGGCGGCCAGGTTGTTGGTTTCACCGATGTCCTCTTTGAGATTGTATAGCTGGAGTTTGGGGAGTGTTTTGAGGGCCTTCTTATCGACCCTGGAAAAACCGCCGGACTCGGGGCCGGTGATGAGTTTCCAGTCGCCGGAGCGGACGACGAAGTGCTTGCGTCCTGCTCCCATTACGATGGCCTTGCGGGGCTTGGTCGGTTCACCTTTAAGCACGGGAAGGAAGGATTCACTGTCAGGAGCTTGTCCGGCGGGGAGAGAGGCTCCAGTGAGATCGGCCAGGGTGGCGAAGAGATCGGTGAAGCAGATGGTGTGGTTGACGGTCCGGGCTTCTTTGATTGCGGCGGGCCAGCGCATGATGAAGGGCATGCGGTGACCGGCTTCCCAGGCGTCGGCTTTCATGCCGCGCAATCCGCCGGAGCTGTCGTGCGAGAATTTTTGAGTGTCGACATCATACCAAACGGGTCCGTTGTCAGAGGAGAACACGACGAGGGTATTTTTTGTCATGCCTGCTTTTTCGAGCGCGGCGAGCACCTTGCCGATCTCGGCGTCAATCATGTGGGTGAAATCGCCGTAGAGCCCTGACTTGGTCGAGCCGACAAATTCCTTGGTAGGTAACCACGGGGTGTGCGGGCCGGGGTAGGCGAGGTAGAGCATGAGGGGCTGCTCTTCTTTCTTAGCAGCATGTTGTTCAATCACCGAGATCGCTTCGGTGGTGAAGCGGGGCGTGACTTCGTCGAGTTTGAGGTCGGGTGCGATTCCGCCGGCCCGCCAGAACTTTCCCTGAATGGGCGACCAACCTTCGGTGTTGTTGGCGTCGATGGTGAGCGAGGGAGGCATGACGGCCTTGTTGCCGCGGATGTAGAAGTAGGGCGGAATATCGGTGGAGGCGCGTATGCCAAAAAAGGTATCGAAGCCGCGATCAACCGGGCCACCGCTCAGGGTGCCTTCGAACTTTTTGTCCTCGAAAAATCCGAGATGCCATTTCCCGACCATCGCGGTTCGGTAGCCGCTTTTCCGGAGCATCGCGGGGAGGGTCAGACGACTTTCATCGATGACGGCGTTGTTTTTCCAGATGATCGGCTTGCGGAAGGGGAAACGTCCGGTCATGAGCCCGTAACGCGAGAGGTGGCAGAGTGGTCCTGCCGCGTGGGCATCAGTGAATTTTAAGCCGCCCTTGGCGATATTATCGATGTTCGGAGTGGGGATTTTTGAGTCGGAGTTGTAGCAAGTGGGGTCGCCGTAGCCCATGTCGTCGGTGAGGATGATGACGATGTTGGGCTTGTCCGCAGCGAGGGCGTTGCCAAAGCAAAGGAGGCCGAGGGTGAGTTTCTTGAAGAAGGTCATGGCGGGGAGGGTAGAGAGTTTGGCGCAAAGAAGCAAAGGCGGGAAGAGGGAGGCTTGGGGAAAATCTGATCCTTGCTTCTATTGGCTGTTGTTTGATCCGGAGAAGAAATTCATTGGGGCGAGAGTGCTAGAGGTCTACTAAGTTACTTCTAAAGTATGCAGGAAGAACTTCACGACGGAGCACTCTCGTTTTGTCTCAATATCGGGCCGATCGCTCTTGAAGTGACGGCGAATGGTGGTCATTTGACAGCTGGGTTTGATCTCGGGGAGCGAGTGGTCAGGCCCTATGCTCCGGCTCTTTGGAAGCCGGATGAGGTCAGTGGGGATTTGCCGGTGTTGCTCACTCATTTACGAGGTGATTTCTTTTGCCTGCCTTTTGGGCCCCAAAGGGAGGGGCCTCCACATGGAGAGACGGCGAACGGGATTTGGGTCAAGGAGGATTCAGAGGAGGGGGAACTCCGGCTCTCGATGAGGACCGGTGATACCGATTGCCGGGTGACGAAGTCGATCCGGACGGTGGAGAACCACCGGGCTCTGTATCTTTCCCACACCATCGAGGGATTGAACGGGAAGTGGAGCTATGGAAGTCATCCCATTCTTGATTTTTCCAATCTAAAAGATGGTGAGGGGCGGGTGAGTACTTCGGCGTTTCGGTGGGGCTCGACTTATCACGGGGTTTTTGCAAATCCGGTGGATAAGGAGTATCAATCGCTTCGCTCCGGCACCTTGTTTGATTCGCTTTCAGACGTTGAAATGATCGATGGCGGGAAGGCTGATTTGACCCGGTATCCGGCGCGGAAGGGATTTGAAGATCTGGTGATGATTGTCAGCGAGCAAGGGGAGGCGCCCTTTGCTTGGACGGCTTGCGTGCTTGATGGCTACGTTTGGTTTTCCCTGAAGAAAGCGAGTGATTTTCCCGCGACATTATTCTGGATTTCAAACGGTGGACGTCATTCGGAGCCGTGGAATGGGGGTCACTTGAAACGCCTCGGCCTGGAGGAGGTCTGTTCGTATTTTTGTGACGACGTGGAAGACTCCCGTCGTGACCTTCTGGGGTCCAAGGAGATTCCAACGACGAGGGAGTTTGACGGTTCTGCGGTGGCGCTCAAATTGATCCAGGCAGTCTCGGCGGTGTCGGATCGCTTTGATATCGTGGCGGAAATATTACCCAAAGAAGGAGGAGTCGAATTAGTTTCCCAATCCGGAGTGAGGGTAGAGGTTCCTCTTGAATGGGAGTTTTTGTGATCAAGCTCGAAGGTGCATCAGGCAGCGCTCCCTTTTTCTTATTCTGTTAGATCCCGCTGAGCGTCCCGGTGCCCGAGGAAAAGCGATCAACCTCAATTCCGAGATGCTGGAAATAGGAGACAAATAGATTACAAAGCGGTGGCGCTTTTTCCGGATCGAAGGACAGGTGTTGACCATGCTTGAAACGCCCGCCTGCCGCAATGACGGGAAGGTTCGTGTTGTTGTGACTTGACGCGTTTCCAAGATTGGAACCTGAGAAGATGGCAGTTTGATCCAAGAGGCTGAGCCCTCCTTCCTTCCCATGATGACTGAGGTTGTGCCAATCTTCATCAACTCCCGCGAGCGTTGGAACGTAGTTTCCCCCGGCTCCGCAAAAGGTCACCAAGCGGGTTGAGTCAGTGCGGAAAGCTAGAAAAATTAGGTCATACATCAGCGCCATGCGTCCCACAAAATCGCCACGATCTTCAATATCGTCCGGAGCCTTTTGATCAACTTTGGGTTTGGGCAACTTGGCCCACTTTTCTTGCATCACAAGGCGCTCCTCCAACTCCCTCACGCTTGTGAGATATTGATCGAGCGTTTCATTGTCTTCCCGGCCCAGCTTCCGACTCACTCCACGCGTCTGATCACGCACCAAATCCATAATGCTCTGCCCGTCTTCAATCCTTCGCATCTGCGCAGCCTTCTCTTCCGCGTTCCCTTCGAGAAAGAGCTTTCCAAAAAGTTTCGACGGTCGTGTCTCGGACGGAATCTGAACGCCGGATCGAGTATAGGAGAGTCCGGTGTGGTTTGCCGAAAGCGTCAAGGACGGCACCCGCGTCAGATGGCCCATCCGCTCAGCGGCATATTGGTCAACCGAGATGGTATTCTTAAAACTGGGTTGTCCCGGATGAGCCGCTCCGGTGAGAAAACTCTTCTCCGCTGAGTGCCCGCCATCAACATCCGGATGCATCAAACCGGACATAATGGTGAACTTGTTTCGCAACGACTGCAACGGTTCGAGATAAGGCGTCGCCTCGTAGTCAGTCCCGGTTTTATCAGGGAACAACAAAGGAGTGTGCATTCCCAGCGGAGCACAAATCGCAAGCATCCGCCGCACGTCAGGTTGATTGGTCGCTTCTGCTCGCAGCGATCCCGGGAGCATGCTCTCCATTAAGGGAAGCCCCATGGCAATCCCGGAGGCGCGCAAAAAAGTGCGTCGATCAAGTCGTTTCGTTGTCATTGCTATGTTTTTCTATCTTCTAATTACCTTCGATGAAAAATCGGCGATTCTACGACAGCATGAATCATGGACCTCAATCCGAGCCCCTCTTCTTGCGCCGCTTTCATCACCGCATCCACTGACTCCCGGTCCTTGATGGTTAATGGTCGTCCGGTTCCATACACCAATAGCTTTCCGGCGATTCCCCGGGCAATTTGATCTTCCCGCTTCATCAACAAAGCGCGGAACTCACGAAAATTCGAAAATTTTGTTCCGTCCGTCATCCTGCCATTTGATTCCACATCCTGCCCGATGGTATATGGTTTGCTTTTGGAAATTCTCTTTCCCTCACCCAGCGAACGATACCAGTTCCGCTCCCCTCCAATTGGATCAAAATTCTCCAGCGCAAATCCTGGGGGGTCGATGTGCTGATGGCAGCGTGCGCAGGAAGCATCCGAACCATGCCGCGCCAGTTGATCACGAATCGAAGTCGCGCCCCGAATATCCGGCTCCACCGCAGGCACTCCCGGCGGCGGGGGAGGCACCGGACGGTCAAGGAGATGATCAAGGAGCCAGACCCCGCGTAAAACGGGAGAAGTTGTGGTGCCATTTGCACTAACCTTCAGCACACTGGCCTGTGCCATGACACCACCTCGAATGCTTTCCTTTGGCAACTTCACCACCCGTGAATGTTCATGACCGGTCACTCCCTCGACCTCATAATGCCGGGCAATCCGCTCGTTCAAAATGGCAAAGTCCGAGTCGACGAAATTCATCACGCTTAGATCATGGTCGAGCACATGCCGAAAAAATCCCTCGGTCTCACGAATCATTGATTCCTGGAGCAAGGGATCAAATTCAGGATAAAGCTTTGAAGAAGGAGAGGTGAATTCGATTTCCCTCAAATCCAGCCACTGCCCGGTAAAATTCTTTACAAATCGTTCGCTCAGTGGCGACTTTAACATCCGTTCAACCTGCTCGTCCCGTATTTTGGGATCCGCAAGCTTTCCTGCTGCTGCGAGCCGAAGGAGCTCCTCATCGGGCATCGAAGACCACAGAAAATACGACAAGCGCGAAGCAATGGTATAGTCATCCACTTCCTCCTCATGATTGAGCAAAAGAAACTGCGGCGCGCATAGAACCGCCGAGACACCGGCCCTGACAGCCTGCTCAAAGGTCCGCCCGCTCTTCAAACGCTCAAGTGCCAATTGCACAAATGGATCCGCCGTTTTCCGGGCCACCGGACGCCGAAATGCCCGCGCGATGAATCCGCGGATGATTCGCTCGACATCAGCTTCCGGCGTCAGGGAAACCACATCGTGCCTTTTCACCCCCTTGCGATGACGCATCCAAATGGAAGGCCCCGCGTCCATCGTCAGACCCGCATGATCACCAAAAAGGCGCTTCTGGGCATCAGAGGGAAAGTCCTGATTGAGCGGACCATAGGTCTCGGCCCACGCCACCCCGATCCCCGGTTGTTTCTCATGCTTGTCCCGCCACGTGACATGCTCGGGGTAAATCCACGGCACAATATGCATGGTCTCGCCTTCCTTAAAATCCGCCTCAAATTCGACCACCCGTGGCTCCTTCGGCGTCCCCGTGACATCAAACACTCCTATGAAATCCCGCTTCCCCGTTCCGAACAAAGGCCCGACATAGATCGCCGCGGCCAACGTCCGCCCACTTGGTTGATAGGGCCAGACCGCAATCCGGCACCGGTATCTTCCGTCTTCAATCGGATGCACCTCATCGACCCTTACAGGCGGCCAGCCCGGAGTGAATTTCACGAGTGAACCTTCCACCTCAATCACCCCGCCTTTTTTCTTATCGACCGAATCACGGTTTTCCCTCCGGTCCATCACCATGAGTCGCCGGGTCTCCACGGGTAGCGGAGCAAAACGTCGAATGGTACTTTGGAAAGCGACATCGGCCGCCTCGAGATATCGCTCCATCAGCACCGCGGAAATCCCCAGACCATCGGTGACATTATCAAAGCCATCCACGCTGCTGTCTTCGGGTAAAAGATCACGCAACGGCGTCTCAATCCCGAGTAAATCCTGCACCGTGTATTCGTATTCCGTGCGATTCAAACGGCGTAATCCAATCGGCAGCTCCGTAGTTTCCGCCAACACCTTTTCCAATGATTGAACCACCTCATGCAACACCTTTGGATCGGGTTTCTTCTCTTCCTCCGGCGGCATGTCACCACCCTCCAAAGCATCCAGAACCAGTAACCAGGTCTCGCCATCCTCACCTCTCGCCGAAGGACTCCCGAGTGTATCCAAGCGAAGTTTTCCCTTTTGTTTCTCCGGTCCATGACACTTGAAACAATGATTCTCCAAAAACGCCCCCATTTCCGGAGCAGCCATCAGCGGAGCACCGCTCAAAAAGCACCCGGCCAGAATCTCAAAAGTCCACCCCATCAATCGCATCTCGAATAATACTTCCCGAACTACCATGTCTGTTCACTCTTTCACTTTTTTAAGCTTCCAGTTCTCGTCAAAGAACCCCGCATCGACGATTTTTCCGGGGCGGTTGGGGCCGGGCTTTTCGGAAAGATCGATGATGGCCCAGTCGGGGAGTTTGGGGACCTGGCGGGCGTTGTTGAGGTAGTCGAATTCACGGTAGGTAAAGCTGCTGTTGAGAACGACATAGTGCAATGGGTGGAGCGGGTTGGGGTAGATCATGATGAGCGCATGATTGTGAGCGTCATAGGTCTTGGAACCGACGGTGATTTTTTGGGAATCCCATTGGATGGGAAGTTTCGGCATGATTTTCGCAAGGAAGCCGTTCGTGGAGGGATTCCCCCACAGGACGAGGTTGTGCTTGCGGATATCATCAAGGTCGATGTCGCTGTTGGATTTCACACGGACATCGCCCCGGAACTGCTGACGCCAGTGGGTGATGGCACGGAGGCGCTCGGATTTCTCCCAAGAT